>JAESGN010000016.1_pt1 | contig 304155 bp, 276 predicted proteins | sample 9269731 | NCBI WGS metagenome assembly JAESGN01 (sample SAMN15720683, study PRJNA650826) | algae metagenome | isolation source: Mojavia pulchra JT2-VF2 and co-occurring heterotrophs from desert soil | place: USA: Cadiz Valley, Joshua Tree National Park, CA | collected 1998-06-08 | reverse complement strand
TTTTTGATCAGTTCTCTCAAGCGTCCAAACAATCAATGGACGCTCTTGGCGCGGGGTGGAGCAGCCCGGTAGCTCGTCAGGCTCATAACCTGAAGGCCGCAGGTTCAAATCCTGCCCCCGCAACCAACAAAACATAAATCAATAACCGCGCCCATCTAACGGGGGCGGTTTTTGCGTTTGGGAGACAGATGATGTTAACGCGACGCTTTTGCTACTGGGCGATCTTGAGCATCTCAACGACAAATCTACAATCGGCTGACACACAAAAGGGCCAGTTCCCCATCCCTTAGGGCCGTTAACTTGGCGGGATCCTCAGTCGAGCGAGCCCTTCGGCCATTTTAATCGCGGCCGCAACGCCATCGATCACCGGTATACCAAATTGCTTTTCAAGATCGCCTGCGCGTCCGGTCAGGCCACCTGAACCAAGCAGAATTGCCTTCGCACCGTCTTGGTCGACTGCTTCGCGCACCGCTGAGAGGATACTACTCTCTGTATCGCTGTCTCCTCCCGCGGCTGCAGCGACTCCAATACCAGCCGCTCGAACCGTGCAAATCTCGGCAGCCCCGTAGCGTGCCAGCAGGCGTTGGATACCGGGCACGGCTGAATGGACCGTGGTGATGATGGTAAACTGTGCGGCCATGGTGCGCGCCGCAGCAATCCCGGCTTCGCAGGTGCCCACTACCGGAACGCCAGTCATGGCACGCGTTTCAAACAGCGCAATATCGTCGAAGCAAGCAAAGACATAGGCGTCATAGCGTTCATCGAGTGTGTGGCGCACAAGGTCCAGCACTTGCGGCACCGCGGCGTCGCGATGCTCCATCGTCTCGATGGAAAATGGTCCCGCCGCCGGGTTGACGACTGTTACCGAGGTCTCCAGCGTTACGATTGCTTCTGCAACTTGGCGGACGCGCTGCGTGACGGTCGGATTGATGTTGGGGTTGATGACAAGGAGGCGCCGTTGTGGCGCCTCCTTTTTCGAGGACGCGAGGTTGTTCATCATTGGCCCGCCAGCATGTTTGGAAGCCACAAAACGATGCCGGGGAAGAACATCAGGACGATGGCGAACAGCATCATGATAACCACATAGGGGGCAGCCCCCTTGATCACGTCACTATAGGGGCCGCTATCGACGCGCACACCCTGTACGACGAAGAGGTTCATGCCGACAGGCGGCGTAATCAGGGCCACCTCGCACATGATGACGATGAAGATCCCGAACCAAACGGGATCGATGCCGGCGGCAACGACGATCGGAATGACGATCGGCACTGTCAGAACCAGCATCGACATGGCGTCCATGAAGGTGCCGAGCACCATGTAGAAGGCCAGCAGGACGAACAGCAGCGCGATCTGGCTGAGATCGAAAGATGCGATCCACTGTGTCATGGCCTGGGCGGCGCCGGTCATGGAAATCGTGACGTTGAGCAACAGGGCGCAAACCAGCACGATCATCACCATTCCGCTGGTCTTGGCAGCCTGGATCGAGCAATTGACCAGAAGGTTGAAATTGAGCCGGCCGTTGAGCCCGACGAAAAAAAGCGCGATGACGACGCCGATGGCCGCCGATTCCGTCGGTGTTGCCAAACCACCATAAATCGAGCCCATGACGACGCCGAAGATGATGAACGGCGGGATGAGGTATTTGCCAAGCGCGAGCTTTTGGCGCAGCGGCATATCAATCAGATCCTTCGCCTCCGCTCCCGCCTTGCCGTGGAACAGGAAGATATAGACGGAGAAGCTGAGTGCCATCAGGATGCCGGGCACCACGCCGCCGGCAAAGAGCTGGCCAACAGACGTGTTGGCGAGCGAACCGTAGACCAGAAGGTTGACGCTGGGCGGAATGAGGATGCCGAGCGTGCCGCCGGCAGCCAGTGAGCCGAGCGACGGCTTCATCGGATATTTGTATTGCTGCAGCGCTGGCAGTGCGATGGTGCCGACAGTGGCCGCCGTTGCAACCGATGAGCCTGACGTTGCGGAAAACAGCGTGCAGGTTGCGATATTGGTATGCAGCAAGCCACCCGGCAGGCGGGCAAGCCAGACTGCGAGCGCATCGAACATGCGGTCGGCAATGCCGCCCCGCAGAAGCAATTCCCCCAGCATCATGAACAGCGGGATGGCAAGCATGGACGGGCTGTTGAGGCTCGACCAGATAACGCCGCCCATCATGTCGACGAGCGGCATGCCGTACATCAGGTAGCCGCCCAGCGCGCCGACGGCAATGATTGCCACGGCGACCGGGAAACTCAGGAACATCAGGACCAACATGGCTGCGAAGCCGATACCGACGATGGCAATGCTCATTGCACCGCTCCTTCGCGTTTCTTGAGGTCGTCGAGTTCGGCCTGCAGTTCTTCCTGGGCGGAGACCGGGCCGAAATGTCGGTTGAGCATCTGCCACTCACCGCGCGCCATCAGCATGATGGCCCTGCCGGCAAAAACGAGTGCGGCAAAGGGGAAGGTCGCCATGGCGACGAGCCATATGGTCTGCGGATAGATCAGCGGCGTCGCCCAGGGGGTCTGGGCGATCGACTGATAGGTTTGCGTATCGATCACCGTACCGACGGTGAAGTAGAAAAAATATCCCGCCAGCAGCGCCAGGGTGATCGCCGAGATGCCGTTGAGCACGGCTTGTGCCGTCTTCGGCATCAGAGCCGTCAGCTGGTTGATACGGATATGAGAGTTCTCGACCAGCGCGACCGTGAAGGCGAGCGGGGCGGCGATGGCAATTGCGTAGCCGCCCAGTTCATCGATCCCGCCCAGCGAATAGGAGAAGAACTTACGCAACAGTGTCTCGGCCGTTATGGCCAGGGACAGAAGGATCATCATGATCCCGAATGTTATGCCGAGCATGCGTGCATAGATCTGCATGGGTTCTTCTCCTTCGCTGGTCAATGGTGTCAGAGGCCGAGTTCTGCGCCGATCGACTTCTTCCATGCCGCCTCGCAATCGGGGGCAACGGCGTTGCACTGCTTGGCCCAGATCGGCAAGGAAACTGCTCCCACGGCTGCCGCGACAGTCTTGAGATCGGCCTCAGAGACCGCAGCCTCGGTCAGCTTGTAAGGCTTGCCGCGTTCGCATGGGGTCTGCCCGGTATTGCAGCGCATGGCGTCTTCATAAAGGTCCTTGGAAAAGGCCCAGATCTCGGTATTGAGTTCGCCGATGGCGGCGGCCAGTTTCTCCTGCTGCTCGGGCGTGAACTTGGCCCAGCTGTTCAGATTGATCGCGTAGCCGTTGACTGCAAGCTGCAGGGCAACGGGCAGAACCGTGGTGGTGGCCTCAGGCCAGCCGCCTGAATTGGCCGAGGCCGGGCCGGTGATGGCGCAATCCACCACGCCGCGCGACAGCGACTGCTGTACCTCGCCAAATGGCATGGAAATGCCCGTCGCGCCGAGCTTGGCAACGAAATTTGCCGCACTCTGGTCGCCGACGCGAACCTTCATGCCCTTGAGGTCGGAAAGGCCCTTGACCTCAGGCTTGCAGAAGATGACCTGCGGACCGGCCGGCCAGACGCCGAGCAGCTTGGCGTTGAACTGGCTTTCCAGCCGGGCGCCGACATAGCCGCTGAAAGCGTCGATATGTTTCTTGCCTGCCTCGAAGCTGGTGTTGAGGCCGACGAGATCGAGGCCCAGCACAGAGGGCTCGTCACGGCTAACCTGAGGACCGCGGATCGAGACGATGTCGAACAGGCCCGACTTCAGGATGCGCAGCCCATCGGTATCGGGAATGCCGGCGACGTCAACGGGCAGGTATTCGACCTTGATGTCGAGCCCGGTCTTCTCTGCTAGTGCCTCGAAGAACGGCTTTTCCTTCTGCTGGGCGATGAGGCCCGATCCTGAAGGCTGGCCAAGCACGCGCAGCGTGATGGTTTCAGCCTGTGCCGCGGAGAACTGCGCGGTGGAAAACAAAAATGCGCTCGTCAGGGTGATCATAATGCGGTTGAACATGCGATTATCCTTTCTTGGCCCTCAGGCCCTGGTGCTCAGAAAATCAAATTCACACTTTCGGACGCGATCGACATTGGGGTAGGCATCAGCATTGCCATTGCCTGAAATTCCATCAGTTCGTTCCCCGGCGTCTTATGCGCCTTTCAGTACCGATATGGAATGCAGATTTCATGCCAGTTCATGTGAAACTACAGTTTCATATATTAAATCAGTTGCTTGCATGCAGGAAGATATAAGACCTATCGGGGAACCAGGGTTTCTTCAGATTAAATAACGGCCGATTATTTCATGCAAATGCACAAAAGCCGTTCACAGCTCTTCCAGGCTATCGTTCAACGCCTCGATACCGCGCAGCCTGTTACGCCCTGAGACGCCTGAGATTTCGATGCAGCGCGTGGTGAGAAGATGGCACAATGCCATGACCGACACATGGTTGAACAATGGCCCCGGAGCCAGGGTGTGGCATCGGAAATGCCAGGCGGCGCTGGAGAGAAAGGAGACCCCTTCATCCGTCACGTAAAGCAATCTGGCTTTGGACTTGTCGATCTGCCCGAGAATGAGGTCCATGCGGGCAATGCGCCGGCGCAGGCCGAAGACGATCACCACGTCGTCGTTGGCAATGCTTACCAGATGCTCGCCCAGGGTCTGGCCACCGCCGGGGATCGCAACAATGTTCTCAACCACCTGTGTCAGTTGCCACTGCAGATAGCTGGCGAAGGGATGGCTGGCGCGAAAGCCCACCACCCAGACCTTGCGCGCCTGGAGAATTGCCGAGGCCGCCGATGAGATCTGGCTGTCCGATATGGCGAGGAAAGTCGCTTCAAGATTGGCAACGCCCTGGGCCACATGTGCTGCAACCGACTGTTCAGCGCCGGCATCCGCCGCTGTTGTGAGGAACAGCCGCGAACCGGTCTGCTTTTCTGCTCGCGCATGGCGCCGCGCTTCATCATAGTTTTCATAGCCAAGGCGCTGGACAAAGCGCGAGACGGTCGCCTTGGACACATGGGCAAGGGCTGCCAATTCCTGTGCCGAATAGCTTGCGAGTTCGCCGGGAAAATCGCAGACAAAATCGCCCAAGCGCCGTTCAGCCGGATGGAGACGCGGCAAGATCTGGCGAACACGGGTTAGAAACGATTGCTCTTTGGTGCGCACAACTGATCTCATGAAATTCGAGTTTCATGAGATCAGTTTTGATGCGCTTGGTTTGGAATGGCAAGCACCCCGGTGTGCCCAACTGCCAATATGCCGGAAATCCGCCTGGTACGGCGGCCTCGTTCACGGACGCTCCATCTTGAATTACACGCATAAATCGATGATTACCTCAATATAACAGTCGGTTATCCGCCAGTCGTCCTCACCGCCTCTGTATCTCAGGGGCGGTTTTTGCGTTTGGGGTCTCCTGATAAATCCGCCAATATCACCATCATGTCACTGCCGCCCAAGTCCCCGGAACTCAACCCGGTCGAAAATCTCGAGCTCTTCATGCGCGAGAACTGGCTGTCGAACGCACCTTCAAGTCCTACAAGGATATCCTCGCCCATCGCTGTGAAGCCTGGCGCAAACTTTAAAACCAGCCTTGGTGCATCATGTCCATCGGGCACAGGCACTAGGCGCATGGGTTCTGATCAATGAGGACGCGTATAAGAAGAGGCTGCCAATGCCATGCCGACCGCGGCTGAGACTTTACAAGTCTCCAATGCCGGAAGCACATGTCGGTCTCTCTTGCTTCTCACGCGGATGTAATCATCGAACTTGGTGACCAACAGGGCCTCCTTCGGTAAAGTTGCGATCACCTTCTCTCGGGTCTTCCGCTCTGCCTCCAGGCCATCGAGGGCAGCGATGCGCCCCCCATGCCGGACTGCAGAAAAGCAATTGGGGGGCGACTTGGAAGCATGCGTCTATAGCGGTAACCGCGCTTACGCGGCCTGTTTCTCCCCGAGGTTTCCGGCTTCGACAAGGGCCGAGACGATCACGCCGGCGACCAGGGCCCAGAAGGGGGCGCTGATGCCGAGGAGCGTGACGTTCGACATGGCGACGGCGAGTGCGACGAAGGCGCCGGTCTGATTGCCAAGCGACTTGCCGAAGGCGTTTTGAAAGGCCGACAGCAGCACGCCGATCATGGCGAGGCCGGCGACCGTGCCGATGAGAGCGGATGGCAGGCTGAGCACGATCGGAACGGCTGCACCCGCGATGAGGCCGAAGGCGGCAAAGAGTAGGCCGTTGACGACCGTCGCGGCATAGCGCCCTTCCTTGTTTTCACCGGCCTGTTCGGAGGAGCATATCGCCGTCATCGGACCGGCGATATTGGCATTGTGGCCGCCGAGTATGCCGGCCGCAACGCCGCCGATGCCGGAAATGATCGTCATCGCGTTGACCGGCGGCTTGTAGCCTTCGGCCATCAGCACCCCGGTCGCCTGCGCGTTCTCGGCGCCGATCACGAGAAGGGCGAGCGGGATGGCGATTGCGAAGAAGGCATCGATGGAAAACACCGGCATCGTGAATTCCGGTGCGGCGAAGGCGATGTTGGCCGCTCCGCCTCCGACAGCACCGGTCGCAAAGGCCGCGATCAGGCCGGCGACGAGAGCGGCCAGCACTGGCGGGATCGTCTTGGTCAGCCGCATCGAGACGAAGAAGGCCAGGATTGCAGCACCCGCGATCAACGGTGCCGTGCCAAGTGCATTGACGGCGCCTGTCGCAAAGCGGATCAATGCACCGGCGATCATAGCCATGACGATCGGCATCGGCAGCCAGCGCATCACCTTGCCGATGAGCCCGGTAACCCCGAGCAATAGCACCAGCAGGCCCGCCAGGATAAATGCGCCGACGGCTTCGTTGAAGGGAATGGTCGCAAGCGAGCCGGCAACGAGGGCTGCACCCGGGATCGAGTAGGCGCCGTTGACCGGCTGCTTGTAGTGGAGCGCGAGCAGCAGGCTGATGATCCCACCGAGCACGTAGATCGCAAAGAGCCAGGCGACGGTCTGGCCGTTGGTCAACTGGCCTGCCTCGGCCGCGCCGATGACGATAAGAGCCGGGCCGGAGCAGCCGAAGATGGCCGCGACAAGTCCGGCACTCATCGTCTTGATGCCGAGATGTTTCGGCAGGTCGCGCAGACCCGACGCAATGCCGGGGCCCCGTTCGACAAGGCGCTTTTCCTGTGTCGTCTGCTGTGTGGTATCCATTCTCAATCCTCCCGAAGCGGTTACGAGGCCGCTTCCTCCTCTTGGACATGAAGCCGGGTTCCCGCCCGGCCGGTGGTTAGCGTCCGACGAAGGCCGGTGCGCGCTTTTCGTGGAAGGCGAGCACGCCTTCGCGGAAATCTTCCGATGTGCGAAGCCGGCTGTAGCAATGGCCCTCGAGCTCGATGGCCGTCGACAGCAGCGCGTCGTCGGTATCGTTCAAAAGCTTCTTCGCGGTGCGCTGGGCGAGCGGCGAGAAGCCGATCAGTTCCTCGACCAGCGCATCGACGGCCTTTTCGAGATCGGCATCCGCGACGATCTCCGAGGCGATGCCCCAGTCATAGGCTTCCTGGCCGGTGACCCGCTTCGAGCGCATCACGATGTTCTTGGTGCGGGTGATGCCGACCATCTTCTGGAGGCGCGCCGAACCGCCGGAGCCCGGGATCTGGCCGAGCTTCTGCTCGGGCAGGGCGTAGCGGGTGGTATCGGTCGCGATGCGGAAGTCGCAGGCAAGCGACAGTTCAAAGCCGACGCCGAAGCAAAAGCCGCGATTGGCGGCGATGACCGGCTTGGAGCAGCGCGTGGGTGCCGCGATGTTCCAGGCGAGGTGCGAGACATGCTCCGGGCTCGCCTCGAGGAAGCCCTTGATGTTGCCGCCCGACGAGAAGTGCTCCCCCTTGCCGGTAACGACGATGATGCGCACGCGATCGTCTTCGTCGAGGGCCTCGAAGACGAGACGCAACTGGTCGCGGGCCAGCATGGAGACAACGTTGTAGGGCGGACGGTCGAGCGTGATGTCGGCGCGCTGGCGTTCCGTGTTGATCGTTACGGTGAAGCCGTCGAGTTCGGCGAGGCGCCGGTCCTGGAATGTGGCGTGTTCGGGCATGGAATGTCCTTTCATGGGTCTTGTGGCGGTCTGGTCGCTCACTGGTGTTCGGGAATGCGTTCCTCGGTGTATTCGCCGGCCACCAGAAGGCGGCGCAGCAGCTTGCCGACGGGTGATTTCGGGATCGCTTCGACGAAGACGAAGCGACGCGGGCGGCGGAAATTGGCGAGTCCGGAATCGCGGCAATGGCGGTCGAGATCCTCGGCCGTGATGTCGCCGCGCCGTTTGACGAAGGCGACGACGATCTTGCCCCAGCGTTCGTCGGGCAGGCCGACGACGGCGACTTCGGCGACGCCCTCATGCAGCGACAGGCAGCTTTCCACTTCGACCGGCGACACGTTCTCACCGCCGGTGATGATCATGTCGTCGGCCCGGCCGGTGACGAAGAGATCACCGTCCCGGTCGACGAAGCCGGTGTCGCCGGTGAAATACCAGCCGCCATGAAGTGCCTTGGCGTCCGCGTCGGGCCGCTTCCAGTAACCTTCGAAGGCCTCGTCGCTCTTCATCAGCGCGATGATCTCGCCTTCTTCGCCGACTTCCGCCCGTTCGTCCGGATTGCGGCTGCCGAGCTTGACGACGCGGATCGTCTGGTTGATGCCGGCGCGGCCGGCCGAGCCGGGCTTCGCGGTCGCCGTCTGCTCGATCGTGAAGGTGTAGATCTCCGACGAACCATAGTGGTTGACGAAGAGCTCGGGCCGGAAGGTCTGGTCCAGCCGCTTCAGCAATCCGTCGGTCATCGAGGCGCCGGCATAGCCGAGCTTGGTGACGGAGGCGACGCGTTCGGGCGAGAACGCCTCGTGATGCACGAGGTCGTGGTAGAGCGTCGGCACGAGGTACAGATTGGTGATCTTCTCCTCTTCGATGAGGTCGAGCGCCTTTGCCACGTCGAAGCGCGGCAGGCAGACGAAGGTGCCGCCGATCAGCGAGGATGCGATCAGGGAGCGCACGCCCATCGTGTGGTAGAGCGGCATGACACCGAGAGTGCACTCGCCATGCCGGTAGAGATTCTGCGCCACATGGGCGACGGCGCCGGCGCGTTCGGCGCGGTGACGGCGTGGCACACCCTTCGGCTTCGATGTCGTCCCCGATGTGTAGAGCATCAGCGACCAGTCGTGGGCGTCCGCAACGGGCACCACATCGGCGGCTCGGCCTTTCATGATATCGGCGAGCGCCTCGGCCGAGAATTGTGGCAAGCCTTGCGCGAGCCGCGACAGGCGCACGGCCTCTTCCGTCGATTCCTCGTAGAACACGGCCTTCGCGTCGGCATCCTCGATGCCGAAATCGATCTCATCGGCCTTCGCCCGCCAGTTGAGCGGTGTGACGACCAGGCCGAGAAACTGGCAGGCCCAGTGCAGCGACGCGTTCTCCCAACGGTTCTGCATGGCGGTCAGAACATGGTCTCCGCGCTTCAGGCCGGTCTCGCGAAGGGCCGCGGCAAGCGCCGAAATCTTGTCGTACCATTGGCGATAGCTCAGTCGCATCTCCCCATCGACGATCGCGAGCGCGTTCGGGTCGCGCTCCACGCTCGCGAGGAAGCTCGTTCCTAGATCAAGCATTGTTTGTCTCCTCCTTCCGTTGTTCCTCCGCGGCGGCGAGCGCCGCCTCGACGATGGTCGCGTAACCCGTGCACCGGCAGAGATGGCCGGAGAGGTGTTCGCGTATCTCTTCCCGGCCGGCGTCCGGCTGCTCGCGCAAGAGCGCGTCGAGCGACATCAGGATGCCGGGCGTACAGAAGCCGCATTGCAGGCCGTGATGGCGGCGAAAGGCCGCCTGAAGCGGGGAAAGTTCGGCCGGACCGGGGGCCAGCGCTTCCACGGTCCGCACATCGCTGCCACGCACCTGCTGGGCAAGCGTCAGGCAGGCGCGCGCCGGCTTTCCGTCGATCTGCACGGTGCAGGCGCCGCAGACGCCGTGCTCGCAGCCAACATGGGTGCCGGTCAGCCCGACTTCGTGGCGCAGCAGGTCCGAGAGCAGCATGCGGTTTTCGGCCTCGGCGCGGACCTTCTGGCCGTTCAGCGTGAACTCGACCACATGCCTCTGGGCAGCGTTCATGCGCGGCATCGGCTTGCCTCCTTAAGGGTCTCGCGACCGAGATTGCGGACCAGTTCTCGCCGGTAGCGGGCGCTGGCGTGAATGTCGTCGCGGGCGTTCAGCGACCACGCGATATCGTTCAGGGCATCGTCGAACTGGTCGTCGTCGAGCGCGGGCAGCGAAAAGACGCGCGGCCGGTCATCGACCCCTGCAATGCCGAGCCGCAATCCCGTGTCGTCAGCGACGGCGGCGCAGGCGACGATGGCGAAATCGCCATGCCTCCGGCCAATCTCGCGGAAGGCATAACCGCTGGCGGGCCGGGCTTTCGGGAAATGCACGGCTTCGATCATCTCGCCCTCGGCGAGATCGGTCGCCATCATCCCGATGAAGAAGTCGTCCGCCTTGACCTTGCGCTTCTGCTTGCGGCTGCGCAGGCTCACCGCACCACCGAGCGTCACCAGGGACAGCGGTAATTCGGCGCTCGGGTCGGCATGGGCGACAGAGCCGCAGACCGTGCCGCGTGCCCGGGTCTGGACATGGCCGAGCCAGGGGAAGGCGGCGGCCAGAAGCGGTAGGTCGCGCGAAAGATATGCCCAGGCTTCCAGTTCCGCCTGCCGCACGCCGGCGCCGACGGTGATCTCGTCGCCCGACGTTTCGATCCGGCGCAATGCCTCGAGCCGCATGATGTCGACCAGCAGGCCGGGACGGGCGAGCCGCATGTTGAGCATCGGCACCAAAGACTGCCCGCCGGCGATGACGCGAGCCTCGCCGCCACGCTCGGCGAGCGCAGCAAGCGCTTCCTCCAGCGTGTCCGGGCAGAGGAAATCGAAGGATGCGGGCTTCATCTGCGCCTCCTGAAAAGGCTCAAAAGCCGCTGAGTGAAGCCGGCGGCGGCGCTGGGAGGCCCTCCGCCGCCGGCATGACGGGCGAGCGCCTGGAAGAACTGTCCGATCACCACGCGCGCCGCGCCGTCGAGAAGTCGGCCGCCCACAGAGGCGACCTTGCCGCCGATCGCGGCCTCATATCGATAGTCGATGCGGGTGCCGGTCGCCGTTTCCGTCAGCGTGACACGGCCCGTGCCGCGACCGGAACCGAGTGCGCCCTCCGTGCCGCCGGACAGCGTGACCGCTTCAGGTGCCACCATGTCGGAGAGGCGGATGTCGGCGCGGTATCGGCCCTTGACCGGACCGATGCCGAGCGTGACCTCGGCGCGAAAATCCGTTTCGGAGACCTTTCGGACCTCATGTGCGCCTGGGATGATGGCCTTCAGCGTGTTCGGGTCGAGCAGCATGGCCCAGACGGAATCGCGGCTGGCGACGACATCGGCCGAGCCCGAGCCCGTCAGCAGGCGCTCGCCCGAGGCGCCCTTGGCAACCGGTGCCACGTCCTGCGGCTTCGACGGCGGCCGCTCCTCGCCATAGAGCCATTCGCTGACCCGGCTCGGCGACAGCGGCAACCGGATGTCCTCGACCCCGAGCGCATCGGCGACGGCATTGGCGATGCAGACCGGCGTCGACATGCAATTGCCCTCGCCGACGCCCTTTGCGCCAAGCGGCGTGAAGGGCGATGGCGTCTCGTGATGGAGGATCAGCGGCTCCGGCGTCTCCATAACGGTCGGGATCAGATAGTCGGCGAGCGTGCCGGTCAGGAAGCTGCCGTCGCCGCCATAGGCATATTCCTCGTAGAGTGCGGCGCCTATAGCCTGGGCGAAGCCGCCGCGGACCTGGCCGTCGACCATGCCGGGATGCAGGATGCGGCCGCAGTCATGCATCGTCACGTAGCGGTCGATGCGGACCTGGCCGGTCGCCCGGTCGATCTCCACGCCGCATATGTCGAAGATGAAGCCATGGCAAAGAGAGGAGTTGATCCCGTCCGCAGCCGTCGGCGCCTCGAGTTGCTCCGGCGTCCAGAAAACCGTCTCCCGGATGGTCTGGTCTGTTCCGTCCGGGAGGGTGCCCGGCGCCCAGTGGCTTGCCGCGGCTACACGTCCGAAGGAAATGGCATTGTCCGGATTGTCACGATCGAAGAGTTTTCCGGCTTTGAAGTCTATGCGATCCACCGTGACTTTGAGCTGGCTTGCGGCGATCGCTGCAAGACGGTCCCTGATGCGGTCGGCGGCAAGTGCCGCGGCGCCGGCGACGGCAGCGGCAAACCGGCTTGCGTAATTGCCGGACGCGATCGACCAGGCGTCGCGCGCCGTGTCGAGTTCGGTATTGACGCGCACGGCCTCCAGGGGAAGGCCGAGCCGCTCGGCAACGACCTGCGCCAGAACGGTGCGATGGCCCTGGCCCTGTGGTACTGACGCAACCTTGACGGTGACGGAGCCGAGTGGATCGATGGCCACCGTTGCGACGGACTGGGCACCGTTTTTCGGACCCGCCTTCGCTCTTTCCTCCGGCGTCAGGACCGTCGTGATATAGCCCATGTTGGAGACGCTCGGCTCGACAACCGTCGCATAACCGATGCCGTAGAGGCGCCCTTCTGCACGCGCTTGATCCCTAATCAGCCGAAGAGCCTCCAGGCCGCCTTCAGCACAGGCGCGGTCGATTGCGGTTTGATAGTCGCCCGAATCCAAAAGCCCGCCGGTCGCTGTGCGATAGGGAAAGGCGTCGGCCGGCACGAGGTTGCGGCGGATGACTTGAAGCCTGTCGAGGCCAAGTTCGTCGGCGATCTTGTGGACGAGCCGTTCGAGCGCGAAGTAGACCTGCGGTCCGCCGAAGCCGCGATTGAGCCCGGTCGGCGTCTTGTTGGTCAGCACGACGCGGTTGCGGATGGCGACGTTTTCGATTGCATAGGCTCCGGTCATGTTGCCATGCATGCGATAGAGGGTCGCCGGCTCCGGAGCGCGGAGATGGGCGCCGCAATCCTCCAGTTGATCCCAACAGAGTGCTGTGATGCGGCCGTCGGCGGCAACGGCTGCCTCGAGCGTCGTCACGCGGTTGGTCGCCGAAACGGAGGCCGTCAGGTGTTCGAGCCGGTCCTCGATCCATTTCACCGGCCGTCCTGCAACGCGGGCGGCGACGGCGGCGAGGATGACGTAGGGAAAGACGCCCTGCTTGATGCCGAAGGAACCGCCGGAATCGGGCGGCGTGCGCAGCCGCATGCGGTTGCCGGGTACGTTCAGCGCGCGGGAAATCACGGCATGGATCGAGAAGGGTCCCTGAAAATTCGCGGTGACATCATAAGCGTCCTCACCGGGATCGTACTCTGCGATCACGCCGTAGGTTTCGATTGGCGTGCAGGAATTGCGCGGATAGGCGACACGGATGGAAATGCGGTGGTCGGCAGTCGCAAGCGCTGCTTCAGGGTCGCCGTAGCGAAAGCTGCGCTCGTTGATGATGTTGGTGCCGAGCGAGGGATGCAAGACGGGTGCATCTGCGGCGAGTGCCTTCTCGGGATCAACAATGGCGGCCAGGGTCTCGTACTCGACCTCGATCAGATCGAGCGCATCCTCTGCAACATAGCGGTTCTCGGCAACGACGAGGGCCACGGGTTCGCCGACATAGCGTACCCGGTCTCGGGCGATCGGCCAGCATTCGACATTCGCCTTCACCCCCACGGTCATGCTGCGGGTGAGCCGCGCAACATCGTCCCCGGTCAGCACAGCGGAGACTCCGGGCAGTGCCCAGGCAGTAGTCGTATTGATCGCACGGATTTCGGCATGGCCATGCGGCGAGCGCAGGATTGCCAGATGGGCGGTGTCGCGCCGGACGGGCAGGTCATCGATGTAGCGGCCGCGGCCGGTCAAAAGTCCGGCATCCTCGACACGTTCCACGGTCCGGCCGATCAGGCCGCCCGGTGTCTCCAAGCTCTTCATGTGCTCCTCCCGCACCCGTTTGTGTCGGGGTGCCCTAGGGAGACGGTGAAGGAGGGGACACAATCGGGCGATACCGCCGCGTATCAGACCTTACCGAGGAGTCTCAAAATCGTCAGCAGAGAGCCGGCTGACCGTGCGGAAGATGCTCGGCGAGGAGCCGGCATGATCATGGAAGAAGCGCGAAAAATGAGCCGGCACGGAAAAGCCGAGCTGGTCGCCGATCGCCGCGAAGCTCTCGGTTCCATCGGCAACGGCGGACACCGCCCGTTCCAGGCGCTGCACATTGAGGAAGACCCGGGGCGTCACACCCATCGAGGTCTCGAACAGCCGGAAGAAATGCGCTCGCGACAGGCCGATATCGGTCGCGAGAAGATCGAGATCGGCGATCTCGCCAGGCGCCGCCTTCATACGCTCGACGGCCTTGCGGATACGAAAGTCGAGCAGCGGGCGTGATGCGAGATCGCGGATCGAGTTCGGCACGGCCCGCCAGTCGGCGAAGCGCTCGATGACGGCGACCATCAGCTCTCCGAGAAGCACCTCATGCACTTCGGCGCTGTTCGGCTCCTTCACCATGGCCTCCGCAAGCGTGCGTGTGCGCGAACGGATGTTGGAGGTGATCGAGCCGACATTCGAGGCGAAGAAGTCGGGGGCGTGGCTTGCCGCCCAATTCGGCCGGAAATGGCCGAGCCATTGCGGCTCGATGTAGAGCGCCAGGATCACCGTCTTCGGTCGCGCCTGGTCATGCGCATAGGCATGCGGCTCCCAGGCATTGATCAGGACGGCGCTTTCGTCCGTGAGCGGCACGAGTCGGTCGCGCACTGAAAACTGCGTGTCTGCGCCCTCTACCTTCAACAGAATATGGCAATGCGGATGCGCGTGCCGCACCAGGGGCCGATCCATATCCAGCAGCGCCACTCTCCCGAAGCGACCACGTGCGATGCGTAAAGCATTCGACATTGCTTAAATATTGGGTTGTTCCGCAGAAACTACAAGTTCGAAAGAGCTTTCGCGCTCAAGACGGGTGTTGATCGGAAGTCTTCAGGCCGACGAGCCTGAGCCTTCGGAGAACTTCCTGGGGTGCAGGCGCCCGCCACACGGTCTGGAAGCACTCCACCACATTGCTTGCGGTGACCGCAAGGCCGGGAAGCGCGACCCAGTCGGGGGCCGGCCGGCCGAGGAGCGCGGTCACTGTGATGGAGCCTGCGCTCTCACCCTGGCGAAACGGCTGCTGGGCGGCAATCGCGACGAGGGGATCGCTGGCAGCAAGGCCGATCGCCGCTGCATGACCGAGATCCACGGTCGTCATCGGAATCTTGCGCCCGAGCGTTTTGAGAACGCCGGCGGCCATCATTGCCGGCGTGTCCCAGACGACAAAGAGGCCGGCGAGATCCGGATGGGCTTCGGCAAGAGCGCGCGTGGTTGCGGCAACTGCCGACAGGGATGGAAACCGCTGGACGCGCAGAGACACGTCCGGACGGTTGACCTGCATCCATTTGACGAAGGCGATTTCCCGCTCGTTGGTCGCGAAGAAATCGGCGTCATAGCCGAGGACGCCGACCTCCGCGCCATCAGGCAGATGCGGCGACAAGCCTTCCGCGGCGATCTTGCCGAGGCCGAAATTGTCCGCCGAGACGAGGGAGATGTAGTCCTTTCCCGGAAGAAGCCCGGTCGGTGCGTTGTCGAGCAGGATGAGCTTTATGCCGGCCGCAGACACGCGCGCATGCGCCGCTGCCACTTTCGAATTGGCGACGGGCAGGGATATGATGGCATCCGGTGCTTCCTCGATCAGCCGCCCGAGTGCCTCGATCTGGACCTCCGGCGTGAAGGCGCAGTCGATCACGTCGATGACCGCGACCCCGCAATTGCCGAGCATGCCGATGATGCCGGAAAGCTGCTGTTTGGCCCAGTCGCTTTCGAGCGTGTGCAGCACGACCGCGACCCGCAAGCCACTGGCCCGCGCCCGCTCCATGTCCTCCGGCAGCAGCAAAACCCGCTCGGGCGCCGATGCCCGCTCCCCATGAGGGCCGAGACCCGCAATCGTCATTCAATCCTCCTCACATATCCGGCGGCCGGACAATATCCCCCTCGATGACCTTTCGCCGGGCAATTTCTTTTTTCATCTCCTGGAAAAGCGGATGCGCCTGAGGCTGCCCGGCCATGATCCAGTCTTTCAGCATCGATGGTGCAAATAGCCCTTCGGACGCAACGATTGCGGCCCCGACAAGACCTGAAGAGCTGCCCATCTGGGAGCGGATGATCTGCATATCGCGGCTGACGAGGGGGTGGCAGGCACCGTAGATGGCCTCCCGTGCGGAGGCGAGAAGAATGTCATTGGTCTGCGCGATCGAGCCGGACAGCACGATGAGCGCGGGGTTCAGCATGTTGGCGAGCGTCGCAACCACTTGGCCGATCAGCCGGCCGCTCTGGGCCAGGATATCGATGGCGGCGGCATCGCCCATCTGGGCGGCCTGGGCGACTTCCAGTGCCGTGATGTCGGCGCCACGCCGAACGAGATCGGCGAGAACCGGGCTGGTGCCGTTCTCTGCCGCAAGCCTACCATCCTGGGCGATGCGATCCGATCCCGCCATTGCCTCAAGAGTGCCTGTCCTTTCGCCGACGGTCACCGGAACAGAACCGATGAGGCCGACGGCCCCCTGCGCGCCACGAAAGAGAATTCCGTCGCTTGCCAGCCCGGCCCCAATGCGTTTGCCGACCTTGACGAACATCATGGTGCGCTGATTGCGCCCGGCTCCGGCATGCAGTTCGCCCATCGTCATGGTCTCGACGCTGGAACGAAGCCAGACGGGCGCATCGAAGGCCGCAACGAGTGTCTCGACAAGCGGGAAGCTCTCCCAGCCCGGCAGAACGCCGGGAGTGGCGCGTTGGAACAGCGTCTCGGCACCGTCGGAGACGGCGCCTGGAACCGAGATGGAGATGCCGTAGAGCTGGATGTCCGAATGCCGTTCCAGGATCCAGCGAAAAAGCGTGACCAGACGATCGGCGAGGGCGGACACAGGTTGGCTGAGCTCGGTCGCCTCGTGATGCTCCATGAGCAGGGAGCCGCCGAGATCGGCAATCCCGACGCCGAGCGCGGTTTGGTCGAGCGTGGCAACGAGGATGCGGCCACGATCTGTGGCAAATCGCACAAGGCGCGGCGCCCTCCCACCGGATGCGGTCGCAAGTTCGCTTTCGTCGACCAGACCGAGTTCGCCGAGCGTACCCAAGCGGTCTGCGACGACCGCGCGGCCGAGTTCGCTCTGCCGCTCGATTTCCTGGCGTGTGGTGGCCTGTTCTGTCCGCACCAGATTGAGAATTTCGACAAGGCTCGGCGCCGCGGTCTCGGTGACGCGGGGCCGGCCTTTGCGGCGGGGAGCGGCGTCATTTGCCGCGGTTGCCGTCGTCGGCATGACTTCTTCCTTCCGGCGGATTCGCCCTCTCCATCCTTCTTAAAGCGGAGGCTTCCGACTGGCAACATCGATCTTTTGCATTAAATCAGCAAAAGTATACTTAGTTGTGCAGTTAAATAATTGACATGCACTTTTTATGGACGTAAGACAGCTCGCACATCAACACGGTCACTGGGAGGAGGCGCCGATGTCGAACTTCAAGCTCGCCTATCATGCGAATTGCTGGGGCAGTCTTGGCGGAGACGCAGTCGGCGTCACGTCAATCACCAATCTCGCCTACCGCACCTTTGGCGACATGCGTCGCGCCTTTGCCGACATCGCGTCGGCGGGTTATGAGGGCGTCGAGCTCTTCGACGGCAACCTTCTCGATTTCAGCCTGGACGATATGCGGGCCCTGCTTGCGGACAGCGGGCTGACGCTCGTGGCGACCTATGCTGGCGGCAACTTCATCTTCGACGATATCCTGCCGGAGGAGCTGGCCCGGGTAACCCGCGCGGCGGATCGTGCTGCCGAACTCGGCGCCCCGCATCTCGTCGTCGGTGGTGGCGCCAAGCGCTTCGACGGCATCCGCGAGGCCGACTATCACAAGCTCGCCGCAGCACTCGACCGCGTGAAAGAGATCGCCGAGGCGCGCGGCCTCACCGCCCACTACCACCCGCATCTTTCGACCATCGTCGAGGGGCCGGCTGAGGTGCGCAAGATCTTTGCACTCACCGGCATTCATTTCTGCCCGGACACGGCCCATCTCGCCGCTGCCGGCGGGGATCCTGCCGCGCTCATTCGCGAGCATGCGGCACGCATCTCCTATGTCCATCTCAAGGGTTTCCAGAAGGAGCCATTCGCCTTCACACCGATCGACCGCGGCGACGTGCCGACGGACGACATCATCGCGGCCCTTCGGGAGGTTGGCTTCGATGGCTGGGTCTGCACGGAGCTCGATTCGTGGTCTGACCCACTCGAAGGTGCGAAGGCGAGCATGACCTATCTCAAATCGGCCTGACGGCCGCGACCGGGGCGCATGCCCCACTTTCGGGAGGAGAAAGTGATGATGAAGAGACGAACCCTGTTGGGCACTGCCGCCGTGTTGGCGCTTGCCTGCACCTATGCAGCGCCGGCCTCCGCCGATCCTGACAGCGCCCTGGCCGCGCTCCAGCAGACGGTCCTGTCCAAGGGACCGTCGGGCGAAGATCCCTCGCCAGCCGCCGATGTTACTCTGTCCGACAAGGAGTTGGCGAAGATCAAGGCCATGAATGCGACGGCCGCGATCGTCATGCACTACGGTGGCAACGACTGGTCACGCGCCCAGATCAACGGCCTTCAGACCCAATTCGCCGCGATGGGCATCAAGGTGCTTGCGGTGACTGATGCCGGCTTCAAGCCGGAAAAACAGGTCTCCGACCTTGAGACCATCATGGCGCAGAAGCCAAATGTCATCGTCTCGATCCCAACGGATCCGACAGCGACGGCCGCGGCCTACAAGGCAGCCGCAGAGGCTGGCACCAAACTCGTCTTCATGGACAATGTGCCGACAGGCCTTGAAGCCGGCAAGGACTATGTGTCGGTCGTATCTGCCGACAACTATGGCAATGGCGTGGCCTCTGCGCACCTGATGGCCAAGGCGCTGAACGGGGACGGCGATATCGGGCTCGTGTTCCATGCCGCCGATTTCTTCGTCACCAAGCAGCGTTACGATGCCTTCAAGGCGACCATCGCCTCCGACTATCCCAATATCAAGATCGTGGCCGAGCAGGGCATCGGCGGACCTGATTTCTCGGGCGATGCGGAAAAGGCGGCGTCTGCGATCCTCACGTCCAACCCCACCATCAAGGGCATCTGGGCGGTCTGGGACGTGCCGGCCGAAGGCGTGATTTCGGCGGCCCGTGTCGCGGGTCGCGACGATCTCGTCATCACCACGATCGACCTCGGGGAAAACGTGGCGATCTCGATGGCCCAGGGCGGCTTCGTCAAGGGGCTCGGCGCGCAGCGGCCTTATGATGCCGGCGTCGTCGAAGCCAAGCTGGCCGGCTATGCGCTGCTCGGCAAGGAAGCGCCGGCCTTCGTCGCATTGCCCGCCCTTCCGGTGACCCGGGACACGCTGCTGGACGGCTGGAAGGCGGTCTATTCCACCGAGGCGACCGACAACATCAAGACGAGCCTCGGACAGTGATCCGCAGGACACGGGGTGCTTCTCGCGCCCCGTGTCCGACACGATCCGGCCTTTGCCGGCAGTCGAACTTGGCGCCCAAAGGGCGAGCTTTTTCAGGAGAAAACCGATGACCAAAGTGATGAACGTCGCCATGATCGGTGGCGGCTTCATGGGCAAGGCGCATGCCATGGCCTATGCCTCCATGCCAATGTTCTTCTGGCCCGCACCGGCCATTCCCCACCGCAAGGTCGTCGTCGACGTGACCGACGGCATGGCCGAGGAAGCGCGCCAGCGCTACGGTTTCGAGGAAGCGTCGTCTGACTGGCGCGCTGTCGTCAACCGGCCGGATATCGACGTCGTCGATATCTGCACGCCGAACAACGTGCATGCCGAGATCGCCATTGCGGCCGCCAAGGCCGGCAAGCACATCATCTGCGAAAAGCCGCTTGCCCGCACCGTCGAAGAGGCGAGGGCGATGCATGACGCGGTGAAAGCCGCCGGCGTCATTCACATGGTGGCCTTCAATTATCGCCGCACGCCGGCCGTGGCGCTCGCGAAGAAGTACATCGACGAGGGGCGCATAGGCCGGATCCTGAATTTCCGTGGCACCTATCTGCAGGACTGGTCCGCCGATCCGGATTCACCTCTCTCCTGGCGCTTCCAGAAGAAGATTGCCGGCTCCGGCACGGTCGGCGACATCGCCACCCATGTCGTCGATCTCGCCCATTATCTCGTCGGCCCGATCGCTGAGGTCAACGCGATCACGACGACCTACAACAAGACACGACCGCTGCAGCAGGGCGGCGTCGACAAGCTCGGCGCGGCGGAAAAGGCCACGGATGCCGAACGCGGCGAGGTTGATGTCGACGACGAGGTCGTGTCGATGCTGAAATTCGAAGGCGGCGCGATCGGCAGCCTGGAGGCGACCCGCAACGCTTACGGCCGCAACAATTTCATCACGCTGGAAATACACGGCACAAAGGGTTCGATCCATTTCAACTACGAGCGCCGCGACGAGCTTCAGGTGATGTTCGCCGACGACCCGGCGGATGCCCGCGGGTTCCGCACCGTCTATACCGGCCCCGCGCATCCTTATGGCAATGGTCTCTGGCCGATCCCCGGCCTCGGCATCGGCTATTCTGAAACGAAGATCGTCGAATGCTATGATTTCTTCTCGGCCATCGCGAAGAACCGGCAGCCGAGCCCGAACTTCGAGGACGGCTTGCTGACGGAACTCGTCGCCGACGCCCTCATTCGCTCCGGTGAGACCGGGCTGTGGGAGAAGGTGGGATGAGTGCGAGCGCCGCTGCGGTCCGCATGACCGGCATATCCAAGACCTTCGGCGGCGTGCGTGCGCTGGACGACGTGTCCTTCGAGGTCATGCCCGGCGAGGTCCATGCGCTGCTGGGCGGCAACGGCGCCGGCAAGTCCACGATCCTCAAGGTGCTGAACGGAGTGCATCGTCCCGACAAGGGGACGATCGAGGTCGGTGGCGCGCCTCTGTCCTCCCATTCACCGGAAGCATCCCGGGCTGCCGGCATCGCCATGAACTACCAGGAAATGAGCCTTGTCCCGACGCTGACCGTGGCGCAGAACATCTTCCTGACGCGGGAGTATCGCGCCGGCACGGGGCTCATCGACGACCATGAGGCGGAGAAGCGTGCGGCGGACATATTCGCCATGCTCGACGTCTTCGTCGATCCGAAGGCCCTGGTCGGAGATCTCGGTGCTGGCCAGAAGCAATTGACGGAGATCGCCAAGGCGATCTCCCAGGATGCGACAGTGCTGGTGCTGGACGAACCGTCGACAGCGCTTGCCGTGTCTGATGTCGAGCGGCTTTTCGTCTTCCTGCGAAAGCTGAAGGCAAAGGGCGTGGCCATCATCTATGTCAGCCATCGCATGGACGAGATCGCCCGCATCGCCGACCGAGCGACGATCCTGCGCGATGGCCGGCATGTCATCACCGCGCCGCTGAGTGAGTTGCCGATCGACACGATGATCGAGCACATCGTCGGCCGGCGCTCTAAGGGGCTGTCGGACGTCGAGCGCGGCGTGGCCGTGAAGGGCGACGTGTTGCTGGAACTCGACAATGTCAGCGGCCGACACAAGCCGGAGAACGTCTCCCTGACGCTGCATCGCGGCGAAGTGCTGGGGCTCGCGGGCCTGCTCGGCTCGGGCCGTTCGTCGCTGGCGCGGGTCATGGCCGGCATCGACCCGGTGGCGAACGGCGAAATCCGGATCCAGGGCCGCGCCGTCACGATCCGCAAGCCGGGCGATGCGATTGCCGCCGGTGTCGCGCTGGTACCGGAAGCGCGCGCCACGCAGGGCATCATTCCGGACCATTCGGTCGCCTCCAACATGATCCTTGCCGTGATCGACAGGCTGTCCAAGGGTGGCCTCGTCGATACCAAGGCGGCAAATGACCTGACGGACACGCAAATCGAGCGCCTGCGCGTGAAGACGGCGAGCCGTGACCATGCGGTCTCCACGCTTTCGGGCGGAAACCAGCAAAAGGTCGTCATCGGCAAGTGGCTCGCCACCAATCCCGACATCCTCATCCTCGACGAGCCGACCGCAGGCATCGATATCGGATCCAAGTCCGAAATCATCCGCCTCGTGCGGGAACTCGCAGCCGCGGGAAAGGGCATCATCATGATCTCGTCCGAGCTGTCCGAACTGTTGACCGCCTGCGATCGCATTCTCGTCATGGCTGACGGGCGCGTGCACCAGGATCTGCCGCGCGAGGCGCTGGAAGATCCCTCCGTGCCCGCCGATGACCTTGCCCATCGTCTCCAGGCCGCCGAACAGCGGCTCCAGATCGAAATTCAGAAGGCCCTTGCGGTCCAGGAGGTTTCCCATGGCTAACGCCTTCTTCGCCAACTGGCGCCAGAACATCATCTATATCGGCTTCGTCGTCATCTTCCTGGTCTTCGCGGTGACCCTGGCAGACAAGGGGTTCCTCAATCCCAACAACCTGCTCAACATCGTCCGGCAGACGGCGATGATCGCCGTCATGGCGATCGCCATGACCTTCGTGCTCTCGGCGGGCGAGATCGACCTTTCGGTCGGCGCGGTCGCAGGGCTTGCGACGGTCACGGTCGCGATGGGCATCGCCGCAGGCGGTCCGATCGTCGGCGTCGGTGCCGGTATCGCCACGGGGCTTGCCGTCGGCATGTTCAACGGCTGGCTCACCACCCGCATCGGCATTCCGTCCTTTCTCACCACACTGGCCATGATGGGCATTGCCAAGGGCGTTGCCATGTGGATTTCGGCGACAGCCGCCGTGCCGATCCTGTCGCCGGGCTATTCCTGGCTCTTCGGCGGCGGCAATCTCGGGCCGGTGCCGGTGCTTATGCTCTGGATGGCGGTCCTCGGCGGCATCGGCCACATCGTGCTGCGCCGCTCGGGCTTTGGCCGGCGGGTGCTGGCGACCGGCGGCGGCGAGACGGCGGCGCGCTATTCCGGCATCGACACCAAGGCGATCAAGTTCAAGGTACTGGTCCTCTCGTCGCTCGCAGCAGCGCTCGCCGGGATGCTCTATGCGGGACGCCTGCAGTCAGGCCGCTTCCAGCTCGGCGAGGGCGACGAACTCTCGGTTATCGCGGCGGCGGTGCTCGGCGGCACGAGCCTCTTCGGCGGCAGGGGAACCGTCATCGGCACCATCGTGGGCGCCCTGATGATCGGCCTCATCAACAATGGCCTCATCCTGATGGGCCTCGAATTCAGCCAGCAGCTGATCGCTCGCGGTGGCATCATCATTCTCGCCGTCGCGCTCAGCCAGAAGCGGAGCTGAAGGCCATGATCGTTTCCCTCATCGCAACGCTGACGGCCCTCCCGGAGACCCGGGAGGAGCTCTACCGCCTTCTCGTCGAGCAGGTCGGGCCCACGCGTGCCGAACAGGGCTGCATCGACTACAATCTTCACGTCGATGCCGTCGATCCCTGCATCTTCGTTTTCTATGAGAACTGGGAGAGCCAGGCGGACCTCGACGCACACATGAAAATGCCGCACCTCGAGCCGCTGCTGAGCCAGATCGACCGTCTGCTGGCAAAACCGATCGACATGTGGCGGCTGCACCCGGCGGAGCTCGCATCGACGAAGTGATTGACCGTGCCTGACAAAAGGCGAAAGCGATCAACGCTGCCGGCGAGGCGGCAGTCCCTCATTTGCCGCATCTCCGGCTTGAGCGCTCATCTGGCGTCTGACGGCGCATCGATCGCATCCCGCAAGGCATCTGCCAGTTGCCGTCGCGTATAGGGCTTCGCCAGCGGCGACAATCTCGACGTTGCGCCGATACCGTCGATATCCGCATAGCCGGTCGCCAGGACGACAGGGAGCATCGGATGCCGGACCCTGATTTCGCTCGCCAGGGCGCGGCCGTCGATTGGGCCGGGCATGACCACATCCGAGAAGACCAGATCGAACGGGCCGTCCGTTTCGAGTGTCCGCAGCGCCTCCATCCCATTCTCCACGCAAGTCACTGAATAACCGAGAGAAAGCAGTGTTCCTGTGGCGAAATCGCGGACCATGGGATCGTCCTCGACGACGAGAATATGCTCCTTGCCTCCCTGAAGCCCCCCTTGCGAAGCAGGTTCGGCAGGAGTGTCCGTCGGCGCCAGTCGGGGAAATGAGAGGGAAATGGTCGTTCCCTCCTCCGGCTCCGACTCGATGTCGATCCTGCCTCCCGATTGCCGCATGAAGCCATAGACCGTGCTGAGGCCCAGTCCGCTGCCCTTGCCGAAGGGCTTCGTGGTGAAGAAGGGCTCGAAGGCTTTCGCGCGCGTCTCCGTGTCCATGCCGAAGCCATCGTCGGAAATACGGACCACGGCATCATCGCCGTTTCTGCTCGTCGAAATTGTCAGCCTGCCCCCATTGGGCATTGCGTCGCGAGCATTGATGCAGAGATTCATGATCGACGCTTCCAGTTGCGCCGCATCCGCCCTCACATGTCCCGCTGAAGGATCGAGTTCGAGCAGCGCCATGATGGTTTCGCCCAGCGCGGACGTTAACAACCCCTCCATGGCACGTATGGAACCATTGATATCAAGAGAGGCCGGCTCGAGCGGCTGTCGTCCTGCAAAGGTCAGAAGTTGGCGGGTCAGGGCGGCGCCCTGTTGAGATGCCTTGTGGTTCAAGTTCGCGATCGCGGACAGTCTGGGATCGGTAATTTCGTCCGCCAGGGTCTCTGCCGTCCCGAGAATGACCGTCAAAAGATTGTTGAAGTCGTGCGCGACGCCGCCCGTCAGTTGGCCAATGGCTTCAAGGCGCTGTGCCTGCAGCCGTTTCGCCTCGTCCAGCCTGGTCTCGGTGACGTCGCGAACGCCACCGACCATGCGCGTTGCCTCGCCGGCGGCATTGCGGATGATATGACCCTGATCGAGAACCTCGGCATAGGTCCCCGTTCCACGCCGGAAGCGGTACTCTTCCCGCCACGTGTCGACCCGACCTTCGATCGCGGCCAGCACGCTGGACACTACGCTCGCGCGGTCGTCCGGGTGGATCATGGATTCCCATTCCCTCAATCCGTTCTCGACCGGCACATCGTCATGACCGAAGACGGATGCGATATTGCTGTTCCATTCCACCCGACCGGTTGCAATGTCCCAGTCCCAGATCGCATCCGTCGTCATCATGGCGACGATCGCGAAGCGCTCTTCACTTTCGGCCAGACGCTCCTCCGCAGTCCGTTTGTCGGTGATGTCACGCCCCGTCGCGACGAAATGGGTGGCGCGTCCGTCTGCGCCGACAATAGGCGCGATGCTCATGTCCACCCAGTATTCGCGTCCATCCTTGGCGTAGTTGAGAATTTCGACCCGGATCGCCCTTGGAAGCGCCATGGCGCGATCGATCTGTTCGATGGTCTCGGCGGCCGTGTGCTTTCCCTGAAGAAAGCTCGGAGACCGACCAAGCGCATCGCTCGGTGAATAGCCGGTGATCCGCACGAAGGCATCGTTGACATAGACGATGGCATGGCTGTTTCCTGGCTGTGATGGGGCTTTCGTGACGATGACGAAGTCCTCGGTCCTCGAAATCGCCATTTCCAGCAGGTGCAAGTGTTCATCGGTGGCGTGCCGTTTCGTCACGTCGCGAAAATAGACGGTCAGACCTCCCGGTCCGGGATAGGCGGTGACTGCAAACCACGCGTTCAGGGACTCGTAGAAGACTTCGAAGTCGGCGGTCATGTTTTCGCGGATGGCCCGCTCGTAATGCCCGCGAATGATCCCCGAGGAGGCTTCCGGGAATTCCTGCCAGATCAAGCGTCCAATGAGCGTCGAACGCTGACGCTTCAGGAGGAGTTCGGCCTGTCGGTTGAGGTAGATGAAGCGCCAATTCTGATCGAGTTGGAAAAAGGCATCGCTGATATTATCCATCGAGTCGGCAAAACGCCGTTCGAGATCCCTGGCCGTGCTTTCCAGTCGCTTGTGCTCGTCGATATCCTGCAGGGCGCCCTGGATGCGAACGATCCTGCCCATGTCATCGCGTATGGCGACACCGATCGCGCGAACCCATTTTCGCCGGCCCGTGGCGTCGATGATCTCCACCTCGATGTCGTAGGGCATACCCGTCGCAACGCAGGTCTCGAAGTGCCGCATGATCGTGTCGCGCCACTCGGGTGCGAAGTAGTTGATGCCTTCTTCGAGGGTTACGGTCTTGTTGTTTGGTCTTCCATGTATCTCCCAGGTTTCGTCCGACCATTCAATTCTCCGCTCGGGCAGGTGCACCACCCACCCACCGAGCTTGGCGGCCTTTCCAGCGATTTCGAGAAGCGCCTGGTTCCCATAGACAGCGTGTTGCCTTGGCCAGGCGACGTCGTAACGATGCCGCCAGGCGATGACGAGGGAGGCTCCGATGAACCAGAGCCAGCCGGGCAGCGCCGGCCACGTCAGAACGAGAGCCGAGGTTCCCCCTGCAAGCAATCCGGCGGAAAACCGATCCGCTGCACACTGCCTGAGTGCGGTCACAAGAGTGCGAAAGACTTTGCCGGCCATTGTGTGTCCCGGTCGCATGGTCTGCCTCGTCCTCGATCGTGATGGGTTCCACCCTTTCGATAGTCTTCAAAGGCCGTCCAATCCATGGGCGTTGTCGTCGTTTAACCTTTTTTAAATTTCGCGCCGCAGTCGCTTAAGGACGGTCCGGTTTAGTCGATGCATCCAAATGCGGTGGTTTGTCTCCCGATAGCGGGGCAGGTCTCGGCAAGCATCGAGGTGATCCTGTGACACACACCAAGAGAACGACCTATCTCAGCCGTGTTCAATCCGACTACTTCAGCCGCAAATGGTATTGCCGCAGCGTCACCCTGTTCTGCAATCTGCTCTTCACCGGACAATGGATGCGCAAGGCGCAGATCGTTCGCTGCCTGGTCGTCGAAATCAGCGAGGGCGGTGCCACCGTGCGGACAGGGAAGTCGCAGATTCCGGACCACCTCTATCTCGTCATCGGACGCTTTGACGTATTGATCGGGAGCATCGTCGTCCGGCGCGACGCGGGACATTTGCAACTTTGTTTCCTGAAGGAGTTGAAGCCGGACTTCGTCAACCGCCTGGCCCGTCTGACATCGCCCTTCGCCACCTTGGAAAGCTTGAGTCGAGCCCCCATATCGACGGCTGATGACACGCAGCTGAAGCTGCGGCCGATGCCACCTGAGCTGCATAGCGTTCGGGAAGGACGCATGGGCCAAAGAACCAGGCATCCGAAAAGACAATGAACATAATGATCATAGAGGATCAGCGCGACGTCGTTGATATGTTGCGGCTGAACTGGTCGGATTCGCGGGACCGGCTGGATTGCCTTGCCTCCGTGAAGCAGGCGAGCCGTTTCATCCATTCCAACGAACTCGCCTCCTATGACTGCATCCTGATCGATATCAACCTGACCGACGGGAGTGGTCTTGAGGTGCTTCGCAGCGCACGTTCGCGCTCCGACGTCCCGATCATCATGATCTCTGGCGCGGGCGATGCCGATAGCCGCGCGGACGCCATCAGTGTCGGGGCCGACGACTATGTGATGAAACCGTTCAGCGTCAAGGAACTGCGCGCCCGCGTCCATCGTCTGCACGCGGCGCGCTTGGGCCGCGACGCCGTCCGGCAGGGCCTCGCTTTCAAGGTCGGCAATATCGAATGCGACATTGGGCGCCTGTCGATGGATTTCGACGGCGCCAGTCAGCCGCTGACCGCCCTCGAAGGACGGATATTGCAGGTTCTTCACGCCTGCGCCGGCGAGGACTGCCCGAAGTCTTGCATTGCACGCCAGGCGCTCTTCCGCGAGTACGATCCGCGCGACAAGACGATCGACGTCTATATCAACCGGCTTCGCGGCAAGCTTACGGAACTCGATGCCGCCAGCGGTGAGGTCATCAAGACGATCCGCGGCGTGGGCTATCGCTTGACCAAAATCCAATAACTGCAGGAGTAGAGGTGCCTATGCCTCAGTTCGTTGATCGGCATGTTTTTTCCCAAGAAATGGTCAGACCCGATCGATCCGGGCCGGATGAAGCGGCTCGCCTCAAACGGCTGAGAGAAGTTTCCAGCGTGTCGTCCGGCCTGGATCCGGTGCTCGATGCGCTGGTTGATGCGGCCTGTCTCGCGGCCGACATGCCGATCGGCCTCATTACCTTGCTTGACGATGAACGCCAATGGTTCAAGGCAAAACGGGGCATCGACGGACACGGGTCCAGCCGCACAGACGCCTTCTGCGACCACACGATCCGCTCATCAATGCCCTTCGTCGTTCCCGATGCCGCTCGCGATGTCCGTTTTGCCGACAATCCTTTCGTGACCGGAGGCGACAGGATCCGCTTTTATGCCGGAATCCCGCTGGAAATAGAGCCGGGACTTCGGCTCGGCTCGCTCTGTGTTCTCGACCGCGTGCCGCGGCGGCTCGGCGCCGACAAGCGCGGGGTGCTGGAGCGGCTGGCACACTGCGCCGTGGAACGCCTGCTGCAATCCGAAGATCGGTATCTATTGTCCCGGATCGAACCGGGCAGGCTCGATCATGCGAAAACCGACAAGGCGGCGCTGGCGCTTGCTGAAGAGGCGCTCGTTGAGGATCTCTTCACGCTTTACTACCAGCCGAAGATAGCGCTCGATACGGGCCGGCGGATCGGGTTCGAGGCACTGCTGAGGCTGAAGAAGCCTGATGGTTCGATGCTCGGTCCTGCGGCCTTTGCCGCAGCTTTCGACGAGCCGGCGCTTTCCAGGCGAATCGGCAAACATGTGCTCCGGTGCTCGGTCGCACAGGCCAGGGAGTGGCAGGCGGCCGGCATCGATTTCGGGCATATCGCGATCAACGTCTCGTCGTCGCAGTTCACGGCATCGCCGGGCAGCCCCGGCCTGGTCGAAGAAATCCTGAGCGCAACCCGGTCGGCCGGGCTGTCGCCCCGACATATCCAGATCGAAGTCACAGAAGGCGTCATGTTGTCGGAGCAGAGCGCTGCCATAGGCAGGCAACTCGAGGCCCTACGGGCAGCGGGCTTCACCGTTGCCTTCGACGATTTCGGCACCGGGTTCGCGTCCCTCGTGCATCTGAAGGAATTCGCCTATGACCAGATCAAGATTGATGGCGCCTTCGTGCGCGCGATGACCGGCTCCACCGCCGATCATGCCATCGTGAAGGCCATCGTAGACATGGCGAAGGCAATGGGAAAGCAGGTCGTTGCCGAAGGTGTGGAAACCATGACGGAACTCCAGGCCTTGCAAGAGCTCGGCTGTCCCTATGGTCAGGGCTTCCTTTTCGGTCGACCAGTCAGTGCAACCGACATTGATTTCGCTGCCGATCGACGGATGGATGTAAATACGGGGGCGTATCCCCGCGCCCTCAAGGCGGGTGACGCTGTTGATCAGTGTGTTGCCACCGGGAAGCCATCTTGGTAGCACAGCCGCTCAGTTGTCAAAGCGGTTGCCGACAAAAATCTCAGCTGCACCATTGATTGGTAGCTTTCATCGCCCCATCACCAAATGCGGACAGCGCTCTTCCTGCCCGATCCCGGTTGTTGCTATGCTGGAAAGGCTAATCAACTCGACCCGAAGCAGCAATAGTTCCGCCCTTGCCGATCCAGGTCGAAACACACAAGTCTCTGTGGATTCAGGCCCCCGCAACCAACAAAACATAAGTCGCTGATCACACCGATATAATAGTGGCTTAACCGCCAAATCTCCCGCACCGCCTCTGTCATCCAGGGGCGGTTTTCGCGTTTCGGGCTACCGGATTGATCAGCGCAGGGGACGCCAAGGGGTCTTCCTGTTGGTTTACACGCGGAAACGAGCCGGTTTTGGAGTGAACCCCTCGGGCTGGACCACGGGTCCCGGAAAAACTGATACACTCTGCGCGGAAACCAACAGCTAGCCATCAAGACGGCTGAGAAATTGGGCAGGACGAAAATACTTGACTCAGATAGTTATGTATTGCATGCCGCCATGGGCGATCGTATTCGCCGTTTCGCAGATAACGAACGGATGCAGTGCGACGCGAACTAACCGCTGCCAAGGGCTCAGATGACGATGCGTCCCGGTCGGGTCGGATAGGCGGCGCTTGCCGGAGGACTTCAGTGGCCTTTCGTCCACGCATGCAGGCACAAACACGCGCTTACCGCACGCTGCGGCCCTTGTGCGTGCGCACCTGGCCGGGCGTCGTGGCGGATGTCTGGCATGTGGAGAGTGACGCGGGTGCCGGCGGCTTTTACCTGTCACCTGATCCGCGTCTTGTCATCCTTCTCGGCACGCCCCCGCAGAGCCTGTCGCTCAAGATCAGCGAGAGCGGCGACCTCACTAGCCCCGTCTCCGCTGTCTATGTTCCGGCTGGGCAACCCCTGTGGAGTGCCATGGGAGCTGGGGAGCGGTTCTCCCATCTCGACTTGCACCTCGAGGCAGGGCCGCTGCAGCAACGTCTGGCGGGTCTCATCCCGCCCGGAAAACTCTCCGAGACCGTGATGCTGTCAGGCGAGGCCGATGCGCCGGGAGCCCGGACCCTTGCCCGGATGGTGGCCGACGAAGTGGAGCGGCCTTCGCGCCCATCCATGATGCTGGACGGCCTTCTCTCAGCCATGCTGGCCGAGGTCCTAAACTTGTCCAGTGAGGGGCCTGAGCACAGTGGCGGACTGTCTCCTCGGCAGATTGCGGCGGTGAAGCGGCATGTGGCGGATACCTTTCCCCGACGGATCAGCGTGGCGGAACTGGCGCAGCTCTGCGGCCTGTCCGAGAGCTGGTTCAGCCGAGCCTTTGCTAAGAGCACTGGCGACACGCCGCAACGCTGGATCGTTCGCCATCGTCTTGAGGCGGCGATGGATCTGATGCTGACCACGGATCGCGGGCTGGCAGAAATCGCCGATGCGACCGGCTTTGCCGATCAGGCCCATCTCACCCGCGTCTTCCGCGCCTCGCAAGGCCTGCCGCCGTCAAAGTGGCGGCGCATGCGCATCGGGCAAGACCGGGGAAAATAAGGCAAAACTGCGAAATTGGAACAGATCCGATCAAATCGCGGGGCTTTCGTTCAAGCGTCGCTACAAAACAAGACTTAATCAGTCATGAATTCTTCACGTCTTGCCGGATGGACCATGAACACCAGGATCGCCCTTTTCGCCGGAGCCAGCCTCCTTGCTCTCCACGCCGCGGCCTTCGCCCAGGATGCCGCAACGACGCAGCTGAACGAGATCGTCGTGTCGGGGCAGGGGGATCCCACTGCACCGATTGAAGGCTATGTCGCCAAGGCGGCCGCCGCGGGCACCAAGACGGCAACACCGGTCCTCGAAACGCAGCGCTCGGTCTCGGTCGTCACACGCGACGAGATCGAGGATCGCGGCGCCCAGACACTTGGTCAGGCGCTGTCGACCACGGCCGGGCTGGTTGGCGAGCCCTATGGTGGCGATCCGCGCTTCGACAGCCCGGTCCTGCGCGGTTTCGACATGCGCAACGCCCAGTATCTGAATGGTTTGCGGCTGATGCGCTCGTCGGGTGCGCCGTCCTATGACATCTACGGGCTGGAGCGGGTGGAAGTGCTGAAAGGCCCGGCATCGAGCCTCTACGGCTCCGGAACGCCGGCCGGTGTCATCAACATGGTCCAGAAACATGCCCAGTTCAAGGATGCCTACGAGGCTGGCACCGGCTTCTCGCTGGATGGCGACAAGGAGGTCTTTCTCGACGCCAACAAGGTGTTTTCCGACACGCTGGCGACCCGGTTCACCGGCAAGCTGAGCGATACGGAGGAAGACATCGACGAACTGACCAACAAGCGCGGCTATCTCGGCCTCGCCACCCGCTGGTCGCCGTCGGATGCAACAACCGTGGATTTCCTCGGATCCTACCAGAAGGACAGCCCGATCACGCCTGCCGGCATTCCATTCGGGCTGACCGGGCAGGGCAATGACGACAGCCTGCGCGACCTCTATATCGGCGACCCCTCGGTCGACACATCCGACCGCCGCATGACGAATATCGGCTACGAGCTTCACCACGAATTCGACAGCGGTTGGGCACTCGACCAGTCGGCCCGCTATCAGAAGTTCGACTGGGATTATGCCGGCTTCTACGTTTCCGACTACACGGCACCCTCGACGGTCGAGCGCGGCGTGATCTTCCAGGACGAAGACACCTGGACTGCCAATCTCGACACGCGTTTCTCCGGCGAAGTGGAGACCGGTGCCATCGACCACAAGCTGCTGTTTGGCCTCGACCTGCGGAAATACGGCGACAACACCACGACCGAATTTGCCTCCGCCTCCGACCTCGACATTACCAGCCCGACCTCCGCAACGGTCGCCGCGCCCTTTTACACCAAGACCGATGACCTGACACTCGAACAGGTCGGGATCTACGCCCAGGATGAATTGTCCTTCGACAAATGGCGGGCAACGCTCGGGATCCGCCATGACTGGACCGACCAGCAGGGAACGTCTGGCACCACGGTCATCGACCAGCAGGACAGTGCCACAACCGGCAATGTCGGCCTCTCTTACCTCTTCGACAGCGGCTTTGCGCCCTATGTCAGCTACGCAACCTCCTTCGACCCGGTGATTGGGACCGACATCGACACCAACACGCTGAAGCCGACCACCGGCGAGCAGTGGGAAGTTGGACTGAAGTACCAGCCGACATCCTTCGACGGCCTGTTCTCGATCGCCCTCTACGATCTCACCCAGGACAATGTCAGCGTCACTGTCACCGAAGGCGGCGTTTCCGGCATCCGTCAGATCGGCCAGGTCAAGTCGCGCGGCGTCGAGATCGAGGGTGCGGCCGAAATCGCCATGGGCTGGAGCGTCAAGGCCGCCTATAGCTACAACGACGCCGAACAGGTCGGCACGAATGACGGCAAGATGCCGGCCAACATGCCGCGCCATTCGGGCAGTCTCTGGCTGAACTATGATTTCGCCGAGGATACCGCGCTGGCCGGCCTCTCGGTCGCCGGCGGCATCCGCTATATCGGCGAACGGTATGGTGACAATGCCAATGCCTATGAACTGGATTCCGTGGCCCTCGTAGACCTCGCCGCGAAATACAAGGTCACGGAAAAGGCAACGCTCGCCGTCAACCTAAACAACCTCACCGACGAAACCTATGTCGCCAATTGCGGCTCCTTCGGCTGCTACTACGGCTCGGGCCGCTCGGTCATGGGAACTCTGACTGTCCGGTGGTGATATTCGAACGCTCATATGGCCGGCGCGCCTTCCTGCAGCTCTTTGCTGCCACAGGGCTCGCCGGCATCTCTTCCCCGCTCTGGGCAGCGCCTTCAGGCGCTGCCGGTCTGCGTCTGGCGGCGATCGACTGGGCCATGCTGGAAACCGCCTGGGCAATCGGCCACACGCCGGTCGCGGGCACCGAACTCATACGGTTCAGGGTTGAAAGCCCTAGCATAACCCTCCCGGAGGAAACGCTGGATCTCGGTCTGCGCGGCGCGCCCAATTTCGAACAGCTGCGTTTTGCCGCCCCGGATCTGATCCTGTCATCCCCCTTCTATACCAGGCACGAGGCTGCGTTGTCGGCGGTGGCCCCGGTCTTCAGCCAGCCGTTTTTCGTGCGCGGCGAGCCATCCCTGCCGCACGCGCTTGATGCGCTTGAGGCGCTGGCGGAGCGATTGGGGGACCCTGGTAGCGGTCAGCGCGCACGCCAGAATGCCGAGACGCAGTTCGACCGGATTGCGGCCCGGCTGAAGCCTCATGCCGATCGCCCGGTCATGCTGATCGATTTCGGCGATGCCCGGCATTTCCGCGCCTTCGGCTTCGATAGTCTCTATGGGGCAACGCTCACGCGCCTTGGCCTTACCAATGCCTGGCAGGGCGGGACGCAATTCTCCTTTGCCGCGCCCGTGCCGCTCGACCGTCTTGCGGAGATGCCAAACGCCAGCTTCTTCATCGTCAGCCCGGTGCCGCTGGAGGCACGATCCCAATTGCAGCGCTCCGCACTGTGGAATGCCTTGGCCCCGGTCAAGGCGGGTCGCGTACATCAACTCTCCACGACCAATGCCTTTGGTGGGGTGCCGTCCGCGCTCGCCTTTGCAGAAGGCATGGCCAAGGCTCTGGAGACAGCATGAAGACCTTGCCCCTTATTCTCTTTGTTGCAGGCGCTGTGCTGTGGTTTCTCGCCGCAAAGAGCCTGCTGCCCTTTGGCGCATGGGCAGACGCACTTGTCCCCGTTGGTGAACGCTCCATAGCCGAGATCCGTCTCGTTTACGGCCTGATGCCGCGCGCCGTCGTGGCGGTGCTGGTCGGCGCGGCGCTGGGGTTGGCAGGCAGCCTCCTGCAGCGTGTCCTGCGCAATCCGCTCGCCGATCCAACGGTGCTCGGCGTCTCCGCCGGGGCGCAACTGGCGCTCGTCTGTGCCACCCTGTTCGCCCCGGCACTCCTTAGCCCCGGCCGGCTTCCGGTCGCACTTTCTGGTGCCGCCGCTGCCGCCGCTCTGGTCTTCTTCATTAGTCAGAGGCGTGGCTTCGAGCCCGCCCGCATGGTTGTGACCGGCCTGCTCATAGGCCTGATGGCGACGAGCCTTGCCACGGCTCTGACGCTCGCCCAGGGTGAATACCTGCTCTCCTTGGTGATCTGGAACGGCGGATCGCTGGTGCAGCAGGACTGGTCCGCCGTCGCCCGCCTCTCGACCGTGCTTGGTATCTGCCTGCTTCTGGCCCTTGGTCTGCTGCGGCCCATGCAGCTTCTCTCAATCGGCGGAGAGACAGCTGCCGCACTCGGCATGCGCGTCGGCCTGGTGCGCGGCATGGTGATCGCCATCGCGGTTCTGCTGACAGCCATGGTCTCGGCCGAAGTCGGCCTCATCGGCTTCATCGGTCTCGCCGCCCCGACAATGGTCAGAGCGCTTCCCTTCCGCCGCGACGCATCTCGGCTCCTCGCCGCCATGGCGGCGGGCGGCGGCCTGCTTCTCCTCTGCGACAGCGGCGTACTGCTGCTCGACAAGGCCGTCGGCGAGATGTTCCCTGTTGGCGCCGTGACCGGGCTGATCGGCGGGCCGCTGCTGCTTTGGCTCTTGCCAAGGCTTTCCGGGCGCACACCGCCTGGCGGCATGGCTGCGGGAGAAACCAGGCTCGCCGCGTCCCCGATGCGCCATGTCGCCATGCTGGCGGCTCTGCTTGTCGCCGGCTCGCTTCTCGGCCTTGCCCTGGGTCGCGGCCCTGGTGGCTGGACGCTTCTGAGTGTCGACCAGGTCACCGCCTTCCTGCCGCTGCGCCTGCCACGGCTTGCCGCAGCCATTGCCGCCGGCGCGCTTCTCGCCGGCGCCGGTGCCATCCTGCAGCGAACCACCTCCAATCCGCTCGCCTCGCCCGAAGTGATGGGCGTCTCTTCAGGCGCGGCCCTCGGCTTCGGCCTTGCGGTGTTCCTCATGCCGGCGCCGGATGCCGTGATGCTTCTGCTCGCTGCCGGCCTCGGTGGTGCCTTGGTGCTGGCGATCGTTGCACGCGCTGCCATGAAGACGGGTATGCCGACGGACCGCATCTTGCTGACAGGCCTTGCCCTGAGTGCGCTCGCCTCGGCCGTGCTGTCCGCCATGATGTCGGGCGGGGATGCCAGGGCCTGGGTGATCCTCACCTGGCTGTCGGGCTCGACCTCGACGGTTGGTCCGGTGGAAGCTTTCGTGCTGCTGGTGCTGGCCGCCTTGCTCCTGCTTTTCTGTCTGCTCTCCGCGCGCTGGCTGGCAATCCTGCCGCTCGGGGGTGAAATCGCCGGCGGTCTCGGCGTCTCGCGCCTTGCCCGGGTCGGCCTCTTCCTCGCCGCCGGCATTGCGACGGGAACGGCAACCGTGCTGGTCGGCCCCGTCAGTTTCGTCGGGCTGATGGCGCCCCACATTGCCCGCACGCTCGGCCTCACCACGGCAGGCGGATTTGCCGCCGGTTCCATGCTGATAGGCGCCTTCCTGATGATGCTGGCAGATGCAGGTTCGCGTCTGGCCGCCTTCCCCTATGAACTGCCGCTCGGCCTGTTCGCGACCCTGCTCGGGACGCCCTGGCTCCTGCTGCATATGACGAGACAGACGCGATGAATTCCCTGTTTGAAATCCGCAATCTGACCATCGAACTCGGCGGCAGCAGAACCTCGCGGGCCGTGATCGAACATCTTGATCTCGATGTCCCGGCCGGACGCATGGTCGCCCTGATCGGCCACAATGGCTCGGGAAAGTCGACGCTTCTGAAGGCGCTCGCGCGGCAGATCGCACCGACCTCGGGCGATATCCGGACCTTGGGCCGGCCGCAGGACGCCTGGTCTGGGCGCGACCACGCCCGAGCGCTCGCCTACCTGCCGCAATACACCCCCGCCGCCGAGGGCATGACGGTGCGCCAGCTTGTGGCGCTTGGTCGCTATCCCTGGCATGGCGCGCTCGGCCGCCCGACGGCCGCAGACAGGGAGGCCGTCGAAGCCGCGATCGTCGAATGCGGATTGTCAGACTATGAGAGCCGTCTCGTCGATACCCTGTCGGGTGGCGAACGCCAGCGCGCCTGGCTCGCCATGCTGCTCGCCCAGGGTGCGAAGGCACTCCTCCTCGACGAGCCGATCTCGGCCCTCGACATCGCCCACCAGATCGAGGTCATGAGCCTCGTGCATCGCCTGTCGGAGGCCGGTCGCTCGGTCGTGGTCGTCCTGCACGACGTGAACCTCGCCGCCCGCTTCGCCGATCACATCATCGCGCTGAAGAGCGGAAAGGTTGTGCTGAACGGCGCGCCGCACGAGCTGATGACGCCGGAGGCCTTGTCTCGCGTCTACGGTCTTGCCATGGATGTGGTGGAACGTCCCGGCCGCTCGCCACTCGCCAGCGCCCTTTGAGGGTGCAGTGGACAATTGCAGGATCATCGCATGTTGAAACAGTTCTTTGCCTATTATCGCCCGTGGAAGGGCCTGTTCTGGCTCGATTTTTCCTGTGCCGTCGTCTCCGGCCTGCTGGAGCTTGCCTTCCCTCTCGCCGTCACCGCCTTCATCGACAGGCTCTTGCCGACCGGCAACTGGACGCTGACGCTGATGGCGGCTGCCGGCCTGCTCGCCATCTATCTCGTCAATGCCGCCCTGATGGCGATCGTCATCTATTGGGGCCACAAGCTCGGCATCAACATCGAGACGTCGATGCGCGCCAAGGCCTTCGAGCATCTGACGACGCTCTCTTGGCGCTGGTATGACACGGCCCGCACCGGCAAGCTCGTCGCCCGCGTGACACGCGACCTGGAAGAAGTCGGCGAAGTCGCCCATCACGGTCCCGAGGATCTGTTCATCGCCATCATGACCTTTGTTGGCGCCTTCTTCCTGATGCTCAACCTGCATATCGAACTCGCCCTCGTCACGGCTCTCATCGTGCCGGGCACGGTCGCCATCGTCTCCATCTATGGCGGTCGCATGACCCGCACCTGGCAGGAGATCTATGGCCGCATCGGCGCCTTCAACGTTCGGTTGGAAGAGACGATCGGCGGCATCCGTGTCGTCCAGGCCTATGCCAACGAAGGTCATGAGCGGCAGCTGTTTGCCAAGGACAACGCCCGTTACCGCCGGACCAAGCTCGACGCCTACCGTGTCATGGCAGCGTCGTCCTCGCTGCATTACATGGGCATGCGCGCCGTCCAGGTGGTGATCATGGTGATCGGCTCCGGCTATGTGCTCTCGGGCTCCATGTCGACCGGCAGCTTCGTCGGTTTCCTGCTTCTGGTCGGCGTCTTCTTCCGGCCGCTCGACAAGATCACCGCCGTGATCGAGACCTATCCCCGCGGCATTGCCGGCTTCCGCCGCTACCTGGATCTTCTCGCCACCGAGCCGGAGATCACCGACGCGCCCGATGCACGTCCGGTTTCGACCTTGCGCGGCGATATCCTCTTTTCGGATGTCTCCTTCGCCTTCACGCCGGGACGTCCGGTGCTGCATGACATTTCGCTGCATGTGAAGCCCGGCGAAACCGTCGCCTTCGTCGGCGAATCCGGAGCCGGCAAGTCGACCCTGCTGTCGCTCCTGCCGCGCTTCTACGAGCCAACGTCAGGCACGATCACCATTGATGGCATGACGCTCTCGGAAATGACCGTGGAAAGCCTGCGTCGCCAGATCGGCCTCGTCTCCCAGGACGTCTTCCTCTTCGGCGGCACGCTCCGGGAAAACATCATCTATGGTCGCCTCGGCTCCACCGATGACGAAATCATGGAAGCCTGTCGGCGCGCCCAGCTCTCCACAATGCTGGAGAACCTGCCCGAGGGCCTCGACACGATCGTCGGCGAACGCGGCATCATGCTGTCGGGCGGCCAGAAGCAGCGCGTGGCGATTGCCCGCGCCTTCCTCAAGGATCCGCCGATCCTGCTGCTCGACGAGGCTACCTCGGCGCTTGACAGCACGACCGAGCGGGAAATCCAGTCAGCTCTGGAAGAGCTGTCGAAGGGCCGCACCACGCTGGTCGTCGCCCATAGGCTTGGCACGATCCGCAATGCCGACCGCATCGTCGTCATGCAACAGGGCCGCATCGTCGAGATCGGCACCCATGGCGAACTCCTGGAGCGGGCAGGGGCCTATGCGAAGCTCGCTGCGTGAAACCGCCTGAAAGGCCAAGCGCCGGGCGTCTCCGCCCGGTGCGTCGGCTCCACCAAGAAGCCACTGTAAACTGGTTTGGCGAAACCGATGCCGTTCCATGCAGCCCGCCCGGGAGAACCTGCCGACTGCAGCTTTAGAGGTTGATAAGGATCAAGATCGCATCTAGCGGATGTTTTATCGCCTGAAGCGTTATATCGAGTGACGACCCGATAAAACGAGATGCACACCGGGTCAGAGATCTAAATCGGTCTGAGTTCGTCTGGGACGACGTAGCGAGTGCCGTCGAAAATCACATCTAGGATTGTTGAACCGCGCCGGGTTTGCCGGAGACCCCAACTCGTGAGAAGTAGGGGTCTATGACAAGCAAGACGACGAACAAATTCTCTCCTGAAATTCGTGCCCGCGCCGTTTGGATGGTGACGGAGCATGAAGCCGAACATTCCTCCCGCTGGGCGGCGGTATCATCGATCGCGGCCAAGATTGGTTGCTCGGCGCATACACTGATGAATGGGTGAAGAAGGCCGAGGTCGACAGCGGCAAGCGTGCAGGTTTGCCGAGTGACGTGGCGGAGAAGATGAAGGCTCTGGAGCGGGAGAACCGCGAGCTTCGTCAGGCCAACGAGATTTTGCGCAAAGCTTCGGCCTATTTCGCCATGGCGGAGCTCGACCGCCCCTTCAAGCGATGATCTCGTTCATCGACGAACATCGTGGCGTGTTCGGGGTCGAGCCGATCTGCAGGCTTTTGCTGATTGCCCCATCAACCTACTACGAGAACGTCGCCAAGCGCTTGGATGTGGACCGCCTGTCGGTTCGCGTCCGCAGCGATGTCAGCCTGAAGATCGAGATACGCCGTGTCTTCGAGCAGAACTATCGAGCCTATGGCGTTCGCAAGGTTTGGCGGCAGTTGAAGCGTGAAGGCTTTGATGTCGCCCGCTGCACTGTTGCCCGGCTTATGAGATCGATGAGCCTGCGGGGGATCATTCGCGGAAAGCCGATCCGCACGACATTCCCGGACAAGACGGCTCCGAGCCCGCTTGACCGGGTCAACCGCCAGTTCAAAGCCCCAGCCCCCAACAGGCTGTGGGTTTCGGACTTCACCTATGTCGCCACCTGGCAGGGTTTCGTCTACGTGGCCTTTGTTATCGACGTCTTCGCTCGTCACATCGTTGGCTGGCGGGCGAGCCGGACGGCACATGCAAGCTTTGTCCTCGATGCCCTTGAGCAGGCACTTCATGATCGGCGTCCCGTTCATGGAGGCGGCCTCGTGCATCACTCGAACAGGGGCGTGCAATACGTGTCCATTCGCTACTCCGAAAGGTTGGCGGAAGCTGGCATCGAGCCTTCTGTCGGAAGTGTCGGCGACAGTTACGACAACGCCCTCGCCGAAACGATCAACGGTCTCTACAAGGCCGAGGTCATCCATCGGCGCGGGCCATGGAGGAACTTCGAAGCGGTCGAATTCGCCACTTTGGAATGGGTCGATTGGTTCAACCACCGACGCCTCCTGGAGCCCATCGGAAACATACCGCCAGCCGAAGCCGAAGAGCGGTACTATGCCATGCTGGACGAACCAGCCATGGCCGCATAACTTAAACGAAATGGCCTCCGGCAAACCCGGGGCGGTTCAGAGTGCCTGCCTCATGCTCCTTCAATATCCCGATAATCTCCTCGTCTGTGAAACGTTTTCGCTTCGTTTTCTGGTCCTCTCAATAGGCCAGAGCTTACTTCAAAATGGATTAGTTCAGCGGGGCAAGGTCACACAACAATGCAGCAAGAAGAGCCTGGGTGCGGGGTCTCGAACCCCACACCCGCTTCTGACCATCATCGACCGCATCTTTGCCGCCACTCTGCGAAGTCTGCCTGTGCTTTCTCGCTGGTCGGCGGATAGAGCCCGATCACGGCGGCGCCGTCCAGCACCTGCTCCAACACGAAGTCCTCGAAGCTTTCCATGCCGGTGCATTCATCCGCGATTTCGTCGGCGAGATGCGCCGGTATCACCATGACGCCATCGGCATCCCCTAGCATCACGTCGCCCGGAAACACTGCGACATCGCCGCAGGCGATCGGCACATTGATATCTAATGCTTCGTGCAGTGTCAGATTGGTCGGTGCCGATGGGTTCTGGCAATAGGCGGGCATGTCGAGTTTGCCGATGCCCTCGCAATCCCGGAAGCCGCCGTCGGACACGATGCCGGCGCCGCCACGAATTGCAAGCCGGGTGACAAGGATGGAGCCCGCCGAGGCCGCACGCGCGTCCTTGCGGCTGTCCATGACCAGGACCTGCCCTTCAGGGCATGTCTCGATGGCGACGCGCTGCGGGTGGTCGGCATTTCGGAACACCGTGATCGGATTGCGATCCTCGCGTGCCGGGATGTAGCGCAGAGTGAAGGCTTGGCCGACCATGTTCACGCCCTTCCAGGCGACGGGCCTGACATTCTGGATGAACTGGTTGCGCAGGCCACGCTTGTAAAGCGCCGTCGCCACGGAGGCGGTCGACACGTTCATTAGCTTGGCGCGGGTTTCTGCGGAGAGAATGTAATCTGTCATCGGGTGCCTCGGTTGGTGCGCTGGTCAGTTGATCGCCGGCTCGTCCACAGGACGGCCAAAATCGGTCTTGAGGAAGTCGAAGTCGCAGCCCTTGTCGGCTTGCTCGATGTGTTTGGTGAACATCACGCCATAGCCGCGACCATAGCGGGGCTCAGGAGGCGCCCAGACAGCCTTGCGTGAGGCCAGTTCCGTCTCCTCGACCAGCATGTCGAGCCTGCGGTTTGCAATGTCGAGCGCCACCATGTCACCGGTCTTCAGCAGTGCCAGCGGACCGCCGACATAGGCTTCGGGTGCCACATGCAGCACGCAGGCGCCAAAGGACGTGCCTGACATGCGCGCATCGGATATCCGCACCATGTCGCGAAGCCCGAGTTTCAGGAGTGCCTTCGGCATCGGGATCATGCCCCATTCCGGCATGCCGGGGCCGCCTTGCGGACCGGCATTGCGAAGGACGAGGACCGTGTCCGGCGTCAGAGGATAGTCGGGATCATCGATGATCGTTTTCAACTCCGCATAGCTGTCGGCCACCAGGGCCGGGCCGGTATGGCGATGGAACTTCGCATCGCAGGCGGCCGGCTTGATGACAGCGCCGTCCGGGCAGAGATTGCCCTTCAGCACGGCAAGCGAACCTTCATGATAGACAGGGTTGGTAAGCGGACGGATGACGTCTTCGTTCCAGATCTTCACATCTTCCAGGCCATCGGTGATCGGCTTGCCGGTCACGGTGATCGCCGAACTGTCCAGCTTGTCGCCGAGCTGCTTCATCAGGGCTCTCAGTCCGCCCGCATAGTAGAAGTCCTCCATCAGATAGGTCGAGCCTGACGGCCGGATATTGGCGATGACCGGCGTTGTGCGGCCGATACGGTCGAGATCGTCCAGTTTAAGCGGCACGCCGGCACGGCGGGCCATGGCGATCAGGTGGATGATGGCATTGGTCGAACAGCCCGTCGCCATGGCGACTGTGACGGCATTTTCGACGGCTGCAGGGGTGATGATTTGATCCGGGGTCAGGTCTTCCCAGACCATATCGACGACGCGTCGGCCGCACTGGGTCGACATGCGCTGGTGATTGGCGTCGGCCGCCGGAATGGACGAGGCGCCCGGCAGCGTCAGCCCCATCGCCTCGGCGATTGCCGTCATGGTGGAGGCGGTGCCCATCGTCATACAGTGGCCGTAGGACCGTGCAATACCGCCTTCGATGCCCTGCCATTCTTCCTTGGAAATCGTGCCGGCTCGACGCTCGTCCCAATATTTGAAGCCATCCGTGCCGGAGCCGAGATACTTGCCGGCATAATTGCCCCGCAGCATCGGCCCTGCGGGCAGATAGACGAAGGGCAAGCCCATGCTGACGGCACCCATGACGAGGCCTGGCGTGGTCTTGTCGCAGCCGCCCATCAGCACCGCGCCGTCGATCGGATGGGAGCGCAGCAGTTCCTCCGTCTCCATCGCCAGCATGTTGCGGTAAAGCATGGTGGTCGGCTTGACGAAGTTCTCCGAGAGCGAGAGCGCCGGCAGTTCCATCGGAAAGCCGCCCGCCTGCAACACGCCGCGCTTGACCCACTCGACACGGTCCTTGAAATGAATGTGGCAGGGCTGGGCATCCGACCATGTGTTGATGATCGCGATGATCGGCCGGCCTTCCCAGTCAGCGGGATCGTAACCCATCTGCATGGTCCGGGATCTGTGGCCGAAGGATCGCTGGTCGTCCGGCACCATCCAACGTGCGGAACGCAATTCTTCGTAGGTCTTGCGGGGTTTCATGTCGTTATCCCGTGAATGTGAAGGTGAACCAGATCAGCAGGGTTACTGCGACGACCCCGATTATTTCTGGCCAGTTGCCGAAATCGTGCTCGGCGGTTTCGTCGGCAGAAAATTCAGCCGGCGATAAGTCTTCGTCGCCTCTCATCAGGTCGCGGTTGACATCGTTTTCATCGGTCATGGCAACCTCCTCAGTTCAAGAGTGACGGGATGAAGAGCGCGATCTGCGGGAAGAACAGCACCAGCATCAGCCCCACCACCTGCAAGCCGATGAAGGGAAGGACCGCGGCGAAAATGTCCTGCAGGCTGATCTCCTTGGGCGCCACCGACTTCAGGAAGAAGCAGGCGGGCCCAAAGGGTGGCGACAGGTAGTAGATCTGGATGTTCATGGCAAAGAGCACGCCAAACCAGATCGGATCGAAGCCGAGATCGATGACTACAGGCGCGAAGATCGGAACGGTGATGAAGAGGATGGCAATCCATTCCAGGAAGGTGCCCAACACCATGACGATCAGCATCATCACCACGATGACGGCGATCGGCGGTATGTCGAGCGACGTCAGGATGCCGCGCAGGAATTCTCCGCCGCCAATGCGGTTGTAGATGCCGATCAGCGCCACGGCACCCAGCACCAGCCAGATGATGGAGCCGACAGTCAGAACGGTCTGGCGCATGGCATCGCGCATCTTGGTCCAGGAGAGTTCCTGGCGCACAAGCGCCACGATGACCGCTCCCACCGCGCCGATTGCTGCGGCTTCCGTGACTGTGGCGACACCGGAGTAGATTACCCCAAGGACGGTGCCTATCAGTATGGCTGGCAGGATCACGCCCTTGAGGAACGGCAGGCGCTTGACGAAAGGCAGTCCGGTCTCGGGAATGTCATAGATTGGCGCGAGCGCGGGATTCAAACGCACACGCACTAAGATATAGATTATGTAGAGAGAGGCGAGCAGCAGGCCTGGGCCGATTGAAGCGGCGAACAATCCGGTGATCGAGACCTGGGCTGCCAGGCCATAGACGATTAGAACGACTGACGGTGGAATGAGGGTCGCCAGGGCACCTGCCGCACAGATGATGCCAATGGCCAGCTTCTTGTCGTATCCGAGACGCAGCATCTGCGGCAGGGCGATGAGACCGAGCATGACGATCTCGCCGCCCATGATCCCGGACATGGCCGCCAGCACGACTGCGACGACACAGGTCTGAACCCCGACGGACCCACGGAAGCGCCCGCCCATGATGGCCATGGATTCAAAGAGTGAATGGGCAATACCCGATCGCTCCAGAATGTTAGCCATGAAAACGAAGAAGGGAACTGAAATGAGCTCGTACTTGTGAAGCACCTCGGTCACATTGGCCGAGACGATAAAGAAGCCGGCACGTTCGCCGAAATAGAGGATTGCTGTTCCGAGTGACACCAGCAGCGTGGTGATGCCGAGCGGGATGCCGACAGCCATCAGTGCCAGCAAAGAGCCGACAATCAGGAGCGTGATGTATTCAATGCCCACCGGCCGTCTCCTTCTCGGTACCCTGGAACCAGCGAATGATGTTGGCTGCGAGTTGCAATAGATAGAAGAGACAGCCGACCAGCAGCAGGACCTTGAGGTAGCTGGGCTGCAGCGAGTTCATGGCCGTGCCGGAATATTCCGGACGGGCGAGCACCTTCATGGCCGGCCCCATCGTCGCTCTTGCCAAAAGCCCGACCGCGACCACGGCGGCGATCAGTTGCACCAGCCGGAAAATGTGCCAGACCCGCTCTCCGACCAGGATTTCCAGCATCGTAATGGAGATGTGGCGATTGCGTTCGGTGACATAACCGACGGCCAGAACCCAGGCCGTGGCACAGAGCGTCATGGACAATTCCGTAGACCATGTGGTCGGGCTGTCGAAGCCGTAACGCATCACAACCTCGAGTGCGGAAGCGATGATGCAGGCAAAGAAAAGAATTGAGCAGCCATGCCCGACGAAGACGCTGAAGCGGTCCATCGCCGTCGCATAGCGCGAAAGAAGGTCTCGCATGACCCCTCCGGTCGTAGGAGTAAGTAAGGCCCGGCCGCCAAAGAACGGCCGGGCGGGGTATCAGTTCTTGATCAGGCCGATTGTTTTCATGTAGGCGAGATTGGCGTCGAGGGCTTCGCGCGCCAAATCACTCTTGTCGGCGAACTTCACCCATTCTGCCCGGGCCACTTCCCGCAACTGATCGCGGTCTTCCTGGGCCCAGTTGACCACCTCGATCTTGCCGCCGGCAGCATCGGACTTTGCCTTTTCCTGGTCTTGCTGGTCGACGACCTTGGTCAGATCCTCCATGGCGGCATACCACCAATCGCGCAAAGCCTTCTGGTCGTCTGCCGACAAGGCCTCCCATTTCTCAGCGTTCATGGTGAACTGCATCAACGGCATGGAATGAATGCCGGGATAGAGCGGGTAGGGCGCAACGTCATGCAGGCCGGTTGCGACATTATTCACGTAGGCCGATGCATCGGCCGCGTCGACGATGCCCTTTTCCAGTGCGCCATAAACTTCGGAGAAGGGAATGGAGACCGGGCTGGCGCCGGCTGCCGCGAACACGGCGGATGCGAGGCCTTCGGGCGCGCGGATCTTCTTGCCCGTTAGATCCTCGAACGTGCGGATCGGGGTGCGGGCGGGCAGCGATTCGCGGCTGTAGGGACCACAGGCGATGAGCTTGACCTCACCCCCGGTGACGCTGTCGAGAATCTTCTGCTGCATGACTTCGCCCTGACCGTCCTTGCAGAAGCCGAGCATCTGGGCAGGTGTGTCATAGCCCGAGATCAGGTCTGCCATGATCGCGAAGGCTGGCTCGATGCCTGAGAAATAGTTGACCGATGTGAAGTCGCCGTCGAGCACGCCAGCAGAGACCGCTTCGATCGTATCCTTGGCGGGCACGACGGCCGCATTTGGAGCGAGCGTTATCTCTACGCGGCCGCCGGTTGTTTCCTTGATCTTCGGAAGCCAGTTCTCGGTCAGGTATTGCATCGAAAAATCGCCAGCATTGAATGACGACTGCACGGCATAGGTATCCGCCTTGGCGGCGTAAGAGAATGCGACGAGGGCGCAGCCCGCAAGCATAGCTTTCTTGAAAATCATGATGTCCTCCCTGTGTGAAACTACGGAGACCTCCATCTCCTGTTCATATGCACTAATATATTAGTTCAAAGCTGTCAACGTATGTGCTATGGTCAATTGCCAAGGGGATTCCATGATGACGTTAAATGCCGCTTACATTCTCCCGACGGGCCCCGCCGCAGGGCCGGGAATCAAGCGAACGTCGACTTCGCATCAGCTTTACGAGTTGCTACGCGGTCGCGTTGTGGCGCTTGAACTTAGGCCCGGAATGCAGTTGTCGCGGGCAGATCTTGCCGCATTTTACGGGGTCAGCCAGACGCCTGTTCGTGATGCTTTGCAGATGTTGGAGAAGGAGGGGCTCGTGGTTGTCTTTCCGCAGTCCCGCACGGAGGTGACGCGAATCGACCTTGTGCAGGCTCGTGAAACGCAGTTTCTGCGCATGTCGCTGGAGTTGGAAGTGGTTAGGGCGCTTGCCAGCGAGGCTGGGCAGGGTGCAGTCGCCCAGGCGGAGCGTATAGTGCAGTTGCAGCAGACCGCGTTGACGATCGACAAAGATCTGGAGCGTTTCGGCCAGTTAGACAGGCAGTTTCACCAGTCCATGTTCGAGGCGGCGGGTGTACCGGATCTGTGGGGGCTCATTCAGTCCCGTTCGGGCCACATCGATCGACTGCGAAAGTTGAACCTCATGGATCCCGGCAAGGCCGCCACGATCCTTTCGGCCCACAGGGAAATCATTGCGCATATGAGAGCCATGGATGCCGCAGGTGCCCAGGAAGCGTTGCGGCGTCACTTGTCCGGGACACTTGCCCAGGTGGACGAGATCAAGCGCAACTACGCTCAGTATTTCTGACGGAGATCCGATCTCAGGCGCCTTCTTGAGTCTTAATACGCCCCCGAATGTTTCGTGTAATAACGACCTCGAGTTGTATTCTGGAGGGCCAAGATACCTGTTGATTTTCAGCTTAACTTGTATCCGTGTTGATTTGCACTGAGATCTGACCCTATCCGACCTCCCGGGTCAGATCTCAGTGCAAATCAACATGCGGAGCACTTTGAGCTATAGGCTCCTCCTGCAATTGCTGGATGTTGAGGCTTGTCATATTTCTGTTGCCCATCGTGCGCTATAAGTTGGAAACGTTTCCAATAGATTGCACCCATGAGCAAAAACGCTAATTCAAATGTCACCATCAAGGATGTCGCACAGGCTGCCGGCTGTGGTGTGGCAACAGCCAGCCGTGTGCTGAACAATTCCGGGTCCGCCAGTGCTGACGTCCGTGAGCGTGTCGAACGCGCCGCACGCGACCTCGGTTTCAGTTTCTCGGCATTCGGCCGGGCGCTGCAAAGCCGGCGATCGATGACCGTCGGCTGTTTGGTCCCATCACTCGCCAATCCAGTCTTTGCCGAGGCCGTTCAAGGTATTCAGTCGGAGCTTTCTGGTTCAGGCTATCAGCTGCTGATTTCCTGCTCCAACTACGATGAAACGGCCGACGATGCGGCGGTCGAGATGCTTTTGTCGAAGGAGACAGATGCGCTTGTCGCAACCATGGTCGCGCCTGACCGGAGCCCGGCCATGCAGCTTGCGCGCCAACGCGGCCTTCCGATTGCGCTGATGTTCCATGACCCCATGGATGGCTTCATCACGTCCTACATCGACAATTTCGATGCCGCAAAAGAGGTGGCGCGGCGCTTTGTGGAACTGGGACATCGGCGCACGGGATTTGTGGCCTTGCGCTTTTCGACATCGGATCGTTCGCGCAATCGCTACACCGGATTTCATGCGGAATGCGGTGCTCGCGGCTTGCCCGCACCTGCCCTGATCGAGATCGGCGAAGCCGAGGCCAGTCAGCCGGAATGCCTGGCGGGCATTCTGGCGCAGCATCCGGACCTCACCGCGATTTTTGCCTCGAACGACTTCCTGGCGATCGCCGTGCAGAAGGCCGCCCGTCTGCTTGGCTGGCGGGTGCCACAGGATCTTTCCGTCGCGGGATTCGACGGGATCGAGATCGGTCGCCTGCTCGAAGCGCCGCTTGCCACCATCGAGACCTCGCCGGAGGCCATGGGCCGTCAGGCTGCCCGATGCATTCTAGCCATGTTGCAGGGGGGCGCGCCCATTCAGCCGCCAGCCTTGCCATTCCATTTCCGGGCCGGCGCCACGCTTGCCACGCCAAACCCGGAAAAAGGTGACGACGGTCGGGGTGCCACCCAACCGCCGTCTGCTCTCCCTGCCGAACCTCACGCTCAACAAGGATGAACCGATGAAACATACTGTTCTTGCCGTTCTCTTCGCAACGGTCATGGCTGCACCCGCATTAGCCGAAGACGCAATCTGCTACAATTGCCCTCCGGAATGGGCAGATTGGTCTTCGATGCTCAAGGCGCTCGACGAAAAAGTCGACGTTCAAATGCCGCATGACAACAAAAACTCCGGCCAAGCGCTCAGCCAGATGATCGCCGAAAAGGCTTCACCGGTCGCCGACGTTGCCTATTATGGCGTGACGACAGGCATCGCTGCCATTTCCGAAGGCGTTGTCCAGCCCTATAAGCCTGCCGGTTTCGACGAGATCCCGGAAGGCCTGAAGGATCCGGAAGGCAACTGGTTTGCCGTTCACTACGGCACGCTCGGCATGTTCGTGAATGTCGATGCACTCAACGGCGCGCCCGTGCCGAAGTGCTGGGCTGATCTGACCAAGGCGGAATACAAGGGCATGGTCGGTTATCTCGATCCGGCATCGGCCTTTGTCGGTTATGCCGGTGCCGTTGCCGTCAACCAGGCCTTCGGTGGCGACCTCAGCAATTTCGCGCCGGCGATCAAGTACTTCAAGGATCTCGCCGCCAACAGCCCGATCGTGCCCAAGCAGACGTCGTTTGCCCGCGTCGTCTCAGGCGAAATCCCAATCCTGTTCGACTACGACTTCAATGCCTATCGCGCCAAGTACAAGGAGAGCGGCAATTTCGAGTTTGTCATGCCCTGCGAAGGCACCATCCGCGTGCCTTACGTCATGAGCCTCGTCGCCGGTGCGCCGCATGCAGAGGCCGGCAAGAAGGCACTCGACTTCATTCTCTCGGATGAAGGCCAGGCCATCTGGACCAATGCCTATCTGAAGCCCGCCCGCCCGGTGGCGCTTCCGGCCGATGTTGCTGCCCGCTTCCTTCCCGACAGCGAATATGAGCGCGCCGTTGCCGTCGACTATTCCGCGATGGCTGCTGCCCAGAAGGGCTTTGGCGAGCGCTATCTGGCCGAAGTGAAATAACGACTCTAATCGCCGGGCAGGGCGTTTAGCGCTGCCCGGCTTTTGCCTGCCTTAAGGAGCCTATCCCCCATGTCATCCCGACTGTTCGTCGGCCTGTGTCTTGTGCCACTGGCCATCTTTGCGCTGGCCTTTCTGGCGCTGCCCATCGCGCGGTTGATCCTGGCTTCCGGCGAGGGAGAGGCGGGCTGGGCAATTTACTGGCAGATCCTGCACACGCCGCGCTATCTGACGACCTTGATCCAGACGGTGCTTGTCTCGTTCGCCGTCACACTGGCAGCCCTTCTGGTGTCGACCACGATCGGCGTTTTCCTGACCCGCAACCGCTTCTCCGGCCGCTCGGTATTGTTGTCGATCCTGACGCTGCCTCTGGCCTTTCCCGGTGTCGTGGTCGGCTTCATGATCATTCTTCTCGGCGGACGCCAGGGGCTGTTCAACACGATCCTGCCCGGCCACGCCGTCTTTGCCTATTCCATCTTCGGGCTCTTCCTGGGCTATCTCTATTTCTCGATCCCGCGTGTGCTGCTGACCGTCATGGCCGCCGCTGAAAAGATCGACCCCGCGCTGGAAGAGGCTGCACGTACGCTCGGCGCACCGCCGCACCGCGTCGTGCTCGATGTGTTGTTGCCGGCGCTGTCTCCCGCGCTGATCGCCGCCGGCGCGATTGCCTTTGCGACGGCGATGGGCGCCTTTGGCACGGCCTTTACGCTTGCCACCGATATCGATGTGCTGCCGATGGTGATCTACACCGAATTCACCCTGTCGGCGAATATCGCCATGGCCGCTGCCTTGTCTGTGTGCCTCGGCGTGGTCACCTGGGCAATCCTGTTTGTGGCACGGATCTTCTCCGGCTCCACCGTTGCAGCAGGAGGCTGAGACCATGCGCGCAGGAAAAGCACTGCAATTGATCGTCACCTTGCTGACGGCAGCCTTCCTTCTGGTGCCGACAATCCAGTCGGTTCTGGCAGGTGTGACGGTGAACTATTTTCAAGGCTTGAAATCGGGGCTAACGCTGAAATGGATCGTCGAGGTCTGGAATCTCTATGCCGGCTCGATCTTTCTCTCCATCGGCATTGCCCTGGCCTGCCTTGTCGTGACGCTGATCATCGGGGTGCCGGCTGCTTATGCCATGGCGCGCAATCCCGGTCGCCTCACGCGGGCACTCGAAGAGTTCATCTCGCTGCCGCTTGCCATTCCAGGCCTCGCACTCGCGCTTGCGCTGTTGCAGCTCTACGGCACCTACAGGGGTTTTCGCATGAGCTGGACCTTCATTCTCGTCGGGCATGTTCTCTACACGCTGCCTTTCATGGTCCGCTCCGTCATGGCCGTTCTGGCGGCGATTGACCTCAAAACGCTGGAAGAGGCCGCAGCGAGCCTTGGGGCAGGGCCAGCCCGGCGTTTTGTCGATGTTGTGGTGCCCAATGCGCTGCCGGGCATTGTGGCCGGCGCCCTCACGGTGGTCACGCTGTCGATCGGCGAGTTCAACCTGACCTGGATGCTGCTTACGCCTTATCTGAAAACACTGCCGGTGGGACTCGCCGATAGCTATGCCTCCATGCGGCTGGAGATCGCATCCGCCTATACGCTGATCTTCTTCGTGATGATCGTGCCCCTCCTTCTTGCCATGCAATGGGCCAGCGCCCGTGCCCAGAGGATCACACAATGACCCTTGCCCTTCGCAACATCGCTAAAACCTTTCCCGGCGGCACCCGTGCGCTGCAGCCGACCGCTCTCGATATCGCAGAAGGCGAAATCGTCTCGCTGCTCGGGCCATCCGGCTGCGGCAAGACCACGCTGCTGCGCATCATTGCCGGACTTGAAACCGCTGACGCCGGTGCCTCGATCCGTTTCAACGACGGCGACGTGACCGACCAGCCGGTGGAACGGCGCAAGATCGGCATGGTGTTTCAGTCCTATGCTCTCTTCCCGAATATGTCGGTCCGCGGCAATATCGGTTATGGCCTGAAAATGCAGGGCCTACCGCGTCAGGAAATCGATCGCCGTGTCGATGAAGTGGTCGCCCTTTGCCGGTTGGAGCCTTATGCTGCGCGCTCGATCACGGCTTTGTCGGGCGGTCAGCGCCAGCGCGTAGCGCTTGCGCGGGCCTTTGCGCCGCGGCCGCGCCTCCTGTTGCTTGACGAACCCTTGTCTGCGCTCGATGCCGCCTTGCGCACGACGCTGCGCGATGAGCTCGCAGCCCTGTTGCGGCAGTTCGGCATTACCGCTGTCTTCGTTACGCATGACCAGGATGAAGCCATGGCGATTGCTGATCGTGTCGCTGTCATGTGCCAGGGGCGGGTGGAGCAGATCGGGACGCCCGAGGCGTTGTACCGTGCGCCTGAGAACGCTTTTGTCGCCAGGTTCGTCGGCAATTCCATGCCGCTTGGCGGGCATGTCTACGGTGCAACCCTGCGCCTGCCCGGCGGTGTGCTCATGCTCAGCGAACCCGCCGATGGCAAGGCCGCCTTTGTCCGCGCCGAAGACGTGAAGATCACAGACGACGGCGCCTTGGCCGCGCGGGTCGAAACCGTCACCTTCCTTGGCACGCATTACCGCATCGCCTTGTCAGGTGCTGCCGACGGCACCCTGTTTTGCCTGCATCAGGGCCTCAGCGCGCCAAAATCGGGTGAAACCGTCCGTCTTTCGATCGCGCCGCAATCCATCCTCACCCTCAACCCCGAGAAAGCAGCCGCCTGAATGCCAGCCTTCATCCAGATCAGTGATCCCCATATTGTTGCCAAAGGCGCGCTTGTTTGCGGTCATTCCGATACGGCAACCGCGCTGCGCACGGCAGTCGCCTCGATCAACGAACGCCTGCCGGCGCTTGGTCCCGTGGACTGCGCCATCGTCACCGGCGACCTGACCGACCACGGCACGGATGAGGAATATGCCCATTTTGCCGAGATCATGGCGGATCTCGCTTTGCCCTGGATCGCCATTCCCGGCAACCACGACACCCATGACGGCATGCGGAAAGCCTTTGGTCATACCGACTGGATGCCAAGAAACGGTCCCATTCACTGGATGCGCAACTTTGGCCCCTTTGCCGTCATCGGCATTGATACGCTGCTTGAGGGCGCGCATCACGGCTGGCTGTCGGAGGAGGGGTTTGCCTTTGTCGACCAGTGCTTGAGCGACCTGAACGGCCAGCCGGTGATCGTGGCGACCCACCATCCGTGGCTGCCTTGTGGCATTGAGCCTATGGATCAGGACAATCTGCGCAATGGTGCAGCCCTGATGGATCGGCTGGAAGGCTATAACGGCATTGCAAAGATGATCTCCGGTCATGTTCATCGCAGCATTTCAGGTCAGATTGGCAAGGTAAGTTGCCTGATTGGCCCGTCCACGGCGCATTCTGTCTATCGCGACCTGCGGCCGGATGCGGTGCACTCTCTGGCAATCGAACCCGGTGGCGTGACCTTGCATTCCTGGCTCGAGACCCCCCAGCCGATGCTGATCTCCGATGTCTTGCCGCTGAACTTGAGGCCTGCCGTCTGGCCGTTTTGAAGTTGCAGTCGGGGGGGGTACGGCTAGCGGGGTGGTTGCCTGTGCTTTCGGAGGCGCCGCCGTCGCCAGCTTCTTGGAACTTGTTCGACCGAGCAGCCGACGCGAGAGGAAGCTCTATAAGGATGATAGAAAATTTCTCTCTTGCTTGCCTGTAACGCCCTCATTCGAAGCGCGTCTAACAGGCAGGCAAGGCCCTCGCGACCAACGTTGGCCTGGATGCCATTCCATGGGGAGTTCAGGTCGTGCAAAAACCCACTTGCGTGATTGTGACCGGTGCCGCCGGTAATCTCGGCCGTGCAGTGTCGGCGCGGCTTGCGGGTGAGGGCGTAAACCTGGTCTGCTTGGATCGAACGACCGAGGCATTGGATGCCCTCGTTCAGTCGCTTCCGCCAGAGGCGAAAGTCCTGACCTTTGCCGGAGCCGATCTCAGCGATCCGGCAGTCGCCCAGGCCATGGTAGAGGCGGCGGCCGATTGTTTCGGCGGAATCGACGGCCTCGTCAATACGGTCGGGGGCTTCGCAACCGGGCCGGTGGGCGGCGACATCCTTGGTCAGTGGGATCTGATGATGGGCCTGAATGCTCGGGTTGCTCTTGTCACGAGTATCGCTGTCCTACCCGTCATGCAGGCTGCCCGATATGGCCGCATCGTGCATATCGCAGCTGCCCCGGGATTGAAGGCTGGCACCAATCAGGCGGCCTATGCTGCATCAAAGGCTGCGGTGCTGAGGCTGACGGAGAGCATTGCTGCCGAACACCGCGTCAATCGCATCACCGCCAACTGTATCCTGCCCGGCACGATCGATACCCCGCAAAACCGTGCAGCCATGCCGGATGCCAAGGTGTCCGAATGGGTTTCACCCGAGTCCATTGCGCGACTGATCGCCTTCCTCGTATCGCCCGAGGCAGCAGTCGTGACCGGCGCTGCCATTCCCGCAACAGGATTCGAGTGAGGTCGAGGGCATGGAAGTTTTCGCCGACCCCGTTCGTTTTCTTCTTCTCCTCTGGGCCACACCGGGTCTCATCGTGGCTGTCGCATTCCTGTCCGTTGGCATCGACCGGATCGATTATGCAGCCGTGGGAGCCTACGCTTTTCGGCCACTGCTGATACCGGGCATTGTCCTTTTGTGGCCGCTGGTGCTGTGGCGATGGGTCGTTCTCGCCCGTAACAGGGAAGGCTGAGCCAATGCGTCGCGCGCACAGGAAGGCTCATGCGTGGATATGGACTGCGCTCGCAGTCGCCCTGCCTCTCAGCCTGGCGATTGCCTTCGTGTCGAAACCGAAGCTTTCAAGTGACGCACCCGCCATACGGCTCGAGGCCGCCGACCGCCAGGAGCAGCGATGAGCACGGCATATAAACCTGTCGGCTGGAACCGCAACAAGCTCATCTACGACGCCGTTCTCTTGTGCGGGGTGGTTGCCTACATCCTCCTCTATCTCAAGCTCGCACCGCTTCTGGCACCTTCCGTGCGCGCGGTTGATACACCCATCCTGCGCATGCGCGCTTTCGGCTCGCTGGCTTTTCTGTTGCTGACCGTGGTGCTTGCCATCGGTCCGCTTGCCAGGCTCGATCCGCGTTTCCTGCCGCTCCTCTACAACCGCCGCCATTTCGGTGTCTTGACTGCGGCGGTCGCGTTTACCCATGCGATGTTCGTCCTGGACTGGTATTTTGCCTTCAGCACCACGCCGAAACTGACGGCACTGTTCACCAGCAACACGAGTTTCGGCAGTCTTGTCGGTTTACCGTTCGAACTGTTCGGCATCTTCGCGCTCGTCATCTTGATCGTGCTGGCGGCAACCAGCCATGACTTCTGGCTGTCCTTCCTGTCGCCCCCCGTCTGGAAGGCCATGCATATGAGTATATATGCAGCCTATTGCGCCGTCGTGATGCATGTGGGTCTGGGGGCCGTGCTCGATGGGACGAGTCCCATGACGGCGATCTTCCTCAGCGCCAGCCTCGCCACCTTGTCGATGCTCCATCTGCTGGCCGGGCGTCGGGAGAAGGCAATCGACGACGCAGCGTCCCGGATCGAAGCGGAGACGGGCTGGGTGGATGTCGGGGCTCTGGATGCCATTCAGGAAGGACGCGCCATCGTCGGCGTGCTGCCGCAAGGGGAGCGGGTTGCCGTGTTCCGCTTCAAGAACCGGTTGTCGGCGCTGTCCAACCTGTGTTCGCACCAGAACGGTCCGATCGGGGAAGGCAAGGTCGTCCTGGGATTAGCGACCTGCCCCTGGCATGGCTACCAGTATCGCCTGGAGGACGGATGCGCGCCGCCGCCCTTCAAGGAAAGGGTGCGCAAATACCGCGTCAAGGTTTCCGGATTGCGTGTCCTGGTCGACCCGGTCGCCGTGCCGCTCGGGACGAGGATCGAGCCTCTCGCGATCGCCGAGACCCTGCCTGGCGCCTCTCCGTCAACGCCGACGACAAGGACGTCGCCATGATGCCGCAACCGCCAGACCCCGGTTTTTTCATCGGCTATTCGAAGAAGGTCCCGCCGGCTGTTGCGCAATGTGCGCTGCTCTTCGCGGTATTCTTTCTCCTGGGCCTTGCCTCTGCATCACTGGCCTTTTCGCTCTCCACGCAGAATCCAGGCTCCGGCGGTTATGTCGACGAATTGAAGGGCGGGCGCCTGTCCGGCGTCCTGGAAACGCTGCCCTATCCGATCCTGCGCGTGCCCGCACAGGATGGCCAAGGCCCACGCGCCATCATGTTGTCGGGACAGGGCAAGGCCGGTGTCGCCAAGGATGCCGATCCTCTTGACGGGCGTTGGGCGGAGGTCTCCGGCATCTTCGTCAAACGCGGCGACCTCGACATGTTGCTGGTGGGTGGTCGCCCCGGTCTGGTGGGTACAGAACCGCCGGCGGGTGCCAGTACGCCCAATGTGCCGGTGTCCTTGGGCCGCTGGCGGCTGACGGGGGAAATCTGTGATGGCAAGTGTTACGCAGGCGCCATGCGGCCGGGAACCGGGCTTTCGCACAAGGCCTGCGCCAATCTCTGCATCACCGGCGGCGTGCCGCCCGTGTTCGTGACGACCTCACCGGTCGAAGGCCATAACTTTCTGCTGATGGCCGGGGCGGACGGTGGCCCCTTGCCGCGCGATTTGCTGGATCGGACCGGTTTGCTGATCGAACTTGAGGGCGAGGTTGAGCAGCGTGACGATCTCCTGATCTTCAGGGTCGAAACGCCTTCCGAACCAGGGACGGGCTCATGAGCGAGGATGGTCGCCCTTCGCGCCTGCGCCATCTCTCAGGCCTTGTGTTCGTCGCGGGCCTCGTCTGGTTGCTTGCGTTCCTGTGGTCCTCCGGCCCGATGTTTCTGCGCGGCACGATCTTCCAGGATTTGTCCGTGATCGCCTATCTCGTCGCCGCTTTCGGAGTTCTAACACTGGCCGAGCGGATCGCCAGCGCTTGGAGCAGGCATTGAGACCGGCCGACCTCAGTCCGAGCCGGGTTCCAAGAGCCGCAGGACGGCTTCACGATCGGCGTCGAGATGCGGCGGGCGGCTGCGGTATTGAACCGGCGTCACCGACATCTTGAGCGGATTGCCAAGCAGCCGAACCGGATCTTCGGTCTCATCGCCTGGCAGCTCCACCACCATGCCGCGCGCCAGCGTATGCGGATCGCTCAAGACGGTATCGATCGTCGCGACGCGGCCCGCCGGCACACCGGCGGCGAGCAGGCGTTTTTCCCAGGATAGCGCAGAGTCTGTGGCGATTTCCGCCTGGATCAGGGCCTGCAGCTCCTCAAGATTGGCGAGCCTGTCCCTGTTCCTCCGGAACCGGTCGTCGAGGGCGAGTGCTCCGAGTCCTATCGCCTCGGCAAAGCGTGCGAATTGCTGATCATTGCCCACGGCAACGGCGAGATACTCGTCGGATGCGGCAAAGGTCTGGTACGGAGCGATGTTAGGGTGTGCATTGCCGAGAGGCTTGGGCACCCGGCCTGAAACCAGATGGTTTGTGGCAGCATTGATGAGCCAGGCAACCTGGCTGTCATAAAGGGCAAGGTCGATATGCTGGCCCTCGCCCGTGCGGTCGCGATGTCTGAGTGCTGCCAGCACGCCGACTGTCGCATACATGCCGCACATGACATCCGCGATCCCGACGCCCACCTTGACCGGCTTGCCGCCGGTCGCCTCCGGTTCGCCGGTGATGCTCATGATCCCGCCCATGGCCTGGATGAGGAAATCATAGCCAGTACGGTCGGAATAGGGACCCGTCTGGCCAAAACCTGATATCGAGCACCAGATGATGTCAGGCTTGATGCGTCTGAGGTCCTCATAGCCGATGCCGCGGCGGGAGAGGTCACCGGGTTTGTAGTTTTCGACCACGACGTCTGAAATGGCCACGAGACGGCGCAGCAAGGAAACGCCATCCTCGCTGGTGATGTCGATGGCAATCGATTTCTTGTTCCTGTTGGCACACAGGAAATAGGCACTCAGGTCACTGTCATTGCCATCGGCATCGGGCAAAAACGGAGGCCCCCAACTGCGGGTGTCATCGCCGCTTTCGGGCTTTTCGACCTTGATCACCTCTGCGCCCAGATCGGCCATAAGCTGGGTTGCCGTTGGGCCGGCCAGAATTCGGGACAGGTCCAGGATGCGCAACCCTTCCAGGCTGCCCGGTGGAACCTGCCTGTCTTCCTGGGCCATTGTATCACTCTTCTCTGACGTCATGTCGTCTCATGCCTTCCATGGGGCGGCCTTGAACCAGGCGACCAGATAAGCGGTCGCGATCAGCACGGCAAAGCCGGTGAGATTGGCAAGGGCCGTCCACAAGGGCGTGCGCCCGACATGATCGAGCCAGATGCCGATCATCTGTGCGACGACCATGCCCGTGGTGAAGACGGCGAGGGATTGCTGCCCCACCTTCATCAACACGCGTGTGGCGGGATAGATGCGCGGATGGACCAGCCTGTGCCCGCCGACACCGACGGCATGGAAGGCGATATAGGCAAGCGCCACGAAATGGATGAGCCGCAATAGTCCGAACGTGGTCTTGTCGGTCAATGGTCGAAGGGCGTTGGCCGCATCCCGGAAGAAGACTGACGCATCGAGGACCATGTACCAGGCGAAGGGAATGGTGGCGATGACCACCGCGATGGCCAATGCCATCAGCCAGGGCGTATCCGGCGGCGAAACGATCGTGCCACGCATCAGGAAGAAGCCCAGGAAAAAGATGAGCTGCCAGCCGAAGGGGTCGAAGAACCAGGAGCGATCGGTCCACGGCTCGGCTGGAAAATGCACCAGGGCAAACTGCGCGGACAGCCAAAACACGGTCATCAGCAGGATCGGCAAAGAGCGGTGCACGCGCTCGGCCAGCAGCATGACCGGCATCAGAGCCAGGATCACCATGTACATCGGCAGGATGTCGAAATAGTTCGGCACATAGGTGAGGGTCAACAGTCCGATGAGAAGGGGGGCGGGCTCGCTAAACAGCCGGACGAGGTTGAGGCTCTGGATATAGGAGGTCCCGTCCGGCTTGTTGCCGGCAACGGCCATCAGCGTTGCAATGACGATGAAGACGCAAATATGTGACCAGTAGATCTGCCAGATGCGCTGGACCACCCGCGCCGACAGCATGACGATCCCCTCCCGGTCAAACAGGCGACCGAAGGCAATCGCCGATGCCATGCCCGACAGGAAGACGAACATCTCGGTGGCATCCGAGAACCCGAAGCGTGCGGGTATCCACAGAGCCCAATGATCGTTCGGCACATGCGCGAGCAGGATGATCAGCATCCCAATCCCACGAAACACATCAAGGCGCGGGTCGCGAGGGCGTTTGACACGCACCGGGATGTCAGACCTAGCGGCCGGCTCAGAAGGCGTTTTTGTAAGCATCGGCGTCAAAGCTGCATGAGATGAGAGTGAATATTGCCCGGCCTTCGGCGGCGGCAAGCTCGCGGCGGAGATCGTTGGCCGTCTCGACGCGAACGCCATGGCCACCAAATCCGGTCGCAATGGTAGCAAAGTCGGTTTCGCCCAGCGCGACACCGGCCGGCGCCAGGCCGGCAGAGGCCTGCTTCAATGCGATGAGCGCGAGGCTGCGGTCCTGGAAGACGACCACGGTTACGGGGTGTCCAAGATCCCGCAGCGTGGCGAGCTCCCCGATACCCATCTCCAGCCCGCCATCGCCCATCACGGCAAAGACCCGGCGTTTGGGATCGGCGACCTTTGCTCCGATCGCCAGAGGCAGCGCCGCCGCCATCGTGCAGAAGCCGGCGGACTGAAGGAGCGATAACGGGCGGTGGGCAATCCATTTTTGCGACAACAGGATCCGGTGCGCGCCGCTGTCGACAGTGACAAGACCATCAGCCCCGACCGCCTCGTTGAGCAGGTCAATGATGGCATGGGGGCCCCAGTCCGACCGCGTCGCAAAGATCTCTGCCACCTGTTGCCGCGCGCTGATGTGCTCGCCATCGGGCCATGATTTCTTCTGTGCAACGGCGGCCGCCAGGGCGCCTGTTGCCGCGGCCGTATTGGCAACGAACCGCGTAGCCGCATGATGCATGGCATGATCGGGCGCTGCAGCGGTGATTTCCACGATCCTTTCTGGCTCCATCACGGGGTCCAGCCAGCCAAGACGCATCTCGATCGGATCATAACCGATCATCAGGATCAGGTCGGAGCGGCGTATCAGGCCAAGCATGACGGCATCGGCCAGCGGCGAAAGACCTGCTCCGCCGAGAGAGAGAGGATGTGTTTCCGGGATTACCCCCTTGCCCTTGTAGGCCGTCAAAACAGGTGCGCCGATGGCTTCGGCCAGACGCAGGATGTCCGGTCCCGCATCCGCCCGTGCCGCCTCGAAGCCGGCCAGGATCAGGGGACGTTCCGCCTTTGACAGATGCTGCGCCAGGGTCTGGATCGCTGGATCGGCTGCCCCGATTGCTGGCGCAAGGATGTTGGTCGGGCTGATTACCCTCGGATTGGGATCGACCATCGCCGCAACGGCTGGGGAGAGATCAAGATGAACCGGTCCCATCGGTTCCGTGAGCGCAAGGGCAAGCGCACGGGCAACGGTGGGTCCGGCGCTCTCGCATTCGATCTCGAAACTCGCCTTGACCAGAGGCCGCAGGAGCTGGGCGTGATCGATGACCTGATGCGTGTAGCGGGCCCGCGTGGCGCGGTCGACAATGCCGGAGATGACGATAAGCGGCACATGCTCCTGGGCCGCGTCCGCAATGCCATTCACCGCATTGGCGAGACCAGGCCCGACAGTGGTGACGAGCAGGCCGGGTGTGCCGGTGGTGATGCTGGTGCCCGCCGCCATCGAGGCTGCCGCCGTCTCGTGGCGAGCCAGATGAAACGCGATCCCGGCCTTTTCCAAGCCGTCGATCAAGGTCACGACCTCGCCGCCCGGCATGCCGAAGGCGTGGCGGACCCCGTGGGCATGCAACGTGGCCGCAACGGCTTCAACGACCCGCGCAGGTGTGTTGTCGTTTGCATCTGGCATTGGGCAAAGGCCTCTCTCAATATCGTGAAGCACCATCAAATTGCGGCACTTCACCAAAGACTGTACGTCGAAATGAAGATCTGGGGCAGGAGGCGACACGGTGACATTTCGTAAGGTTCTGCTCATCGCAACGGGTCTTCTGGCACCGGCTGGGGCTCAGGCCGTTGACTGCGGCGCGAGCGTGCCATGCGCGGTGGAAGACGGTTCCTACCGGATCGAAATGCCGGTATCTGGCCCGCCCAAAGGCGTTCTGGTGTTTTTTCATGGCTACAAGAGTTCGGCCGAACTTCAGATGAAGCATCGGGCGCTCGTCGAGGTCGCGCATGCTCACGGGCTGGCCTTTGCGGCCGTCGACGGCCTCAACGGAACCTGGTCGCACCCCAACGCGCCTGGACGATATCGCGACGAGAAGCACTTCGTCGGTCATGTGCTTGACGATCTGGGCACGCGTTTCGGTTTCAACGCGACAAACACGCTGGTCGGCGGCTTTTCGCAAGGCGCGTCGATGGCCTGGTACACGCTCTGTCAGCAGGGAAACCGCGTCGCGGCGGCCGTGACTTTCTCCGGCGTCTTCTGGAATCCGCTGCCGAAACCTGAAGATTGTGTCGCGGACATGCCGCCTGTGGTGCACATTCACGGCTCGGCCGACAAAACATTTCCCCTGAGCGGCCGCGCTATCGGCTCCGACTTCCACCAGGGTGATACATTCAAGAGCATTGCCATCATCCGCCAGCGGACGACCTGCAAGCCTGAGACCGCCGTCCAGAAGGTCATCGGCGGTGTTCCCTGCGAGGTGACGCCCGACTGCAATCGGGGTGAAGTCGCACTTTGTATTCATGACGGCGGGCATCAGGTTCGTCCTGATCATCTGGATGCCGCTCTCAAGGACCTCGGTTTCTGAGGTGTCTGTCCGCACACCATGGAAATGGTGTGCGGAAAATCCTGCTTCATGTCGGATAGGCTTCACGCGGATGAACGCTCGCGAAACCAGACCACATAGGCGACAACAAGCCCGAACAGCAGATGGCCGGCAAGGGATGCCCAGGTCAGGGGGATGAAGCCAAGGAAGGCTGGAAAGCCGGCGATCAGGTGGGCCATCACATAGAGGGCGAAGATCCACAGGCCGACCCCGAAACCGAGCCCTGTCAGAAACAGCGGCAGTCGGGGGAAAATCAACCGCTGCAGCGGCCTTGCGATGAACAGATAGCCGATCGGGTAAAAGATGATCCCGACAATGGCGTGGATGATTTCGGCGGCAAAGCGGTTCTGGAAGCCGAAGACGCTCTGGACAAGCCCGGCCGGTTCGAGCGGGCCGCCGACGAGGAGTGGCGTAATCGCTCTTGCCCAGAATTCCCAGGTGATGTCCGCGGCCAGTCCAGCGATGACGATGGTGGTCAACAGTCTCCCCGAAAACCGCGGCAGAATAGGCGCATTGTGTGTGTCGATCATGGTCATTGTCGTTCCCCCTTTGTTGAACGGCGATAGGGTTCAGATTGGAAAATTCAGAGTGTTCTGTGCATCTCGATCGACCCGATCAGGCGATCTTCGGCGCGGAGCAGGCCACGCACGGCGCGGATCCGAGAGAAGCCCGCGCTGTCACCATTCGTCCCTGCAGCCTTGGCAACCGCGAGAAGGAAAAAATCGCGCTGCGCATTGCTGCCACCTATCATCGGCATGTCGAGAACGAGCTGATCCAGCATCTGTCGATCAGCCGCAGTGCTCATGCCGGCAATCACGCGGGCAAGGGGCAAGCCAACTTTGGCGGCAACCCGGGCCTGGTCGCCTGAGCCCGCAGCCTTCACCTCCAGCCCGCTGATGATGTCGCGCACACCCGTGTATTCGCCAATGGCGACAAGAGCTGCCAGCGTGTGCAGCGAGGCAAATATCAGCGTCGTATCGTGTCGCCGCTTCAGTGCGATCTCTGCCAGGTCCTCCCATCGGGATCCCACGTCCACACCGGTCTGATTGACCCGCCACAGCAGCGAGACGGCGTTTGCCATGTCGCGGAAATCGTCCGTCTGTTGCGGGCGCACTTCCTCGTCATAGATCCTCAGGACCTGTTCGTGATCGCCGCGTTCGAGATGCAGAAGCGCCAGGTGCCAGGCCATGTGGAAGGCAAAGTTGTTGCAGCGAGACCAGGCAGTCCGGCCTTCTTCGAGCCAGCCAATGCCTGCTGCGGTATCGCCGCGCATCTCGTGTACATGGGACACGGCATGCAGACCCCAGGCATCATCCGGCTGCAGACGCACGGCGCGCCGCCCGGCCGCTTCCGCTGCCTGGTAGAAGCCATGCTCTTCGAGACCGAATGCGTGACAGCCGAGCAGGAAGCCAGCCGCCGGCAGATATTCGCTCCAGACCTCCATCACCCGGTTGCTGGCCGACAACATTCCGCTTGCATCTCCCAGCATGAAGCGCAGGGCATGGGATATCTTGAAGGGCAGGAAGGTCGCCGGCCGTTCGGCAAAGCCTTCGTCCAGCCGCTGGGCAGCCGCCGCAAACGAGCCGTCCACGGCTGCCGAAAGCGCGTGCACCATGACCTGTTCGTCGCGGGTTCCACCGTCGCGATTGGCCATTGCTTTTCTTGCCGCGGTCAAGGCTTCCGCCGCGGGTGTCGCCAGTTCAGACCTGGCAAGGATGAGGTTCGCAAAGCCTTTGAGCGCAAGCGCCGCGACGTGGTCGGGATCTGCCGACAAGGTCGACTGGAGTGCGGCCCCCGTGTTCGGGCTATGGGCGGCAAGACCGTGAACCGCCGCCTCGAAAGCCGTTTCAGCTTCAGAGCTTACCGTGCTCGTCGAAAAATTATAGGCATCTAGTCTCATTCGCTCGGCTCCTTGAAAGAACCATCACGATCCGGGTTTTTGAGGCCAAGCGTTTGCAGGAGTTCATCGGTGACGGGTTCCCGAACACTCTCGGAGATCAGGCTCCTGGTGATCTTCAGCCCGCGAACATAGCTTCTGCAGTTTTTGCATTGAGCGAGATGAAGCGACATCATCATCCGGGCCCGTGTCGAACCTTCCCGACTGATGTAGTCGCTGGCAATCTCAGGAATTTCTCCGCAACGTAGCAATGCCGTTCGCCCCTTGGTCTAAACCCGGTCGGGTTCTGCCCGTAAGACTAGGGCTGACCAGGAACGTTACAGCATTCCTTTCACGCTTGCGTGATGCGACGCATTCTTTCCGACAAGCAAGGTTTCGATCTCGTTGCGGATACGGGTGCGCGCTCGGTGGAGCATGACGCGCTGGTTTTCCGGGCTGAGTTCGAGAAGTTCGCAGGTTTTCGCGGCATCATGACCCTCGACATCTCGCATGATGAGAACCGCTTTCTGCGCTGGCGGAAGTCGATCAATCATCTCGCGAACATGGTTCCACAGCTGTCGCCCGGCAAAAATCCGCTCCGGGTTCAAACCGTCAAAGGAGCGAGGTGGATCCGCCCAGTGACCTGTCGCATCGAAACGTGATGGCGAAACCGCATCATTCTCGTCGCCATGATCGTCTTCCTGAGCGAGCGGAGCGTAACGTCCCTCACGCTTGGCATGGGTTTTCGCCTTGTTGAGCAGGATGGCGATGATCCATGTCGACAGGGCTGCCTTGCCTTCAAACCGGGAGATGTTGGCAATAACCGAAAGCCAGGTTTCCTGCGCCACGTCTTCGGCCGTTGCCCGATTCTTCACGATGCTCTGCGCCAGACCGACCAAGGCGGCATGATGACGTTCCACGAGGAGACGAAGGGCTTCAGGATCTCCACTGCGCAGCTGATCGAGAAACAGCCCGTCCGCATGAATGCGCAAGCCAAAGCCGACTGCCGCAACGAAGAATGTGAAGCTCATCTGCACTCCGCTCCGTATTGCGCTAGCCGGACACCCAGGAGATCAATAAGCCTCATTGAAGACGGGAAAGTAAAGGTGGCGAAGACTGTGTCTCGGGAAATTGAACGATCGGAGCATGGTCACGGGTCAGGCCAAGGCCGCAATCTGCTGCTCCAGCGTAAATCGAATGCTGGCATGTGGGCTTCCGAAATTCGTCCTGTGCGTGACAGCGGCGGCATAGACACAGGATCAAAGACTGGAATCTTTCCAGTCATCGACCAATGCATCAATGCCCTCTCGAAGAGATCGACTGCTCGATCGACCTGTCGGGCGCTCTGGTGGAGGCATGTCACGCCAGCTCCAGAACGATGTGCCTCCCCGGCACCGGCAGGCAAACCATCAGCTTGGCGGCTGCCATATCAAACATCCCCGGCGTTTCGCAGGCGCAATGCCCACATGGCGGCGCAAGCTGGGATGGAGGGGTGCCGACAAAGCTAGCTCAGGACATGATCAGCCCACCATCCACGTTGATTGTCTGCCCGGTGATATAGGCGGCGTCAGGAGAGGCGAGGAAGGCGACGAGTGCGGCCACCTCGGCGGGTGTGCCAGCCCGGCCCATCGGAATGCCCTCGACCCATTCGGCCATCAACTCGCCCGGCCCATAATTGCCCAGCATCTGGCCCCAGACGCGGTCGTTATAGTCCCACATCTCGGTATGGATGATGCCCGGGCAGATCGCATTGACAGTGATGCCTTCGCGCGCGAGTTCCTTGGCAAGGCTCTGCGTCAGGCCGACGACGCCGAATTTCGAGGCGGCATAATGGGGCGTGTAGATGAAGCCCTGGCGTGCCTGGCCCGAAGCCGTATTGATCAGCCGCCCCTTCGTGCCGCTGGCGCGAAAGCGGCGGATCGCTTCCTTGCAGCAGAGGAAAACTCCCTTCGTGTTGACGTCGAGATTGAGATCCCATTCCCGTTCGGAGAGGTCTTCGACCTTGGCGATGGTGATCACGCCGGCATTCTGCACCGAAACAGAGAGGGCGCCGAAAGCGCTTTCCGTCTCCGCATAGGCCTCTTTCACGGCCTTTGAGTCCGTCACGTCGAGGATGATGCCCTTGACCTTCGCGCCGGTTTCCTCGGCCAGGGCCTCTGCTACTGCCGGCGTATCCTTGTCAACGGCCGCAATGGCCACTTTCGCGCCTTCCTCGGCAAAGCGTCGGGCGATGCCCCGCCCGATGCCCTTGTTGCCGCCTGTCACCAGGACAACCTGATCCTTAAAACGTCCCATCGTTCTCACTCCCGTATGTTGAGCCGACCGATAGGACTGTCTCGCAAGAGATCAGGCCGTCAGTCTGGCTGCCGTGAACTTGTCTGTGACCAGCACATCGATGACACCCAGTCGAAGGGCGCCGGCGATGGCCTGCGTTTTCGATTCGCCGCCAGCGAGCGCCATGACGCGGTCGGCCTTCTTCAATTCCTCCAGAGAAATGCCGATGACCCGCTCGTTGAGCGGCGTTTCCACCGGCTTCCCGTCCTTGTCGTAGAAGCGGAAGGAAATTTCGCCAACGGCGCCAGCGTCATGCAGCATGGCCATCTCCTGACGGGAGAAGACGTTGCCGGAGCGCGCGAGCAGTTCCGATGGTTCCACCGCGCCGATGCCGATGATGGCAAGGCTGAGCCGGCCGAACAGATCCATCGTGCCCCGCACGACAGGGTCGGCCAGCATGACCAGCTTTGCCTCGCGCGAGGATGTGATCCCCTGCACGAGAAGCAGTCGCGGCTCGCCGCCCGTCAGTTTGGCGAGACGGGCGGTCAGCTGCGTCGCATGGGTCTGGACCGTTGCCTCGCCCATGCCGCCCAGGATCTGGACGATATATTTGGCCTTGCCGTTCTTCAGCGGATGAATGTTGTCGACCATCCTCAGGATCGTTTGGCTCCAGCTGGAAACGCCGATGATTTCGTCCTGCTGCAGGGTGACTTCGAGAAAATGCGCGGCTGCTTCACCGATGCGCGCCATGATCGCGCCGTCGCGATCCTCCGAACAGTCGATGACGATCGCTTCCGTCAGGGCATAGCGCTCGCGCAGGGCCGTCTCCAGGTCAGCGAAGGTCCCCGGAGGCGGAATGACCGTGGTTCGGACAATCCCCTCCACTTCGGCACGTTTGAGCATGCGCGACACCGTCGCCTGCGACATGTGCATGGTTTCGGCGATTTCGGCCTGGCGCTTGCCTTCGACATGATACATCTGCGCCACGCGGGCGATCAGCCGAAGTTCGTTGAGGCGTCCCATGATCCCTCCAGGGTGTGAATTTTTATTCACCCATAGTTGAAGTCGCGGGAACGGTCGAGCGGTAGATTGCGTCCTGCCAGACCTTGAGCCTAGCTACGGCATCTGAGGCTTGCGGCGGCAGGGCGGTCCTTTGCCGGGGCAGGGCGGCGATGGCATCGAGATCGCGCCAGATGCCGAGTGAAAGACCCGCGAGATAGGCAGCGCCGAGTGCCGAGGCTTCGGGTGCATCGCACTGGAAGATCGCGTGGTTTAGGGTATCTGCGACGCATTGCATCAGGAAGCTGTTCTGGCTCGGCCCGCCATCGGCGAAGAGGCGACCGAGCGGCGTGGGTGACTGGGCAGACATCGCCTGAAAGACGTCGTGGACCTGGAAGGCCATGGAATCCGTGACGGCGCGGGCCATCTGTGCGCGGGTCGTGGTGAAGGTGATATCGGAGAAGAGCGCCCGGGCATCGGCATGCCAATGAGGGGCGCCCAGGCCGACAAAGGCCGGCACGAAGCCGGGACCGTTTGGCGGTGCCGTTGCGGCAAGGTCGACCAGTGCCTGGACGTCCGGCAAACCAAGGATCTCCGTCATCCACGGCAGGGCCGCTGCCGAGACGAGAATATTGCCTTCGAAGGCATAGGTCGGCTTGCCGTCGATCGACCAGGCGATGGTCGTGGTAATGCCGAGGCTGGGAGCGATGTAGTGAGGCAAAGTCGTCATGATTGATGACCCGGTGCCGAAGGTCACCTTGCCATCACCGGGATGGAATGCGCCATGGCCGAACAGGGCGCCATGACTGTCGCCGATCGCTGCGGCGATCGGAATTCCATCCTTCAGCCCCGGCACATTGCGCGTCGTGCCGAAGTCGCCCGCGCTGTCTCGCACCTGAGGCAGAACAGCCTTCGGCACTTCAAACAGGCTGCAGAGTTCATCACTCCAGCATTGTGCGTTGAGATCATAGAGCTGGCTGCGGGCGGCGTTCGAGGCATCGCAAGCATGCACTGCTCCGCCGGTCAGGCAGTGGATCAGCCAGGAATCGATCGTTCCGAGACGGAGCGGTCGACCGGCGGGGGCGCGGTCAAGCAGCCATTTCATCTTGGGGCCTGGGAACATCGGGTCGATCGGCAGGCCCGTCAGAGCCTGGACACGGGCCGAGTGACCGGCGTCAACAAGCGCGCTGCAGGCAGGAGCGGTCCGCCTGCATTGCCAGCTGACCACGGGTCCCAGCGGTTTTCCGGTTTCGCCGTCCCAGATCGTTACCGATTCCCGCTGGTTGGAAATCGCGACACCGAGGATCTCCACGGTCGGCCCGGCGGCAAGGCAGGCTGCAATGGCTTCCTTGACCGATTCCCACAAGCGTTCCGGGCTTTGTTCAACCCAGCCCGGTTGCGGATGGGAGATGCCGACCGGGGACGAGCCGCGCGACAGGATTTCCCCGCTCGTCGAAACGAGCACTGCCTTGGAGTTCGTCGTGCCCTGGTCGATCGCGAGGATGGCGGTGGTCATGCTGGCTCCGGGAAGAGTGAGACGCGGCCGCCGCAGTCTTCGGCCGCGCCTGATGAGGTGTCTTTAGCGCGAAGCGTTCAGCTTCGGGCAGTTTTTCTGGCGATCAGCGCCTTCGCGGACGATGCGATCGCACTGGGTGCCATGCCGAATTCGTCGAGCAGGAATTCAGCCGAGCCCGTCGGCGCGAAAATTCCGGGCACGCCGAGGATCTTCATCGGCACTGGCGCTTCTGCCACGACCACTTCCGCAATCGCCGAACCGAGGCCGCCGAAGGTCGAATGTTCTTCTGCTGTGAGGATCGCGCCGGTGATCTGTGCCGCTGCAACGACAGCCTCCACGTCGATCGGCCGCACCGTCGCCATGTTCAGGACGCGCGCTTCGATCCCCTCGGCGGCCAGCAGGTCAGCTGCCTTCATCATGCGATGTGTCAGCGTCCCGTTGGCAATCAGCGTGACCGCATCGCCGTCGCGCAGAAGGTTTGCCTTGCCGAGTTCGAAGGTATGGCCGACCGGCAGCAGATCTGGCACGCCAACGCGCGACAGCCGCAGGAAGACCGGGCCTTCATATTTGGCTGCCCATTCGACGGCTGCTGCCGTCTCGATTGAATCGCAAGGTGCGATGACCGGCAGGTTCGGCAGCACGCGCATCCAGGCGAAGTCTTCGATTGAATGGTGGGTGGGGCCCAGATCGCCGTACGCCATGCCGGAGGATATGCCGACCAGCTTCACGTTGGCATTCGAATAGGCGATGTCGGCCTTGACCTGTTCCAACGACCGGCCGGTGAGGAAGCAGGACGCGGCGCAGACGAAGGGTAGGAGGCCACCATTGGCGAGACCGGCGCCCACGCCGACCATGTTCTGCTCGGCAATGCCGACATTGACCAGGCGCTCCGGCCACTTGGCCTTGAAGCCACCGAGTTTCGAAGAGCCGACGGAGTCGTTGCAGACGGCGACGACCTTCGGATTCTCGGCGCCCAGGCGTTCCAGAACGGAAACGAAGGCATCGCGACAATCATGCAGTTTTACGGGCGTGACATTGGCGTTCATGCGAGCACCTCAGAAAGTTCGGCAACGGCGATCTTGTACTGCTCGGCATTGGGCACCTTGTGGTGCCAGTCGACCGTATCCTGCATGAACGAGATCCCGTGTCCCTTGTTGGTATGAGCGACGATGCAGTGCGGGCGTGATCCCCGATGCTGCAGGGCGGGAACGATTTCATCCATGACGTTGCCGTTGATCTCCGTGACCTCCCAGCCGAACGCTTCGAGCTTGGAGGGGAAGGGCGCCAGGTTGTTGGTGTCCTGGAGCGACGCGCCCTGTTGGAAGCGATTGTGGTCGATGATGAGCGTCAGGTTGTCGAGGCCGAACTGGGCAGCCGAAGAGATCGCCTCCCAGTTGGAGCCTTCCTGCATTTCCCCGTCGCCGGTCAGCACATAGGTGTGGTAGCCGGCGCCGGTGAGCTTGGCAGCCTTTGCCATGCCGACCGCGACAGGAAGGCCGTGGCCGAGCGGCCCCGTATTGGTCTCGACACCCGGAACCTTGTTGCAGTTCGGATGTCCGTTCAGCCGTGATAGCGGCTTGAGGAAGGTCGAGATTTCTTCCTCCGGCAGGAAGCCGCGCTTGGCGAGCGTCACGTAGAGCGCCAGTGCCACATGCCCCTTCGACAGGACGAAGCGATCGCGATCGGGATGCTTCGGCTGATCCGGCCAGATGCGCAGGACCTGGAAATAGAGTGCTGTCAGGATGTCGATGGCCGACATTTCGCCGCCGATATGGCCGGCGCCTGCTTCGTAAACCGCTTGCAGATCGCGAAGTCTTATCTGGCGAGCGATGCGGTCGAGATCATTCGGCTGCATGAAATCCTCGTAGTGAATAATTATACGTACTGCAATATAATTGCATTTGAAGGCGTGCTGTCAAGCGAGGTGAGCGAAAATATTCCGTCAGCGATCTGCCAAAGCACAGTTGACAGACGGATGCCAGATCAGTTACGAATTTCCACACAAGCATGAATAATTATGCTGTGCTAACCCAGCGGTGCACATAAGTAGTAGGGAGGGCTGGATGCAAGCGTCCGTGACAGACGAAAATCGAAACGCCGCGTCGGGTGTCCTGTCCCTGCTGAGAGGGGCGACTGGCCCGCTCATCGGGCTCATCCTTCTGTGCATCTTCCTGTCTTTCGCAACCGACACGTTCATGTCGGCCCGCAACCTGCTCAACATTCTCGACCAGATCACCGTGCTCGGCATCATGGCCGTCGGCATGACCCTGGTGATCCTGATCGGCGGTATCGACCTTGCCGTAGGCTCCGTTTTGGCTCTCACCATGATGGTAATGGGCTATCTCGCCAATCAGGTCGGCTTGCCGCTCGTCGTGGGCATCCTTCTGGCTCTGGTGGTCGCTGGCGCGACGGGAGCGATTTCCGGCCTCCTGATCACGGCGCTCGGTGTGCCGGCCTTCATCGCGACACTTGCCATGATGTCGGTCGCACGCGGCTTGGCCAACATGATCACCGACGGACAGCAGATCGTCGGATTTCCGTCCTGGTTCAGCCTGCTCGCCTATACACGCTTCGGCGGCTTCCTGACCCTGACCGTTGCGATCATGCTTGTCGTCTTCGTGCTCGGTTGGCTCTATCTACGCTACACCTCCGGAGGCCGCTCGCTTTACGCCATCGGTGGTAACCAGGAAGTTGCGCGCCTCGCCGGCATCAACGTCAATCTCTACACGGTCGGTGTCTATGTCGTTTCCGGCCTGCTTGCCGGGCTTGCCGGGGTCGTCCTTGCGATGCGTCTGGATTCGGTCCAGCCGACGGCCGGCGTTTCCTATGAGCTCGACACGATTGCAGCCGTGGTCATTGGCGGCACCAGCCTCAGCGGTGGCAAGGGCGGAATCCTGGGCACCATCATCGGCGTCCTGATCATCGGTGTTCTGCGCAACGGCCTGAACCTGCTCGGTGTTTCGCCCTTCACTCAGGCGGTGGTGATCGGCGTCGTGATTGCGCTTGCGGTGGCAGCGGAGGCCTTCAAGCGAAAATGAGATTTGGCTTCATGCCAAAGCTGGCGGCTCTGCCGCCGGTTCACCGCCCGGCGGAGTGCCAGGCAAAAACTTCGGTCCTGCAATGGTAGCAGGTGCCCGAATACAACGGAGGAGATCTACCATGAAATTCAAGAGAGTTATTCTGGCTGCTGCAGCCCTTGCAACCTCGGCCCTCATTCCTCTCGGCGCTTCGGCGGCCGAGGTGAAGAAGATTGGCCTCGCGGTTTCCAACCTGCAGGCCGACTACTTCAACCAGATCAAGATCGGTGTTGAAAGCTATGCCAAGGAGAAGGGCATCGAAGTCATCACCGTGGACGCCAAGAATGACGGCGCGACCCAGGTTAGCCAGGTTCAGGACCTGCTGACGCAGGGCATTGATGCCTTCATCTACATCCCTGCCGGTGCCGCCGCTGCCGCCGTCCCGACCCGTCTCGCCAAGGAGGCCGGCATCCCCGTGGTCAATGTCGACCGCAACGCCGACGGCGCCCCGGGCGATACCTTTATCGCGACCGACAACGCCACCTCTGCCTATGAAGTCTGCAAGCACATCATCGGTCTCGCCGGCGGCAAGGGCAAGATGCTGATGATCCATGGCCAGAAGGGCACGACGCCGGAAGTCGAGCGCACCAAGGGCTGCATGAAGGCCATCGGTGAAAACTCGGGCGTCGAACTCGTGGCCGAACAGTGGAGCGAACAGTGGTCGCAGGCCGAAGGCCTCAACATCGGCCAGAACCTCCTCCAGGCAAACCCTGACGTCTCGCTGATCTTCGCGCAGGCCGATGGTCTGGCACTCGGTGCGGCCCAGGCCGTCAAGGTTTCCGGCGTCTCGCAGCGCATTTATGTCGGTGGCTTCGACGGCGACACGACCGCTCTGCCTATCCTCGCCGAAGGCGGCTTCGACGCAACGGCTACCCAGCAGGTCCGCGGTATCGGCCGTCTGGCGGTCGACAGCGCCATCAAGCTTGCAGCCGGCGAGAAGCTTCCGGCCGAGCAGCTGCTTCCGGGCTTCCTGACCACCCCGGAGAATGCCGCAAAGTTCGTTGCCGAGCATCCCTGATCCCGATCGGAAGACAGCGCCATGACTGCCAAGGACCTCCCTCCCATCCTCTCCCTCCGCCAGATTCGTAAAGTCTATGGATCTCTGGAGGTGCTGCACGGCATCGATATCGATGTCAGGGCTGGGGAAGTCGTGGCGCTGCTTGGTGAGAACGGCGCCGGCAAATCGACCCTTTCGAGGATCATTTCCGGTGCCGTTCAGCCGACCTCGGGCACCATGAGCTGGCTTGGGGCACCCTATGCCCCGGCCACCCCGCGCGCGGCGATGGATGTCGGCGTCGGTATGATCCACCAGGAGCTCAAGCTCCTGCCTCAACTGTCGATCGCCGAAAATGTCTTCGTCGGGCGCTATCTCATGAAGGGCGGCCGCGTCGACCGTCATGCCATGGAAGAACGCGCCCAGACGGGCCTTCGCCGGCTCGGGCTCGACGTCTCTCCCCGGCGCCTGGTCGAGGGGCTGTCCACCGCCAAGCAGCAGCTGGTCGAGATCGCCAAGGCGATGACGCTCGATGCGAAGCTTCTGATCCTCGACGAGCCGACCGCAGCCCTTGGCGGTGACGAGACGCAACTCCTGTTCCGGCAGATCGAGCGCCTGAAGGCTGACGGTGTCGGCATCATCTACATTTCCCACCGCCTCGAGGAAATCCGCCAGATCGCTGACCGCATCGTGGTCATGCGCGATGGCGCCAAGGTCCAGGAATTCGACAGCGGCAACGTCCCGGTCCGTTCCATCGTCGAGGCCATGGTCGGCCGTTCGCTCGACCGCATGTTCCCGGCCGTTCCCGAACCTCAGGACGATGTGACCCTCGAAGTCAGAAACCTGTCGTCCCCGGCGCACACTTTCAACGACGTCAGCTTTGCGGTGAAACGCGGCGAGGTTTTCGGCATTGCCGGTCTGGTTGGTGCCGGACGCACCGAACTGGTCCGCGCGATTACCGGAGCCGATCCGATCGCAAGCGGTGACGTCCTCCTGAACGGCGCCGTGATTACGCCACGCTCGCCGCGTGATGCGATTCGCAACGGCCTCGTGCTGGTACCGGAAGACCGCAAGCTCCAGGGCCTGGTGCTGGAACACTCCATCCAGGAAAACATCGGCTATGCCAACCTAGAGGAAGTCTCCAACCGTGGCTGGGTTACGACGCGTCGGCTGACCCGGTTTGCCGATACCTACATCAAGCGCTTCGGAGTCAAGGGGCGCGGAAGTCAGAATGCCGGCGAACTCTCAGGCGGCAACCAGCAGAAGGTCGTGCTGGCGAAATGGCTTGCCCGCAAGCCGAAGGTGGTCGTGCTCGACGAGCCGACACGCGGCATCGATGTCGGCGCGCGCTCGTCGATCTACGACACGATCATGGATCTGGCGCGCGAGGGTGTCGCGGTGATTGTCGTAAGCTCCGACCTCGAGGAAGTGTTGGGTGTGTCCAACCGCATCCTGGTCATGGCGCAAGGAAAACAGGCTGGCATCCTCGACCGAAAAGACGCGAACGACGTCTCGGTCATGGAACTGGCGACGATCTGAAGAGGAATGGAATTTCATGTCAGACATCACACTGAACGCCCCGAAACTGTTTGATCTGGCCGGCAATGTCGCGCTGGTCACGGGTGCCGGCAGCGGCATCGGCCAGCGCATTGCCATCGGCCTGGCGCAATGTGGCGCCGACGTCGCCCTTCTGGACCGGCGCACCGATGAAGGCCTGGCGAACACCGCCGCCTTCATTGCAAAAACCGGCCGTCGCAGCATCCAGATTGCCGCAGACGTCACGCAATCGGCTGCACTCAACGAGGCCGTCGCCCGCACCGAGGCCGAACTCGGTCCTCTTTCGCTTGCGGTCAATGCCGCCGGCATCGCCAATGCCAACCCGGCTGAGGAGATGGAAGAGAGCCAGTTCCAGACGATGATGGACATCAACCTGAAGGGTGTCTTCCTCTCCTGCCAGGCCGAAGCCCGCGCCATGCTGAAAAACGGCCGCGGCTCGATCATCAACATCGCCTCGATGTCGGGCGTTATCGTCAATCGCGGCCTCAACCAGTGCCACTACAATGCCTCGAAGGCGGGTGTGATCCACATGTCGAAATCGATGGCCATGGAATGGGTCGGTCGCGGCATCCGGGTCAACACGATCAGCCCGGGTTATACGGCGACGCCGATGAATACGCGGCCGGAAATGGTGCACCAGACGAAGCTGTTCGAAGAGCAGACGCCGATGCAGCGCATGGCGAATGTTGACGAGATGGTCGGGCCAGCCGTCTTCCTCCTGTCGGATGCCGCAAGCTTCGTCACGGGTGTCGATCTTCTCGTCGATGGCGGCTTCTGCTGCTGGTAACACGCGATCCAAGCCTTTACCTCCCAGACTGCACGGTGCCGCGAGGCGCCGTGCTTTTTTTCTTTGTCGGCGCGAAAAAGAGAAAACCGATCCGCCGCAATTGCTGCAAGTGCTCACTTTGGGCTTGAAATGCGGGTGGTTTGTCCACTACGTTCATGGGGTTCTCAGGGCGGGGCGAAACTCCCCACCGGCGGTATCCGGCTTTGCCGGGAGCCCGCGAGCGCTTCCATTTCGGTGGAAGGCAGCAGATCCGGTGCGATGCCGGAGCCGACGGTATAGTCCGGATGAAAGAGAGCATTGGCATGGCGGTTCCCGCACGCGGGAGGCGTGTGTGCTGTGTTCGCCCAAGGGATTGGATGGCGACCGAAGGGTCGTGGTTTGACCGCTCACGCGGTGACCCTTGAAAGGCACAGGAATGACACTTTCTACAATTGAAGACGCATTGGAAGCCTTGGCTGGTGGCGGCATGATCGTTGTCGTGGATGACGAGGACCGGGAGAACGAAGGCGACCTCATCGTCGCGTCCGACCATGTCACACCCGAGACCATCGCCTTCATGATGAAACACGCACGTGGCCTCGTCTGCATCGCGATGGAAGGGGAGAGGCTCGATGCACTCGACGTGCCGCTGATGGTTCCGAACAATACGGAGTACCTGAAGACGGCATTCACCGTGTCGGTCGATTACATCCACGGAACGACGACAGGGATCTCCGCGGCGGACCGGGCTGCGACCGTGCGGGCCTTGGTCGATGAGACGTCCTCCCCCGAGGACTTCGCACGGCCAGGGCACATTTTTCCCCTGCGGGCCCATCCGGCCGGCGTGCTGGGACGCCCCGGACATACGGAAGCTGCGGTCGACCTCGCACGGTTGATCGGCAAGAGCCCATCGGGCGTGATTTGCGAGGTGGCGAATGATGATGGCACGATGGCCAGGCTCCCCGACTTGATCGACTTTTGCAAATTGCACGGATTGCCGCTGATCTCAATCGCCGAGTTAATCCGTTATCGAACACTGCATAACCTGCCCGCGTCGGCTGAAGCGGCCTAAAGAGAACTTGTCGCATTTCGCCACACCCGACATTCTCAGACGGAAGTGCCAACGTGCGAAAAGTGAAAGCGGCCACCCTGTGTCAGGGCCTCGCCCACTCGCACCACTGCGGACGCTTTTGGGTCTGTATGGTTCCCCCGCCCGTCGTCAGAGGGGCGGGCGATATACAAGTCTCTGTGCCATCGGCCCCCGCAGTCAACAAAACATAAATCAATCACCGCCTCCGTATAACCGGGGCGGTTTTGCGTTTCTGGGATTGTTTTATCGCGGAGAATGTATGGCAGTTGACTTGAGACCCAGTTTCCCTCCAGTTTTCGGGAGAATCGTGGGTTTGTAATCTGGCCTCATGCACCCTAGTTTTCCATAGCATTTTCATTTCAGTTGGTGCGCACACATTTGCATTTATCCTGGACGAGCTGCCACTGACAGCCCATCGTCTTGGCAAATCGCGGGTTCAGGACGGTGATGTCGTTGACGTCGACACGGCCGCAATACCAGCGTTCGCAAGCATCGATCTTGACGACCCCCTCGATCCTGTCGGTCCGGCGCATGCATCTATCTCCGAGCACCACACCTTCAGGTCCAATACGGCGCGATTGCGGTGCTGTTTCAGCGCTGGCGGTGGCGTGGATGCTCGTCACGGCAAGCCATACGAGAGCAGCAGACGTGATGAGCCAGCGGATAAGAACAGGCAACATGTCGATCAATCCTTGGTGTATTTCTGCACTGGAGCATCGGGGGCTGGACCAGTTGGTAACGGGATCCGCCTTTGCGGCGTCGTGGTTCGCGGTCTAACGTCGAGCTCCGGTTCGCCTCGCTGCGTTCGTCCCGGCTTCAGATCAAGCGCCTCGCCAATGCCGATGCCGAGATTCAGCAGGTCGCCGATCGATGGACCACTATCCTGCGGCTCGACCCGCCCCAAGTACTCGTCACCCTGACCGGTGTTACGGTTCCGGCGGACGGTTGGAGCTGTTTGGACGGGCTTGCGCTTCAAGTCCTTCGCCTTGGGGATTTCTCTTTCGCGATGGATGATGAGCTCTTTGGGCTTGTGATAGACCTCGGGCACGCAATTGGCACCGATGCGCTTGGTCCGTGATGGGCAGGTCAGCGTCGGTGGCAGGTCCAGCTTTCTGCCGGAGCTACAGACCAGCCGCTGGTTCTTGCCAGTGCCTTCCAGACGGCAGGCCGCCAGGCAGGCATGCGGATTGTCCGGATCGACGCCATTGGCACAATTGAGCTGACGGCATTGCCGGTCGCCAGGTCTGGCAACGCTTCCGGCCGGACATTCCTGACAGAGGAGGTGGCCCTGCTTCAGCCCTTCGGCATCGGGAATGGCATTCTTCGGGCACAACGTGCATATGCCCTCCCGGGCAAGGTCGCCGGGGCGTTTCACAAAGAGTTCATCGGAGGCGCAAACCGGTTGGCACTCGTAGTAGTAACCGGCCTTGGCCCGAACCGGCATCTGCCCGGCTGGACAGGTTTTGGTAACTGGTTGGCAGACGCCCTGTGTGACGTTGCCCGACGTAACCGAGATGGAACTGGTCGTCTGGGAAAATGTCTCCGCGTCGCAGGCTAAGCAGGCGCCGTTCTGCAGTTTTTCACTGGGGCGGCAGCCGCAGGTCCCAGACTTGGAATCATAGGTACCGTTCACTGGCGTGTCACAGGCGCAGCGCACCGCAATCATGCCTTCAGAGGCTGGTTTTGTCTCCAGTTTTGAAGGTGCGGTACAACTGCATGTCCTCCTCACGGTATAATAGGCACGCGGCGTGATCGTTTCGACGATGCTGCCACCGGATCCTGAGATGACTGCCGTGTCCCGCATGAACTGCCAATCTCCGCACTGGGGGTAATTGTCATCCATAACTGCCACCGGCCCGTCGTCATGATGGCCGAACAGTTCTCCAACTGCGTCTGCACCGCTTTCGGCAATGTCGAGGATGGCACCGCCAACATCACCAACAAACGCCGCGCATTCCTTGACGTCACCGATGTAAGCGGTTGCCACTTCAGCAACAGCCTTTGCCTTGCCATAGATCGTGCAACCGCAGGACATGTATTCGAAGACGCTCTGGAGCGGCGTTGCCGTCGCGATATTGCTGGCCCCCTCCGACGAGGCAAAAGCGACCAGCGCCTTATATCCATCCTCACCCAGAAGGGATTTCAGTGCCGAACTGAGTGCCCCCATATGTGTCAGCACGTCAGCGATCAGCTTGCCAAGCTGACCCGTCGTCATCTGCTCGCACGTGCCCTGGCTGTCGAAAGCGCCCGCCGCTCCGGCACCAACGATCAGTCCGACTGTCGATACGAAAACCGGATCACCGGTCGACAGATGGGCCGAGCATTGAAGGAATTCCGGATCGGCGGCCTCACCGGCCAGCTTGATGGCGCTTCCAACAGGGATGAGCGCATTCAAACAATCGATGATATTGGCCTGCGCTGGCGCAGCGCCATACGGGCCGAAGAAGACTGCAAGCAGGAAGACCAGGCCGAATATCAATCTGCGCGGCATCTTCACTCCTCCCGCGACCCGCGCATCAATTCAGCCGGATCGCCTGCACACGCCGATTGGCGGCGCGCCCGTATTCCGTTCCATTGTCATCGAGAGGCTCGGTCAGCCCGCGGCCTTCCGTTTCCAGCCGCGTTGGAAGAACGCCCTGCTGGATCAGCCAGAATTTCACGGCCTTGGCCCGCTTGGCGGAAAGATCCTGGTTGTATTGGGGTGAGCCGACATTGTCGGTATGGCCGATCAGTTTCAGGGAAATGCCGGGATTGCTGCGCAAGGCGGCGAGCAGTTCGCTTAATGTCGGCAGAGAATCCTCGAACAGCGTGTCCGAGTCTGTGGCAAAGTGAATGTACAGCTGTACCTGACCCGTCTCCATCAGGCTCTTGGCGATCGGCTGCTGGACCGGTGCGACAGGAGTTGGTGCGGCAACAGGCACAACGAGCGTCGGGCTGAAGCTGAAGCTGCCCTCCATCGAGCCGTAATTGCTCGACGAAATGCCATTGCGAGTCGCGCCCGCATAGGTCTTGCGGCCCGGCTCCGGCAGTACAGACACATTGCCACCCTGAGACGTCAGGACGCCGTAATGCACAGCCGCGAGGCAGATGTTTGAATCCTCCGTGTAGATATCCATGCCCCAGACATTGGACATGCTCATATCAACAGGCGGACAGAAACAGTTGAATGCCCCGGTGGTTGATCGAAAAGCGACGAAATTATCCGGGCACTGGGCAAAAGGCGCAAGCTGCTGTGCAATCGGCTGAACTGGCGCATAGGTCGCCTGGAGGACGGTCGGCGTGAAGCTGAAACTGCCGTCCATGGCGCCGTAGTTGCTGGATGAGATGCCGTTGCGTGTCACGCCGGCATAGGTCTGACGTCCGGGCAGCGCTGTGATCGTGACGTTTCCGCCGGCCGATGTCAGGAAGCCGGCATGAACCGCCGCGAGGCAAACGTTGGAATCCTCGGTATAGACATCCATCCCCCAGACATTGGACTGGTTCACGTCAATGGGTGGGCAGAAACAGAGCGTCGGCAGGGTCTCATCGCGAAAAGCGACGAAATTGTCGGGGCACTGACTGATGGTGCTCGCGACTTCGACGGGCGCCACGGTAGCTGTTGGCAAAACCGCAGGCGCTGGAGATACTGCCGGGGTCGGCATTGGCGGCGGTGCGGCAATAGCGGCCTGTCTTGGCACGTTGGCAAAGCTGAAGCTGCCTTCGGACTGGCCGTTGTTGCCAGAGGAAACGCCGTTGCTGGTCAGGCCGGGATAGGCGCGCTGGCCCGGTGCGGGCACAATTGTGACGTCACCGCCACTGGACGTTAGAATGCCGGCATGAACCGCCGCCATGCAAATGCTGGAATCCTCCGTGTAGGGGCCCATACCCCAGACCCCGCCACGTTCGGTGCTGTCTGGGAGGCACGAACAGGTAAACGGCTCAGCTGTGCCGCGAAACGCGACAAAATTGTCAGGGCATTGCTGCAATGCAAACGCATTGGGTGCAACGATGAAAAGTACGCAGCCAATACCCGCGAACATCAAGAGTCTTGCAAAGATCGTCACAGCAGTCCTCGTCGTAAAGGTCTGATCTGGCGACGACGTTAGGAAGAATTTGCATTTTTGCACTCCCCGAACGGGTAGGAATGAAGGTTCCTCCTCCGATGAACTGCGCAGCTCGCCGCAATTGGACTTGCAGGGGGGCTAATACGCAGCCACTGTATGGGTGAGCAATCGGGACTGGTGGAACTGACCATGGGCTACGTTGCAAGCGATGTTTCCGATCTGCAGGTCTCGTTCTATGAAGCGGCGGCCAATCCGGATATGTGGTCCGAAACCTTGCAGAAATTCGCCTGCACATTTCGCTCGCGCGGATGTCTTCTGACGACGCCAAATTTCGTGCCCGGCGGCATTCCCCACTCCCCGGGGATGCGCGACGTGCTGGACCAGTTCTTCAGCGAGGAATGGCACACGCGCGATCTGCGCACCAATCTCGGGCGATCGAAGCGCATGACCGCAGGCTTTTTCTGCGACCAGGACCTGCTCTCCCGCGAGGAAATCGAGACGAGCGACTACTATCATGGCTTCGCCCGCAACGCCGGCGTACCCTGGTTTTCGGCAGCTGTGCTGACGGATCACTTCAACGACGACTTTATCGCCATTTCGCTGCAAAGATCCGCGAGCGACGGGGCATTTTCCAGAGATGAGCTCATCCGCCTGAATGCGCTCCTGCCGCAACTTCGCAATGCGACGGACCTCGCCCGCAAACTTGCCAACCTGCGCGGCAAGTCGATCACCGATGGACTTTCCCTTGCGGCAGTACCGGCGATCCTGCTTGATCGCACCGGCAAGGTCCTGTTTATCAACAGTTGCGCGCATGATCTGTTTGGCGCCGCAATAACCCTCGTCGCCGGCAAGATCACGAGCGTGGCGTCACCCGATGGCGCGGCCCTGGCCACCTTGATTAACAAGGCGTGCTCGTTGCTGGCAGCAAATGCGCCGATGGCCGTGCTCAATCCGGTGGTGCTGAGGTCCTCCAGCGGAGTTGCCGTGGCAATCGCGCGGGCGGCTCCGGTGCGTCGTTCGGGTGGCGACGTGCTCGGCTTTGAAGGCGTCCTCCTGATGTTCTCCCGACTGACGTTGCGGGAGCCCGTCGACATCGCTTTGTTCAAGAATGCCTATGGCCTCACCAAGCGCGAGGCGGAAGTCCTTGGCCTTATTGCCGAGCAGCCGACACTGGAAGCGGTTGGCCACACGCTCGGGATTTCCCGCGAAGCGGTCCGCTTCCACCTCAAGTCCATCTTCATCAAGACCAACACGCACCGCCAATCCGAACTGGTCGGCCTGCTCGCACAGTTCGGCAAAAGGATTCAAAACAGCTGTTGAGGCATGCCGGTTCGCTTGATCGAGCCCGCGAGTCGCGCCTCAGTATGAACTCACACTTGGGGATCAGGGGCGTCGCCATCAAGTGAGTGGCCGACAGTTCGATTCCGTTGAAGGCGAAGACTGCGGCAACCTGGCCCCATAAGCGGGTAAGCGTAAAGACGGGCGTTTGATTCCGAGAGGAACTCTAGGCTCACAAGCCTGTGACGTTCAGGTAGACGGCGTACAGGCAACGCGTGGCCGTGACGTAGAGGCGGTTTCGCCCGAGGCCACCGAAGCAGACATTGCTGACGGTTTCGGGGATCAGGATTTTCCCGATCAGGCGGCCATCATGATCCAGGCAATGCACGCCGTCGCCGGCGCTCGTCCAGATGTGTCCAGCGCTATCCACGCGCAGACCATCATACATTCCATCACTGCACTCGCTGAAGAGGCGACCTGGCTGAAGATTGGCTTTCGGATCCAGTTCATAGGCCATCAGGCGTGCCGGCTGCACGCCGCTGTCGACCACGAACAACGTCTGTTCGTCACGCGAGAGGGCAAGGCCGTTCGGCTGCTGCAGATCCGTGACAACGGCATCCAGCTGTCCGTCGCGGCTCAGCCGGTAGACATTGCGGCATCCCACTTCACTGTCTGCGAGCGAACCCTCGTAAGGGGTGGAGATGCCATAGGTAGGATCGGTGAACCAGACATTGCCCTTGCTGTCCGCAATCACGTCATTGGGTGAGTTCAGCCGCTTTCCGTCGTAACGATCGGCAAGAACCGTCTGGCTCCCATCATGCTCGCGGCGGGTGACGCTGCGTGTCAGATGCTCGCAGGATATCACCCGTCCTTCACGGTCGAGCGTGTGGCCATTGGCAAAGTTGGACGGAGCTTCGAACGCTGCAACGGTTCCGGCGACGTCGTCGTAGCGCAGGACCCTGTTGTTCGGGATGTCAGAGAAGAGCAGATGGCGGGCCGCCGGGACGTAGACCGGCCCTTCAAGCCAGCGGCCACCGGTGTAGAGAAGGTCGACATGCGCATTCGGCAGGATCAGCGATTTGAACGCCGGATCAACAATCTCGAACCAATCCGTGTAACGCATGCAGCCCAAGCCTCCCCTGATGCGATCAAACTCTGGACATCCAGCTCAGCCCCTCTCGGGTGCCGGCGGCCGGACGGTATTCGCAGCCCACATAACCCTCGTAACCGATCGCATCGATCTCGGCGAAGATCTTGCTGTCGTCGAGTTCCCCTGTGAGCGGTTCGTGGCGTTCGGGTACTGAGGCAATCTGGATATGACCGATAACCGGTGCCATCTGCCTGAGCGCCGTGATCACGTCGCCATGTAGAATTTGCCGGTGGTAGACGTCGAACTGCAGCTTCAGATGGCCCGCATCCATTTCGCCGATGAAGTCGACCGCACGATTGAAATCGTTGAGAAAATAGCCCGGCATGTCGCGCCCGTTAATCGGCTCGATAACGAGACCGATGCCGGCCTCGCCGGTGCGGTCGGCGGCGCGCTTCAGGTTCTCGCGATAGGTCGCACTGGCTTGCGGATCCGCCGCTTGCGCAAGTCCGGCCATCATGTGCAGGAGCGGCGTGCCGATCACCTTTGCATAGGCGATCGCCGTGTCCAGAGCTGCAGCAAAATCTGCCTCGCGTCCCGGAAGTGCTGCCATGCCGCGCTCGCCTGCCGCCCAGTCGCCGGGCGGCATGTTGAAGAGCGCCTGGGCAAGGCCTGCTGCCTGTAGCCGCTCGGCGACGAGCTCGGCCGGGTGATCATAGGGGAAGAGATATTCGACGGCCTTGAAACCGCACTCGGCTGCGGCCGCAAAACGGTCGAGGAACGGCACCTCGTTGAACATCATCGACAGGTTGGCGGCAAACTTCGGCATATCAGTCCTCGTCTTCCATGCCCGGCAGCTTGACGCCGGCAATCTTTGCCAGCAGGCGTGCGACGGAGCTGTCGTCGTCGCGGCCCATTCCGGCCGCCTCGGTCATAATGAAGAGCTGGAGTGCAGCACTTGCAATGGGCAAGGGGAATTTTGTCTGGCGGCCGATATCGGAGACAATACCGAGATCCTTGGTGAATATAGCGACAGCGCTATGCGGCGTGTAATCGCCTTCCAGCACATGCGGGATGCGGTTTTCGAACATCCAGCTGTTGCCGGCCGACTTGGTGATCACGTCGAAGACGCGGGAAATGTCGAGGTCCATGCTCTTGGCGAATGTGATCGCTTCGCAGGCGGCGGCGATATGCACCCCGGCCAGCAGCTGATTGACGATCTTGAAGGAGGAGCCAATGCCGGGCTGGTCGCCGAGTTCGTAGACGGTGCCCGCCATCGCGTCGAGCGCCGAACGGGCGGCGGCGAAAGCGGCAGATGAGGCCGAGGCCATGAAGGTCAATTGGCCGGCTTCGGCCTTCTTCGAGCCGCCGCTGATCGGACCATCAACATAGAGGAGGCCTGCTTCTTCCACATTGGCTGCGAAGCGCTTGGCCTCAGCCGGCGAGATGGTGGCGCATGCAATGATGACGCCCCCGGGCTTCATTGCAGCGACCACGCCGTTCTGGCCAAAGAGCACCGTCTCCGTCTGAGCAGCATTGACCACCACGATGACGGCGACATCGGCGCCCGCTACAGCATCGCCCGGATTGCTGCACGCGGTGCCGCCGGCGGCCTCTAGAGCGTTCAGCGCATCGCCACTGATGTCAAAGCCATGTACGACATGTCCGGCCCGGAGCAGCGAGCGCGCCATGCCGAGGCCCATGGAGCCGAGGCCGACGACGGCGACGGACGGAAGGTGAGACATCAGCGAAAGCTCCTTTTGTAGCCACGGATCAAAAGCATGGCCAGAATGATGACACCGAAGACAATCTGCCTAAAGGCTTCCGGCATCTGCAGCACCGAGAGGATCGAGAACAGGAGGGTGATGAAGATGGCGCCGACGATCGTGCCGCCATACCCACCCTGACCGCCCATGATCGACGTGCCCCCGATGACTACGGCGGTGATGACCGGCAGCATATAGGGGTCGCCCATGCCCTGATAGGCCTGGTTGGCATAGCCAGCGAGCAGGATCGCGCCAATCGCTGTAAATATCCCGGCGACCACAAAAGTGAGGGTCGTGACGAGCCGCACGCGAATGCCCGAGAGGTAGACGGCCTTTTCCGAATTGCCCATGGCAACCAGATATCTGCCGTAGACGGTCCGGTGCAGCAGGTAAAACATGGCCGCCATCACCACCAACCAAAACAGGAAGGTGTTGGGGATGCCGAAACTGCGCTCTAGCGACAGGGTGACGGAGAGCGGCGGGGCCATGCCGCGCGGTTTGAAGCCCCCGGTGAAGAAGACCACAGAGCCGATCAGCATCGAGTTCATCGCCAGTGTCCAAACCATCGACGGCAGTCGTAAGAAGGCGACACCAATGCCGTTGATCAGGCCGATTAGGGCGCCGGTGAGGAGACCGATCGGGATGGCGAATGCCGCGAGCATCGGATCCTGCGACCCCGCAACCGTCGTGGTGACGATGGCTATCGCGGTAATAGCTGCGGGCACCGAAAGGTCGATATGACCGAGCAGAATGACCAGCGTCGCGCCGGCGGCAATGATCCCGAGGAAGGAGGCGATTTGCAGTTGCTGCAGCAGGTAACCCGCGGTCAGAAATGTCGGCAGAATGGTCCCGCCAGCGGCCAGCAACAGACCGCAGCCGATGGCAACAATGAGAACGGCGGGATTGACGGGAAGGCTGGGCCTTGATGACCTTGATATCGCACGGTCTGTCATTGGGCGAACAACTTCAGTTTGTTGCGGACACGCAGCACGCCGACGGATCCGAAGGCAATCGCAAGCGCCAGGATCAACCCCTCGAAAAAGGGCTGGGCGAGGGGAGGCAGGCCAGAGAAGAACATCAAGGAGGCGACTGTCTTCAACAGCATGGCCCCAACGGCGACCCCGACTGCCGTGCCGATGCCGCCGGCAAGCGAGACGCCGCCGAGCACGATCGCTGCAATCGAGTTGAGCGTGTAGGTCGGTCCGATGCCGGCATCACCGGTCATCGTGACCATGGAGACATAGAGTCCGGCCATGCCGGCCATAAGCCCGCCCAGCACATGAGCGGAGATGCGCATAGCTGTTGTGTTGATGCCGGTCAGTTGGGCGGAATGCTCGTTGGCTCCGAGCGCTTTCAACGCCATGCCGAAACTCGTCTTGCGCAGCACGACAGTCATCACGAGCACGGTGACAATGATCAGCAGCAGCGAGGTCGGGATGGGGCCGATCGCGTAGGTGAAGGCATCGGAGAGCTCCGAATTCACCCCGCCGCCTGGCGTCGGCCGGAGATAAAGCGCGATGCCGGAATAGATCGCGCCGGTGGCCAGCGTTGCGACGATCGGCGGCACGTTGCCGAAGCAGACGAAGAGACCCGTGAACAGCCCGCAGACCATGCCGACCAGCAGAACGGCAGCCATGCCGAAGACAAGCGATCCGCCGTCGCCGGCCAATACGAAGGAAGCCGTGACATTGGTAAGTGCCACGACCGCACCGACCGAGAGGTCTATCCCGCGCACCAGGACGACAAAGAACTGGGCGAAGGCCGCAAACACCAGGAGCGCAGACTGGTTGGACCAGATCGTCAGTACATAGGTGGAGAGCCCCCGCGGATGGGTGGCGATGTAAAGCACGAAGAGGGCGACGAAGGCGATGGTCGGGATGATGACGCGCAGGTTGCGTCTGATGTAGAGCGCAGTCATGACACGGTCTCCGGCGCTGGTGTGGCAGTGCTGAGGCCCATGGCGGCTGAAATCAGGTTTTCAGGCGTCAGTGTGTCTCCGCTGAGTTCTCGCGCGATGCGGCCACGATAGAATACTGCGACCCGGTCGCAGAGATGCACGAGTTCTTCGTAATCCGTCGACTGCATGACGATCGCGATGCCCTGTCCGGCAAGGTCGGTCAGCAGGCGGTAGATCTGCGCTTTCGTCTTGACGTCGATGCCGCGGGTGGGATCGAGCAGCAGCAGGCAGCGTGGTCCAAGCGCCAGCCATTTGGCAAGCAGCACCTTCTGCTGGTTGCCGCCCGAAAGTGACATGACGGGATCGGAGAGCTGGCCGTAGGTCAGTTCGAGGCGTTCGAGAAGGGCGAGGCAGCGGGCGTCGAGCGTTTCGCTGTCGCCGTGAAGCCCTATACCGGCAAGCCGCATATTGTCTGATATCGACAGCGGCTGGATCATGCCCTCGGTCTTGCGATCCTCGGGGACCAGCGCGATGCCGATCTCCGGTGACTTCGACCGATACGGCGAGCGGCGCTCGTATGGATGGCCGCCAAGCTCGATAGACCCGCCGACGCCCGAAAGTGTGCCGAAGATCGTTTCGAGAACGCGCTGCTGGCCCTGGCCCTCAAGCCCGCCGAGACCATAGATCTCACCGGGGCGCACTGTGAAGCCAACATCAAAAAGTTCGCCCGACAGCGTGAGGTTCTTGACGGTCAGGAGCGGTGAAGTCGTCGATGGGACGGGAGGACGTGGCGGCGGAAACAGCCGGTCCATGGTTTCGCCGATCATCAGGGACACGATGCTCTGGTTGTCGATGGTTCCTGCCGGGAAGGTGCGGACATGCTGTCCCGCGCGAAAGACCGAAATCGTGTCGGCCAGCGCCTCGACCTCATGGAAACGATGGGAAATGAAGAGGATGCAGCAACCTTCATCGCGCAGTTTCCGGATGACGGTGAAGACCTTTTCGACGGCTGAGGCGCCGAGTGCGGAGGTGGCCTCGTCGAGGATAAGAAGACGCGGCTTCTGATAGAGCGCCTTGGCGATTTCCACCCGCTGCCGGTCGGCCAGCGACAGTTCCTCGACGGGCGTGTCGAGGGAAATGCTCTCGGCTCCAATCTGGTCGAGTGAGGCACGGGCTTCTTCATAAGCTTTGGCGAGCATGAAGCCGAGCCTCGTCTGCGGGCGGGCAAGCGTGATGTTGTCGCCGACGGAGAGAGTCGGCAGGAGCGAGAGCTCCTGGAACATGCAGACGATACCGGCGGCGGACGCCTGGCGCGTTCCGGAAAACCGGATGGGCCTGCCTTCGAGGCGGATCTCGCCGGTCGTCGGCTGGATGGCCCCGGAAAGCAGTTTCATCAGGGTAGACTTGCCGGCGCCGTTTTCGCCGAGGATGGCGTGCACGGAGCCCGGTCGGGCGGAAAAGTCGATTGTCTTCAGGGCCTGGACGGGCCCATAGGACTTCGAAATCCCCGAAAGCTCGATGAGCGGAGCGATCGTCATTCTGGCATGTCCTGGTATGGGTCGGGCGGCGGCACCTTAAGAGGTCAGGCACCGCCGCCCGCCGGGGAGGATCAGGTGTTGTCGGGGGTCTGGCCGAGCAGCTCTTCTGGCGTGAAGACCGGGAAGCAGTTCGGATAGCCTGTCGCCGTATAGAAGGTATCCGGCAGGTTCGGGAAGTAGTCGGCGCCTTCCTTCAGTTCCGCGTTGTCCTTGTTTGGGATCGGCAGGAAGACCTTCTGCGGCAGACTGTTGCCCTCGAGCAGCGAGACGGCGGCTTCGAGTGCCACGGCTGACATGACCGGCGCCTGGGCTGCGGTCAGACCAGGATACTTGCCTTCTGCGATCAGCTTGCGGGCGCCGTTGCCGGCGTCGCCGCCGATCGGAACGACCGGGTGGCCGGCATTCTTCATGGCGTTCAGTGCGCCGATCGTGCCCTCCTGGACCATCACGCCGTCGAAGTTGCCGTTGGTGGCGATGGCGTCAGCGGTGATCTTTTGCACGGTGCCGGCGTCCCAGTTGCCAACCACCTGGACCACCTTGAGGCCCGGATGCTTGTCGAGCACAGAGCGCATGCCGAGATGGTTGTCGCGGTCGGTCGCATTGCCCGGCAGGCCGGAGACTTCGAGCACGCTGCCCTCGACCTTGCCCTTGGCCTTTTCGATTTCACGCACGACGGCTTCAGCCTTCATCGCGCCCAGTTCGAACTGGTTTTCGTTGACCTGCACGATGGCATCGGTATCGAGGACATTGTCGAACGGCACGAGCACGGTGCCAGCGTCTCCGGCGCGCTTGATGACAGATGAAAACGCAGTCGGATTGACGGCAATGAAGGTGATTGCGTCGTAGCCGGCGGCGATGAAGTTGTCGATCGCTGCAATCTGGGCAGCACTGTCATTGCCGACGGAGACCACGGTGAATTCGGAAAGCCTCGCCTTGTTCTCCGGGCGTGCTGCCCAGGCCTTGGCGCCCTGGATCGCGGTAACGCGCCAGTCATTGCCGGCAAAGCCGTTGACGAATGCGACCTTGTAGGGACCATCCCGCTTTTCGTACTTGATGACCTTGGCATTGTCGGGTGCTGCAGAGAAGCACTCCGGACGATAAGTATCCTCGGCGTGGACGGCCGAGGCAAAACTGAAGACGCAGAGCATCGCGGCCGACGCGGCAAGCGCGGCCTTGTTAAAGGTTCTCACGGTGAACTCCTCCCGAAGTGGTAATCTCCCAGAAAGCGCATATCTCAGCGCTAACATAATTTTTTAAGCACATCCTCTAGCCAGGATCAAGCGAAATATGTTAGCGCTGAGATAAAGTTCATGACATAATTCTGCACAGCATGATCACGTGTCGCCGTGTTGTCGGAATGGGCAATGTGGCAGGGGGGAGAAGGAAGCGATGCAGCCGGAGACGCCGACGTTGACGCATGTTGCTCGTCTGGCAAGTGTCAGTGAGAATACCGTGTCGCGGGTAATCCGCAACAAGGGCTCAATTGCGGAGGAGACGCGCAAGCGCGTGCTCGATGCCATTGATACGCTCGGATACGTGCCCAATCGGGCCGCCGGTTCTCTCGCTTCCTCAGCCTCGCTGATTGTTGGCGTAATCCTGCCGTCGCTCTCCAATATCGTTTTCCCGGAGGTTCTGAGCGGTATTCATGCCGGTCTCGCCGGCACGCCCTATCAGCCCATGATCGGCGTTACCGATTATGATCTCGGCAAGGAGCAGCAGCTCGTCTCCTCGCTGCTCGCCTGGCAGCCGACAGCCCTGATCACCACTGGCTTCGAGCATACCGATGCCGCTCGGCGCATGCTGGAGAACAGTCGGATCCGGATCGCCGAACTGATGGATATCGACGATTGGCCGATCGACCTCGCCGTCGGCCTGTCCCATCGCCGGGCCGGTCGTGCGACAGCGGAGCATCTTTTACGCCGTGGGTATGGCCGGATCGGCTATGTCGGCCACGACTGGGCGGCTGACCGCCGCGCCCGGGCTCGTTACGAGGGCCTCTGTGAGGCGCTCTCCGAGGCCGGTCTGTCGCTCTGCATCGAGAAACGTCACGACGGTCCAAGTTCAACGATTGCCGGTCGCGATACACTGGCCGACCTGCTTGGCGATGGCGCGACGGCCGATGCCGTCGTCTTCTCCAACGACGACATGGCTGTCGGCGGCTTCATGCATTGTCTGGGCGCCGGGATCCCGGTGCCGGAGCGGCTTGCGCTCTTCGGTTTCAACGGGCTGGAAATCGGCCAGGCGCTGCCTAAGCCTCTTTCGACCGTTCGCTCGAACCGCTTCAATATAGGCAAAACGGCTGTCGAAGCGCTTCTCGCTCAGGCTGAACGGCCGGGCGAGGCGCAGATCATCGACACCGGATTTGCCATCATCGATGGCGCGACGGCCTGACCGCGCGCCCCTTGACCGGAGACTGACATGTTATTGGGCGCGATTGCCGACGACCTCACCGGAGCCACCGACCTTGCGTTGACGCTGTCGCGGGAGGGTATGCGGACCATACAGACGATCGGTGTTCCCAAGGCTGGCCTTGATCTCTCGGACGTCGATGCAGTGGTGGTTGCGTTGAAATCGCGCACCAATGCCGCAGCGGAAGCTGTCGCCATGTCGCTCGAGGCACTTTTCTTCCTACAGACGGCGGGTGCGAAGCAGTTCCTGTTCAAGTATTGCTCAACCTTTGATTCCAGTCCGGCAGGCAATATCGGCCCCGTTACCGAAGCGCTGATGCAGGCACTTGGCACGGATCTGACCATTGTCTGCCCCGCCTTTCCGGCCAACGGCCGCACCATCTACAAAGGCCATCTCTTCGTCGGCAACCAGTTGCTTTCTGATAGCCCGATGCGCAACCATCCGCTGACCCCGATGACGGACAGCTCGCTCGTTCGCCTGATGGCCGGCCAGTCACAGTTGAAGGTCGGACTGGTGACCCGCGAGACGGTCGGGCAGGGAGCCTTAGCCGTCGCACAAGCCTTCGAGGTGGCGCGTGGCAGGGGCGAACAAGCGCTGGTCGTCGATGCGCTGAGCGATGCCGATCTCCGGGTGATCGGCGAGGCCGCTGCCGGACTGACACTGATCACCGGCGGCTCTGGCATCGCGCTCGGCTTGCCGGAGAATTTCCGCCGCACCGGGCGCTTGCGACCTGCTGGTGACGCGCTCGCCTTTTCCGCGCCGGCGGGCCGGTCGATGATCCTTGCCGGGTCCTGTTCAGAAGCGACGCGTGGCCAGATCCGAACCGCGACCGAAGCGGGCGTGCCTGCCCTCAAGCTTGATCCCATGGAGATCGCAGAGGGACGTTTCCATGTGGAGGATGCTGTGTTTTGGGCACTCAGCCAGTCGGCAGAGGCACCGCTGATCTATTCGAGTGCCGAGCCGGACGAAGTGAGAGCAGCCCAGACCACGCTTGGGCGGGAGCGAGCAGGATCATTGATTGAGCATTTCCTGGCCGAGACTGCGCTTGGCCTCAGGGCTGCCGGTGTCCGTCGCCTGATCGTTGCCGGTGGCGAGACCTCGGGTGCCGTGGTCGGTGCGCTGGCGCCCGACGCACTTTACATCGGACCGGAGATCGATCCCGGCGTGCCCTGGACGCTGACGCTCGGACAGACGGAGCCGATGGCTCTGGCGCTCAAGTCCGGTAATTTCGGTGCGCCCGATTTCTTCCTCAAGGCCTGGGACCTCTTGCCATGACCGCTATTCTCTCCGAGGAAACCCGCCTGCGCGACGAGATTGCCGACGTCGGCAAATCCCTCTTTGATCGCTGCTTCACCTTCGGCTCGACCGGCAATATCAGCGCGCGGCTGTCAAACGGCGAGATGCTGATGACGCCGACCAATGCGTCAATGGGATCGCTAGATCCGGCCAGGCTCTCGAAGTTTACGGCAGAGGGGGTACATGTCGGTGGCGACAAGCCGACCAAGGAAGCTTTCCTACATCAGTGCATGTATTGCGCGCGGGAAAGCTCTGGCGCCGTCGTGCATCTGCATTCGACCCATGCGGTCGCCGTCAGCATCCTCGAAGGCCTCGATCCCAATGACGTTCTGCCTCCGCTGACCGCATACTACGTCATGCGGGTAGGGCGCCTGCCGCTCGCTCCATACTTTCCGCCCGGTGACGTCGCACTCGCCGAGGCTGTGCGCGAAAGAGCCGCGCAAAGCCATGCCGTGCTGCTTGCCAACCACGGCCCCGTCGTTGCTGGCAAGACGTTGAAAGAGGCCCAGTATGCAATGGAGGAGCTGGAAGAGACCGCCAAGCTCTTCCTGATGCTGCGAGGCGAGCGCCTTAGGCCGCTGACTCCGGAGCAGACCGACGCGCTCCGTTCGACCTGATGTGACTGTGTCGAACTGGTCGTCAGCGGACAAGGGGACCAATATGGCCCCCATCAGAGGTTGGGACATAAAGGCAAGCGACTGCGTGCATTTACGCCTTATGGCCACTAGTGCACACTGAGATTCCTTGGGCGTCAGCTGCGCATACCGCGCGCTTCAAGCGATGGGGATACTGTGACGGGCAATGGCATTTCGGCGATACCAGGTCATTCCGGCCTGCAAGCCTCCAGGCGTGTCTGCCTGCTGGGCGCCACCGGCACGATCGGTCGCGCGACATGTGCGGCTCTCGTGCGGCGGGGATATGAGGTGGTCTGTTTGATCCGGCCGCCTGCTGCTGCCAGGGGAGCGAGTGTTCCAACGACACTCTCTCGAGAGCTGGAGGGTGCATCTGTCCGGTTCGTGGATGTTTCCGATCCCGTATCCCTGGATCGCGACGGATTTTCCGGCTCGAGATTCGATGCCGTGATCTCGTGCATGGCGTCGCGAACCGGGGCCCCGAAAGATGCTTGGGCCATCGACCACCGCGCGCAGCTGAATGTGTTGGAAGCGGCACAGCGTGCAGGCGTCGGTCACTTCGTTCTTTTGTCCGCAATCTGCGTACAGAAGCCGCTCCTTGCCTTTCAACACGCCAAGCTGGCGTTTGAGGCAGCCCTGATGGCATCCGGTCTGCGCTATTCCATCGTGCGCCCGACCGCCTTCTTCAAATCCTTGTCAGGCCAGATCGAACGTGTCCGTAAGGGGCGCCCGTTTCTGATCTTCGGAGACGGCACACTCACCTCCTGCAAACCCATCAGCGATGGCGATCTGGGCGACTATCTCGTCTCCTGCCTGGAAGACTCGCGCCTCTGGAACTGCATCTTGCCAATCGGCGGGCCGGGTGAGGCGATCACACCACGCCAGCAGGGCGAGGCACTGTTTGAACTCCTCGGGCGCCAGCCGAAGTTTCGATCCGTTCCAATCGCCTTGCTCGACGGCATTATCGGCGGCCTCGCAACCCTTGGTCTGATCGCACCGTCCCTGCGCGAGAAGGCGGAACTGGCACGGATCGGCCGCTACTACGCAACCGAATCCATGCTGGTACTCGATCCGCAGACAGGACGGTACGATGCGGATGCCACGCCTTCGACAGGGACCGAGACTTTGTTCGACTTCTACCGCTCTGTCGTGGCCGGCGGTGACCTGCCTGACAGGGGAGACCACGCCGTCTTCTAGATTGCTGTGAGGCCTGAACGATTTGCGGTCTTAGAACGGATGGTTCCCTTGCCACGCGAGCGTTTAGCTCCCGGGAGAGATCATCTGAAGGCATGGTAGGGAGCAGGACATGGCCAGAAGAGGGAACATGATGATGACGATCTTTGCCTGGCTGGCCGGGTTCATTGTCCTTGGGATCATCGCCATGGCCGTCTGGCTTTATGAACCCGACAAACCGCGCGCCGCGCTGGAAGAAGCCTATGCAGGAGAGTATCGCACTATCGACGGAGTTCGTCTGCGGTTGCGCGACACCGGCCCGTCGGACGCGCAGGCCATTGTCATGCTCCACGGTTTTGGCGCCAGCCTGGATACCTGGGAGGATTGGGCAAAGGCCTTGTCGACACGCTATCGGGTTATTCGCTTCGACTTGCCCGGATTTGGGCTGACCGGGCCAGATCCGACGGGCGACTACACCGACGCTCGGAGCATGAAGATCCTGGGCGACCTGATGGACCAGCTGGATGTGGACCGCGTGAGCCTGATCGGCAACTCCCTGGGCGGACGTATTGCCTGGAACTTTGCCGCCATGCATCCGGATCGGGTGATCAATCTCATCCTCATCTCTCCCGATGGTTTCGCCAGTCCCGGCTTTGACTATGGCAGGCAATCAGAGACGCCGCTGATCATGCGCGCTCTGCCCTATACGGCACCGCGCAGCATGTTGAAGGCCAATCTGGCTGCCGCATATGGAAACCCGGAAGCCCTGAGCGAGGCGAGCGTCACCCGCTACCATAACATGATGCTGGCACCTGGCGTGCGCCCCGCAATCCTTGCGCGCCTGAGCCAGGTAATTCTGCGCGAACCCGGTCCAACGCTCGCCCGCATACAGGCCCCGACGCTGCTTCTCTGGGGCGAGAAAGACGGCATGATCCCGATCAGCAATGCGGATGATTATCTGCGAGACCTCCCAAATGCCACGCTGGTGCGCCTGCCGGGCCTTGGCCATCTGCCCTTTGAGGAAGATCCTGTTCAGTCGCTCCTCCCCTTGGAGCGCTTCCTGTCAGGCGAGGCGGCATAGAACGTCCATTAAGGCGGGGTAGCTTGCTACCTGTTTCTTGGAAATCGGTGTAACGTGCAAACTTCGACTTGCGGGTGTGAACAAACAGCCGGTTGATCCACGCCCTATCCAGATGGAGACCTGAGCTCCCGGTCTATCCGGTTGGCTGCATCCGCAAGCGCTGTCTTGTCCGTTTTGATACCCGACAAGGCGTCGTGTACTTCTTCGCCCAAGATCCGTTCGATTGCTGCGTATTGCGGAATATTGGGGCGCTGCCAAGTGTGCAGCAGGTTCTTCTTGGCCAGTTGGTCGACGAAGCGCACGATCGGCGAACTCGCGGCGGCTTCCGGATCGGCACTGACCGAAAAGCGTGGTGCAATCGGAAAGCCGTTTTTCACATGGGCCTTCATCGCCTCGCGCGACGCCATCCAGGCGATCGCGTCTGCGGCGAGTTCGACGCGTTCTTCTGGCAGGTTCGACGGGATGCAGAACAGGAAACCTCCGATCGGCGAGGCGCGTGTTCCGCCGGGGCCGGCCGGCTGTGGAAGATACTCCACCCGGCGCTTCACCACGGACTGGACGTCGTATTCGAACCGTGCCGCCCGCATGGTCCAGAAGTAGCCGAGACTGGCCTTTCCTTTCATGAAGACGTCCAGTGTCCGGTCCCAGGCCATATTGAGAATGTCCGGTGGCGAGATCTCCATCAGCCGGCGCATGAAATCGAGGGCGGCAAGGCCAGCGTCCGAGGCGATAGTGCAGTGTAGTTCCTCGAGGTTGACCCCTTCGAAGGTGAAGCCGGCTCGCGACTTTCGCAGTGAAATTGCCGGCTGACCGCAGGCGCCGAGAAAGAACATGAAGCTGGAGGCTATCGGCATGCCGCGCGCGCCATCCCAGACCGCTCCATACATGCCGTTGTTTGGTGCATGAAAGTGCCGGCCGGCAGACAGCACCTCCTCGAACTTGCGGGGGAAATCCAGTCCGGCATCGGCAAAGAGATCTTTGCGGGCCGCAAGGATTTCGACCGTGCAATAGCCGGGAACGCCGTAGTCCTGGCCATTCCAGCGCGCCGTTGACCAGATGGAGGGATGGAAATCGAGAGGGTTGATCCCTGTCTTCTGGATCAGCGCGTCGATGGGTCGTATGATGTCCTTCTCGGCGAACTCGCCCAGCCAGGGCATATTGATGGCGAGCACGTCATAATCCGAGACTGGCTTGGAGCGATTTTCCAGGACCCGGCGATAGAGGTCTGGCAGGGGCAGCAGTTCGAAGTTTTTCCGCGAGGCCAGGTTGTTGCGGAAGTCGGCCCACATGTTGCGCATGGCGGAGAAGTAGTTGTCGTCATTGAGAAGGAAGCGCAATTCGATATGCGATTCCACCCGCTTCTGTACGAGCCGCATCGGTGGGATGATGTGCGAGCCGAGCGGTGTTCCTCCGAAGTAGTAGTCGTCTTCCTGTTCCCCGCTGCGCAATCCAAGCGTCTGCGCCAAAAGGGACTTCGTCTTGCCGGCATAGGCCTGGAAGGATTGGAGCAGCCTTTCGCTTGGCTGCAGCGAAAAGGTCTTGCCGGAGGAGCCCTTCGGCACCTTGATGATGTAGCCGCTGTCGACCATGCGATTGATCAGTCGCATCGACGTGGCATAGGGCAGGCCCGATTCCTGCCCCAGTGTGGAGATTGCGACGCTCTGACTATGGATGTGCGCCTTGATCAGGAAGATCGCGATTTTCCAGACGGGATCCTCGTCAAACCCTGCAATCACCTCGTGAAAGGGGCGCCGGGTTTTTTCCAGAAATTCGATTACCCGGAGCATTTCGTAGTCGTTCACGTCGGCCTCCCGTCCGTCGCGCGTGGTGACGATGTTCGTAGCCATTGCCGCGCCCTTTGGCTAGGCGCGGTCGGTGTCCATGCCGATTTCCCGGGTGCTATTCGGCTGCCGGTGGAAGGATCCCGGCGCGCCGTTCGGACTGTTCGAAAAGCACGAAGAAATCCTTCTCCGCCAGTCCTTCTGTATAAGCGGTTTCGTATTGCTGGCGGATCATCGACGCCATGTACATCGGGATATGGTCTGCCCGCGCTGCGTCGAGGATGAGGTCGAAGTCCTTCATCATCTGGGCCACCGAGAAGGCGGGGTCGAAATTGCGTTGGACCAGCAGATCCCGTTTGTAAGCGATCAGGGGCGATGCGACCGCGCTCTCGCAGATGACGTTGAGCATGGTATCGAGCGACAGATTGCCCTTGAGGCCGAGTGTCAGGGCCTCGCCGAGTAGCGCTGACGTGGCACCCACCATGGCGTTCAAAACCAGTTTCAGGTAGCGCGCCTCTTCCGCCTGTCCGACATAGAAGCGGCGCGCGGAAAAGCACTCGAAGATCGGCTCGGCATTTTTGTAGGCCTGTTCGGGTCCTGATGCCATGACCGAAAGCGTGCCGGTAGACGCCGTGGCCGTGCTGCCCGACACCGGTGCTCGCAGGTAGTCCACGCCAAGTGCTGCCATGGCCTCGTTCACCTCTGCGGAGATCGCAGGCGACACTGTGCTCATCTCGATCAGTGTCTGGCCGGCTTTCATCACGCCGGCCAGCCCTCCTGACGCAAAGACGAGATCGCGCAAGACCGCGTCATTGGGAATGGTGAGGATAACCACGTCCGATACGGTGGCGAGGTCTTCAAGCGTGTGGGCGACGTTTGCCCCCTCGGCGACGATCGTCGCGCGGTTTTCCGGCAGCGGTTCGTATACATGCAGCCGATAGCCTGCTTCCAGCACGCGGCGGCTCATGGGCGCACCCATCTTGCCGATGCCAGCCCAGCCGACCGAAACCTTTTCGTTCATGTTATCCTCCCGTCCCTGTCGTCAGTCGATCATGGCGAGCCATCGATCCGGCTATCTTATGGGGAGTGCACGCGCCGAGTCCGTGCAAGCTGATACGCGTCGTTACGTCCTCCCGCGGGCCATAATGGCGAAGTGCCGATCGAAAGCTCTGCACAAAATATCCGTTTCGGATAAATCTGGGGCTGTGAGGCGTTTGCTAATCCATTAGCGTTGCCATCGGATCGTTCAGCGTTCCGTGGGAGGAAAAGCTGACAGAAACAATGAGAGGCTGCAGGTGTCCGTCATGGCGCCTTGCAAGGGCTTCTTGTTGTCCACGGTCAGGTCGAAGGGTCGAGGAGGATCCGTGATGCAGCGACACCAACTGGGATCTCTCATTCGTCATGGCGTGAGTGCTGGCTGGCGGCAAGGTCGCGCCGTGACCGTTGTCGATTGTTCCTCTCGCGATGGCGGGCAGGGCGGATCTGGCGCCGGCATCTCAAACTTGAGACGGAGCCTCGAACAGGGGCGATGACAGAGTTCATGGTTTGCGAGATCGAGCCAGTTGTTTTGGGAAGGACAATGACGTGAAAGCAGTTCGATATTATACCCGCAAGGATATCAGGGTCGAAGATGTGCCCGCACCCTCCGGGCCGCTCGGGGACGACATGGTCCTCATCGAGCCGCTGGTCTGCGGAATCTGTGGAACGGATCTTCACGAATACACCGCTGGACCGATTGTCACGCCGACGACACCGCATGTCTATTCCGGCGCGATCCTGCCGCAGATCCTCGGACACGAGTTTTCGGCCCGCGTGCTTGAGGTTGGCAGCAATGTCACCCATGTGGCGCCTGGAACACGGGTTTCTGTGCAACCGCTCATTTCTCCACGCGACGATTATTATGGGCGCCGTGGGCTTTATCACTTAAGCGAAAAGATGGCCTGTGTCGGTCTATCCTGGGATTGGGGTGGCATGGGCGAGCTGGCTGTCGTGAATAGCTACAACGTCTTTCCGGTGCCCGACAGCGTCAGCGATGTTCAGGCTGCGATGATCGAACCGGCAGCTGTTGCCCTTTACGGGGTGGACCGCGGTGGGGTGGAAGCAGGCAGCACGGTTCTGGTTTCCGGTGTCGGCCCGATCGGCGCGCTCGTTCTACTCGCCACCCGTGCTGCCGGCGCCACCACAATCTTCGTCTCCGAGCTCAATCCCAATCGCCGGGCGCTGGCGAAAAAACTGGTGCCGGAGGCAATCGTTTTCGATCCGCGTGAGACCGATGCCGCCGCCCTGTTTCGCCAGCACACCGAAGATGGAGTTGGCGTCGACGTGGCGCTCGAATGCGTGGGGGCGGAAGCCTCGCTCAATCTCTGTGCCGCAGCTGTTAGGCGCCAGGGCACCGTCGTCCAGGTCGGATTGCACGTCAAACCCGCTTCCATTGACGCCATGTTGTGGGCATTGAAGGACATCACCGTCGAAGCCACATGGTGCTATCCGGTGACGATCTGGCCACGGATTGCGCAGATGATCGGGGCGGGCATCTTCCCCGTCGAGCAGATCGTCACGGCGCAGATCTCGCCTGAGGATGTGGTCGACAAGGGCTTCGAGGCGCTGCTCGATCCGAACGCCTCGCACATGAAGATCCTCGTCAACATGAAGGGGTAAACCCCGACGAGCCCGATCACAGACTGCTGTTGAGGCGAGAAAATCGCAGCGGCACGATTGGCAATGACCACCGACATGCAGCGCCTGCCCGTGCAGACGGCTTGCAAGACATCAAACGCCTGAACCGAAGAGGTTTCGTCATGCATTACATCGTTCATTGCCTTGATCACCCTGGCGGCGTGGAGAAACGGCTCTCCCATTACGACGCCCACAAAGCCTATCTCGCAGCTGGCAAGACGAAGACCGTCATCTCGGGTCCACTGCTTGCGGACGATAACGAGACGATGATCGGCTCGCTCTTCCTGTTCGAGGCCGAAACCAAGGATGAAGTGGTCGCGTTCAACAAGGCCGACCCCTTCAGCGCTGCCGGTGTCTGGGCCTCAGTTCATATCCATCCTTTCAGCAAACGGGTCGACAATCGATGAGCGCGACAGAAGAACGTCCGGTTGGTGCAGCCATCATCGGCCTTGGCTGGTGGGGCAAGAAGATGGCGACCCTCGTCAACGCCGGTGGCGCGGAGATGCGTTTCGTCCATGGCGTTGATCCCAATCCGGACGTGCAGGGTTTTGCCGCCGATATCGGGATGCGCTTTTCCTCGGACCTTTCGGCAGCGCTCGCTGATGCAGAGGTCGAAGCCGTCGTTCTGGCGACGCCTCACTCGCTGCATCAGGACCAGATCGCCCAATCCGTTGCGGCTGGAAAACATGTGTTTTGCGAAAAGCCTCTGGCCATGACCCGCAAGGATGCAGAAGCCTCCGTGGCGCTCTGCGAAGGCGCGGGCCTGGTCCTCGGCATGGGGCATGAACGCCGTTTCGAGCCGCCGATTGCCGAGATCATCGAGGCGGCAACCTCCGGCCGTCTCGGTCGTCTGCTGCAGATCGAATCCAATTTCAGCCATGACAAGTTTCTGACGCTCGATCCGACCAATTGGCGGTTGGACGCAGAGCAGGCACCGGCGGGCGGCATGACTGCGACGGGCATCCATTTGACGGATCTGTCCGTAAAGCTGATGGGGCCGGCGGCAGATGTGCGTGTCGTCTGCGAAAATCTTGCCTCGCAGATCCCGCAAGGAGATACGATGAGCGCGCATGTCCGGTTCAAGGGCGGTGGATCTGCCTATGTGTCTGCAACGCTTGCGACGCCGTTCATCTCCCGCTTTGCCGTTTTCGGCACGCTTGGCTGGATCGAAGTGCGGGACAAGGCGCACGTGGAATCCCCCGATGGGTGGATCGTGACCGAGGGCTGGAAGGGTCAGCAGATCACAATCCGCGAAGTGGCACCCGCCGAACCGGTCCGGGATAACCTGCGCGCCTTTGCCCGCGCGGTTCGCGGTCTGGAAGTCTATCCGATCAGCGGGGATGAGATGATCAACAACATCGCATTGCTGGAAGCCATCATCCGATCCGCCCGCACGGGCCTGGTCGAAACACTTTGACAGGGAGGTTGTCATGAAAGCCTTGGTATTCGAAGCGCCGGACAGACCGGTGATCGCGGATGTGGCCATGCCGGAGATTTCCCCCAACGAGGTTCTGGTCCGAACCCGCGCTGTCGGCATCTGCCACTCCGACTACGAGCTGCTCGCCGGCCGCTACATCATCCCGATCTCCTATCCCGTTACACCGGGTCACGAGTGGAGCGGCGAAATCGTCGAGGTCGGACGTAATGTCACGGGCTTCAAGGTCGGTGACAGGGTCGTGGGCGAATGTGTGGTGCGGACCCCAGAGCGTCTCCATCATTTCGGATTTTCCATGAGCGGTGCCGATCGGGAGTTCTTCAACGTCAACCCGGAATGGCTGCACAAGTTGCCGGATGCGGTCGATGACAAGAAGGCGGCCCTGATCGAGCCCTTCACCTGCGGTTTCTATGCGGTCCTGCGTTCCGGCGGCACCAATGCGAGCGAGACAGTGGTCGTCTCCGGCGGTGGCACGATCGGCCTGGTTTCGGCCGCCGCCGCGATCGGCATGGGGGCTCGCGTGATTGTCGTCGATCCCTTGGCGTCCCGTCGAGAGGTCGCACTCAAGCTTGGTGCAGACGCAGCCCTCGACCCGACCGACGGCGGTGCTGCTGAACGCATCCGTGAAATGACCGGGGGTCACGGGGCGGATCTGGTTGTCGAAGCCTCCGGCCATGACGCATCCCTCGCGGCGGCCTTCGACTACGCCCGCGAGGATGGTCGGATGTCGATGGTCGGCATCAATATCGGGCGTACCGTTCCTGTGGTCATCGGGCAGATCCAGATGAAGAACCTGACCGTCCGCGGGTGCATCGGTTCGCCCGGCGTATGGCCAGCCGCCATTCGGTTCCTCGAACGCACCGGCATTGACCTCTCGCCGATCCAAACTCACGACTATGCGCTGACCGATGCCGTTCAGGCATTCGGCTTCGGAAAAGATGCGACCAAAAGCATCAAGATCACTCTGTTGAACGGTTGAAATCATGACACATCACGCTCTCATCGTTGGCGCGACCGGCATTGCCGGAAGCAATCTGGCTGAACACCTCCTGGCTCAAGGTGGCTGGGAGATTTCTGGCCTGTCGCGGTCGCAGAGCCCGATCGCCGCTGTAAAGACCTTGTCCTGCGACCTCACGGATGCTGCCTCGGTCGCTGCGGCCCTCGAAGGGGTCAGCCCGACGCATGTGTTCGTCACGGCGTGGTCGAGACAGGAGACGGAGGAGGAGAACTGCAAGGTGAACGGTGCGATCGTGCGCAATGTGCTCGACGCCCTTCGCGGCCGAGGCGTGCGCCACGTCGCCCTCGTGACCGGGACCAAGCACTATCTCGGCCCGTTCGAGGCCTATGCGAAGGTCGCGCCGCAAACGCCGTTCCGCGAAGAGCAGGAGCGCCTGCCCAACCAGAACTTCTATTACGTGCAGGAAGACGAGATCTTCGAGGCTGCGGCCCGAGAGCATTTCACCTGGTCTGTGCATCGCCCCCATACGCTGATCGGTTATGCCGTTGGAAATGCGATGAACATGGCGGCCACGCTCGGGGTCTATGCCTCGATCTGCAAGGAGACCGGCATGCCCTTCGTGTTCCCCGGTTCGGCCGAACAGTGGCAGGCAGCAACCGATGTGACCGATGCCCGCATCCTGGCCGATCAACTCGCCTGGGCGGCAACAACGCCGGCTGCAGCCGATACGGCATACAACGTGGTCAATGGTGACATCTTCCGCTGGAAATGGCTTTGGCCCCGCATCGCGGCCTATTTCGGCATCGAAGCTGCCGACTATCCGGGAACGCCCCAGCCGCTTGAGGCAAAGATGGCTGATGCCGCGCCGATCTGGGATGCATTGGTGCAAAAGCATGGCCTGAAGCCTAATGCTTTGTCGCGCGTCGCGTCCTTCTGGCACACCGATGCCGATCTTGGACGCCAGGTCGAGACCTTCAACGACATGGGCCGCAGCCGCAAAGCCGGCTTCCTCTCCTATCAGGATACCACCGCTTCCTTCACCGACGCCTTCAACCGCTTGCGCGCCGATCGCATCATTCCGTGATGGACAGAAGAAAAGGGTGACGCCATGACCATTGATCCGCGCAGCCATGAGGCCGAAAGCGGCTATTTTTCCGAGGGTGACTCCGCTGAGGTCGTCATCGCACGGATAGCCAGCGACACCGATCCGCGTCTGCGCGAGATCATGGATGCCGCCATCCGGCATCTGCATGCCTTCGTCAAGGAAGTGGAGCCGACCCAGGAGGAATGGGGCAGGGCGATCTCGTTCCTGACCGAGACCGGCCAGATCTGCAACGACTGGCGACAGGAGTACATTCTCCTGTCGGATATCCTGGGCGTTTCCATGCTCGTTGACGCGATCAACAACCGCAAACCATCGGGCGCGACGGAGACGACTGTGCTCGGTCCCTTCCATGTCGCGGATGCGCCACGCTACGACAGTGGCGCCAATATCTGCCTCGACGGCAAAGGCGAACCGCTTCTCGTCACGGGGCGCGTCACCGACACGGAGGGCCAGCCGATTGCTGGCACCATGCTCGACGTGTGGCAGGCCAATGAGGACGGCTTTTATGATGTGCAGCAGAAGGGCGTGCAGCCCGAGATGAACCTGCGCGGCATTTTCACGACCGATGCCGACGGCAGATACTGGTTCAAGTCGGTGCGTCCAAAATACTATCCGATCCCGGATGACGGTCCTGTCGGCAAGTTGCTGGGCCAGATGGGCCGGCATCCCTATCGGCCAGCCCACATCCACTTTATCGTCGGGGCGGCCGGATTCGAGCCGATCACGACGCATATCTTCACGCCGGATTGCCCTTATCTCAATTCCGATGCGGTTTTCGGAGTGAAGCAGGATCTGATCGCAGACTTCCATGCGGTCGATGATCCGGCCAGGGCATCCGATCTCGGCTTTTCCAATCCCTTCCAGGCAGTCACCTGCGACTTCGTGCTGGTGACGCCGCAGCAGAGGCTGGATGCCTAGAGTTGGAGGGTCATGACGATGGCAGCAGACGGAATGTTGCTACTGAATGCCTACGGGCAAAGGCGATCGGACTAGGACGACAAGCGAAACAGCATGGGAGGGAGCGAGATGATCAAGTGGATGGGTGACTGCTGGCAGACGATATCCAACTGGCTGCGCGAACTGGGATCGGCCTATGTCGTCGACGATGGCATGGGTGATGCAGACGAGGCGGCAAAAAGACGGGCAGGCGAACGCAAGCTCGTCCCGCGACGGGGATACTAGGCGCCCGAATACCGCGTGTGCGGCATGCTGCATCCGCACACGCGGGCTGTAGAGACCTGGAAAGGCAAGCCATGATCAAGCACATCGTCATGTGGAATGTTCACGGGGATACGCCCGAACAGAAGCGTGATGCTGCCACGTTGATTAAGACCAAGTTTGAAAGTCTGGTCGGACAGATATCGGGCTTGAGAACCCTTGAAGTTGGGCTCGATATCAGCCGGATCTCCTATGCCTGCGACGTGGTTCTCTACTCGGAGTTCGACGATGAAGCCGCGCTCCAACGCTACGCGGAGCATCCGGCCCACGCCAAGGTGCGCGCCGATCTGGAAGGGGTCCGGATCGCGCGTCATCAAGTCGACTACCTCTGCTAACCGCAGCCTATAAAGGTTTTCAAGCAAGTGCCCGTTCCGCCGGTCGGTAAAAAATGCCGGCAGGGACCTAAACCGACTTCGCAAGGGCGTTCGTTGCCCAAACTACCATTCAAGGAGACTGTCGCATGACCTCCCATCCGAGCAGGAAACCGAGGATCGCCTTTCTTGGAACCGGCGCCCAGGGCGCATCGATCGGGGCGGACTTCGTCCTTGCCGGGCATGACGTGACCTTTATCGAGCAGTGGCCCGACCATGTGAACGCCATCCGGGAGAGTGGGATTACGGTCAATCTGCCGACCCGGACGATCAATGCCAAGGTTTCGGCCCTGCATCTGTGTGAAGTCGCCGAGGTCAAGCAGCCATTCGATCTGGTTTTCCTGGTGGTCAAGGCCTACGACACTAAATGGACGACACAGCTGATCGAGCCGGTTCTAGCGAAGGACGGCCTTGTCATTGGTCTCCAGAACGGCATGACCCATGAAGATATCGCAGCGATTGTCGGGCGTGAGCGGACCATTGGTGCTGTCATCGAGATCGCCTCCAACATGTTCGTGCCGGGGGTAACAAACAGGCAGAACGATCACGACACATCCTGGTTTGCCCTTGGCGCACTCGACCCTCAGACCCAGAAGCGGGTGGAGGCGGTGGCCGAACTCCTGCGCTGTACGGGCACTGTCGAAGTGACCGACGACATTCGCTCCGCCAAGTGGATGAAGCTTGTCGTCAATGCCGCAGAACTCATTCCGTCCGCGATCATCAACTTGCCGCTTGGCGATGCAGCCCGTAGTCTTGGCATGCTTGAGGTGATGCGGGCTGCGGGCTACGAGGCCATGCAGGCGGCAATTGCCGATGGCGCCAAGATCGTCCCGATCATCGGCATGCCGCCGGTGACGACCAATCACCCCGAGCGCTATGTCGATCAGATATTCGAGGAGGTGCTGACCGTCTTCTCACAGGCCGATACGCTCACCACTTCGCTGCAGGACTGGCGGAAGGGGCGGCGGGCCGAGATCCGGGAAGTGAACGGCTGGGTTATCGACACGCTGAAGGCCCATGGCCATGCTGCCCCGATCAACCAGCGCGTGGTCGAACTGGCCTATGAAATCGAGGCGAATGCACGAGACGCCAGCCCCGAAAACGCAGCCATGCTCATCGAAGCCTACCAAGCCACAACGCGTGCGTCCTGAATGCGCCTTGACCGAGATCTTCGGCAAAGCACACTTATCCAAAGCGGATATTTTCGGGGTTTTCGCAGTCTTCAAAATGCATAAGGTCAATCATGAGGAGTTCGGAGGAGTGAATTTCTTGAAATGATTTGAGGCCGGCTCTTACACACTCATCTTGCGGTGAGGCGAGGGGCTGCCAAAAGGACAAATTCTTGGAGGAGCAAGAATTTGGACAATCCGGAAATCGTCGCGACTTTGGCATTTCTGACCGTTCCATCGGTCGGCGAGCGCTATAGTCTTGCCAAAGCTTGATGCTGCGACCTTCGCGTTGTTCGAATCTGTTCTTTTGATTGCTTCATGTTGAAACGAAACGTGGTCATCTGGGGAGGAGGGCACGATGCTTGAAATCTGTGATAGTGCGTTGCGCCTCATCGGCCAGCGTGTATCGCTGCGCTGCCCTTCTTTTGCCGTCGTCCTCAACACGAGACGAGCCGCAGCTCGGCGCAGAGGCAGCAATTCCCTTAAGCTAACTCGGCTGCCGCGGACTTTTCTGATCCCGAGCCTCCGATCGAAAACCTCGCTGAGCGCGGATTGCAGCTGCCATCCGGAAGCATGCTTGCCGAAAGGAGCCTGCCTGTGAGCGCAGTTCCGACGATCCCGACACGCTCGGGCAACTATGGGGCAGGGCGGATGCAATTGACGCGCAGTTTCGTGACCGTCGCTTTTTCGACGGTGATCCTTCTTGTCGCCTGTCTGATCTTCGCGCCCTCGAGTGTATCGTGGGGTGCTCTCTCCGGCAGTCTTCCCTTCGCTGCTATCATCGCAATTGTCGGCCTTGGCCAATTGCTGGTGGTACAGCAGGGGGGCTTTGATCTCTCGCTTCCCGGTGCCGTGTCTCTTGCTGTGGTGGTGTCAACGCATTTTCCGCAGCAAAACGACGCTCTGCTCTATCAGGCGGTTCTGCTGGCGCTGGCCTTCAACCTCTCGATTGGCCTTCTCAACGGCATCCTGGTCAGTGTCTTCCGCCTGAATGCAATCATTGCGACGATCGGGACCAACGCGCTTCTCTACGCTGCCGTCTTCGCCATGTCTGGCGGGGTTCCTTCCGTGACCACCGATCTCCTAGCCACGATTGCAGGGGGCGAAACCTTCGGCATCCCCAACGCCGTTTACTTTGCCCTCGGAGCGACTGCGCTGGTCTCGTTCATGCTGAAGAAGACCGTTGGGGGGCGTCGGTTCGAGGCAATCGGTGCAAGCCCGGCTGCCGGTGAGGCGGCAGGCCTACGGGTCCGTTCGTACCAGATGATGGCCTATGTCTATGCGCAGCTGTTCTATTGCCTGGCGGGCATCCTGATTGCCGGCATTACCCGTGAGCCCACGGCATTTCAGGGTGACAGTCTGCTGTTACCATCCGTCGCTGTGGTTGTGCTGGGAGGCACCTCGCTGCTGGGCGGACGCGGCTTTCCGATCTCGACGGTCCTGGCAGCCTTCTTCCTGAACCAGTTGAGCCAATTCGCGCTGACGGTTGGCGTACCGTATTCGGCGCAGACCATCATCCAGGCATTGGCCCTAGGTTTTGGCATCGGTGTTTACTCGCTCCGCTGGAGCGGAAACGTCAGAAAAACGACCTAACGATAACAAGTGGAGGAGCAGACATGAATTATGCAGATTTGACCAAGGGCCTTGCAGTATCGGTTGCGACTGCGGTCATGGCGCTGGGGGGTGCAGGTTTCGCTCAGGCGGAAAATCCGTCCTGGTGCGGGCCCAAGCAGGCGACGCTTGCCCTTCTCGACGGTTATGGCGGCAACAGCTGGCGTCAGGTGACCACAGCGTCCGGCAAGCAGACCGTTGAACTCTGCCCGAGCATCACCAAATACGAGTATGCCGACGGCCAGGGCGATACGCAAAAGGCGCTCTCGGACATCCGAGGTATGGCTGCCAAGGGGATCGACGCCCTTGTCGTCTTCGGCGACGCCGGGCCCGCCGTGCTGCCGGCGATCACCAGCGTTTTCAAGGCTGGCAAGGTCATTGTTCCCTATCGCGTGAACGTCGGTGGAAAGGATGGCGAGAACTATTCCAAGTTCATCGGTTCGTCCTTTGAGAACGACGGGGTCACCTGGGGCAACTGGATCAAGAGCATTCTACCGAGTGGAGGGAATGTTCTTTTCCTCAGCGGACCGGCCGGCAACAGCCAGGGTCTCGATGAACTCAAGGGTCTGAAGAGCGTGCTCGGGCCGGAATATGTCTTCGTCAATCCCGAACCCTTCGCGGTGACCAACTGGGATCCCGCGCTGACGCAGAAGGTCCTGACGGCGGAGATTGCCAAGAACGAGAAGATCGACGTCATCGTCTCGGACTTCGGCCCATCGCTTGTCGGCGCGCTTCCGGCCTTCACGAAGCAGGGCAAGTCGATTCCTGCGCTGGCAACCTCCGACGGCAACTCGCTCGGCTGCTTCTGGCAGGAAAACCAGGCGGCCAACCCGGACTTCAAGCTCTTCACGGTCGCGACGGGCAACGACAATGTGCGCCTCGCGGTCCAGTGGGCCGTGGCGCTCGCCACCGGTGGCGAACTTCCCAAGGAAGAAATCTTCTCGGCTCCGGCCTATGAGGACTCCGTTTCCGGCAAGCCCAATCCCGTCCAGTGCCGCAAGGATCTGCCGGGCGCGATCTACATGTCGTCCGAGCTTTCGCCTGAAGACCAAGCCAAGGCTGTCGGCCAGTAAGGTCGATCACCATCAACTGACCCCGGAGAAATAGGTCTCCGGGGCCATGCTACCAGGACGGATCGCAGAACATGTTGGCACGCAACACGCAAGGGATCGCTTTGGATGTGGAAGAGGTGGTGATCCGCCTCTCCGGGATCTCGAAGTATTTTTCGGTCGTGGCCGCGCTGGTCGACGTCAGCGCTGAATTTCGTCGGGGCGAGGTCCATGCGCTGCTGGGTGAAAACGGCGCAGGCAAATCGACGCTGATGAACATCATCTCCGGCACTCTGCAGCCGACTGATGGCGAGATCTTCTTCGACGGCCGCCCTATCAGCCAGATGACACCCGAGATCGCCAAGTCGCTCGGAATCGGGATCTGCTTTCAGCATCCGGCGATCCTCGACGACCTTTCTATCCTCGAGAACCTGCGCGTCGCTTTGCCTGATCGTGTGTTTGAAGGCGATCAGCCGCAATCGGTGGGTCAACGTCTTTTGTCCAGGGTTGGTCTCGACCTTCCACTCTCGATGCGTGCCGCTGGACTGACGGTCGCGCAAAAGCACTTGCTTGAAATCGCCAAGGCGCTGGCCCTCGATCCCAAGGTCCTTATCCTCGACGAGCCGACGGCATCTCTCGATCAGGACTCGACGGAAATGCTGTTTCAGCGCATCCGAGAAGTCGCCGCGGCAGGAACGTCGGTCATCTACATCACCCATCGCCTGGCTGAACTGCGCCAGATCGCTAATCGCGTCACGGTATTGAGAGACGGATGCGTGCGCGGATCCGCCATGATCGGAGAGATCGCCGATGCCGATCTTGTCGGTATGATTGTCGGTCGTACCATGCACTCCGCCTTCCCACCCAAGGCACCGGAGGGCGAGTCCGATGTCAGTCTCGATGTCTCGGGTATTTCGAACCGACATCTCAGGGATGTCAGCTTCACCGTCACGCGCGGCCAGATCGTCGGCATTGCCGGCGTTGCCGGAAATGGCCAGTCTGAGCTGATGCGGACCCTCGCAGGCCTTGAGCCGTTTACGGGCGAAATCGCGCTGCGTGCCACTTCGCTCACCCAGAAGGCGCTCCTTGATGAGGCGGCCTTCATGCCATCTGATCGCCACATCGAAGGTGTTGCAGGCAGTCTGACCGTTCGCGAAAACGCCACCTATTCTGCGCTCGAGCGCTTCGCCACGGCCGGCATCATGAGCCGCAGGAAGGAGCTTGAACACGTCAACGCGATCTTCATGGAACTTGCCGTAAAGACGCCGGGTCTTGAAGCGCCGATCTTTGCGCTTTCTGGTGGAAACCAGCAAAAGGTCGTGATGTCGAGAGCGCTGCTCTCGGAACCCGGCCTCATCATTGCCGATGAACCGACCCAGGGTGTGGATGTCGGGGCGAGGTTCGAGATCTACCGGATCCTGCGGGAGGTCTCGGCGACAGGCATTCCGGTGGTCGTCAATTCTTCTGATGCCGTCGAGCTCGAGGGACTTTGTGACAAGGTTGTCGTCTTGTCCCGCGGGCAGGTTGTCGAGGTGCTGAGCGGAAATGATGTCATCGAGGAGCGGATCGTGTCGGCTGCCGTTCAGGCCGAGACGCATGGTGATAGCAGCCTCTCGGTACCGGACCAGACGTCCGGCTGGAAATGGCGGAACCTGCTCCAGTCCGACAATGCCGCGGCGGTGCCACTCGCCATCGTCACCATTCTGCTAGGCCTCTATGTCTATGCGCAGAACGAAAACTTCGTTTCGGTCTTCAATATCTACAACATTCTGATGCTGGCGACAGCGCTCGGATTCATCGCGATGGGTCAGACGATTGCACTGATGATGGGGGGAATCGACCTCTCTGTCGGGCCATTGGCTGGGTTCCTCGTGGTGGTGGCTTCCTTCTTTCTCACCGGGGAATCGTCCACGTCGATGATGCTGGTGGGCTTTTGCCTGATGTTTGTCGGAGCCTGCGTCACCGGAGCAATCAACGGCATTCTCATCCGCTTCGCGAATTTTACCCCGATTGCAGCAACGCTTGCGATGTACATTGCCATCCAGGGCTGCAGTTTCCTGCTGCGGGACAATCCCGACGGATACATCAGCATGACCGTCACCGACTGGGTGAACTGGCAATGGGGTCCCTTCCCGGTGGCATTCCTCGTGCTGGTCGCCGCTACTATTGCGGCCGAGGTAATCCTGAGGCGGACGCGGGCCGGGTGGCGTTTGCGTGCTGTCGGCTCTAACGAGCACTCTGCTCGCCGCGCCGGTATCCCTGTCGATCTGACCTTCGTCGGCGGCTACATCGCATGCTCGATGCTGACTGGTGTTGGAGCAATCATGCTGATGGCTCAGATCGGCGTCGGCGACCCGCGTCAGGGCGTCAATTACACCCTGGCCAGCATCACCGCAGTGGTATTGGGGGGCACGAGCCTTGCTGGCGGCCGCGGATCCTTCATCGGAACTCTTGTCGGGGCGATCCTCCTGACGGAGGTTTTGAATGCTGTAACTTTCCTCGGGCTCTCCCAGACCTATCAGTATCTCTTTCAGGGGCTGCTGGTTGTCGCCTCCGCGCTGATCTACGCGGCAGCAGGAAAGAGATCGCGCCACTGATCTCCGGGAACCTTTTCCGGGTCCGGCGAAACTCAAGACGGACATATTCCCCTCCTGGCCCGAGGTTCGGGTCAGATATCGTTGGAAATCAACACCCCCGTAACCAACAGTCTTTTGTCCATGCCGAAGACATAGGACCATCGCGAACCAAGAGCGCTTCCACTTCGTCGAGGTCATCTCCGCAGCTATACTTCCTCCCCCTCTTGGAAACACGCCCGCCTCCCGGTAACCTCCTTTCGGGAGGATAGTAGATTTGGCAGCGACATTTCCAAGATCGAGGGCGCTCGGGAGGGCGGGCCGCGTTATCGGTTTGCTGGTCATTCTGCTGCTCGTGGCGGCGCTCGCGCTGTTGACGGTCGGCAATCGCTGGCTGACACGCAATGTCATGGCCGAGGCCTCGTTGCAGGCGGGCAGCGCGCTTCGGCTTGCCACCGCCGCCCTTGCCGGGCATCTCAGTCGCTACGAGCCCCTGCCGGCCCTGATCGCCGATCATGAGGACATGAAGGCGCTGGTTCTCTCGCCTTCCGATCCGGTGTTGCGCGCCGAGGCGAACCTCTATCTGAAGGAGATCAATGCGCTGCTCACTTCCTCGGACATCTATGTGATGACGATGGACGGCCACACGATCGCGGCTAGCAATTTCGACGGGCCGGCCAGTTTTGTCGGCGAGAATTTCAGTTATCGCCCTTATTTCCAGGAGGCGGCTGCCGGGCGGCAATCCCGCTTCTATGCGCTTGGCACGACCTCTGCCAAGCGCGGCTATTATTTCGCCTCCCCGATCGAGGCCGAAGGTGCGGTGCGCGGGGTGATCGTCTTCAAGGTTGATATCGAGGGCATTGAGGCCTCCTGGCGCGGCGGCGAATACAAGATCCTGGTCACCGATCCGGAGGGCATCATCTTCATGACCGGCAATCCAGAATGGCTCTATGCCTCGGTCTTGCCGCTGACACCGGAGCGGTTGGACCGGACAGCCGGATCGCGACGCTACGCGGATGCGGTCCTGCGCGAATTGCCGGTCCGTCGCACATCCGTCGACGGCCATATGCTCGCGACAATCCGCGACGGCCGCGGCGCGCGCGAATATCTGTCGCTCGATCACTACATGGCGGATGCCGACTGGACGGTCACGGTGCTGCTGGACACCAATTCGCTGCATGCCCAGGCGCGCACGACGCTGGTGGCCATCCTCCTCTTCCTCTGCCTCTCGATGCTTGGCCTTGCCGCCTTCGTGCAACGGCGGGCGCGCCTGCAGGAACAGATGCATGCGCAGGTGGAGGCGCAGGCCGAACTGGAGCGGCGGGTCGAGGAGCGGACATCCGATCTGGCTAGGGTCAATTCGCAACTGCGTCAGACGCAGGCCGATCTTATCCAGGCTGGCAAACTTGCCGTGCTCGGCCAGATGTCGGCGGCGCTGTCGCATGAATTCAACCAGCCGCTTGCCGCTGCCAAGACCTATGCCGACAGTGCTGCCATGCTGATCGAACGCGATCGGATCCCGGAAGCTCAGGATAACCTTGGACGGATCTCCAAACTGATCGACCGCATGGCCTCGATCTCGCGCCACCTGCGTAATTTCGCCCGCAAGCCAAACGAAAAGCTCTCGGCCGTGCCTGTCTATGACGTGGTGCAAGACACGTTGGATATCATTGCCATCAGGCTCGCGACCGCGGATGCAGAACTTTCAATCGAGATCGAGCCGGGCCTTCCGGCGGTCCAGGGTGGCTCGGTTCGCCTGCAGCAGGTGCTCGTCAACATCCTGACCAATGCTTGCGATGCCGTTGAGGGGCTTCCCGATCGCAGCATAGAATTGACGGCGAAACGGAGGGGTGATCTCGTGGTGATCGAGATAGCAGATCGGGGACCTGGTGTGCCGGCGGCCATCACGGAGCGGATCTTCGATCCGTTCTTTTCCACCAAAGGCGTCGGCAAGGGGCTCGGCCTTGGGCTTTCCATCTCCTACAACATCATCAAGGATTTCGGTGGCAGCCTGACGGTCGGCCCGCGCGATGGCGGCGGCGCGGTGTTTTGCGTCTCACTTCTCGTGGCCGATGCGATAAGCGAGGCTGCCGAATGAACGATGCTGTCGTGTTCCTGGTTGACGACGAGGAGGAGCTTCGGCTCTCCACCCGTCAAGCACTCGAATTGTACGGGTTGGAGGTTCGTGCCTTCGCGTCGGCCGAGGACGTTCTGCCTCATGTTGGTTTCGGCTTCGGCGGCGTGGTGATTTCTGACATCCGCATGCCGGGCATGGACGGCATGACGCTTCTTCACCGGATCCGCGAACTCGATCACGAAATCCCGGTCATCCTTCTGACCGGCCATGGCGAGGTGCAACTCGCGGTCAAGGCGATGCGCGAGGGTGCCTATGATTTCATCGAAAAACCCTTTGCCGCGCAGGCGCTGGCCGGCATCATCCGCCATGCCCTCGACCGCCGGTCGCTTGTGCTGGAAAACCGCCGGCTGAAGGCCGTTGCCGGCAAGCGCGACGATCTCGAAACCCGGATGCCTGGCCGCACGGCCGTGATGGTCGACCTTCGCTATCGGATGCGGGCGATTGGTGCGACGGAGGCCGACACGCTGATCATCGGGGAGACGGGGGCCGGCAAGGAAGTGGTGGCGCGGGGACTGCATGATATCAGTGCCCGGGCCAAGGGGCCCTTCATCGCCATCAATTGTGCCTCGCTTCCCGAAACGCTGATCGAGAGCGAACTGTTCGGTCATGAGGCCGGCGCCTTTCCTGGCGCGCTTCGGGCGCGTTACGGCAAATTCGAGCATGGACGCGGCGGTACCATCCTGCTCGACGAGATCGGATCGATGCCGGTCGACCTGCAGGCGAAATTTCTGCGCGTGCTGCAAGAGCGGACGATCACGCGCCTCGGCTCCAACGAAAGCGTTCCTCTTGATGTGCGTTTCATCGCCACCAGCAAGGTGGATCTGGTCGCGGAAGTGTCGGCCGGGCGGTTTCGGGCGGATCTCTTCTATCGGCTGAATGTCGTCACAATCCGCGTGCCATCGCTTTCCCAGCGCCGCGCCGACATCCCGCTGCTTTTCCTGCATCTCGTTCGCGAGGCCTGCGCCCGCTACGGTCGGGACGAAATTGAGGTCACGCCTGATGTCATGTCAGAGATCGGCGAACGCGACTGGCCCGGCAATGTGCGGGAATTGCGTAATGCCGCCGACCGGCTGGCGCTCGGGCTGGATACGGGGCTCGACAGCGCCGTATCCCTCAACGAGAGCAACCGGAGACTTGCGGACAAGGTGGCGGCCTATGAGAAACAGCTGATCGCCAATGCCATCAACGCTCATGGCGGCGCATTGAAGCCCGTTTACGAACAGCTCGGCATTTCGCGAAAGACGCTTTACGAGAAAATGCAGAAGCATGGCCTCGACAAGACACTTGCCTTTGATCTGCGTGACTGAGACCTGAGCCCGTCCGAGATGTAAATGGGTGGATTTCCACCCATAATTTGTTTCTAATGGGAGAGAAACCACCCATCTGCCCATCCATGCCGATAATTTTTGGCCAGAGAGCGTGCGCGGGCCATTGCTGGTGCGCTTATGGCGGCGATGATCGCGTCATCCAGAGCCGGCGGGAGGAGCCGACCCGGCGGGATTAAGTCATATCGGGAGGATATCCATGACCTTGTTCAAGTCGCTTTTCAGCGCGACCGCGCTTGCGGCCACCCTTTTCGCAGCTTCAGCCTCGGCTGAGGGCTATCCTGAGCGCTCGATCACCATGGTCGTTCCCTTCGCCGCCGGTGGCCCAACGGACACGGTTGCCCGTCTCGTGGCCGAATCCATGTCCAAGGATCTCGGCCAGCAGGTGCTGGTGGAGAATGTTGGCGGCGCAGGCGGCACGCTGGGTGCAGGCCGGGTGGCGAATTCAGAGCCCGACGGCTACACCGTGCTCTTGCACCATATCGGCATGGCAACCAGTGCCACGCTCTATCGCAAGCTCGCCTATGACACGCTGAATGCCTTTGACTATGTCGGCCTCGTCACCGAAGTACCGATGACCATCGTTGCCCGCAAGGATTTCGAACCGGCCGACCTCAAGGGCATGGTGGAGTATGTGAAGGCCAACAAGGACAAGGTGACGGTGGCCAATGCCGGCATCGGAGCTGCCTCGCATCTGTGCGGCATGCTGTTCATGAGCCAGATCGAGACCCCGCTGGTCACCGTTCCCTACAAGGGCACAGGCCCGGCGATGACCGATCTGCTCGGCGGCCAGGTCGATATCATGTGCGACCAGACCACCAACACCACGAAGCAGATCCAGGGTGGCACCATCAAGGCCTATGCCGTCACTTCGCCGGCCCGGCTCGACGTTCTGCCCGACGTGCCGACAGCCGCCGAAGGTGGCCTCACCGACTTCCAGGTTGGTATTTGGCACGGCGTCTACACGCCGAAGGGCACACCGGCCGACGCGATCGCCAGGTTGAACGCTTCGTTGAAGAAGGCGCTGATGGACGAGAACGTCGTTGCCCGCTTCGCCGAACTGGGCACGGCCCCTTCCGCCGACGCCGACGTCACGCCTGAGGCTCTGAAGGCCAAGCTGGAAGGCGAGATCGCCCGCTGGAAGCCGGTGATCGAGGCTGCCGGCCAGTACGCTGACTGAGGTCATCGACAAACTGGAGCGGAGCCGGCAAAGAGCCGACTCCGCTCGACGTCTTGCGCCGGCTTCGCGATCGGTCGTCCGGCGCCTCTCGCCTCGGGGGCATCCATGAATTCGTTACGTTTCGACACCGCCAATCTGCTGTGCGGCCTGATATTCATCGCACTTGGCCTGTTTTTCGCCGTCCAGTCGCTGGGCCTGGAGCTCGGCACCGCGTTTCGCATGGGGCCCGGCTATTTCCCGCTGGTGCTCGCCTCGATCCTGATCCTGCTCGGCGTGATCATCCTCGTGCAGTCAATCAAGGTGACGGGCGAGCCGGTCGGCATGCTCGCCTGGCGCGGCATGTTGTTCATTCTGCCGGCGCCGATCATTTTCGGCCTTCTGGTCCGCGGCGCCGGTTTCGTGCCGGCCCTTTTTGTTGCCGCCTTCATCGCCAGCTTCGCTTCCGAGCGCCTCAAGGTGCCGGCGGCACTGGCGCTGGCGACGGGCATCACCTTCTTCTCGGTCCTCGTGTTCAGCTACGGTCTCGGCCTGCCGTTCGAACGCTTCGGCCCCTGGTTCCGATTCTGAGGCGCCGACCATGGATTTCATCAGCAATCTCGCCCTTGGCTTTTCCACCGCAGGCTCCATCGAAAACCTGTTCTTCTGCTTCATCGGCGTCATTCTCGGCACGCTGATCGGCGTCTTGCCCGGCATCGGCGCCACCGCCACCATCGCTATGCTGCTGCCGATCACCTTCCAGCTTGAGCCCGTCTCGTCGCTGATCATGCTGGCCGGCATCTATTACGGCGCACAATATGGCGGTTCGACCACCGCGATCCTGATCAACATGCCCGGTGAATCCTCCTCAGCCGTCACGGCCATTGACGGTTACCAAATGGCGCGCAAGGGGCGTGCCGGTGCGGCGCTGGCGATCGCAGCCATCGGCTCCTTCTTTGCCGGGACGGTCTCTACCTTCCTCGTTGCGATCTTTGCCCTACCGCTCACCTCGATCGCGCTGCAGTTCGGCGCGGCGGAATATTTCTCGCTGATGGTCGTCGGTCTCGTTTCGTCGATCGCGCTGGCGCATGGATCGATCCTTAAGGCGCTGGCAATGGTGTCGCTCGGCCTGCTGCTCGGGCTTGTCGGCACCGACATCTATTCCGGTACGCCGCGTTTTACGCTGGGTATCCGCGAATATGCCGACGGGCTGAACTTCGTCGCAGTTGCCGTCGGCGTCTTCGGCGTGGCGGAAATTCTGCGCAACCTCGAAAGCGACCGTAATCGCTCGGTGCTGATCACCAAGGTTTCCGGCCTGATGCCGACACGCGACGATTTCCGCCGTATGGTCGGGCCGATCCTGCGCGGTACCGGTATCGGTTCGGCGCTTGGCATTCTCCCTGGTGGCGGTGCCATCCTTGCCTCGTTTGCCTCCTATACGGTGGAGAAGCGCATGGCGAAGAACCCGGAGGAGTTCGGCCATGGCGCAGTCGAAGGCGTCGCCGGCCCGGAATCGGCCAACAATGCCGGAGCCCAGACCTCCTTCATCCCGCTGCTCACACTCGGCATTCCCGCCAATCCGGTCATGGCGCTGATGGTCGGCGCGATGATCATCCAGGGCATTGTGCCCGGCCCCAATGTCGCCAGCGAACAGCCCGCCTTGTTCTGGGGCATCATCGCTTCGATGTGGATCGGCAATCTGATGCTGCTGGTCCTCAACCTGCCGCTGATCGGGCTCTGGGTAAAGCTGCTCACCATACCCTACTATGTGCTCTTCCCGATCATCATGGCCTTCTGCTCGATCGGGGTCTACAGCGTTAACGGCAATGTCTTCGACCTCTATGCGGTCGCATTCTTCGGCCTTGTCGGCTACCTGCTGGTCAAGCTGCGCTGCGAACCGGCACCTCTTCTGCTCGGTTTCGTACTCGGGCCGCTGCTGGAGGAAAATCTCCGCCGGGCGATGATCTTCTCGCGCGGCGATCCATCCACCTTCGTCACCCGCCCGATCAGCGCCATCCTGCTCCTGATCGCACTCGGCGTCTTGGTGGTGGTCTTCCTGCCGAGCGTCAAGAAGAAGCGAGAGGAAGTCTTCCAGGAGGAGGATTGAGGCTCTTGGATTTTGACATCAGAGGGGTCGGCACCGAATGCCGGCCCTTTAAATAGCCCCGAGATTTGTAGGCACGCTCAAGTTACTTTTTCTCCCGCTTTTCGAACTCGACAGGTGACAGCATTCCGTTTCTGACGTGTTTGCGCTTCGTGTTGTCGAACATCTCGATGTATCGAACACGTCCTGTGTGACGTCGTCTCTTGAGCACAGACCCTTCGCCATATCCGCTCCCGCCTCCCCGCCCGTCAGGACGAAACCAGAGGGCGTCCTTGATCGTCTGCGTGGGCGTGGGTTTGCATGGAAGGCCGCGGAACAGCATTTGCCAGCCTGGCGCATCTATTGTTGCAAAAATGGCAATAAAATATCAATTATTAGTGCAATTCCTGTTCTCGCGCTTCATCGGCAATATCTCTTCATCAGACGAACTCACGGATCGCCTGACAGCAGACAGATGAAGATAGCAGGTTACGCACAATGATCGAGAACACCTTTTCCATGACCCGTCGCAGCGTATTGCTCTCTGGAGCTGCAGCGGCCGCCACAACTGTATTTCCCACCACTTTCGCTCGCGCAGCATCAGCTGCCTCCAACCCCGATGAAGGAACCAGAACAATGAGCACGATCACAACCAAGGACGGCGTTGAAATCTTCTACAAGGACTGGGGCTCGAAAGATGCTCAGCCCATCATGTTCCATCATGGCTGGCCGCTGTCATCCGATGATTGGGACGCTCAGATGCTGTTCTTCGTCTCGAAGGGCTACCGCGTTATTGCCCATGACCGCCGCGGTCACGGCCGTTCTGCCCAAGTTGCGGGCGGTCATGATATGGACCACTACGCCGCTGATGCCTTCGCCGTCGTCGAGGCGCTTGATCTGAAGAATGTCGTGCATATCGGACATTCGACGGGTGGTGGCGAAGTCGCGCGGTATGTCGCCAAGCATGGTCAGCCATCCGGGCGCGTTGCGAAAGCTGTCCTTGTTGCCGCCGTGCCGCCGCTTATGCTGAAGACGGCGTCCAATCCGGGTGGACTTCCGATGGAAGTTTTCGATGGCATCCGCCAGGGCGTTGCCGCGAACCGCGCTCAGTTGTTCATCGATTTTCCGACTGGCCCATTTTATGGCTTTAATCGTCCCGACGCAAAAGTCTATCCGGGCGTCATCCAGAATTGGTGGCGGCAGGGCATGATGGGCAGCGCCAAGGCCCATTACGATGGCATCAAGGCATTCTCCGAGACAGACCAGACGGAAGACCTGAAGGCGATTACTGTTCCGGTTCTGGTAATGCACGGCGACGACGATCAGGTTGTGCCGATCGATAATGCCGGCAAGCTCGCGGTCAAGCTGGTCAGGAACGGCACGCTGAAGGTCTATCCAGGCTATCCGCACGGCATGCTGACAACCCATGCAGACGTTTTGAACGCAGACCTGTTGGCTTTCATTCAGAGCTAAACCTCCCGAGGGTTATGGCCGCGACAGGTGACTGTCGCGGCCATAACGATTAAGGATTTCCGTAGTGATGGACTGGAGCCGGGCTGCACGCCACTCTTGAGGCGGGCAGCGCCTCCTTGCTGATCCTCGCTGGTTCGTCGGGCTCGGGCTTACTAGGTCTTTGCCCATCGAGCAGGCATCCAGACCCCGCGGGTCACCGTCGAGAGGTGTTTGCGCCGTCTCAGTCCAGCATGACCATTTGCGACGCCACCTGTTCTTCGAAGAACTTGGAGAATGAGGCGATGCGCGGTGGCAGAGCCTGATAGGGGGGGTAATAGAGCGTCAGCCAGAGATCCGGTGGCGACCAATCCGGCAGAATGTGAACCAGGCGTCCTGTCCTCAAATGTTCGGAAATGTGAAATCCCGGCAGCATCGCGACACCGGCGCCATCGGCGGCCATATCTGCTAAAACCTCACCATTGTTGGCACTGAACGCATGCCCGGCAGAGATCGTCATGCTTGCCCCGCCATCTGACAGAACCCAGTTTTCCTGTCTGCTTTCGCCGCTGTAGGCAAGGCAGTCATCGGGCTTCAGTTCACTCGGATGTCGCATATCGACAAACCGGCTTCCGGGTGCTGCGACGAGAATGCGCGGGACGGCGCGGATCTTGCGCCAAATCGTGAACTTGTCCGATGGCTGGGAAGAGATGCGGATCGCAAGATCATAATCGTCATCTACGATATCCACGAGACCGTCCGACAGCGAAATCTCGAAGCTCATCTTTGGGTAAAGCTCCCGGAAGCCGGACAGGATCGGTTGCAGCACCGTCTTGCCGAACCATGTCGGCGCGCTGATCCTCAGGCGGCCCTGATCGGCCTTGTGGGCGTTTCGAACATCCTTGCGGGCTCTTTCGAGCGCCTCGATCGCCGGCTGAATTTGCGCGGCAAAAACGGCGCCATCGGTCGTCAGTGATACCTGCCGCGTCGTTCGAACGAACAGTTGAACACCGAGGTCTTCCTCCAGCGCCGCAATCGCCCGTGTCACCGCAGCCGCTGTCATGTTGAGTTCACGCGCGACCTGGGCAAAATTCGCCCGTTCAGCAGCCAGCAGGAATGTCTTGAGGGCTTTATAGTCGTTCATCTTGATTATTTCAAAAAGAGCAATTCATTCCGGAAAAATATTGCAATTCCTCGTCGCGATCAACCCGGCTAAATCTTTGTCCAACGAAACGAACAAAGAAATGAAGAAAGGCAAGGGCCATGATCAAAGATATCAAGGGATTGCATCACATCACCTCCATGGCGTCTGATGCACTAGAGAACAACAGGTTTTTCACCGAAACGCTCGGGCTTCGTCGTGTAAAGAAGACGGTCAATTTTGACGATCCGAACGTCTATCATCTCTATTACGGTGACGAAAACGGCACGCCCGGCACGGTCATGACCTATTTTCCCTTTCCGAACATGATGCCAAATCGTCCGGGTGTCGGCGAGGTCGGCGAAACGCAATTCGCTGTCCCCAAGGGGGCTCTCTCTTTCTGGAGGGAGCGCTTTGTTGCTCAGGACGTCGGCGGGATCGCCACCGATACAGTGTTTGGCGCGAACCGTCTGCGGTTCATGGGTCCCGATGGCGATAGCTTCGCCCTGGTCGAAACAGCCGACGACAAGCGTTCCGCGTGGACCGGTGAGGGCGTGCCTGAAGATGTCGCTATCCGCGGCTTTTCCGGAGCCCGCTTCAACCTGCACGAAACGGCAGCCACCGAAGAGCTTCTCGGTTTCATGGGTTATGAGCGGATGGAGACTGAAGGTGACGTTACCCGGTTCATCATTCCTGGCGGCAATGGGGCCGATACGATTGATCTGGCTGCGCTCCCGAAAACACCTTTTGCGCGGCAGGGGGCTGGCTCTGTCCATCACATCGCCTTTGCCGTCGATAACCGGGAAAAGCAGCTTGAGGTGCGCAAGGCGCTTATGGATACAGGCTATCAGGTTACGCCTGTCATCGATCGCGATTACTTCTGGGCGATCTATTTCCGGACTCCGGGCGGGATACTGTTCGAGATCGCCACCAACGAACCCGGATTCGACCGGGACGAAGATACGGCACATCTCGGTCAGGCACTGAAGCTACCGAGCCGCTACGAGAGCTTTCGCGATCGGATCGAGGCCAATCTCGAACCGCTCGCTGCATAGACCGGATATCTGCAACGGAGCTTCACGCAAGCCACATGTCTTTGCTGTCGGCGCCGGCAGCAGTGGCGGAGGTCATCTACGGGGCGGTTATGGATGTTTCCATCCAGCACACCAAGATGGAATAGTTTCAAAAATCGCAACAGATTCGTAATTATTATTGCAATATCGCACTGTGTGGCGATGCCTTAGATTTGATTTCAGCAGCCAAGGCAAGGTGTCGACGAAAACACCGAGGTCGGACCTGCCACACGCCCTTCACGAGCGCCAAGACAGAATGTCCGGCCGCTCAACCAACCTGCCGCATCAGCGGTCCAACCAACGAAAGAGGAACTGACAATGTCCAAGCTCGAAGTCCTGACCCCCGCCAACAGCCAGCTCATTTTCATCGACCAGCAGCCGCAGATGGCCTTCGGTGTGCAGTCGATCGATCGCCAGACCCTGAAGAACAACGTCGTCGGGCTTGCCAAGGCAGCCAAGATCTTCAACATCCCCACGACGATCACCACCGTCGAGACCGAGAGCTTCTCCGGCAACACATTCCCGGAACTTCTGGCAGTCTATCCGGAGAACGACATTCTCGAACGCACGTCGATGAACTCCTGGGATGATCAGAACGTTCGCGATGCGCTTGCAAAGAATGCAGCGACCGGCCGCAAGAAGATCGTCGTGTCCGGTCTCTGGACGGAAGTCTGCAACACGACATTTGCGCTCTCGGCATTGCATGACGTTCCGGACTACGAGATCTACATGGTTGCCGATGCTTCCGGCGGCACCTCATCCGACGCGCACAAATATGCCATGGACCGCATGGTGCAGGCGGGTGTCATTCCCGTGACCTGGCAGCAGGTTCTGCTCGAATGGCAGCGCGACTGGGCCCGCAAGGAGACCTATGACGCGGTCACGACGCTGGTGAAAGAACATTCCGGCGCCTACGGCATGGGTATCGACTACGCGGTCACGCACGTTCATGGCGGTCAGGAACGGGTCAAGCATGGCAAGCGCATCGGCCCGAACCCAGTCAAGTAAGCTTTAAGCCGGCCGCTCCGAAGATTCTCTCGGAGCGGCCTTTCTTTCATTTTGGAGGACATCCCATGAAAATCTATCTTTTGTCTCTCGGCGCCGGGCTGCTTGTCGGCATCATCTACAGCCTCCTGAACGTCCGCTCGCCCGCACCTCCTGTGATTGCTCTTGTCGGTCTTCTCGGGATTCTCGTCGGTGAGCAGATCATTCCGCTTGCCAAATCGCTTTGGGGTAAGGAGCCTGCAGCCGTTTCCTGGCTCAACCAGGTGAAGCCGCATATGTTCGGGCATATGCCGAAGGGTGGGAATGCCGTTCAGGTTGCCGATCGCAAGGAAACGAATGTAGGGGAGCAAGGCTGATGGCGACGCGTCGAACCTTCCTCGGAGGGGCATCGAGCCTGGCGTTTTCGAACCTCTTCTCAACGGCCAGTGCCGCCGACCCGAACCAGACCGGAGTAGATGCAATGTATCCAGACCTAATTCTCCACAACGGGCGTTTCACCACTCTCGATCGCAGCAATCCGACCGCGACCGCGGTCGCCATCCAGGATGGACTGTTTCTGGAGGTCGGTTCCGATAGCGAGATCATGGCTCTCGCCGGAGCCGGGACGAAAATTGTCGATCTGAAGGGCAAGCGCGTCCTGCCCGGCCTGATCGACAACCATACACATGTCGTGCGCGGTGGGCTCAACTACAACATGGAGCTCCGCTGGGACGGTGTCCGATCGTTGTCCGATGCAATGGACATGCTCAAGCGCCAGGTCGCGATCACGCCGGCCCCACAATGGGTACGCGTCGTCGGTGGTTTCACCGAACACCAGTTCGCCGAAAAGCGCCTGCCGACGATTGAGGAGATCAATACGATCGCCCCCGACACCCCGGTTTTTCTATTGCACCTTTATGATCGCGCGCTCTTGAATGGGGCGGCACTCCGCGCCGTGGGTTATTCACGCGATACGCCAAATCCACCCGGTGGCGAGATCACCCGTGATGCCAATGGAAATCCGACGGGTATGCTGCTTGCAAAACCAAACGCAGGTATTCTCTACTCGACGCTTGCCAAAGGGCCGAAGCTTCCCCTCGACTATCAGGTCAACTCGACCCGTCATTTCATGCGCGAACTGAACAGACTGGGTATTACCGGCGTCATCGATGCGGGGGGTGGATTCCAGAACTATCCGGATGATTACGAAGTCATCCAGAAGCTGTCAGACGATAACCAGATGACGGTGCGCCTAGCCTATAACCTCTTCACCCAAAAACCCAAGGAAGAGAAAGAGGATTTTCTCAACTGGACGTCCTCGGTTAAATATAAGCAGGGCAACGACTATTTCCGCCACAATGGTGCTGGTGAAATGCTGGTCTTCTCTGCGGCCGACTTTGAGGACTTCCGCCAGCCGCGGCCGGAGATGGCTCCGGAGATGGAAGGCGAGCTTGAGGAGGTCGTGCGTGTGCTGGCCGAGAACCGCTGGCCGTGGCGTATGCATGCGACCTACGACGAGACAATCTCGCGCGCGCTTGATGTCTTCGAGAAGGTCAACAAGGACATACCGCTCGAAGGCCTTAACTGGTTCTTCGACCATGCCGAAACGATTTCGGATCGCTCTATTGATCGCATCGCGGCGCTTGGTGGGGGTATCGCGACCCAGCACCGCATGGCCTATCAGGGCGAATATTTTGTGGAGCGATATGGCCACGGCGTTGCCGAAGCCACTCCGCCGATTCGAAAGATGTTGGACAAGGGCGTCAACGTTTCAGCCGGCACGGATGCGACCCGCGTTGCCTCGTATAACCCCTGGGTCTCGCTGTCTTGGATGGTAACCGGCAAGACCGTTGGCGGCATGCAGCTTTATCCGCGCGCCAACTGCCTCGACCGCGAAACAGCGCTGCGCATGTGGACCGAAAAGGTCACCTGGTTCTCCAACGAGGAAGGCAAGAAGGGCCGCATCGAGAAGGGCCAGTTTGCCGACCTCATCGTGCCGGACAAAGACTTCTTCGCCTGCGCGGAAGACGAAATCTCGTTTCTGACCTCGGAACTGACCATGGTTGGCGGCAAGATCGTCTACGGCGCCGGCGACTTCAAAACGCTCGACGAAAACGACGTTCCACCGGCGATGCCTGATTGGTCGCCTGTCCGCACATTTGGCGGTTATGCTGCCTGGGGCGAGCCGGAGGGGGCAGGCGCCCGTTCTCTACGGCGCACGGCGATTTCCACCTGCGGCTGCGCGAGCGACTGCGGCGTTCATGGCCATGACCATGCGGGTGCCTGGACATCGAAGCTTCCTATCGCCGACCTCAAAGGCTTCTTCGGCGCACTTGGTTGCTCCTGCTGGGCGGTCTGAGCAAGCCGCGCCTGGGCGGCGTTGTCCGCCCAGGCGACCTCATTCAGCGTTACAAAATTCGCAATTAAATCGACACTATTGTTGTAATTGTTGGCGGAAAGAATGTCAGCCAATATCGCTCCATCAGAAGCGGCCGCTCGATCAGACCGGCAATCATCAAGGAGCAGACATGACCGACCAATCCCACATGCCGCATCCAGTCCGGAGCAGACTGGCACAGATCGTCGGCTCTCCTATCACCCGAACGGTATCTCTCCTTGCGCTCTGCGCAGCCTATATCCAGGGGCCGCTCACCAAGATCTTTGACTTCAATGGCGCGCTTGCCGAGATGCAGCATTTCGGCCTCCATCCGGCCGTCCTTTTTGCCGTTGTCGTCATCGCGTTCGAACTGACAGCCTCCGCCATGGTGGTTACGGGCTTCCTGCGCTGGGCGGGAGCGCTCGCTCTGTCTGGCTTCACGCTCCTGGCAACCCTCATCGCCCTTCGATTTTGGGAAATGGCGCCCGGCATGGACCGTATGATGGCGACGAATGCCTTCTTTGAGCATCTTGGCCTTGCTGGTGCTTTCATCTTCGTTGCTGCATTTGATCTCAACAAGGGAGCGGAACAATGAGTGCCACGAAATCCTCGGGAGGCACGTTCGCGCCTCTCGCACAGCCTGTATTCGCGGTCCTCTGGATCGCGACCGTTCTCGGTAATACAGGAAGTTTCATGCGCGACGTTGCCAGTTCCTGGCTGATGACGGACCTGTCGGCATCGCCGGCGGCGGTGGCCCTGGTTCAGGCGGCCGGAACCCTGCCGATTTTTCTCCTCGCCATCCCCGCAGGCGTACTCACCGATATCCTGGATCGCCGCAAGTTTCTGATTGCAATCCAGCTTCTACTCGCTTCCGTCAGCATTGCGCTCATGGTTCTGTCCCAGACCGGAATGCTCTCTGTCAGCGCATTGATCGGTCTGACATTCCTCGGCGGCGTCGGTGCTGCGTTGATGGGGCCGACCTGGCAGGCGATCGTTCCAGAGCTGGTAAAGCGCGAGGACGTGAAGAGCGCCGTTGCACTCAATTCGCTCGGGATCAACATCGCCCGCTCAATCGGGCCCGCCGCTGGCGGCCTGCTTCTTGCGGCCTTTGGGGCCGGAATAACCTACGGGGCGGACGTTGCGAGCTACATCTTTGTCATCGCAGCGCTCGTGTGGTGGCCGCGTGCCAAGAATACCAACGATGCACTCCAGGAAAACTTCTTCGGGGCGTTCCGCGCTGGCCTTCGTTACACCCGTTCGAGTAAGCCATTGCATGCCGTGCTGCTGAGGGCCGCGATCTTCTTCGCCTTTGCCAGCGCGGTCTGGGCCCTTCTTCCGCTCGTTGCCCGACAGTTGCTCGGTGGTGATGCCAGCTTCTACGGCGTCTTGCTCGGTGCGGTGGGTGCCGGTGCAATCTGCGGAGCCTTGGTCATGCCCAAGTTGCGCGAGCGCCTGAGCTCGGACGGCCTGCTTCTTGGTGCCGCGTTGACCACGGCAGTCGTTATGGCTGTCCTGTCGCTCGCACCGCCTAAGTTCGTCGCCATTATCTCCCTTCTCTTCCTCGGCGGAGCATGGATCACAGCCCTGACAACCCTCAACGGAGCAGCCCAGGCGGTACTTCCAAACTGGGTACGTGGTCGCGGCCTTGCCGTCTATCTCACCGTCTTCAACGGCGCGATGACCGCCGGCAGCCTCGGCTGGGGTGCTGTGGGCGAAGCGGTTGGAATCCCGTCCACCTTGTTGATTGGCGCAGCAGGTCTGCTTGTCGCGGGGCTTATCATGCACCGTGTGAAGCTTCCGGCCGGTGACGTCGATCTGGTTCCATCCAACCATTGGCCCGAACCGCTTGTTGCCGAGCCTGTTGCACATGATCGCGGACCCGTGCTGATCTTGATCGAGTATAATGTCGAGAAAGAGCATCGTGCTGCGTTTCTGCGAGCCATACATCACCTTTCCGACGAACGCCGCCGCGATGGCGCTTATGGCTGGGGCGTGACGGAAGACTCCGCTGATCCGAAAAAGATCGTGGAATGGTTCATGGTGGAATCCTGGGCTGAACACCTTCGCCAGCACAAGCGGGTCTCTAACGCCGATGCAGGCTTGCAAGGTAAGGTGCTGGCCTACCACGAAGGCCCTGGGAAGCCGGTTGTCCGCCACTTCCTGACGATCAGTCGACCAGGGGCCGCGTAACAAATCGAGGGCAGGGCGGCTTCAGCCGCCCTTTCCATTGTGCCGTGAACCACCCCATGTATCTGTCCGCTATCGGCGTTTCTGGGGTGTGGGTCACTTCGGTGCCCTGAGCGCTGAGTTGTCCCTTGTCCGGCTCAACCGGGTCCAGTCGACAGCGGCGCAAAACCACCGTTGCTGATCAGCGCAGAACTGTTCGATTTCAGGCAATGCTCCGGGGCAACGCACGTCAAGCACTCCGCGCATGCCCTCTATGCTTGCGGTGGGAAGCTGGCTATTGTCAACTTTTGATGGACGTAGCGGATCAACTGACGCATGGCGGCCCGGATGGATGGGAATTAGATCGTGGAAGACGAGGTCCAATTCGGCCCATTCGTCTTGAAGTCGGGAAGGCGAACCCTGACGCGAGATGGCAGCCCTGTGGCACTTGGAAGCCGGGCCATGGACATCCTCGCCTGCCTCTCCTCCAATGCCGGAAGGCTTCTCACGAATGCGGAGATTATCCGCCATGCCTGGCCGGATACCTTTGTCGATGAAACCAACCTGCGGGTCCACATCTCTGCCATCCGCCGTGCTCTCGGTGACACAAAACGCGAGTCTGTTTACGTTACCAATGTGCCGGGCCGCGGCTACACTTTCATCGCTGAGGTTACCAGGAAGACGACTCCTGCAGTCGAGATTCGCCCACCTGATGCGGCTCGGGTCGTTCCCATGGAGCGTCGTGCGAACGCGAAGCTCTTCGGACGGGCGAGTTTGGTCGAACGACTGTCCGAGCAGTTATCGGACGCCCGACTTCTCACGATCGTCGGGCCGGGTGGCATAGGGAAATCCACTGTGGCGCGTGCCGTACTTGGCCGATTGTCCGCCGAGGTCGTCTGGGTCGATCTTGGTGAACTCAGTTCAGGCGAGCTTATCTCAACGGAGGTGGCTTCGAAGCTCGACATCCCGTCGCGCAGCGACGACATCGACGGTGCGATTGCAGGGGTGTTGGAGGGACGTGACCTCGTCATCGTGCTCGATAGCTGCGAGCACGTCGTCGACGAGGCCGCGCTTTTTGTGGAATCCATTATGAGCCGGACCGCGTCTCCGCGATTTCTTGCTACGAGCCGCGAGCCCCTGAGGTCGGTCGGCGAATGGGTTCACCGCCTCAGCCCACTCGATATGCCCAAGACGGGAACGACTGTCACCGAGGCGATGGAATCGCCGGCCGTGCAGCTGTTCGTGGAGCGAGCCGCCGCCTGCCGCGGAGGTTACAAGCTCTGCGACGACGATGTTTGCCATGTCGTGGAGCTCTGCCAACAGGTCGATGGTATCGCGCTTGCGATCGAACTGGCAGCAGCCCGTATGGACACGATGTCTGCCAAGACGCTCTCGAAATCCTTGAAAGAGAGTTTTCGGGTCCTGAGCAGGGGGCGGCGCACGGCGCTGCTTCGCCACCAGACATTGCGCGCCACGCTGGATTGGAGCTATTTCGTCCTGACCCCGGAACAACAGAGAGCAATCCAGCAGCTCTCGATCTTCCGTGGCTGGTTCACAGCCGACGCCGCTTCTGCGGTTCTCGACCATTCCGACGAGGTCGTCGAGGACCTCGTGTCAAAGTCGCTCGTTGTCGCCGAGCCGCTGTCTGACACAACGCGATACCGCCTGCTGGATACGACGCGCTTCTACGCCGTCGAAAAGCTGCTTGAGAGCGGGCAATACTCGTCCGTTATGTCCCGTCTTGCGAAATACCTTTCTGACCTGTTCGAAAAGAGCGAACAGGACCTTTATTCGGCCTCCACCGAGGATTGGTCCGAGGATTTCGCACAGCATATCGCCAGTCTGCGCCTGGCGTTAAACTGGGCGTTCGAGCCTGGCGGTGACGAATTGCTGGGGGTTCGGCTGACAGTGGCAGCCTTGCCTCTGCTCTTCCGGCTTTCGCTTCTCGACGAGTGCCTCGACTGGGTGACAAAGGCCATCGCCTATCTCGACGCCCACCCCGACCTGGACGAGCAAAGACGGATGAAGCTGTATACGGCGCTGGGGTGGCCGCAGATGCGGTCGACCGAGGTGCCCGAAAAGGGCGTAGACGCCTGGACGGCGGCACTGCGGATTGCTGAGCGCCTCGGTGACGTCGACTACCAATTGCGTGCCATCTGGGCGATGTGGGTCGACGCGATCAACCGCGCCGAGCCGCAGCTCGGCCTCCAGTTCGCCCACAGATTCGCGACAGTGGCGGGAGGATCGACTGATCCCGTCGATAATGTCGTGGCCAAGCGCATCATGGGCGCGACCCTGCATTGGCTCGGCCGCCACGCCCAGTCCCGTGAACTCCTTGAGGAGATGATCATCGAGTATGATGCCTTGCCCGCAGGGCATACAACGCGATTCCAGTTCGACCAGCGGATCACTGCGAGGATTATCCTCGCCCGCGATCTCTGGGTCCTTGGCGACGGCGACCTCGCTCTGGCCGAGGTTCAGTCCAGTGTCGAGCAGGCGATCTCGATCGGCCATGAGCTGTCATTGACGAATGTCCTCGCAGAGGCTGCATGCCCTCTTGCTCTTCTGGAAGGCCGCCTCGACCTCGCGCGGGACTATATCGCGCTGCTCAAGGACCATACCAAATCGCTGTCCCTGGATGTCTGGAATTCCTATGCAAGCTGCTTCGAGGCCGAGGTCAAGCTTACCGAGGGCAAAGCCGATGACTGCCTCGTCGAGCTAAGGCAGAACATGTCGGTGCTCGACCATGCGGGGTTCAATTTGTTCAGAACCTATTTCCAAGCGGTCGAGGCGCGGGCACTCGCTGCACTTCTAAAGTTTGCCGAAGCCAACGACGTCATAGACCGTGCGCTCGCCCACTGCGAGTCTTCGGGCGAACGGTGGTGCAAACCGGAACTCCTTCGCGTGAAGGGCCAGTTGCTTTTTGAAGAAGGGTGGCCGAACGACCCTGCAACTGCCGCGGAATGGTTCGAGGCGGCTGAAGCCGAGGCTGAATCTCAATCAGCCGTCGCATGGAAAAGACGGATTTCCGCTGACCGATCTCGGATGCAGCGAAACGACGATCCGAACGTCGAATCTGGGATGGTCGAGCAACCCTTGAATGAGCGCGACCGCCCCGACCACCGCTCTTTCCACTGATCCGCCGCTTTACATTGATTTACAACGCCTCACTGGTCCCCCGCGCCGTGCCCGAATAGCCTTTTGACAAGTGAGGCAAAGGCATGTTGACCGTTCAACGCAGAGTACTGATCGTCCTGGACGGCGAGCAAAGCATGGCCGCGCCCGACCGGGAGCTCACGCGCGGCGTGGCGATGGCATATTGCGAGCTCCGGCGTTTGGGAGCCGAAACCCTCTTTGCATGTGATGGAGGTGGATTTCCGCTCGTCGCTGGACACATGCGGCGGTTCTCGGAAGACCCGGACGTCGCAGGTTTTCTCGCCGATCACATCGCCCGCAGCGACATTGCCGATGCGCTCTCCATCGAGCAGATTGTCGTTGACGACTTCGATGTGGCGGCCTTCTTCCTGATTGACGCGGCCGATCTCGGAGCCGCCTCGGTGCTGAAACGGGCTTTTCTCGATCACGGCAAACCGGTCGTGCTTTCCGATAGCTCACCGTTGAGCCAGTTTCCCCCTAAGGCTGGTATCATTCGGAGTTTCGCGACCGACCTGGAATGGATCAGTCAGCTGCTGCCGTAGCCACCGGGTAGCCCTTTCGCTTTCATTTACAACCATTCACTCGTCCGCACGGCAGGACGATCCCACAATCGGCTTGCCTTTTCCAATCCAAGGGAGACATGTCGATGACTCGTTTTCAGCCTCATTTTACAAATCGAAGGGAATTCCTCTCGCTTGCTGCGGGTGCGGCGCTGGCGGGCGCTACAGGTGTTCCTGCCCATGCCGCGTTGACCCACCGTTTCGACCATGGCGATTTCGACATCTCCGTCTTCAGTGACGGTTTCCTCACGCTTTCCGCGGACATCCTGCTCCCTGACGCGCCCACTGAAGTTCGTTTGCCGATCCTGACGTCCCTGGGCGGCGACGAAACGGGCGCGCCCGTCCAAGCCAACATTCCGCTCATTCGCTACGGCGATGACCTGATCCTGATCGACAACGGTGCGGGCGGAAACTTTCAGCAGAGCACCGGACGGCTTGCCAACAACCTCAAGTCTGCGGGCGTTGATCCAGCCTCGATCACAAAGGTCGTGTTCACTCACGCGCACCCCGACCATTCCGGCGCAACGACGACCGGAGACGGCCAGGTCCTCTACCCCAACGCCCAATACTATGTGGGGCAGACCGAGTGGGAGTTCTGGACCGACAAAGACTTCGAGATTCGGCGATCCGCGGCTCTGCATGGCTTCGCCAAGGGTGCGCGACGCGATCTGTTCGCCGTCGAGGACCGGATTCGTTTTGTAAGGAATGGTGACGAGATCGTGCCCGGAATGTCGATCGTCGATACTCCGGGGCATACGCCGGGGCACATATCCGTCGAACTCGCCGGCCGCGACAATCTCCTCATCACGGGCGACGCCTGCACCAACGACGTGATCTTCTTCCAGCATCCACATTGGCATTTCGGCTTCGACACTGATGCCGAGCTTGCTCTCAAGAACCGCCGCGCCCTGCTCGATCGCGCTGCGAGCGAGAAGCTGAAGCTTCTTGGCTATCACTGGACCTATCCAGGCGTCGGCTATGCCGAACGGAAGGGTGACGCCTATCGGTTCGTACCCGCTTGACCGACATGGGACCGGACTTTCCGGGGGACCGGGCCTGCGGCCTGGTCCCCTTCTGTTTGCCCGTGATGTGATCGGGACTTTGATTCTCACGGATTTACGACCGTTTACTCGCGTTACACGCCCCGGTCCGCCAAGCTTCATCTCGTCGAACAGAGGCATTCACGCCGCCAAGGAGACGAACATGAACGCCACCATAATCGCACAGAATTCGATCACCGCGACCCGGCGCGATCTGCTTGTCGGAGGCAGCGCAGTGCTCGCCGTCGCAGCTCTGCCGAGGAACGCGCAAGCCGCCAAGACATCAACCACAAACGAGCAAGGGAACCTCACCATGTTCACCATCACCACCAACGACGGTACCGAGATCTTCTACAAGGATTGGGGTCCGAAGGACGCCCAGGCGATCGTCTTCCATCATGGCTGGCCGCTTTCCGCCGACGACTGGGACAACCAGATGATGTTTTTCCATGGTCGGGGTTTCCGGGTCATCGCCCATGACCGGCGCGGCCATGGACGCTCGACCCAAACCGACACAGGTAACGAGATGGATACCTATGCGGCGGATGTCGCAGAGCTGGCCGAGAAGCTGGACCTGAAGAACGCCATCCATGTCGGCCATTCCACGGGTGGCGGCGAAGTCGTCCACTATGTCGCACGCGCCAAGCCTGGCCGTGTCTCGAAAGCCGTCATCATCGGTGCCGTGCCGCCGATCATGGTGAAATCGGAGAAGAACCCCGGCGGCTTGCCGATCGAAGTGTTCGACGGCTTCCGCGCCGCGCTGATCGCCAACCGCGCCCAGTTCTTCCGAGACGTTCCGGCCGGCCCATTCTACGGCTTCAACCGTCCGGGTGCCCAGGTTTCCGAAGGCGTGATCCAGAATTGGTGGCGGCAGGGCATGATGGGCGGAGCAAAGGCCCACTACGACTGCATCAAGGCCTTTTCGGAAACAGACTTCACCGACGACCTCAAGGCGATAGACCTGCCGGTGCTCGTCATGCATGGCGACGACGACCAGATCGTGCCCTATGCGGACTCTGCGCCACTGTCTGCGAAGCTGCTGAAGAACGGCACGCTCAAGACGTATCAGGGCCTCCCGCACGGAATGTGCACCACCCATCCTGATGTGATCAACGCCGATCTCCTGGCCTTCTTCAAGACCTCGGCATGAACCTTCCTCGCTCGACCATTTGAATAAGGAGAATTCCGATGACGAAGACCATCATGCTCATCCACGGGGCCTGGCTCAATGCCAAGAGCTGGGAGGACTTCAAGGCCCGTTACGAAGCCAAGGGTTACACCGTTGTTACACCGAACTGGCCGTACAACGACGGCGAGCCGGCAGAACTTCGGGCCGAGCCGCATCCCATGCTCAAGACAGTCGGCGTCCGGGGGATTGTCGATCATCTCGAGGCGGAAATCCGCAAGCTGCCGGAAGCGCCTATCCTGATCGGCCATTCGGCCGGTGGGGTCTGGACCCAGATATTGCTTGACCGGGGCTTGGGCGTCGCCGGCGTGGCCATCGATCCCGCACCAACGACCGGCGTCCGCCTCGGAATTCATTCGATCGTATCCGCATTCCCGGTCCTTGGGTCATGGGGCAGTTGGAAGCGCACGATGCATATGTCGCGCGAGTTTTTCGGCAATCGCTTTGCGAACGCGCTCCCGAAAGACAAGGTCGACGACTACTACGACCGTTACATCGTGCCGACGGCGGGCAAGGTCTATTGGGATGGCATCCTCACATCGATCGGCAAGATACGGTGGGACAACCCAGACCGCGCTCCGCTGCTCCTTATCGGTGGCGGGCTCGACCTCATCGCGGACGCGAGCATGACCCGGGCGATCTACGAGAAGCAGAGGCGGGCGCCTTCCCAAACCGCCCTCAAGATTTTCGAGGACCGCTCGCATTTCACGTGCATCGAGGCAGGCTGGGAAGAGGTCGCCGATTTTGCGCTCGATTGGGCGGTCCGCCATGCGCGCGCCGACCGGGCGAACGTGAAGAGCATCAGCATCCACCACGCCGCGTGAGCGAGAACGTTCGGGATCGCTGCGGTCCCGCACGTCGGCTCTAACGTCGTAAGCCCTCATTCAACCTAGAGACCGAAGAGGCCGGCCCTTCCATCCGGACGTAAAGTCGCCCCAGGTTTCGCGAACGATCCCGGCCATTTCAGCCATGAACCTCGAAGGATCACGTCAATGAAAAGCATCAGAAAAGTCCCTGCAAGCTCTACTGCTGGCGACGCAGAAACGGAGTTCGTCGATGTTGGCGGCGTGAAGCTCGCCTATCGCGAAGTCGGGTCAGGCGACCCGATCATCCTGTTCACCCGACTGCGTGGAACCCTCGACACCTGGGACCCGGCTTTCGTCGATGCGCTGGCGGACGGCTACCGTGTCATCATGGTCGACTATCCAGGTGTCGGTTATTCCGAAGGCGCACTTGCGCCCGACATGGTCGCTGTCGCTGACACGATGGTGAAGTTTGCCAAAGTCTTGGGGATCAGCAAGTTCAACCTGGTGAGCTGGTCATGGGGCGGGGCGCTGGGCCAGACCTTCCTCGTCAAACACCCAGAGATGATCAATCGGGCCGTTCTGATGGGCACCAATCCCGCCGGGGAGGTCGAGCATGCGATGCGCGGCGACTGGTTCGAACTTGCTGTGAAACCCATCAACGACCTGAAGGACGAAGAAACCCTGTTCTTCGAACCTGCTTATGCGGAGAGCCTCGCAGCCGCCAAGGCTTCCCACGACCGCATCTATGCGCGCGCCGGCGTGACGGAGCGTATTCCGTCCACCATGGAGGAATTCCAGCTCTACTTTGCCGCTGCCCAGAAGTTTCACGAAGACAAGGAAGGTGTCCGCGAGGCGCTGACAAAGTCCGACGTTCCCATGCTGATTATATGCGGCGACAATGACCCCGGCACACCTGCCGATAACTGGTTCCCGCTCGTCCGCAAGATACCTCGGGCCCAGCTGCTGGTGATGCCCCGAACGGGACACGGACCGCACCACCAGTTTCCGCAGCTTTCGGCCGATTACATCCACGCCTTCCTGAAGACGGCGCTGTGATGCGGACCAGGCACGCCTGACAAGTTAATCCCGCCCGACATGAGCATTGCGGCGACCGAGATGAGGTCGCGCCAAGGCGTCGATGGCGGCAAGACACGTAATACACCACAGATGAGATCGAAGATGACCAAGGTTCTCGTACTATTCGGCATATGGGCATATCGAGACGAGGACCGATGCCGTCGCCATGTCCTGTGAAGTTGCAGCGACCATCGTCGCCCCTTCGCGCAACTAGCCAGGGAGTGTCGCACCACGCATGGCCGCGAGTTGAACGGTATCATGCGAGGCGAAAATGGAGATTTCGGAACCGTGGTCTCGTTTGAGTTCGCGAAGTCTCTCGATGTTGTCCAGGCGGGCTTTCCGATCGGAGCTCATGATTGCCTGATAGACTTCTATCCCCAGGGGGCAATGCGGGTGTGCCGAGTCGAGTTGACCAGCATGCATGAAGCTGTCTCCAGCATTCAGAACCCAGCGGCCGTCCGACCTGATCGCGACCCCTGCATGACCCAAGGTATGACCGGCCAATGGAACCATCAGTATTTCCGGAGGAAGTCCATGGAGGTCGCGGACTGACCTCAGCCCGAACCATGCTTCGCCTTCAGCTTCGTACATTCGCCAGTCTTTAACATCCTTCCACATTGTGGGCCTGTAGCGCTGCCTAGCGACGAACCCACGCCCATTCTCCGCCGCCTGCCGTTCTCCCGACATGACGTGAACCGTTGCCTCTGGAAAATCCGCTATTCCGCCCGCATGGTCAAAATCCAGATGCGTCAGGACGATATGGCGCACATCCCGCGCTGAAAAGCCCATCGCTTCGATCTGGCGGATCGCCGTGTCCTGTTCGTTTAGGCGGGTATTGAGGATGAGTGGCCAAGTGAGCGGCAGTCTGCGCCCCGACGTCTGCAAGACGTCTTTCAATCCATAGCCGGTGTCGACCAACACCAAGCAGTCCCCAGTCTCGACCAGCAGACAGTGAGTGCAGATATTTGCCAGCAGGCCGTTGCTTGACCCATCAAAAAGGAACCCGCCGACGGGGCAATGTGAGCCGCAGTTGAGGTGGTGGATTCGCATGCCGGGTTCCAGACATGGTCGAGACGTGGTCTTTGGAAGTGAACACATCTGCTTAGGCAGATCAATATGCGGAAGTACTGGGGTTGAAAGGTGCGCGAGCCAATTTTCCGCTACAATCGCATGTCTTGTCTCGGTTACTTTGGCATTTCTGGCTTCTTGCGATGCATGCAGATGCGGCCGCAGGCGCTTCAGTTGGGCCACGCGCCCCTACGCGGGCACGCAGCGCCCCAAGGGTTCGAGCATCACTGCTCGCGGAAGGCGCGGTGCATCTGATCGCTCAACGGTTTGATCAGGTAGGAGAGTGCGGGTCGTATGCCGGTCTGGACAAACGCCTCTGCCGGCATGCCGGGAACCAGCGTCAGGTCCGTCAGTTTTTTCCGTTCATCCCGATCCACCGCAAGCCGAACCACATAGAAGGAGGTACCGGTATGCTCGTCGGTGGAGAGGTCTGCGCCAACTCGGTCGACGTGGCCGACCAGCTCCGGGGTGGTTCTCTGGTTGAATGCCGACAGGCGGATTCTGGCCTTTTGCCCGGGTTGAACCTGGTCGATGTCCTTAGGCGATATGCGCAGCTCCAGTGACAAATGATCGGATTGGGGAACGATCAGCATGATCGGATCGGCCCGGGTCACTACGCCGCCGACGGTATGAACCGCCAATTGGTGGACCACGCCGGATTGTGGTGCGATGATATCGATCCGCTTGAGCTGGTCTTCGGAGGCGATCCTGCGTTCAATATATTCACCGATATCGCCCTGGACTTCCCGCAATTCCCGGCCGACTTCCGCCTTCAGGTCCTGGTCGATCTGGAGAATGGCGAGCCTGGTCTCGGTGATCCTGCCGGCAATCTGGGCCTGATAGGCGATCTTTTCGCCGAGCTCTCCACCGAATGTCGCCAATTCCGTCTTCAGGCTGTTGAGGCGCTGGTCGGAGACCGCGCCCTGTCTGCGCAGATCCGCCAGAGAGGCGATTTCCTGGCTCAAGACCTGGCTTCCGTCGCGATAGGCAACTTCCTGTGCGCGCAGTCCGTCGATTTCATGGCGGTATTGCTCGATCCGCTCGGCAAGCTGTGCCTTTTGCCCGTCGCGGGAGGCCTTGCGGAACTGGAACAGTCTGGTCTCGCTGTCGATGGCCGATGCGGCCTCGATATCGCCACGTCGCAGTTGCTCCAGCAGTGTTTCGGGAAACATGATCCGTTCCAAGTCGTCGCGTTCTGCCTCAAGCCGTGCCTGCCGCGCCAGGAGTTCGTTCAGTCGCTTGCGAACCATGTCGAGGTTGGCCTTCGCCTGCGTCGCGTCAAGCCGCATCACCACGTCACCGGCAGAGACGGTATCACCTTCACGCACCAGGATCTTGCCGACCACTCCACCTTCGGGATGCTGGACTTTCTTGACATAACTTTCCACGACGAAGTGTCCGCTGGCCACGACTGCGCCGGAGATGTTTGTGAAGGCTGCCCAGGCACCAGCGCTGCCGACCAGCACGAGGCATGCGAACAGGCCGAGACGTGTGTGGTTGCGGATGGAGCGCTGCACCGTCGCTTCCATGTCACTGAGCTGCATCTGCATCCTCCCCATTGGCGCGCGGACTGCGAGATTGGCTAACATCGTCAGGCGGGGCGACGACGCGCAAGGGCGTCAGTCCATAAGGCGCCGGCTGATAGGGGCGGGGCGCTTGGCGGCTCGTCGGTGCTGTCTGCAGCACCTCTGCCAGGACGGATTCGCGTTTTCCGAAAGCCCGCTGGCGTCCCTGTTCCAGCATCAAAACGAGATCGACGGCGCCGATGGCGCTTGGGCGGTGGGCAACGACGATGACGATGCCGCCGCGCGCCCGGACCGAGCCGATTGCCTTTACGACCGCTGCTTCGCCCTCGGCATCCAGGTTGGCATTCGGCTCGTCCAGAACCACCAGGAAGGGATCACGGTAGAGTGCGCGCGCCAGGCCGATCCGCTGGCGCTGTCCGGCTGACAGCGCAGAGCCGCCTTCCCCGATCGGGGTATCGTATCCGTGCTCCATGCGCAGGATCATCTCGTGCGCGCCGGCCGTCTGTGCCGCAGCAACGATGGCTTGGAAATCCGGTGCAGTTTCGAAACGGGCGATGTTCGCGGCAATCGTTCCGTCAAAGAGCTCCACCCCCTGGGGCAGATAACCGATATGGCTTCCAAGGTCTTCGCGGTTCCACTGGTCGAAGCTTGCGCCGTCGAGGCGGACCTTGCCGGTGACCGGCGCCCAGGCGCCGACCAGCGCGCGGGACAGCGTCGATTTTCCGGAGCCAGATGGCCCGATGATGCCGAGTGCCTGGCCGGCGAGGATGGTGAAAGCAATACCTGCGACGGTCGGGATTTTTTCGCCGGGTGGTGCGACGGCGAGGCTTTCCACCTTGAGATCCATCCGCGGCACAGGCAGGGGCATCACCTGTTGTTCCCGCGGGACGCGTGTCAGCAGTTCCTGAAGCCGAGTCCAGCTTTGCCGCGCCATGAGATAGGGTTTCCAGGCGGAGATTGCCTGATCGACCGGCGCCAGTGCACGACCCATCATGATCGAGCTTGCGATCATCACACCCCCGGTCGCCTCCTGACTGATAACCAGCCAGGCGCCGACGCCGAGCAGCGCCGATTGCAGGATCATCCGCAGTGCGCGCGATAGCGTTCCAAGGCCGCCCATCACGTCGCCGGACTTACGGTTGGCAGTGAGATAGTTGAGGTTGGCCGTCTGCCAGTGCGAGGCGGTGCGAGACCCCAGGCCCATGACATGGACGATTTCGGCGTTGCGGCGCGCAGCCTCGAGCAGCCCGTTGCGCGCCATGTTGGCAACGGTCGCATCGCGGATCGGCCGGCGTGACAGAAGATGTGTCAGGAGCGTCAGGGAGACGAGCAGGATGGTGCCGGTCAGAGCGGTGACACCGATCCAGAAATGGAAGAGAAAGCTGATGCCGAGGTAGAGCGGCATCCAGGGAAGATCGAAGAAGGTCGTGGGGCCATTGCCGGAGAGGAAGCTCCTGACATTGTCGAGATCGCGCAGAGGCTGAAGCCCATCGCCGGGCATGCGTATCAGGAGCGGTAGCCTGACAACCGCATGGTAGACCCTTGGCGAGAGACCGTGGTCGAAGGCCTCGCCGATGCGCAACAGCATGCGCGCCCTGATAATGTCGAGCAGTGCCTGGAATGCATAGAGGCCGGCCGCCAGAACGGCGAGGCCGACCAGCGTCGGGATGCTGCCGCTGGACAGCACGCGGTCATAGACCTGCAGCATGAACAATGGCGAGGTCAGCGCCAGCAGATTGACGACGCCGCTGAGCAGCGCGATGGCCAGTAGCGGAAGGCGCAGTTCTCCGGCGTGGCCCAGCAGGGGCATTTGGGCGTTGTCTGTGGTGCTGCGCATTCCGCTTGTCGTCTCCATGGTCGGGGAGGTGGTCGCGCGCATGGCTGCGCGCGACCTTTGTCGTCTCAGGCGAAGAGGAAGTCCGACGCGTCGAGGACACTGGAGGACACGCCATTGAGCGTAATGGTGTCCGAGGTCAGCAAATTGCTCACCACGACATCTCCGTTGTCGTCGAGGAAGGTCAGTTCGCTGATGTCGAACACGCCCCAGGCGGAAATGTCGAGAATGTCCACACCATCCTGGAAGCCGGAAGTGCCGGTGGGGCCGGCCTTTACAACATCGTTGCCTGTGGTGAAGACGAAGGTATCGGCACCACCGAAGCCGACCAGTACATCGGACGCGGCGGTGTCGTGGATCTCGGTTCCGACGGCGGCGAGGTAGTCGTAGAGGCTGTCGAGAGAGCTGTTGACGGTCAGGTCATAGATTGCCCAATCGAACACGTCCGTGGTCGCACTCGGGAAGGTGCTATCGGGTGTGATCACAAGATCGGCGGAAACGCTGAAGCCGGTCGAGGCAGACTGGCTGAAACCGCTGCCGAGCGTGATGCTGTCGACCGTGCCGGTCAGGTTGCCACGCGAATACTGGAACTCACCTTCCATGTAGATGCCGTTTCCACCGGTGGCGCCATTGCCCCACTGTTCGTAGACCGTGGTGCTGAGCGGATTGGTAACCAGTCCATTCCCCTCGTCCCAGAAAGCGCCGTAGGTCGAGCTGTAACCGCTCGTCCAACCGTTCAGGTAGCCTTCCATATTCGACGAGGCGGAGCTAAGTTGGATGACTGCAGCCATGGGGTTTCTCCTTGAGTGGCTGTTGACATTGGCCCGGACAAATGTCCGGACATGGTATCCCCAGGTCAGGCCATCACCCTGGCCTGGGGAATTTCTCGTGGCGTGCCAGATGGCGCGCCGAAGCGAACGTGATCAGAACTTCATCTTCAGCGTTGCGGTGAATGTGCGGCCCGGTGCGGTGTAGTCGCTGTTGGCCGGGATGTAGTTGCGATCGGTGACGTTGTTGACGGAGAAGCGCAGGGTTGCAGCTTCGGTCACCTCGAACGACCCGTAGATATCGACGGTGGTGTAGACGTCGGTCAGCTTCAACAGGTCGCCCGTATCGGTGTCCAGCCTGTAGCTCTGGTTCGCCGTGACGTGGTTGAGTCGCGCGCCAAGGGAAAGGCGCTCATCGAAGAACCTCATGCCACCATCGACGGTCAATTTCAGTCTCGGCGGTACCGACCCGGCAGTCGCAACGATGTCTCCGGAGGTGGTTGTGGTGCCGTTGGAGAAGACCTGTGTCTTCGACGGCCACTCAGTGTCGAGAAAGGAAGCCGTTCCGCCGAGCCAGAAACCACCGGCGTCGTAATTGCCCTCCAGTTCGACGCCCTTCATACGGGTGGTCCCGTCGAGGTTGACGAAGCTCTGGTAGGTCTTTGAACTCACATCCGCCGTGTAGATCGTGCCGAGCACGATGTAGTCCTCCACTTCGCGGTAGAAGGCCGAGGCCTTCAGGCGGAGGCTGTCTCCGCCCGTCAGGACGTCGTCAAGACTGACATTGGTGCCGATTTCGTAGGTTGTGGCCGTTTCAGACCGCAGATCTTCATTGGGCGCATAGGCAACGCCGACGTTGTCGGTCGGTGGTCCGCCGGTGAAGAATGCTTCCAGGATGGTGGGCGGCCGATAGCTCTCGGAATAGCTGACATAGGGACGGAACCAGTCTACCGGCTTGAATTCGATCGTGGCGGAGGGAAGCCATGCGCTGTCGATTCGGTCGACCTCGAACTCGTATTCCGGATAGGTCGTGACGGGAGTGGTGACGGGGGCGATGATCGCTTGACCGGTGGCATACCAGCGGCCGTTGATGATCTCCCCGGTGGCGGTGAGCGCATCGCAGATGCGTTGTTTTTGATCAGCGTTGTAGACGGTGCCGTTTGTCGGATGGATGCCCGTGTTGCAGATCTCGGTGCGCAGATTGTAAGTTGCTACGGAATAGATTTGCCCATAGGCGGCCCAGGTGGTTACCGCCTGTGCATAGGTGCCCGGTGTCGTCACAGTTGTTGTAACTCGGTTCTGATAGCTCGCCGTCCCTTTCAACCTTGACCAGTCATAGCGCAGCCCGGCCGACAGGCTGACCCAGTCCACCGGGTCCAGCGTGCCGTTGACGAAGAGGCTTGCCATGTCGCGGCGACCGGGCGGACTGAAGGCGGTATAGCTGCTTTCCCAGTTCGGATTTGCGGTTATGTTGGTGCTGCTGGCCGACGACGTGGCGATATCGCGGAAGGCCTCGGCACCGTAGTTGAGGGTTAGCGGACCGGCGACGGTTTCGAGTACACTGGTGTTATCGAGCGAAGCGCCGAAGCTCTTCGTGCCCATATCGATCGTGGTTTCGGGGATGTCATCCGTGGTGATCGTTGTACCCATTGTTCGCCTTTCGCGAACCTCTTTCGTGTTGGAATCGTTCAGCCAAAGAAGGCCATTCATGTCGATCAGCGGGGATTCCGGATCCCATGTGAACTTGGCGGTAACGCTGTCATTGCGTGCGTTTTCATGGTTGAGGCTCCCGCCACCGGACGTGCCGTAGACGAAGGAGTTGTCCTGATGCATCCACGACAGGGAGGTCTCGACATCGCCGAAGTCGCCTTCGAGCTTGGCAAGGGAGCTCCAGTTGTTCCGGCCGAGCATGTTCTTCATGATGTCTTCGGTGGTCGTCTGGTCCCCGTTCTTCCCGACCGCATATTCGCCGAGATTGGAGCTGCTGAAACCGCCGGTCAGCGAGAAGGGGGTCTCGCCGAGGCGTGTCGCGGCGAGATAGGACCCCTGGTAGAACGTGTTGTTGGTGCCGGTCCCGGTGTTGGTCTCGACACCCCATTGCTTGCCATCGGCAATCAGATCGTCCGCACCAACGGTCTGAAACTCCACCTTGCCGCCGAGTGAACCGGCGCTGCCGGTCGCTGCCCTGGTGCTCTTCTCGACTTCGACGGCGCGAATGAATGCGCTGTCGACGAAGGCCTGGCCGGAATTGGAGATATAATTGCTGCCGCCGAAGCCGGAACCGCGCTGGGCATTCTGTCGGGCGCCATCAATGGAGACGATGACACGGCCCGAATCCTGCAGACCTCGAATGTTGGGTGAAACCGTCGGGAAGCTGCCATTGCCTTCGCCGGCATAGACGCCGGAGATCCGGTTGAAGAGGTCGCGGGTGTTGCGGGTGCCGGCTGACTGTATCGCCTCCCGGCCAACAACGCTGAGACTGCTCGGGGTCTCGTAGACCCAATCGGGTGTGCCTTGATAGCCGGTTCCGGTCACCGCTTTCCCATTGCCGGCCGCAACGGTAATCGTATCCAGGACGGTGGATCCGTCCTCGGGCTTGAGCGAAGCGTCATCACCGCCTTGGTCTGCACCAATGACGACCGCCCGGTTGCCTGTGAAGCGGAACGGAATCCCGGTGCCGGAAAGCATGGTCGATAGCGCCGCCTGGGGCGTCATCCGCCCCCGGACTGCATTCACGACTACCTCGCTCGCATTGCCTGACGCCTGGCTGACCTGGATGCCGGTCAGGCGGTTGAAAGTGGCAAGAGCGCCCGACAGGGACTGGCCGGTGATGTTGAAGGCATAGAGGTCTGTCTGACCCTGACCGGACTGCGGGGTTGCAGCAGTCTGGGCCAGAGCCTGCCCAAACGACAGGAGCGCACACAGGGCGACCGAACTCCATAAGCCTCCGAATTTCCTGGCGTGCTCCCTGCGCGAGACGTGTCGCCCCGCATTTACGCTTTTTACCATTTACCCACTGCCTCTTCTGCCACGCCCTTGGGCGCCACTTGCTGACAGAAAGACACGGGGCTAAGTCGATATTTTCAGTGGTGTTTCCGGATTCCCGTTAAATCTTGATAAATACTATCATATTTTTTAGTGGCGCGTAATCACGCGGACGGTGCCGCCGAGATTTGTGACCTTTCCGCCGAACGGGTCGACCAGCGCTCCGAGCGCAAGTGCTGGGGAATGAAGGTCGTAGATGCCCGTCACTCTCTTCTCGCCAAGTGTGGTGTCCGCGAGAGTGATCCAGGCGCTGTCGTAGCGCCGGATGACATCAATGACCGAAGCGATCGATGCGTTGCGGACAACCAGTCGTCCCTCGCGCCATGCGCCGACATCGTCGGCACTGACCACTGTCCTGACCGTATCGCCGCTTTGCCTGTCGATCGATACGGCGTCGCCGGGTTTGAGCGGGCTGTCTTCCGCCTGCGCGGGGGTGTTGTCTGCGCGCGCGACAACGGAACCCCGGGCGACGGAGACGTGTGTCGCCGTGTCTGTGATCTCGATGTCGAAGGCTGTGCCGAGAACTTCGACTTGCGCGCCGCCTGCAAGCACCCGAAAGCTGCGATTCGGATCCTCGGTAATGTCGAAAAAGGCCTCTCCGCGCAGGAGCGTGACCTGGCGCGTATTGCTCTGGAATTGGACATCAAGCGCACTGTCGGGCGCCAGTTCCACGGTGCTGCCATCGTCGAGCGTGATCGTTCTGAGCTCTGCCGTTGCCGTCACATAATCGGCGGTCAGGCGGGTGACGAGGGACGGGGTCCCGAACCAGGCCGCGCCTGCGACGACACAGGCGAAGGCCAGCCCGGTCGCAAACCGGCGCGCCGTGAGCACGGGTGCGCGCATGTGTGCCGGGCGGGGTGGGGAGAGAGGTCGATAGAAAGCTTCTGCCTTCCCGGCCGCGCTCCAGACCCGACAGAGTTCGTTCCACGCCTGCTCATGCTCCGGGGTGGTGAGGCGCCAGGCGTCGAAAGCGGCCCTGACTTCGGCTGAATTCGGGTTCTCCCGGACTCGGATCAGCCATGCGCCGGCCTCGTCGAACAGGCGGGATCTGGTGTCGTTTGGTTCGAGTTTCATTCCGGGCAGCCTTGTCAATTCTGGCGTTCCTGCGGTTTATGACACATCATCTTTATAGACACCCGAACCGGATGTTTCTTTCAGCGATTTTGCGGTTGCCGAGGTTTTTCCTCATAGAACATCCCGTGTTTCCTCGCGCAGGCGCGTCATGGCCGCGTTCAGCAGGCGATGGGCAGTGGGGACGGAAACCGACAGCCTGTCGGCGATTTCCTGCAATGTCATTTTCTGGAAACGGTACATTTCCATGACCGCCCGTTCGCGGTCCGGAAGACGCTCGATCGCCCGGGCGATCGTCATCACCTGTTGTTGCAGCAGGACTTCCGTCTCGGGTGTCGGCCGACCTTGCGGCAGGGCCCACCAGGGAATGTCGTCGGTCTCTTCCGTCGTTTCCAGCTTACGCCTGCGTTTCAGGTTGAAGGAAAGGTTGCGCACGATGCGAAAGAGATAGGCTTTCGGGGGCAAGGGCTTGTCATTGGCGTCGGGCACGAATTTCAAAAACGCGTCCTGAACGATATCTTCCGCATCGTCGCGGGAACCGGCGATCGGGGTCGCATAGTCGATCAGCGCCTTGCGGGCCTTCAAGTACATCTCATACCGGGCGCCCGTTTTTTCAATGACCATGATGGGTTCTAGAACAGTGTCCGGAGACGGGATTCCAAGGCGTTGTGAGCCCCGACGCGGGGCAAGCAGTGTCACGTACATAGTTAAACTTGATTATACAAGTCAAGTTATATGTTGCAATGCTGCTGCCATCAAGTTCCACCAATCATATCTGCTCCGTGACGGTCTCTCCCGTCTTTTTCCTGCCATTTCAACGATCTTCTTCGGCTCATAAGCCATGCTTCATATAGGGCCAATTCTCAGGGCGCAGACCATATTTGCAGGTCGTCGCCTTCCGTACGTTTGAAACATCATTTGTGACGGCGGTCGGCATTCGGGCGGCGGTCCACGTGCCCGCTTTCGAAGGACACGCCCCGCCGTCAAGCGCTTCACTTTCATCGGCGATTGTGTTTATATTGAATGAACGTTCAGCAAATAAGAGGCCGTCATGAACGAGCTTGTCCGCGATGTCGCCGTGCCTTCCGACTGGGATCGTCGGGGACTTCCCGGCTGGTGTTACCATTCGGATGCGCTCTTGGAGCTTGAGAAGGAGCATGTCTTCCGTGCCCATTGGCAGGTCGCCTGTCATGTCTCGGATGTCCCGGAGCCCGGCAGCTATGTCACGCTCGACATCGTCGGTGAACGGATCCTCGTTCTGCGCGACAAGGCCGGGATCGTGCGCGCCTTCAATAATGTCTGTCGTCACCGCGGTTCCCGTCTGGTGACAGATGAGGCGGGGCAGTGCCGCGGCGCGCTGGTCTGTCCGTTTCACGGATGGGTCTATAATCTCGACGGAACGCTGCGGGGGCCGTCGCGGCCGGACAGTTTTCCGCCGCTTGACAAGCAGGAGTTCTCGCTCGCCGGTATCGAGACGGAGGTCTGGCTCGGTTTCGTCTTCATCCGCATCAAGCCGGGTCCGCAGGCGAGCGTGGCTGAGATCATGAAGCCCTTCGAGGCCGAGCTTTCGTATTATCGGACCGCAGACATGATCCCGACCAGTGGTTTTTGGGAGCATGAATCGCCTGTGAACTGGAAGTCGGTGCGTGATGTCGACAACGAAGGCTATCACGTGGCCATGGCGCATCCGGCGCTGCAGGATCTCTACGGCTCCAGCTATTACGACGAGCCCTTCGTCAACGGCGTCTGCCGGTCCTTCGCCACCTACAATCCCCATGCGGGTCGACGCTGGAGCGTGCGCCAGTATCGTGCGATCGCCCCCGAAGCGGGGCATCTGCCGCCCGATCTGCGCAAGGCCTGGATCTATTACGGACTGTTCCCCAACAACGTGATCGCGGTGACACCGGAGACGGTGCAGTTCTACCAGGAGTTTCCGGTCACGCGTGGCAGGACACAGTTGCGTGGCGCCATCTATCGCTACCGGGACGAGGGCCGGGCGGAGCGGCTTTCCCGCTACCTCGCCGCCCGTATTGACAGGGATACCATGGCCGAGGACGTGCAACTCACCGTGTGGTCCAACGAGGCGATGACATCACGGGCCTTTGCCGGCTTCTACCTCTCCGACCTGGAATATGGAGTGCGAACCCATCACGACCATCTGCGGGCTGTGCTGCCTGTCATGACCCTTGAGGAAGCGCCTGAGGAAGCGCGCATGGCCGAGGTGAATGCACGGATGTCGAACAGGATCTGAGTTGCTGGCCTTGCATCGGTGGGACAGCAAGAGCTGGCGGCGAAGGCTTGCCGTCGGCTTCTGATGTTTCCGATCTGGCTTCAGCCTTTCCACAGCCCTTCGCGGATCAGTTCGTCCTGCGTGAGCGCGATGCCGCGGCGCAGGATGGAAACGAGATCGTCGATCTGCGGTCGGGTGATGGTGAGTGGTGGTGACATCACACACATGTGGATGAGCGGACGCACCAGCAGGCCCAACTGCTGGCAATGGGCGTCGATCCTCTTGCCGACCTCGAGGTCGAGCGCCAGCGGGTTGTTGCTCTCCCGGTCGGCAACACATTCGACGCAGGCCATCAGTCCCAGCCCGCGAACCTCGCCGACGAGCGGCAGCTCTTCCAGCGACTTCAGTTGCGCCTGGAAATAGGGCGCGATGTCCCGGGCATGGGCGAGAAGGCCGCCTTCCAGGAGATCGAGATTGGTTTCGGCGACGGCGCAGCCGATCGGGTGGCTGCTATAGGTCAGGCCATGCGCGAACATCGCGTCCGCATGATTGGAGTGACGCAACCGCTCCAAAAGGGCGGACGAGATCATCGCGCCGCCGAGCGGGAAGTAGCCGGAGGTGACGCCCTTGGCAAAGGTGATGATGTCAGGCTCGATGCCGAAGACTTCCTTCGAGGCAAAGACGTGGCCGAGCCGTCCAAAGGCGGTGACGACCTCGTCGGCAATGAAGAGGATATCGTTGTCGCCGCACAATTTGCGCATGCGGGTGAGGTAGCCGGGGGGCGGCACGATCACCCCGCCAGAGGCCATGATCGGTTCCGCGACGAAGGCGCCGATGGTCTCCGCGCCCAAGGTCTCGATCACCGTGCGGAATTCGTCGACCAGCATGTCGCAGAAGGCCTCGACCGATTGGCCGGACGGGCGGCGGAACGGGTTGGGGCAGGCGAGCTTGACCACGAGATCGCTGGCGCTGTCCATCCAGTCATGGTCGCGCGGGCGGCCGTTCAGTGAGGCGGACAGATAGGTGGAGCCGTGATAGCCGCCTTGCCTTGCGACGATCTTCTTCTTGGTCGGGCGGCCAAACACGTTGTTGGCGAATTGCATGAAGCGCAGCGCCGTCTCCACGGCCGACGAGCCGCCGGTGGCGTAGAAGACGTGATCGAGATCGCCGGGCGCATGGGCGGCAAGCCGCCCTGACAGGCGGACGGAGGGTTCGCTCGCCGTATACCAGGGTGAATTATAGGAGAGCGCCATCGCCTGGTCGTAGAGGGTTCGGGCGATAGGCTCGCAGGCATGGCCGACATTGGTGCACCACATGCCGGCGGGGCCGTCGATGAGCCTGCGCCCCTCGATGTCGGTGACATAGATGCCGTCGCCGGCGATGATGCCGCCGCGCGCCTCCGCACCGATCTCGCCGGCAACCGGCCAGGGCTGGATCAGATGCCCTTTGGCCATATCGGCGAAGTCCAGGCGTTCGGTTGCAGACATGGTCTCGACATTGCGGATAGCTGCCATTGCGAGCCTCTTTTCGTATCGCTTCAAGCGTCTGAATTTGATTGCAGAATAGCACCATATTGAATGGACGTTCAATCAGATTCGAATGAGGGGTGCTTGCATTCCGTCAACAATTGCGCTCATCATGCGAAACGGAACGGAAGAGGCGGAAAGCCGGAGGGCTGCCATGCGTCGCTTGCTGCATTACGCCTGTTGTCACGCGAACCCCGGAGAGGGGCGCTGATGGCGATGGCTGTGGATCGATCAGCCTCTGCGGCGAAAGAAGGCCTGCCTGCAAGGCGGTCGTGGCTGCGTGGCGAAGAGGCGGCCGGGCTCGCTCTCATTTCCCCGACGGCTCTTTACGCCCTTTTCCTGCTGGGCATCCCGATCCTCACCGTCTTCGCCTACAGTTTCTGGACGCAGAACTACCTGGAGATCGATCGCAGCTTCACCTTCGAGAATTATCGCGTCGCCCTGACGGAACCGATCTACCGTGATCTGCTGCTGCGCTCGCTGGCCATCTCCCTCGTTGTCTCGGTTGTGACGGTCGTCGTTTCCTATCCGGTCGCCTGGTTCATTTCCTTTCACGGAGGGCGCCACAAGAACCTCCTTCTCTTCCTGATCACAGTGCCCTGCTGGACGAGTTACCTGCTCCGGGTCATGTCCTGGAAGATGATCCTTGGCTATCAGGGTGTCCTTAACACCGGGCTGATGTCGCTCGGCATCACCAGCGAGCCGATCGCCTCACTTCTCTACAATTCCAATGCCGTGGCGATTACGCTGGTCCACAGCTGGGCTGCCTTCGCGATCCTGCCGATTTACGTGTCGCTTGAAAAGATAGACCGGTCCCTGGTCGAGGCGGGGCGCGATCTGGGTGATGGACCGCTGCGCAGTTTCCTGCGTGTCGTGCTGCCGCTCTCCATGCCGGGGGTCGTGTCCGCTCTGCTTATCGTCATGATCCCGACCGTCGGCGACTATGTCACGCCACGCCTCGTCGGCGGCAAGGACGGGGTGATGATTGCGACCGCCATCCAGGCGCAGTTTGGAAAGGCGGCCAACTGGCCGCTCGGTGCCGCCTTGTCGGTCACCACCATGGCGATCGTCTCCGTCATGGCCGGCGCCTGCGCGCTTCTTCTCAAGTTTGCGGCGAGGCGGATTCGATGAGCCTGCTGAACCCTTCCCGCTGGCGGCTGCTCCCGGTCTACATGGCCCTCTATCTCGCCTTTCTCTATCTGCCGATCCTGCTGCTTCCGGTCTTCTCCTTCAACGATGCCGCTGCCACGCGCTTCCCGCTCGCCGGCTTCACGACCAAGTGGTACGCCTCGCTCTGGGGCAATCGCGAAATGCTGGATGCGGCCTTCAACAGCCTTATGGTCGGTATCTGCGTGTCAGTTCTGTCGACGGGGCTGGCGATCTGCGCCGCCCGTGCGGTGACCCGCTACCGCTTCCGGGGGCGTCGGGCTGCAAACGGCCTGATCATGGCGCCGCTCTTCCTGCCCGAAATCATCGTTGCCGTCTCCTTGCTGATGATCGTGCTTCAGATCGGCGTGCAACTCTCGCTCCTGACCGTCATCCTGGGACAGGTGGTCTTCTGCCTGCCCTATTCCATGGCCGTCCTGACAGCCGGTTTCGATGGCTTCGATCGCTCGCTGGAGGAGGCTTCGCTCGATCTGGGTGAAACCGCTTTCGGTACGTTCAGACGCGTCACCCTGCCGGTGGTGGCGCCGGCCATTCTTTCCAGCCTGCTGGTCTCTTTCACCATCTCGCTCGACGAATTCCTGCTCGCCTTTTTCCTGTCGGGCACCGAACCGACACTGCCCGTCTACATCTGGGGGCAATTGCGTTTCGCCGCCAAGCTTCCGGGCGTTCTCGCGCTCGGCAGCATCATGCTCGCCTTGTCCATTGGCCTGCTTGTCATCGCCGAGCTTTTGCGTCGGCGCGCCGAGCGGCAGCTTTCTGCGGGAGCCTTTGCCCATGTCTGACATGCCGATGATCGCGATTTCGGGCGTGAACAAGTTTTACGGGATCTACAAGGCGCTGACCGATGTCTCGATTGACATCGTCTCGGGCGAATTCTTCTCGCTGCTCGGTCCGTCCGGCTGCGGCAAGACCACGCTGCTGCGGTCGATCGCGGGTTTCGAGACGCCGAGTTCGGGCGATATCCGCATCGACGGCCAATCGATGATCGGGGTTCCGCCGAACCGTCGCCCGACCAACATGGTCTTCCAGAGCTACGCGATCTTCCCGCATCTCAATGTCGAGGAGAACGTTTCCTACGGCCTGAAACGGTTGAAGCTGGGATCTGTTGAGGAGCGTCGGCGCGTCACCGATGCGCTGGATCAGGTGCGCCTTGGCCATCTCGGCAAGCGCCGCGGCCACGAACTTTCCGGCGGCCAGCGGCAGCGCGTGGCCCTTGCCCGGGCTCTGGTGTTGCGCCCCAAGGTGTTGCTGCTCGACGAGCCGCTCTCGGCGCTCGACAAGAAGCTACGCGAGGAAATGCAGTCCGAACTGCGTGCCCTGCAGAAGGCTGTGGGCATCACCTTCGTGCTGGTCACCCACGACCAGTATGAGGCACTGGCGCTGTCGGACCGGATCGCGGTCATGTTTGGCGGGCGCATCGCCCAGGTGGCGACGCCAAAGGAACTCTACCAACATCCCCTCACGCGCATGACGGCGGACTTCCTCGGCGGCATGAATTTCCTCTCCGGCAAGGTGGCGCAGAAGGTCGGCGACATGCTGACCGTCGAGACCGAACGTTTCGGGCAGTTGCGGCTCGCCGCTGCCGCTTGCGGCGGGCGCCCCGGCGATCGCATCACGCTTGGCATCCGTCCTGAACGCCTGCGACTTCTCTGGGATGGGGAGCATGCGGATCATGAGTTGCAGGGGAGGGTCACAGATCGGGCCTATTTCGGCGAGACGACCCATCTGTCAGTCCGCGCCGATGGCCTGGAGAAACCGCTGTCGATGATCGAGACCAATACATATGGTGCTGACGATCTGCCGATCGGGGCATCGATCCGGCTGGCCTATGACCCGGAGGCCTTCGTGGCGCTTGCCGACGACGAGGCCGAGGATCGCATTCGGAAGATCGGCTGACGTTTATCTGACGGGGAAGCGGGACAGCTTTTCGAGCCAGTCGGCGCCGATGTGGTATCGCCGCAAGACGTCAGCAGGGTCTTCCGCGTCGAGCCTGGCGAGATAGCGGTAGACTTCAAGCGTCGGGGCATCCATGTCGCCCTGCATGTAAAAATACATGGCCGCCGCATAGCGTGCGCGTCCGGACCACTCGATCCCTGGTGGCAAAGTGACGAGCTTCCATTGCGCCTGGGTTTCGCTTTCGGGGTCGGCGGCCATCACGCGACCTCAGAACCGGTCCGGCGGTGTGGTGATTCGCCGAGGCAGCTTGACGAAGGGGCGCGGAACGATCCTAGCCCGCTTCATCAGCTTCTGGTACTGCAACTCGCGCAGCGCATAGATTTCCACCCAGAGATCGTCGAGGATTCGCTCACCATAGGGGCGCGTGAGCGTTGCAATGGCGATGTTGCGCTTGGCCGTCGGGGACCAGATGCCGGCGGTGACGATGCCGGCTTCGCGGCTCTTGCGATGGTAGACCAGCGCGTGCTCTGCGGGCACGTTGCCCTCGATCTCAAGCCCGACCAGGATGTATTTCAGCGACTTCGTTTGCCGTGCCTTGAGAATGGCATCTCGCCCGTTGAAGAAGGGCTTTTCGGGATCCACCAGCCAGTCGAGCCCGATCTCGTCGGGGAGGCGTTCCCGGTCGGGGCGCAGGGCGGTCTCCGCCGTGATGAATTCTGCATTGGCGACGATAAAACCGGCTTCGATGCGGGTGCGGTTGAGCGCGCCGTAGCCGATGGCCTGCAGGCCGAACAACTGCCCGGCATCCCAGATCCGATCCCAGAGCGACAGGGCGATCTCGGCCGGGGCAAAGAGCTCGTAACCGAGGTCGCCGGTGAAGCCGGTCCTGGAAATGAGGATCTCGTGGTCCTGATGCCGGACTGTCAAAAGCTGGAAGGGCTTAAGGGTCTCGATGCCCGTGAAACCTGCGGCATCGAGCACCGAAAAACTGGTCGGTCCCTGAAGTGCGACGGCGGCGAGTGTTTCAGTCTCTTCCTCGATCGTGACGTCGAAACCATCGGCGCTGTCGGTGAGCCAGGGCAGGTGACGTTCCTGGCAGCACAGGCGGAAATCTGTTTCCGCCAGGCGGAAGAGCGTGCCATCATCCAGCACATGGCCGTGATCGTCGCACCAGGCGGTGTACTGCACCCGACCGGGCTGCAGCTTGCGAACGTCGCGGAGCGTCAGGCGGTTGAGGAAGCGTTCGGAATCGGCGCCGCGGATGCGGTATTTGACCATCGGCGAGATATCGAAAAGTGCGGCCGTGGAGCGAATGGCGAAATATTCGAGTTCGTCGTCGAAGACTGAATGCGGCGCCTTGTAGCCTGCCCAGGAATACCAGTCATTGGTGGTCGACAGCGCCGCGATGCGGGAATGGAACGGCGTTTCGAGGCGAGGTGTGGCGATGTGGATCTGGCCGGCGCGGCGCTGAGCGGGATCGAGGGTCATCGTTTGTCTCCGGCAAGAATGTGGCGCGCCGCCAGAAGACCCGGCAGGCCCGAGATGCCGCCACCCGGATGCGCGCCGGCACTAGCGAGGAACAGCCCCTCCAGCGGCGTGCCGAAGCGAGAGGCAGCGTGTACAGGCCGGTTCACCAGAAGCTGGTCGGCCTGCAGCTCGCCGTGGTGCCAGTGCCCGCCGGGCATGCGGTAGGCGGCCTCGATATCGGGCGGTGCCATGACACGGGCGGCGCGCACGCTGCGGCTGATGCCCGGCGCATGGCGTTCAAGAACGGCGAGGGCTTTGGTCAGAAGCCTGTCGCGACCGCTCTCCCAACCCTCTTTCAAGGCAAAAGGCACGAAGGGGATGAGGGCGGATAATGTCGCGGCACCCAATGGGGCGAGCGTGGGTTGTGACAGGCTCGGCAGCATCACCTCCATGACCGGGTCGGCCGGAAGCTCGCCGTATTTCGAGGGATTGAAGGCGGTTTCGACATGCTGCATCGACCGGCCGATGACCAGTCGACCCGTCAGCGCGTCCTCCGGAAAGTCGGTGAAGGTCGGCGGGGCATCGAGGGCGAGGTCGAGCCGGGCGACATTGCCCAGCGAGCGGATATTGCCGATGGCCCGCCGGAAGCCGGTGCCGATCTCGGCTGCGTCGACGAGCGCAAGGAATGTCGTCTTCGGGTGAATGGCAGAGACGATGATGGGTGCCGTGAGCGTTTCTCCGCTTTCCAGTACGACACCCGAGACGATGCCGCGATCTGCCAGGATCTGGCCGACGGGTGCTTCCGTTCGGATCGTGACGCCGGCCTTCAGCGCACCGGCGACGAAGGCTTCGCCGAGAGCGGCCAATCCTCCCTCGGGCACGAACTGGCCACCAATGCGTCCATTCGCTTCGCCGGTCAGGCGGTAGTAAAGGCCGAGCAGCGAGGTGGGCGAGCGCGGGCCAAGCTGGATGCCGAGCGTCGCATCAAAGGCGATGAGGGCCTTCAGCCGATCGTCTGTCAGGTATTCGTCGGCGACATCTGCGACGTTCATCAGGAGCATACGGAGGAAATCGCGACCCTCCTCGCGGCCCCTGAACAACAGGGCAAGGCCCGCCGCGCCGAGTGTGGCGAGATCGCCCATGCCAATCTTCTCAAGCGGTGGCGGTGTGCGCTTGAGGAAGCGGCGCAGGATGCCGGCCTGGAAGATCAGCTTGTCGCGCAGTGTCCGGAAACGCTCGACCTCCTCGGGCGAAACACCGGTGATCCTGTCGCCATAGGCGCCTTCCAGTATAACAGGGGCTTCGGCGCCTGATAGCATGGTGGTCGGAAGCTCCCGGCCCCCGGCGAGCTGTGCTGGCAGGGCCATCAGTTTCGCGACATCAGGATCGAGCCGGTCGATGATCTGGGCTGGACCGTTCGCCCGGAAGCCGGGATGGAATGTGTCTCCCCGCAAGGCGCCGCCAGCCTCCTGATGTGCTTCCAGCACTATCACCTTACGTCCGCTGCGGGAGAGAGCGGTCGCTGCAGTCAGCCCGTTGTGGCCGCCGCCGATCACGATGGCATCAAATGACGTCATGGGCTTCACTCATATGGTGCTGATCCCGCTTGAGGTCGCGCAGGATCTCCCGGGCGGCGTTGCGGCCGGGAGCGCCCATCACGCCGCCTCCGGGATGCGTCGAGGACCCGCAGATGTAGAGGCCTTTGACGGGGCTGCGATATTGCGCATAACCGGGGACCGGCCGGTTGAAGAGGAGCTGGTCGAAGGTCAGTTCGCCCTGAAAGATATTGCCTTCGGTCAGTCCGACCTCCGCCTCGATTTCGCGCGGCGTGCGCACTTCCATGTGGAGGATGCGATCCCGGAAGCCCGGCGAGTATTCTGAGATCTGGCTGACCACAGTTTCGGCGAAAGCATCGCGATCGGCATCCGTCCAATCCTGCCCCTCAACCTTGGGCGGGCAATATTGCACGAAGCAGCTCATGAAATGTTTGCCCGGTGGCGCCATGGTCGGATCGAGCGTGGTCGGGATCATCATGTCGACGAAGGGATCGGCCGACCAGCGCCCGTCCTTCCAGTCGTCATAGGCGCGCTCCATGCGCTCTACGCTGTCGGTGAAGTGCATGTCGCCGCGGATGCAGGTGGAGCCTTGCGGCAGGGCCGGAAACTCCGGCAGGCTGTCGAGCGCGATATTCAGCTTGCCCGATGAGCCGCGCATCTTGAAATGGCGGACGCGGTGGACGAAGCGTTCGGGCAGGTCCTTTTCCTCGACGAGCTTGAGGAAGGTCCGTTTCACATCGGCATTCGAGACGATGGTGCGGCCACGCACCTCCTCGCCGTCGGACAACACCACGCCGGTTGCCTCTCCCGCGCGGGTCAGCACTTTTTCGACATCTGCGCCGGTGCGGATCGTTCCACCTGCCGCCTGGAAGGAGCTCGCAAGGGCTCGGCTGATCGCGCCCATCCCGCCGCGAGCATAACCCCAGGCGCCGACCGATCCGTCGACTTCGCCCATATAATGATGCAGCAGCACATAAGCCGTGCCTGGTGACATCGGGCCGAGTGCCGTGCCGATGATGCCGGATAGCGCAAGATAGGCCTTCACCACGTCGGTCTCGAAGTATTCGTCGAGAAAATCCGAAATCGACATGGTCCAGAAGCGGAGCGTTGCTGCCATTTCGGCGGCGGAAAAGTCCCCGAAGCGTTTTGCAAGGAAGAGCAGTTCACTGACGTCGCGCGGCTTGAAGGAAAACGGATCCGGTGCCGTCCGCATGAGAAGTGGCTGGATGAAGCGGCACTGGCGCGTCACGTCGCGGGCATAGCGCTCATAGGCCTCGGCATCGCGCTTCGACCAGCGGGCGAATTCGCGCCGGTGGCTGTCATGGTCCCGGTAGGAGGCGAGGTAGTCGCCATCACGCGTGAAGACAGCGCCGCCTTCGTAGGAGATGACCTGCAGCCCGTGTTTCGGCAGCTCCAGATCACGCATGATCTCAGGCCGGAAGAGGGAGCAGACATAGGAGCAGTTCGAATAGAGAAACCCCGGCGTCAGCTCGCGGCTGGTGGCCGCGCCGCCAACCCAATCATTCTTTTCCAGCACCAGGACATCGAGGCCGGCCTTCTGCAGATAGCAGGCCGCGACAAGGCCGTTATGGCCTCCCCCGATCATCACCACGTCATGGGTTTTCATGCTGCCCCCAATCATGCGTTTCTCCAAAAGTGGATGAAAAACGGCCTCTTGTCCATCTGTATTGAATGAACATTCAGCAAGTTTGTTGCAAAACCTGCCGAATGCGCTACTCTGTGCGGGACGAAAGGGTGCCGATGATGGGCGATGGTTTCAGAGGGCAGATGGAGCACGGTTGCCGAAGAACTTGGCGAGCCGTATTTCTTGCCTCCTGCGACCTTGTCGATCAGAAGGTTCTTGACAGGGGCGGCCGCCGTCACGCTCATCTCAGGGCTGATGAACCGGGTGCGCGGCGATGATGCTTGAGCACGCGGACGGACACGTTCGGAACTGGACCCAGAGCATGAAGTCGATAGACGCCCTCCCGGATGCGGGAGTTCCCGGCGACAGGAAGGGCCGCAAGGCCTCCAAGGAAACCCGCCAGCAACAACTCATCGAAGCGACGATCGATTCGCTGGCAAAACGTGGATTTGCAGAAACGACGCTCGCCAATGTCGCCGATGGAGCCGGTCTGTCGCGCGGCATTGTCAATTTCCATTTCGAAAGCAAGGAGCGGCTGCTGATTGCCACCCTGCAATTCATGGCGGATGAATATGCCGGTCACTGGATGGGGGCCTATGAGAAAGCCGATCCGTCACCCGCGGCCAAGCTCTGGGCGCTCGTCGCTGCCGATTTCGACCGCAAGCTTACCACGCGGCGAAAGCTTGCGGCCTGGTGTGCCTTCTGGGGCGAGGCAAAGTCCCGGCCGACCTATCAGGCGCTCTGCGGCGCTCGTGACGCCCGTTACCAGCAGTTGTTCGAGGATCTCATCACGGCACTGAAGGCGGAAGCCGGCTATTCGTTCGAGCCTCAGGCGACGACGCTTGCCTTGTGCGCCACACTCGAGGGTTTGTGGTGGCGTCTCATGATGAATGACGGCCTGACGCGCGAGGGCGCGCATGCGTCAGCCATCGAATTTCTCGTCGCATTCTTCCCGCGGCACATGACCCGCGAGGGGCCCAACCCGACATAGCAACCCAGACCAAGGAGACCGGCCATGAAGCCCAAAACTGCATTTCGACTGTCCGTCCTGCTTTCCGGTTTCCTGGCCAGCGTCGCTCCCCCGGCCACTGCGGCCGACAATATCGTCGTGTTCGACTGGGCCGGCTACGAGGATCCCGCTTTCCATCCCAGCTATACGGAGAAGTTCGGCGGCGAGCCGGATTTCTCCTTCTTCGGCGACGAGGAAGAGGCCTTCCAGAAACTGCGCTCCGGTTTTACAGCGGATCTGGCGCATCCCTGTTCGCAAAGCGTGTCGAAATGGCGTGATGCTGGCCTGCTCGAGCCGCTCGACACTTCAAAACTCGCCAGCTGGAACGATGTCCTGCCCGGCATCAAGGCGATGAAGGGGCTGATGACAGCGGACGACGGCAAGGCCTATTTCCTGCCGTTCGAATGGGGCAACACGGCGCTCATCTATCGAACCGACACGCTGAAGCCCGAAGATGTCACCTCATTGAAGGCCTTTGCCGATCCGAAGTTTAAAGATCGGGTGTCGATCGGGGACAATGTCGACGACGCCTATGCGCTGGCGAGCCTTGTGGTCGGCGTCAAGGACTGGACGAAACTGACGGACGAGCAGTTCAAGCAGGCGTCCGACTTCCTGCGTGCGGTCCATAAGAATGTCCGGCTCTACTGGACCGACAATACGGATCTCAGCCAGGCCATCGCCGGCGGCGAGGTTGATCTTGCCTGGGCCTGGAATGAGACGGCGACGACTCTCGCTGCCGATGGCGTCCCGGTTGCGATGAAGAAGGACACGGCGGAAGGCCTGTCGACCTGGGTCTGCGGCTATGTCCGTCTCAAGGGCGCTGCCGGCAGCGAGGAACAGCAATACGGCTTCCTTAACGCAATCACCGATCCGGGCGTCAGCGCCTACATGGTAGAGAGCTGGGGCTATGGCCACTCCAACGCCAAGGGCATGGCTGCCGTCGATGCGAAGATCCTGGCCGACAAGGGATATGCTGACATCGACAAGTTCACCGCCAACACCCTGTTCCAGTCACCGATGCCGGTTGAATTGCGGCAGCGGATGATCGCGGAATTCGAGAAGATCAAGTCGGGCTACTGACAACGGGCGGGCAGCCCAAGAAAGTGTCCTTCATCGGCAAAGTCGACGCTGTTCCTCAGCGTCGAGGCTGGAACAGATTGCATCGCGTCTGGTGCCGGGCCAGCCAGTCCATGGCAGCACCTTAAACCGAATGGCCTCCCGCAAATTCAGGGCCGTTCGGTCCCTTATCCCGGAAATCGATCGTGAGCCGGTATGACCGGTCCCCTGCCTTAACCACAAGCGCCGGATGCACCTCGCATTTCTCGGCCGACTTTGTTCGCAATCAGGTTGCGGAATTTGTTATTCGTGTATTGCATCATGCTGGAAATACGAACATATTTTCATCACGAAGATAACAACATGGAGGACGATGGTGCTTGTCATTATTGCCGATGACTTGACCGGAGCTTTGGATACAGCGGCCCCTTTCGCCGCTCGCGGCCTGCATGTTCAAGTTGCCTTGACGCCTACCGCTTTGGGAGATGCGTTAGCGCAGTCGCCGGACGTGCTCTCCGTCAATCTGGCCTCGCGCGAGAAGTCGGCGGATGAGGCTCTGCGGTTGGTTCGCTGCGTTGTGGACTTGCTGCCGCCAGAGGCTCGATTGTTCAAGAAGGTCGACTCTCGTCTCAAAGGACATGTCGAGGTCGAACTCGATGGCATTCATTATCAGCGAGCGCTGGTCGCGCCTGCCATTCCTGCATTCGGCCGTATCGCGCAGGACGGCCATGTCAGGGGCTTTGGGGTGGAGGTGCCGCTCCCCATTCGGGACTTTCTTGGCCGCCATTCAATTCGATCGACAGTGCCTGATGCAAGTACAGGGGAGGATGTCGCTCGTGCACTCGAAGAGGCTGAGCGCGACGGTGTGGATCTGCTGGTCGGAGCAAGGGGGCTTGCCGAGGCCTTGGCCATCCGTATGACAGGGCAAGTCGAAGCACCCCTAGTTGCGATGCCTGTTGGAGCAGGCCTGTTCGTCATCGGGTCGCACGATCAGATCACGCTGCGGCAGGTGGAGCAGTTGCGTGCTCTCGATGCCGTATCCTACAGGTCGGCGCCGAACGGTGAACTGGGGCGGGGAGACGACGAGCCGTCGCCGCTTGTACTTGTTCAGGCGATACCTGGGGAAGAGCAGGTTTCTTCGGAAGAGGTTTCGCTCAATCTTGCGGTTTCTGTGCATCCTCGCCTGACGACGGGTGCGAAGACACTTCTGCTGTGTGGCGGTGCGACCGCTGAAGCCGTTCTGGCGCGGATGGGCATTGAATGTTTCCGCCTGGAGGGCGAATGCATGCCGGGCCTTGGTCTGGCCTACGCCGGAGGGCAATGTATCATCGCGAAATCCGGCGGATTCGGGGAGCCAGAGACGCTCGCGAAGCTTGCTGGAAAACTGCACGGGGGCGGGAGCTAAGAATGGGACTTCAGAGCGGAACGGCACGCAAGAGCCTGGCGGATCTGGTTTTTGAGCGCATGCATCGGGCGATCAAATCGGGGTCTTACCAACCGGATGAGCGATTGCCGACTGAACATGATCTGGCGATCGAGTTTGAGGTGTCTCGTCCGATCGTTCGCGAGGCGCTGCGGCGTCTGCGCGAACAGGGCTTCATCTATTCGCGGCGTGGTGCCGGCAGTTTCGTGCGGGCTGTTGGTATGAAGCAGCCGCTCGGCTTCGGTCAGCTGGAAAATGTCGCGGATCTTCTGAATTGCTACGAGTTTCGCCTGACGCTTGAGCCGGCTGCGGCCGAAGCGGCCGCGATGCGCCATACGCCGACTGCGCTTGCCTCGATCCGTGAGGCTCTCGAACTGATGCGCGATGCCACCAATCGCCAGGCGCACCGCGAGGATGCGGATTTCCAGTTCCATCTTGCGATCGCGCGTGCCGCCAACAACACCTATTTTTCGACAGCGATGGAGGCTCTGAAGGATCACATTGCCGTCGGCATGCGCTTCCACGGTGTCTCGGTCAAACGGGACACAGCCGGGCTGTCGCGCGTGTTTGCCGAACATGAGGCGATTGCAACAGCGATCGCGGCGGGGGAAGGTGTTCGGGCGAAAGAGCTGATGCATGCCCATCTGACCGGCTCCCGTGCCCGCCTCTTCCAGACGAGCGCGTCTCTGGCGGCATTGCCGGAGGGTTGAATTGGGGCGACGACGGCGCAAATCTAAGAATGGAAAAGGGGCCTGCCGGCCCCTTTTGTGATTTCAGCCGGGGTGAAGCGCCTTCAATAGGCTGCCCTGTAGATCGCCAGCACATCCTCGACCGCCATGTCGGCCGGATTGTTGTCCATCAGGCGACGATTGGCATGGGCTTCGGCCGCATAGCCTGCAAGCGCGTCTTCATTTGCGCCATGACGGGAGAGCTGCATCTCGATGTCGAGATCGGTACAGAAGCGGCAGGCATTTTCGAGCAGGGCGTCGCGTGAGCCGGCGTTGAAGCCGAGTGCTTCAGCGACTTCCGCCGTTTTGTCCTTAACCACCGGCTGGTTGAACGCGAGCACGTGCGGGAAGACGATTGCGTTTGCGAGGCCATGCGGAAGGCCGAGCCTGGTGCCGAGCGGGTAGGCGATGGCGTGGCCCGCCGCCGTGTTGACCGGCCCAAGGCAGATCCCGCCATAGTAGGATGCGAGCATCATGCCCTCGCGGGCCTCGGTATCGGAGCCATCCTTGACGGCGCGGGCAAGATATTTACCGACGAGGCGGAAGCCCATGCGGGCAAAGCCGTCGATCATCGGATGGGCGCGCTTGTTGGTGAAGGCCTCGACGCAATGGGCCATGGCATCGACGCCTGTGGCAGCGGTCACGGCCGGTGGCACCGTGAAGGTTAACTGTGGATCGAGGACCGCGATGTCGGCGATCATATGCGGGCTCTCGACCGCGATCTTGGCACCCTTTGTCGGATCGGTGATCAGGGAGCGGATACCGGCTTCCGAGCCGGTGCCTGCCGTCGTCGCGACCTGGACGAGCCGGGTGCTGCGTCCGGCCACCTTGTTGGGGCCGGCGACGTCGGTGATTGTCTGGTTGCTGTCCCAGAGGACCGCGACGAGCTTGGCGACGTCGAGCACGGAGCCGCCGCCGAGGCCGACGACAACCTGGGGTTTGACTTGGCGCGCCACGGCGAGCGCCGCTTCCAGCGTCGCGACATCCGGTTCGCCCGGGATGGCGTCGAAGACCTCGATCTTGCCCGGCAGCTTCAGGCGATCGACAAAGCCTGCGGTGATCGGGGTCGCGATGACGAGGGTGGAGGAGGTGTCGCCGACAAGGGCGCCGACCTCTGCGATCGTGCCGGCACCGACGATGAGGCGACGCGGCTGGTGGAGCGTGATGGATGCAGTCATCGATGTCATCCTTGCGTGACCCGGCCAGCAACCAGCTTGCGGGCATAGGCGATGGCGGAATTCATGTTGCCGTGGTTGGCTAAGCCCTTGCCGGCGATGTCGAAGGCGGTGCCGTGGTCTACGGACGTGCGGTCAATCGGCAATTCGACGGAGACATTGACCGCCGTATCAAAAGCGACGAGCTTGATCGGGATATGGCCCTGGTCGTGATACTGCGCGACGACGAGATCAAAGGCGCCGGAATAGGCGCGGTAGAAAACCGTGTCGGCCGAGATCGGTCCGTGCACGTCGATCCCTTCGGCGCGGGCAGCCGCCACGGCTGGTGCGATCTGGTCGTCGTCTTCGGTGCCGAAAAGACCGTTTTCGCCGCAATGCGGATTGACGCCAGCAACCGCGATGCGCGGCTTGTCGTAGCCGATGCGCTTGAGATGGTCGTTGCCGGCCTTGATCGTCGCCAGCACGCGTTCGGTGGTCGCCCTTCGGATTGCTTCCTGCAGCGAGACGTGGGTCGAGACGTGGATGACCTTGAGGCGTTCCGAGGCGAGCAGCATGTAGGCCGCCTTGGAGCCGGTCAGGCTGCGCAGCATGCCCGTATGGCCGTCATAGTGATGGCCGGCAAGGTTCAGCGCTTCCTTGTTGATGGGTGCCGTCACGATGCAGCCGATCGCTCCAGCTTCTGCATCGCGAACGGCCTTTTCGATGAAACGGAAGGCGGCGTCGCCGGCCACCGGGCTGAGAGTACCCCAGGGAAGGGGCGCGCCCTCCACCTCAATGTCGACGACATAAGGGGAAAGGTCGATGTCGACTTCGAGCGCCTTGCGTGCCGCTTCGAGTGTCGCCAGATTGCCGTAGATGCGAGTGGCCGCGCGATCCTCGGCCGACATTTCGGCCAGAGCCCGGACAGAGATCTCGGGCCCGACGCCGCAGGGGTCGCCCATGGTGATGCCGATAATGCCGCTCATGTCATGCTCCGTTTTCGGGACGATCCCAGCCGGGGGCGAGCCGGACATATTTGATCGCGCGTCGGTGATAGGTGTAGGCGATGTGAAGGGACCCGTCCGGTCCGGCCAGGAGCCATGGATAAGACATTTCCTTGTTTCGTCCATCGGTGGAATCGTTCGACAGGCAGGTTCCCGGTCCATCCTCGATCAGGATGCGCTTGGGAAACGTCGCGCCACCGTCACGTGAGATACAAACAGTGACAGGCGCGCGCGGCACTCCCCAGATGGGGGCGCAGCCCCCGGTCGGGTCCGCCTCCGGCCTATCGTCCTGTTCTCCGAGTTCATCATAGAGAGAGGTTCGACGGTCCGGGGAGGCCGTGGCGTTGACGGGATTGCAGATGATCGCAATGCGGCCGTCGCAAAGAGTAATCGCTGCGATGGAGGAGTTGTTGTTCGGCAGGTCGGTCGGTGCCGGGATGCTCCAGGTCCTGCCTTGGTCGGAGCTCTCGGTGCGGTAGACAAAGTCTGCCTGACGGCGGCGAAAGAAGGCGGCCATGTGGCTTCCGCCAAGGGCTGTGGGAGACATGTGCACGCAGCCGATCGACTGGGGAAGCTCCTCAAGCGCCCAAGTCGCGCCGGCGTCCCTGCTGATGCCGACGGCTGCGGTGTCATGGCTGCCATTCCACTTCTGGCCAGGGCGTGGGATGCAGCGGAAGATGGGGAGAAGCCAGGCGCCGTCTGCGCGGATCACGACAGGCGCGCGCACGAAGCTGCCGCGGGGCAGGTCGAGATAGCGGCCTTCCGCAGCGGTCAGCCGTGTCGGATCGGCGGCATCCGTCGCAATCTCCGTCATCCTGATCCGGCATTCGTCCTGGTTGCCCGAAGGCTGCGACGTATGAAGCAAGAGGAGACGGCCGTCGGGCGCCTGGAACAGAACCGGGTTCTGCTCGGAATGGTCAGGGTCGGAGCTCAGCCGCTGAGGCGGACCCCAGGCCGATGCGCCCTCAGGCAACACGGAGGCGTAAATCGAAATGTCGGACTTGCCTTCAAGCGATCCGCCGAACCAGGCGCAGATCAGGCTTCCGTTCGCCTGCCTGTGCAGGAAGGATGCGTGGTTCTGGACCATTGGGGACGGAAGAAAAGCCTCGATCCGGCTCGTGTCAGCCACAGTGAGTGCGCCGGTCATCCGCCGGGCGATATCATCAGGTGTCATGGAGCACTCCTCTCGATCCTCGAAATCTGCTTTTTCTGCAAAGTTGTCAAGTTTCTTTATGTTGAAAAAATGTCGTCTGCATGAAAATTCCTGTGCTAACTATCTGAAAATCATTGTGATAAATTATAGTCTACCTCTGAAGAAAATTTACATTGGAAAATCATTTGACAAAGATGAGTGGAAGTTGGATGGTTTGGGTATGCCGACGTGGAGGTCGGGCCGGGAGGGTGTTATGCAGGTAGAAGAGAGGCGCGAGCGGGTTTCCGCAGCAGTGCTCTTCGCGATCGGGGCGGCGGTTTTGGCTGCGTCCGATGCCGTGATCGTGCGTGCCCTTGATGGCGCCGTGCATCCCTTTGTCATCGCCTTCTTCCGAGCTCTTTTCGGTATCGTCGTCGTGCTGCCTTTCCTGGCTCTGAGGCCGCAAGTGCTCAAGTCGACTCATACGCTCGGCCAGCATGCGGTGCGGGCCGTATTCAAGCTTTTCGCCATGGTGGCCTTCTTTGCTGCCTTCAGCATGGGGCCGCTGGCAGATGTAACAGCCATCGCCTTCATGTCTCCGATTTTCGTCGTTCTCGGCGCCGCCCTGTTGCTGGGCGAAAGGCCGGGGCTTGCCATGCTCGCTGCGGCGCTGGTCGGATTTTCCGGTGCGATGATCATTGTCGGACCGTCTCCGTCAGGCTTCACGCTGGCAATCGGACTGGCCCTTGTCGGCGCGCTTCTGCAGGCTGGTATCCAGTTGATCCTGAAATCGATGTCGCGTGGTGACTCCACGTCCACCCTCATCGTGTGGAATTTGCTGCTGACGGTGCCGATCTCGCTCGTGATGGCCGTGCCCTTCTTTGCCATGCCCGGTAATCGGGAGCTCGCGCTGCTTGCCCTTCAGGGTGTGGTGGGCACCACCTGCATGGGGCTTATGACCCATGCCATGTCGCTTGCGCCGGCCAGCATTGTCGCGCCGGTCGATTTTCTGCGGCTGCCGCTCGTGGCGATCGGCGGCGTTGCCCTGTTTCAAGAAACCGTCGCGCTGACCACGGTGGTCGGTGCGATCCTGATCTGCCTCGCGGCCCTCATGGCTGCGCGCTCGCGGGGCGTGAAAGCTTCAAACTGAATTCATCTGGGAGGAGAATGGAAATGAAAAAGACTGCATTACTGTGTGCCCTGGTCATGGGCACGGCCCTTTCCCCGGCCTATGCCGGGTCCGGCCCGATCAAGGTCGTGTTGCCCGAAGAGGCCGATCTGCTCGAGCCTTGCATGGCGACGCGGTCCAATATCGGCCGCATCATCATGGAGAATGTCAGCGAAACGCTGACCGAACTCGATGTGCGCGGCGGCACCGGCGTTCAGCCGCGTCTTGCCGAGAAGTGGGAGCAGAATGCCGATGGTAGCTGGCGTTTCCATCTGCGCCAGGGCGTCAAGTTCTCCGACGGCACCGGCTTCGATGCCAAGGATGTCAAGCACAGCTTCGACCGCATCATGAGCGACAAGAATACCTGCGAGTCCCGCCGCTACTTCGGCGGCATGACCGTGACCCCGACCATCGTCGATGACTACACCGTCGATTTCAAGGCTGATCCGGTTCAGCCGATCCTGCCGCTGCTTCTGTCGCTCGTCACCATGGTGCCCGAGGAGACGCCTCTCGAATTCGTTCGCGAACCTGTTGGAACCGGCCCTTACAAGCTGACTAACTGGACCCCCGGTCAGCAGATCGTCTTGACAAGCCGCGACGATTACTGGGGCGCAAAGCCCGAGGTGACCGAAGCCACCTATCTGTTCCGCGCCGACCCTGCCGTTCGCGCGGCCATGGTGCAGGCGGGCGAAGCCGATCTGTCTCCGTCGATCTCGCAGGTCGAGGCTACCAATCCGGCGACCGACTTCTCCTATCTTGACAGCGAAACCGTCTATCTGCGCATCGACCACAATATCGAGCCGCTGAACGACGTCCGCGTTCGCCGGGCGCTGAACCTCGCGGTTGATCGTGAAGCATTCCTCGGCACCCTGCTGCCGGACAGCGCGCTGTTGGCTACGGCCATCGTTCCGCCGCCGACGCTTGGATGGAACAAGGACGTGAAAGTTCCGACCTACGATCCCGACGCTGCCAAGAAGCTGATCGAGGAGGCGAAGGCCGACGGCGTGAAGGTCGATACACCGATCACCGTCATCGCCCGCTCGGCAAACTTCCCGAACGTCACGGAAATCATGGAAGCGATCCAGCAACAGTTGCAGGAAGTCGGCTTCAACATCGATCTGAAGTTCGTCGAAGTGGCCGAGCACGAGCAGTATTATTCGAAGCCCTTCGCAGAAGGCCGGGGTCCTCAGATCGTCGCTGCCATGCACGACAATTCCAAGGGTGATCCTTCCTTCTCAATGTTCTTCAAGTATGCGACCGACGGCACCCAGTCGGGCTTCTCCGACCCGAAGGTGGACGACCTGATCACGCGCGCTTCGGCAGCCGTCGGCGATGAGCGTGCCAAGCTCTGGTCGGAATTGATTGCCTATCTGCATGACGAAGTGGTCGCAGATGTGCTTCTCTTCCACATGGTCGGCTTCTCGCGTGTTTCCGAGCGTCTGGACTTCAAGCCGACAATGGCGACGAATTCCATGCTCCAGCTCTCCGAGATCAAGATCAAGTAATCGCCGGGCGGTACGCGCCGTCCTGTTCAAGGCAAGTCATGCGGCGGGATGATCCCGCCGCACCGTTTTCTCCGAGGGCGCCATGCTGAGCTTCATCCGAAAACGCGCCGTGGCCAGTCTGATCTCCCTGATCGGGCTCGTGGTCATGGTCTTCTTCCTCTCCCGCCTGACGGGGGATCCGGCGGCCCTGTTCCTGCCGGTCGAAGCTTCAGAGGAGATGAAGAACCAGTTCCGGGAACTGCATGGCCTCAACGATCCCTTGTTGGTGCAGTTCGGCCGCTATGTCGGCGATGTCGTGACCGGCGATCTGGGCGAATCTCTGCGCAAGGCCCGCCCGGCACTCGATGTGGTGCTCGAAGCCTTTGTCTGGACGCTGTGGCTTGCGGTCATAACCATGAGCCTTGTAACGGTCGCAGCCATCGTCGTCGGCTCGCTCGGCGCTTTCAGGGCCGGTGGCTTCTTCGACCGTTTCTCCTCGATTGTTTCCCTTGTCGGGGCCTCGGTGCCTGATTTCTGGCTGGCGATCGTCGCTATTGTCGTCTTTGCCGTGAACCTGGCCTGGCTGCCGACCTCGGGCACGGGCACGATCTGGCACTGGATCCTGCCAATCGGCGTGCTCTTCGTCCGGCCTTTCGGCATCATCGTGCAGGTGGTGCGCGGGTCGATGATATCGGCGCTCTCTTCGGCCTATGTGAAGACGGCGCGGGCCAAGGGTGTGAAGTCCACCCCGATCATTTTCATCCACGCGTTGCGCAATGCCATGTTGCCAGTCATCACTGTGATTGGCGACCAGGCGGCAAGCCTCTTGAACGGTGCCGTCATCATCGAGACGATCTTCGGCTTTCCAGGGGTCGGCAAACTGATGATCGATTCCATCCTGCAGCGCGACTTCAACGTTGTTCTCGCGGCAATCCTCGTCACGGCACTCGCCATCTTCCTGATGAACCTGCTGATCGATCTCGCCTATGCGCTTCTCGATCCCCGCATTCGGAATTGAGGAGAAGGCATGTCCATCGAAGCCACTATCGTCATCGACGAGCCACCCTTCTTCAAGCGCATGTTTCGCATGCTGCTTGCCGATAAATTCGCCCTGTGCGCTGCGATCTTTCTGCTCATCATCCTCCTGATGGCCATCATTGGCCCAAGCTGGCTTGGCGACCTCGCCACAAAGCAAAACCTGCGCGGTCGAAATGCAGCCCCCTTCGATTTCGAGAAGGCCTGGGTCTGGTGGATGGGCGCGGATGCGCTCGGTCGCCCACTGCTCGCCCGCATCATCGTCGCCACCCAGAACACCGTGATGGTTGCGGCCGGTGCCGTGTTGATTTCTGCTGTCATTGGAACGGTTCTGGGCCTGATCGCCGGCTTTTCCTCTCCGCGCGTCAGCCAGATCATCATGCGGCTTGCCGACGTGATCATGTCCTTCCCGTCGCTGCTGATCGCGGTCATCGTGCTCTATATTCTCGGGTCCTCGATCCTGAACCTGATGATGGTGCTCGCGATCACCCGCATCCCGGTTTATCTGCGCACCACACGCGCGGAGGTGCTCGAAATCCGCGAGCGCATGTTCGTACAGGCAGCCCGTGTCATGGGCGCCTCCAGCAAGCGCATCCTGTTCCGGCATATCCTGCCAGTGGTCTTGCCGACGCTCACCACGCTCGCCACCCTCGACTTCGCTTATGTGATGCTGGCGGAAAGCGCGCTGTCGTTCCTCGGCATCGGCATTCAACCGCCGGAGATCACCTGGGGCCTGATGATCAGCCAGGGCCGGCAATATCTCACCAACGCCTGGTGGCTCTCCTTCTGGCCGGGGCTCGCGATCATCCTGACGACGATGTCGCTGAACCTTCTGTCCAACTGGCTGCGGATTGCGCTCGATCCCGTGCAGCGCTGGCGACTGGAAATGAAAGGGGCCAAGAATGGCTGACCATCTGCTCGAAGTCCGCAACCTCTCGGTCGAGTTCCATACGGCCGTCGGCGTGGTGAAGGCCGTGCGCGACATGTCCTATCATTTGGACCGCGGTGAGACGCTGGCGATCCTCGGCGAAAGCGGGTCGGGCAAGTCGGTATCGTCTTCGGCGATCATGAAGCTGATCGACATGCCGCCGGGGCGCATCTCCTCGGGCGAAATCCTGCTCGATGGTGTCGACCTGTTGACGATGCCACTGGCGCAGCGACGCGAAATCAACGGTCGCAAGATTGCGATGATCTTTCAGGATCCGCTCAGCCACCTCAATCCGGTCTATACCGTCGGCTGGCAAATCCGGGAGGCGCTGACGACCCATGGAACGGATGCGACCAAGGCGCAGGCCGAGGCGCTTCGGCTTCTCGGACGGGTCGGCATTCCGGACCCCGAGCATGCGCTCGACAAATATCCGCACGAGTTTTCCGGTGGTCAGCGACAACGCGTAATGATTGCCATGGCGCTGGCCTTGCGTCCCGATCTCCTGATCGCCGACGAGCCGACGACTGCGCTCGACGTGACTGTGCAGGCCGAGGTGCTGGCGCTTCTCAAGGAGTTGCAGCGCGAGACCGGAATGGCCGTTCTCATCATCACCCATGATCTCGGCGTCGTCGCCGAGATTGCTGACCGGGTGGTGGTGATGGAGAAGGGTGTCCTCGTCGAGGCCGGCACGGTGCGCGAGGTCTACAAGAACCCGCAGCATCCCTACACGAAGAAGCTGATCGCGGCGGCGCCCGGCAAAGGCGAGATGCATAAACCGCTGAAGGGTGCCGAACCCGTGTTGAGCGTGCGGGACGTGCGCAAGAGTTACGGCGCCTTTTCTGCGCTCAAGGGTGTGTCCTTCGATCTGCTGGCCGGTGAAACTCTGGCGGTCGTTGGGGAAAGCGGTTCGGGCAAATCAACGCTCGCCCGCATTCTGTTGCGCCTTGATGAGCCGGATTCCGGATCGGCGCTGTGGAAGGGCAGGGACCTTTTCCAGCTCTCGCCCGCTGAACTCTACAAACTGCGTCGCGACCTGCAGATGGTCTTCCAGGATCCCACCCAGTCGCTCAATCCGCGAATGACGGTTTACCAGCTCATTTCGGAAGCCTGGGTCATCCATCCGGATATCCTGCCGAAGGCGAAATGGCGCGAGCGGGTGGCCGAACTTTTGACCCAGGTGGGTCTCGGACCGGAGCATATGAGCCGGTATCCGCACCAGTTTTCCGGTGGCCAGCGCCAGCGCATCGCGATTGCCCGGGCGCTGGCGCTCGAACCGCAGCTGATCATCTGTGATGAAGCGGTCTCGGCGCTCGACGTGTCGGTCCAGGCACAGGTCATCGCGCTTCTCGACGGGCTGCGCAAGGAGATGGGCATCGCCTTCATCTTCATCGCCCATGACCTGCCGGTCGTGCGAGACTTCGCCGACCATGTGATGGTCATGCAGAAGGGTGAGGTCGTCGAACTCGGCACAGTGCGCGAGATCTTCGAGACGCCGAAGCAAGCCTACACCCAGGCGCTGCTGGCCGCCGGGCTCGATCCCGATCCAGATGTGCAGGCCGAGAACCGTGCCGCACGTCTGAGCCGCGCCTCCTGAACCTTTAGAATTACCGGAGAATACCCATGTCGAAAAAGGCCTTCGTCGCGCTCGTCACTTGCTTCAACGAGGACGAGACGATCAATTACGAAGCCACACGCGCACAGGTCCGCCGCCAGGTCGCGGCCGGTAACAACATCATGTGCGCCGGCACCAATGGCGATTTCACCGCGCTTACCTTCGAGGAGAAGGTAAAGCTTGCGGAAGCCGTGGTCGATGAGGTCGGCGGTAAGGTCGACGTGATCGTCAATGCCGGCATGCCGGCAACCTTCGAGACGATCAAGCTCGCGAAAGAGTTCGACCGGATCGGCGTGACCGCGATCGCCGTGATTACGCCCTTCTTCATCGCCTGCACGCAGGACGGCCTTGTCAGGCACTTCTCGACAGTTGCCGATGCAGTGAAGACGCCGATCTATCTCTACGACATTCCGGCACGCACGCAGAACCACATCGAGCCGGAGACGGCGCGCAAGCTTGCGTCCCACGGCAATATCGCCGGGATCAAGGATTCGGGTGGTGCGAAGGAAACGCTCGAAGCCTATCTCGCCGTCTCCCGCGACGTACCGGGCTTCGATGTGTATTCCGGTCCTGATCATCTCGTGCTCTGGGCGTTGCAGAACGGCGCTGCGGGCTGCATTTCTGGTCTCGGAAACGCCCTTCCTGATGTGCTGGCCGGTATCCTCAAGGGTTACAACGGCGGCGACATCGCCGAGGCCGAGCGTCAGCAGGCAATCTTCACGGCCTTCCGCACCGATCTCTACGCCCTTGGTTTTGCGCCGGCGATGGTGAAGCGGGCGCTCTTCCTGCAGGACGCGACCGTTGGTGCCAGCCGTCAGCCGGCGCTGCTGCCGGATCCGGAGCAGGACGCAAAGATTGCGGAGATCCTGCGCCGATATGGTGTGCTCCCTACCGCCTGATCGCGGTTGGCCTTTCGATCTCAAGTTCGGTCTGGCATGGCCCGGCTTCTCTGTCGCAAGACATGAGGGCCGGGCCTCAAATTTTTCATCAATGCCGTGAAGCACGTCTCGGCCTCGGGGGCGATGGGCGCACTGGTCAAAAATGTTTTTTGAAAATGGTTTGACTAAATAGATTTCCGCTGTCACTCTTTCGACATCAAGAGGGGTCAGCCATGGCTTTACGGGGCACAAACCAGGAGACGGGACGGCCGTTTAATCGGCGGATCGTGCTGGAGGCGATCCGTCTGCGTGGGCCGATTACCCGGGGTGATGTAGCTCGCAGCGTGGGCCTTACCGTGCAGACCGTATCGACGATCGTGCGGGAGCTTGAGGACGAAGGGCTGATCCTCTCGGTGCAGAAAGCCCCCGAAGGCCGCGGAATTCCACCGTCGACCCTGACCATCAATCCCGAAGGCGGGCATGCGCTCGGCATTCACGTCACGCCGCTCGGCATTGAGGCGGCACTCGTCAACCTGAGGGGCGACGTGGTGGAGAGCGTGCGGCGCGATATCGTCAATGTTCCGCCCCTTGAGGCCTTCTCGATCATTGGCGAAATGGCATCGCAGCTCAAGGCCAGCCCCCGCTGCGGCCGCCTGCTCGGCGCAGGGCTCGCTATGCCGGGACCTTTCGACGTGGAATCCATGAGCTTCGTCGGGTCCACGACAATGACGGGATGGAAGGATGTCGACATCCGCCAGAATCTGGCAGATGCGACCGGCCTGCCGGCCTTTATTGAAAACGACATGGCTGCTGCGGCGCTCGGAGAGCAGCTTTATGGACTGGGTCAGCAAGTTTCCAACTATTACTACCTGTTTTTCAGCGTCGGTCTTGGTGGTGCCATGATGCATGATGGTGCCGTCATGGGTGGCGCCTGGGGCAATGCCGGTGAAATCGGCCATATCCCTGCCGTCCCCGATGGCGAGCCATGCCCCTGCGGCAACAGGGGTTGCCTTGAGCGCTACCTGTCGCTGGACGCCTTCGAGCGTCGCGGCTTGCCGGCCACCGAATGGGTGGCGGAGGTTGCGCCCTTCTTCCGCAACGCGGTTCGTATCATTGAAAACCTCTTCGATCCCGAGACGATCGTGCTCGGTGGCCTAGCGCCTCATGCCTTCCTCGGGCACCTCGCGACCCTGATCGATGGGCTCGACAATTCGGTTTCCGCCCGCGCGCATCGCGCCCTTCCTCGCGTGGTGATGGCGAGCGATTGCCAGCATTCGGCGCTGCGTGGGGCGGCTGCCCTTGCCGTCTTTGGCGTGCTCTCGCCGCGCCATGGGCAAATGTTTGAAACACAAGAAAAGGGAACCGTCTGATGACCGAGAAACTGCTCGTCCTGGATAACATCCGCATGCATTTCGGGGCGATCGAGGCCCTCAAGGGCATCAGTTTCTCGATCGGCAAAGGCGAGGTGGTCGCCCTTCTCGGGGACAATGGCGCAGGCAAGTCGACGCTGGTGAAGATCATTTCGGGCGGACTGCAGCCGACATCCGGCAGCATGCTGTTCGAAGGTCAGCCCTATCAGGCAAAGACGCCCGCCGAAGCCAAGGGCGCCGGCATTGAGACCGTCTACCAGGATCTGTCGCTCTGCACCAATGTCGATGTGGTCGGCAATTTCTTCATGGGTCGGGAGATAACGCGCAAGATCGCTGGGATCCCGTTCCTTGACGAGCGGGCGATGGAAGAGGTCACCTCCAAGGCGCTCTCCAGCGCCGGAACCCGTATCCCATCCATGCGCACGAAGGTGGAGCATCTGTCGGGCGGCCAGCGCCAGGCGATCGAGCTCAATCGCTTCGTCCATTGGGGCGGCAAGCTCGTCCTGCTCGACGAGCCTTTCGCCGCGCTCGGCGTCGAGCAGACCCGGCGGGGACTGGACATGATCCGCCATGTCGCCAGCCAGGGTATCGGCGTCGTCATCATTACACACATCATGCAGCAGGCCTTCCAGGTCGCTGATCGTATCGTCGTCATCCGCCACGGCGTTGTCGCCGGCGATGTCGAACGCGCCAAGACAAGCCCGGATGCAGTGATCGAAATGATCACAGGGCAAGCACTCGCCGGAGCCGGACCGGTGGGCAAAGAATGAAAAGGGGTCCGGCTAAAACTGGAGAGAACAATGATAAAGCGAATGATGCTTGCATTGCTGAGCGTATTGGTGCTCGGCCTATCGATGCTTTCGACTGCCGCCGCCCAGTCTAAGGGCGTCGTCTACTATCTCGTGCCGACCTTGCTCGATGAATTCCAGACGGGTTCGGTCAGCGCGCTGGAAATGTTCCTGAAGCAGACCGGCTATGAGATGAAGACGCTCAATGCCGACAACAAAACAGACATGCAGCAATCGCAGATGAATGACGTCATTGCGTTGAAGCCAAGTGCGATCATCCTCGCAGCGGTCGACTTCAATGCGTTGAAGCCCTCCATCGAGGCTGCTCGTGCCGCCGGTATTCCGGTGGCTGAATTCGACCGCCAGATCACCTCGACGCCGTCCGACTTCACCTCCGTCGCCGGTACGATCGAGATCGGTCACGTTGCCGCAGAGCAGGCCGAAGGGATGCTGAAGGCGAAGAAGGGTGACGTTGCCGGCAAGATTCTGCAGGTGCTCGGCGATCCCGGCGATCCCTATACGCTGGATATCCAGAAGGGCTTCGAGGAGAAGATGAAGGCCTTTCCGGGCGTCACCATCATCTCGGTGCCTGCGCTGCAGTGGGAGGCCAGCAATGCCGGGACGATCGTTTCCGACCAGATGCTCGCCAATCCCGATATTGACCTGATCTTCCTGCATGCCGCCCATCTTTCGGTTGCCGCGGTTGCTTCGCTCGAAGCCGCCGGCAAGAAGCCGGGTGACGTGATGATGATGAGCTCGAACGGCGCGCCTGTCGGTCTCGATCTGATCCGCAAGGGTTGGCTCAACACCGAAGTGGAGCAGCCGCTCTACGCTCAGGCTGCTGCGGTCGCCATGTTCATGGACAAGATCGTGGCCAAGCAGGAGATCAAGGCCGGCGAATACGACGTCCTTGGCCTGAAGGGTGTTGTCACCATCGAAGCCTGGGGGCCGAACATCAAGATCCCCGGTGCCGCGATCACCAAGGAGAATGTCGACAATCCGGCTTTCTGGGGCAATTTGAAGCCCCCGGCCGGTACGATCGAATCCGTCAAGTAAGACGGCTATTCCACCCGGGGTCCGAGGGCCCCGGGCTTCCTCCCTGCTAAGAACGGATTGGCCGCAATGCACCCTCGTAGCCGCACTACACTCGAATTCATCCTCGACAATCTCGTCTGGTTCATGCTCATCCTGGTTCTGGCGCTGTTTTCGGCCTTGATCCCGAACTATTTCCAGATCGGCATTTTCACCAACATCATCGAGGCCTCAAGCGTGCTCGGCGTCATGTCGATCGGCCTGGCGTTGGTGATCATCACCGGCCATATGGACCTCTCCGTCGAATCCGTCGCGGCCCTGTCGGCCATGGCCGTTGGTATTCTCTTCTGCTCGGCCGGGATCGGCATGGGGATCAAGCTCAGCCCCGAGTGGTTGATGGTCCCCGCCTCGCTTTTGCTGGCCTGTGCGATCGGCGCCCTGATCGGACTCTTCAACGGGTTTCTCGTCGTCAAGCTCAAGATGAGTGCCTTCATCATCACGCTTGCTTCCTTCATCTGGGTGCGCGGCATTGTTCTTGCCGTCTCGGGCGGGCGCTCTGCCCAGGATCTTGATCCCGCCATCCGCTGGTTTGCGATTGAACGTTTCGCCGGCATTCCGCTGTCCGCCTGGATCGCGATCGGCTGCTTCCTGGTCTTTTCCGTGATGATGGCAAAGACGCCGTTCGGCCGCCATCTGTTGATGATTGGCGGCAACGAGACGGCGACCTTCCGGGCTGGTATCCGTGTCACCCGCAATCTGATCATCGCCTTTGTGATGGCCGGGGCGATTGCCGGCCTCGCTGGCTGGCTGCTGGCGATCCGTACATCCGGCGCTACCGCCAATCTCGGCGTGGGTCTGCTGTTCAACGCGTTCGCAGCTGTTGTCATCGGCGGTGTCAGCCTCAAGGGTGGCGTCGGCGCGTTGCCGGGCGTCTATGCCGGCGTGCTGCTGCTGTCTTCCATCAACACCGCAATCAACCTGATGGGACTGCCGGCGAACTATACCCAGGTCATCCACGGCTTCCTGGTTCTCGCTGCGGTTCTCCTCGATACCTTCAAACAAAAGCTCCGCCAGAGGCTCGCATGACAGACAGACTGAAAGACAAGGTAGCCCTGGTCATCGGTGCCTCGCGTGGTATCGGCAAGGCGGTCGCGCTACGCTTCCAGGAAGAGGGAGCGAAGGTTGTCATCGCAGACTTCGAAGCAGAGGAAGGCCAGGCTGCGGCAGACGATATCGGCGCTGCCTTCGTCAGAACCGACATCTCGAAGATGGATGACGCGATTGCGGCCGTCGCCTTCACGGTAGAACAATACGGGCGCCTCGACATCATCGTTCAGAACGCCGGCATCTATCCGTGGCAATTGATCGAGAACACGGCCCCGGAAGACTGGGATAATGTGATGGCGGTCAACCTGCGCGGCTGCTTCAATGCGGCGCGGGCGGCTCTCATGCCGATGAAGGCACAAGGATATGGTCGCATTCTCTTCACTTCATCCATCACAGGCCCGCATGTGACGAGCCCGGGGCACGGGCATTACTCGGCGAGCAAAGCCGGCATCAACGGCTTCATCCGGTCGGCTGCGCTGGAGTTTTCATCCTACGGCATCACGGTCAATGGCGTCGAGCCGGGCAATATCCTGACAGAGGCAATTCAGCTGCACCGCAGTGCGGCCTTCATCGAGAACATGGAGGTCGCCATTCCACTTGGACGTCTAGGCTCGCCCCGCGACGTGGCCAATGCCTTCCTGTTCCTGGCCTCGGATGATGCCAGTTACGTGACGGGCACGACCATAGTGGTGGATGGCGGCCAGCTCCTGCCGGAGGGCGCAGACTTCAGGCTGCAACCAACCTGAGCAGGGTTGCCGCAGTCGCTGGTCTTTGGAAAATCAGGCAGATTCGCGCTCGACCAGCAGGCATTCCACCTTGAGCTGGTCGTGTGAGCTGTTCAGGCCGCCGGTGATGTCGGAGATCACTTCGACGGCCATGGCGCCCATTTCAAACATCGGCAGATGGAAGGTAGTCAGCGGCGGCATGGTGAACTGGGCGATATCCCGGTTGTCGAATCCGACGACCGAAACGTCACCGGGAATCGATTTTCCGAGTTCCTTCAATGCGTCGATGCACCCCAGCGCCATCAGGTCGTTGGCGCAGAAGATGCCGTCCGGAGGTTCCGGCAGCTTCATCAGCGCGTGGGTCTTTTCGTAGCCTGAGGACGGTTCCCAGTTGCCATAGTGGACGAGGTCCGGGTCATAGGTGATGTCGTTGCTGGCCAGCGCCTGCTTGTAGCCGCGCAGGCGGTCTCGCGGGTTGTCGAGGCCTTCCTGGCCGTTGATCAGGGCAATCCGCCGCCGTCCGGCAGTGATCAGCCGTTCGGTCGCGGCCCGTCCGCCGGCGACGTCGCCGGGCAGGATCGATGCCAGCCGGCGTTGCTGGTCGTAGCAGTTGACCAGGACTGACGGTGCGCGGAACAGCGGCTCTGGCGGATCAATCTTGCGGGTGAGGATCGTTCCGAAGATGTAGCCGACCAGAACCTGGCCATCGCAGACGGAGAAGATGCTGCCATCAGGGTCCTCGCCTTTGCGGAACACACCGAGGGTGACGATGATGCCAAGCTCCAGGGCCTTTTCACGCGCACCTTCGAAGGCCATGGCCATCCAGGGGTCCGTGGTCAGTTCGTCGACGACAAAGACGATGACCCGGCTGCCGGCCGCTGCAGGTGTCGGCGTCTTGTTGGAGAGGCGGTAGCCGAGCTGTTCTGCGGCATCGAAGACCCGTTTGCGGGTGGATTCGCTGAAGCGGGCCCCGGAACTGCCATTCAGAATGAGCGACACGGTCGCCTGGGACACTTGCGCCAGCGCCGCCACATCCATCATCGTCGGTTTCAAGGCATTCTCCATGACGAACACCGTGGTTTCCGAAGTGCTGACCGGCTTTCAGGACCTGAAATGCCGGATACGATCGAAGGCGACGGCAACCACAATGAAGGTACCTATGAACATTCCTTGCCAGAATGTCGAGATGCCCAGCAGGATCAGGGAGTTGCGGATCACTTCTATCAACAGCGCGCCGACCACGGCCCCGAGCGCATTGCCTTCGCCGCCAGCCAAATTGGCACCGCCGATGACGGCGGCCGCAATCACCGTCAGCTCCATGGCTTGGCCGAGATTGGTGGTGACGCTGCCCAGCCAGCCGGCCATCAGAATGCCGGCAAGGCCTGCGGTGAAGGCGGAGAACATGTAGATGCTCACCTTCATGCGCCGCACAGGGATACCGGTCAGCAAGGCTGCATTCTCGCTGCTGCCGATGGCGAAGAGATGCTGGCCCCAGCGCGTCCACTTGAAGGCAAGTGACATGATCAAAGTCAGGGCTGCGAGCACATAGAGAGGATGGGGGATGCCGAGCGTCGATCCGCCGCCAACCCAGATCAGGATGTTGTGGTCGGGACCGAATTCCCAGATCATCTTGTTGTCAGAAAGCACCATGGCCAGCGATCGGGCGGCCGAGAGCGTGCCGAGCGTGACGACGAAAGGCGGCATGCCGGCATAGGCGACCAGAACACCGTTTAGCAGCCCGACAAGCAGGGCGGCGCCCAAAGCCAGCGGAGCGGCCAGCAGGAATGGCGCTCCGGCTTCCATGGTGACGCTGATCACCATGGCACTCAGTACGACCGAGGATCCGACGGAGAGGTCGATGCCGCCGGAGGCAATCACCGCCGTCATGCCGATCGCGATGATCCCGACAAAGGCAAAGTTGCGCGCGACGTTGAACAGATTCCGCTCGCTGGCGAAGGCATCCGTCAGGAATGTCAGGGCGAGGCAGGCGAGGATGGCTGCGAGAAAGACCCAGAACAGCTGCAGGCTTGCGATCCGAGACAGCCAGTTCCGGTGTTCGCTTCGCGAAATGACGTCTTCCAGTGTGGTCATCGTCCAGTTCCTCCTCAGGCTGTTTCGATCGCGCCGGTGATCAGGCCGGTCACTTCCTCGGGCGAGGATTGCGCTGCTCTCTTGTTGGCCACCAATTCGCCGCGCCTAAGCACGGCGATCCGATCGGAGACCCCGAAGACGTCGGGCATGCGGTGGCTGATCAGGATGACGCTGATGCCCTGGTCGCGCAGCCTGCGGATGACGTCGAGCACTTCGGCCACCTGGCGCACCGAGATCGCCGCCGTCGGCTCGTCCATCATCACGATCTTTGGCTGTGAGAGGAGGGTGCGCGCAATGGCGACCGCCTGGCGCTGGCCGCCCGACATGCGGCGCACGAGATCGCGGGGACGAGTTTCCGATTTCAGCTGGCGGAAGAGGCCGGCGGCAACGCGGTTCATATGGCCGAAGTCGATATAGCGGAGTGGCCCCAGTTTTTTCATCGCCTCGCGGCCGAGGAATACATTCGACGCTGCGGAAAGGTTATCGCAGAGTGCGAGGTCCTGGTAGACGACCTCGATCCCCTCCCGTTGTGCATCGCGGGGGTTGTGGAAGGTCACTGGCTGGCCGTCGATACGGATCTCGCCCGTCGTCGGTGGAAAGTTGCCGGCAATGATCTTCACCAGCGTGCTCTTGCCGGCGCCATTGTCGCCCATGAGGCCCAAAACCTCCCCCGGCTCAATCGATAGGGCCACCGACGACAAGGCTTGGATTGCTCCATAACTCTTTGAAATTCCATGCAGTGTTAATCGCGACACGCGCAAGCCTCCCCCATCCTGTTCTCCTCCAGCATCAGAATGCCGACGCCGGGTCAGGCGGTCAACGACTGTTCTTATATTAATGATGCTTGACTTAATATTATTACTAAATATTAATTCGAGCAACCAGCGAATGAGTGCGCAAGGGAGGCGTTGAATGAGGTTGCTTGTCACGGGCGCCACCGGAAAGGTCGGCCAAGCCTTCCTTCCGGCCTTCCTCCGCGAGCCGCGCTTCGCCGGCTGGAGCGTCGTGGCGCTATGCAACAACAGGCTGATCGAAGCCGGGGATCGGGTGTCGGTGGTGAAGGGGTCGGTCGCAGATCCTGGCGTGGTATCGGCGGCGCTATCAGGTGTTACCCATGTCCTGCATCTTGCAGCCGTCAAGGAGACGCCGGACCAGGCAATCGACGTTGCCCTGAAGGGGCTTTACCTGCTTCTCGATCATTTCTGCCGATCGGATGATGGGCGGCAATTCGTTTTGCTCAGCGGCGACTGCGTCGTCGGCCACATCTTCCACGACTATCCGGAACCGATCACCGAGCAGTCGCCGCGCAAGGCCTATCCCGGGGCCTATGCGCTGACGAAAGTTCTCGAAGAGGTGATGCTTGAGCAGGTCGGCATCCAGTCGGGCCTCAACTGGACGACGCTTCGGGCGCCGTGGATTATGGAGAAGGACGATTTCCGCCAGGCGTTCGCGCTGGGAGAGGAACAGTTCGGTGGGCCGCCTTGGCAGACGCTGCTCGATCCGGAGCAGCACCAACAGCTTCGCAAGGGCGGATATTTCCCGGCAATGCGCGATGCCCGCGGGGGGTATCTGAAACGCAGTTTCATCCATATCGACGATCTCGTCAGCGCAATCCTGTCGGCCATCGACAATCCAGAAGCCTTTGGCCAGCTGTTCAACATCGCCATGGACGAACCGGTCGATTACGGCCGCGTCTCGGAGCGGCTGAAAACCGTCGCCGGACTGGAGCCCGCTGAAATCGCCACGTCGTTTCACAGCAACTGGCTCGACAATTCAAAAGCGCGGAAAATTCTTGGGTGGCGGCCCGAAATCGACCTCGACGGGCTCGTGGAGCGGGCCTGGAATTATCGGCGCGCGGCGGATGATCCGCGCATCGTCTGGTATCCCGGCTGAGCAGGAGGGCTTTCGCCGGCATTTTGGAGGAGGAAAACAGCAATGAAAATGCGTTATCTGGCATTCACTGCAATACCTGTTCTCATGGCCCTGGCCGGGGAGGGCGCAGCACAAGACAAGAAGACACTGGCGATCGTCGTGAAGGGGCTCGACAACCCGTTCTTCGAGCAGATCAATCTGGGCTGCAAGAAGTGGCTCTCGGAAAATCCCGATAGTGAATACGAATGCCTCTACACAGGGCCGGCATCCTCGGCCGACGAGGCGGGCGAAGTGCAGATCGTGGATGACCTCTTGACCCGCGGCGTGGCGGCAATCGCCATCTCACCCTCGAACGCGCCGGCCATGGCCAATCGCGTTCGCGAGATTGCCCCGTCCGTGCCCGTGATGACGGTTGATGCCGATTTTCTTGAGAAGGATCACGACCTGCGCAAGACCTATCTCGGCACCGACAACTACCTGATGGGCGTCAAGATGGCGGAAGAGGCGAAGAAGCTGAAGGCCGAGGGCGGTTCCGTCTGCCTGCAGCTCGGCAATGTCGCGGCCGCCAACATCAATTCCCGCGCGCAGGGCTTCCGCGACACCATCGCCGGAGCCAAGGATGTCGAACGCCTGACGGGCCAGAATGGCTGGACGGAAATCGAGGGCTGCCCTGTTTATACCAACGACCAGGCCGATCTCGCGAACCAGCAGATGTCGGATGTCTTTACCGCGCATCCGGATCTCGACGCCTTCATCCTGATCGGCGGCTGGGCACAGTTTGCACCCCAGGCCTACACCCAGGTCACGGATCAGGTGATGGACAAGCTCAAGTCGAAGGAGCTTGTCATCGTGGCCGGGGATACCCTGCCGCCGCAGACGCAGGCATTCCGCGAGGGTCGGAGCCATGCCCAGGTCGGCCAGCGTCCGTTCGAAATGGGCTACAAGGCGCCTGACGTGATGATCCAGCTGATCAAGGGCGAAAAGGTCGAAGACCCGTTGTTCACCGGCCTCGACGTCTGCAACACCGAAGATCCGGGATTCTGCAAGGACAACTGACACTCGAACGAGAGAGCTCGCGCTCTCTCGCCATTTCGTTCGGCATGCGGATGGTCCGGGAGGGGCCATCCCGCATGTCGCGGTTCAACATGATGGCAGCCCATGGAGAGGGTTGCGGGAGGATAAAATGAAGAGCCTATCAATCACGGCCCTTGCGGCCGTACTCACGCTCGCGGCGACGCCTGTGCTGGCGCAGGAAAAACAGTCGCTCGCCTTTGTCGTCAACGCCGCCTCCGACTTCTGGAAACTGGCGGAAGCCGGCGTCAAGGCGGCACAGGCGGAGCTTCCCGATTTCGATCTGCAGTTCCGTTATCCGGCGCAAGGCACAGCTGCGCTGCAGAACGCGCTGATGGACGACCTTGTGGCGGCCGGTACCGATGCGATCATGATTTCCTCGGTCGATCCGAAGAATTCGGTTGATGCCTTCAACAAGGTCGCGGCACAGGTTCCCCTGTTCACCACCGATAGCGACGCGCCGCAGTCCAAGCGTATCGCCTATCTCGGCTCGTCCAACACGCAAGCCGGCATCCAGGCGGGTGAAATCGCCGTGAAGGCGCTGCCCAAGGGCGGCAAGTGCATGGGCTTTGTCGGGTTCCTTGGGGCTGACAATGCCATGGAACGCATCGCCGGCTTCCGCCAGGCCGTCGACGGCAAGGGCATCGAACTGGTCGACGTGCGCGGCGACGACGTGGACTTTGCCCGCGCCCGCTCAAATGTCGACGACGTGTTGGCGGCAAACCCCGATATCGACTGCATGGTCGGCTTCTATTCCTACAATCCGCCGAAAATCTACGAGGCCCTACAGGCCGCCGGTAAAGTCGGCGCGATCACCGTGATCGCCTTCGATGAAGACCCGATCACGCTCGGGGCGGTGCGGGAAGGCAGCTTTGCCGGCACCGTCGTCCAGGATCCCTATCAGTGGGGCTATCAGGGCATGAAACTGATGGCCGCCTATCTGAAGGGCGACAAGTCGCAGGTTCCGGCAGACGGGCTGATCATCGTGCCGACGCAGGTGATCGACAAGGCGAATGTCGACGCATTCGAAAAAGAGCTCAAGGCGCGTATCGGCGGCTGATCCGGTGCCGCTGATACCCCGGTCTGCGCGGATCGATCCGGTTCGCGCAGACCATCCGCTTGCCGCAGAGGAGCCTCGAATGTCCCCCGCCGCCGCCATTTCGCTCGATCTCGTCGGGATCACCAAGGTCTATGCAAATGCCGTGGCTCTCAACGGCGTGTCGCTTTCGATCCGTGGCGGCGAAGTTGTGGGGCTGATCGGCGAAAACGGTGCGGGCAAGTCGACGCTGATGAAGGTGCTTGGCGGCACGATCGCACCTGACGAGGGGGATATCGTCATCGACGGGGTGCGCTTGGTGGCGATGACCCCGGCTGCGGCCGTGGCCCATGGCATCGCCTTCGTGCATCAGGAACTCAATCCCTTTGCCAATCTCGATGTCGCCGGCAATGTGCTGCTGGGGCGCGAGATCCGCAGAGGTCCCTTCGGTTTCATCGATCGGGAGGCGATGGAAAAGCGCGTTCGTCCGCTGCTCGAACTGCTGGGAACGCGATTTGGCCCATCGACGCCCGTGTCGGAACTGTCGCTCGCCGACCAGCAATTGCTTGAGATCGCCAAGGCGCTGTCGATCAATGTCCGGCTGCTGATCCTCGACGAGCCGACATCAAGCCTGACGCTGTCGGAGACGCAGCGGTTGCTCGCCGTGATCCGCCGGTTGCGCGATGACGGCGTCGCCGTCTTGTTCATCACCCATCGGCTGGCGGAAGTGGAGGCCGTGGCGGACCGCGTTGTGGGCTTGCGCGACGGACAGAATGCCGGTGCGCTGTCACGGGAGACAATGACCAAGGATACCATGGTTCGCCTGATGATCGGTCGCGACGTCAAGCAGTTTTACGTGCCGCCAGAGCGGCAGGCTGGCTCTGTGATCCTGCAGACCATCGGGCTGCGGACCGAGGCCTATCCCGAGGCTGCCGTCGATCTTCACGTTCGCAGTGGGGAAATCCTCGGTCTCGCCGGCTTGGTTGGTGCAGGACGCACCGAGCTTGCGCGAGCGCTGTTCGGCATCGATGCCATTCAGGGCGGACATGTGGAGATCGTCGGAAAGGCAGTCCAGTCTGGGTCGGTCCGGGCTGCGATCGAGGCAGGTATATGCCTGGTGCCCGAGGACAGGAAGACAGAAGGTCTTTTCCTCGATTTTTCCACTGCCACAAACATCGTGATGCCGAGGCTCGACACGATCGCGAAGGGTGGTTTCGTCGACACCGCTGCGGAGCGGGCTGTTGCTGCGGATTTTCGACAGAGGCTGTCAATCAAGGCAAATCGTCTGGACAGGGCCGTCGGCGAATTGTCGGGCGGCAATCAGCAGAAGGTGGTGCTGGCAAAGTGGCTTGGGCTCCAGCCTAGGCTGATCATTCTCGATGAACCAACCCGGGGCATCGACGTCGGGGCCAAGGCCGAAGTCTACCGGCTGATGCGGGATCTCGCGGCCGGGGGCGCAGCGATCCTGATGATCTCCTCCGACATGGAGGAAGTCATTGGCGTGTCCAACCGGGTCGCCGTCATGCGCCGTGGCGCCATTGCCGGCGTGCTCGAACGCGACGACGTCAGCGAGGAAGCCGTTCTGCGGCTTGCCGTCGAATAGAGGGAAGAGCAGATGCATAAGAAAGACATCGGGCTTGCCGTTCTCGTCCTCACCGTCGGGACGATCGTGGCGCTGGTCAATCCGCGTTTCCTGTCGCCGATCAACCTGGCCAATACCGCCAATCTGATCGGGTTGTTCGGTCTCTTTTCCATCGCCGAGGCCTTCGTCATCGTCACGGCCGGGATCGAGTTGTCGATCGGCTCGGTCATCGCGCTGCTCGGGGTCATTTTCATCGACCTCATTGCCTCGCATGGCGTGCCGTGGCCGGCCGCATTGGCCATCGTCCTCTTGCTCTCGGTGGTCATCGGGCTTCTGCATGGCTGGCTGATCACGCGCCTGAAGCTGCAGCCTTTCGTCGTCACGCTCTGCGGCCTGCTGATCTATCGCGGCGTGGCCCGCTTCTACACGAAGGACGGCACGGCCGGCTTTACCTTTGGCACGGATCTGCCGATGCTCGAATATCTGTTCGTCGGGCGCACGGCGGGCGTGCCGCATTCGGTCATTGCCTTCGCCATCTTCGCGGTATTGGCCTGGGCGCTGCTGCATCGAACCGTCTTCGGACGCCATCTGATGGCGGTGGGCAAAAACGAGGAGGCGGCGCGTTATTCCGGTATCGACACCAAGCGCGTCATTCTCCTGGCCTATATGCTCTGCATGTTTCTGACGGGTGTTTCGGCCGTCTTCTTCGCCATGTACACGAAGTCCGTCCAGCCTTCCTCGCATGGCAACTTCTACGAGCTCTACGGTATTGCGGCGGCGGTGCTTGGCGGATTTTCTCTCCGGGGCGGAGAGGGGGCGATCGTCGGTGTGGTGCTCGGCGTGGTGTTGCTGCAGGTGCTTCAGAACCTCGTCAACCTGCTCGGTATCCCGTCCTCACTGAACTTCGCCGTCATGGGTGCCGTGATCCTTGTCGGGGTCACCGCCGATACGCAATTCGTCGCCTATCGCGAGAGACGACGGCAGGCGGCGGCCCGTGCGGCATTGAAACCGGGCGGTGACGCCTAGAACAATCCCGGCAAAACCGATTCCGCGTGTGCGGGAGTGCGTTTAGCAGAAGCCGTTCAACTTGAGGATTTTATGGGCGTCGATCGAGGCGCGGAGCTTGTCTTCGGAATCGCGGTCGCCCTGGTTGACGTCCGGGTGGTGCATCTTGAGCCGCTCCTTGTAGCGGCTGCGGATTTCTTCCGGAGTGGCGTCGGGCGAGAGGTCCAGCGTCTCAAAGGCCTTGGCTTCGAGCACCTTCAGCTTGCGCCGTTGCAGATCGGCAGCCGCCGCTTGACGTTGGGCGGCGCTCTTGCGTGCGTTGATCGCCTTGGCCGAACCGGAACGAGCCTTCAGCGGAAGGGGGATTTCCTTTGACGCTGTCGTGGTCGTGCCGACTGTCACGCGGGCACCGGTTGCGGCTTCGCGCTGGTAGCGCGCCGTCACCGGATCCGAAAGGCTGGTCTGGTAGTTGTAGCCCTTGTTGTAGTCCTTCACATGCTCCTGGCAGAAGAGCAGGTAGAGGCCATCGGCATCGCAGCCCACAGGTGCTCGGTGGGCACCGTGCTTCTCGCACCCGTCCCATTGGCACCTAGGGCCGCTCTCGATACGTTGCGCGACAGGCTTTTTTTTGGTCGACCGCAGGCCGACGAATATCTTTGAATCAGACGTCATCGGGCCATATAGGGCAGTCTGCCCCTGCCGGGCAAGGACTATGACGCATGGCACACACGCTGTATTCGTCGAGCCCTCGCTTGCGATGAATGAAGCTGATCCTCCTCGGGTGGCAATCGTCCAAACCGACGTCGTTCGCGTGAAGCGTAGAGTGGGTTTAAAGTGCCGAGCCGTGCCCGACACTTTCCCATGAATTTACCGAAATCGCGTCAGCTCAAGGCTTCCATCTTGCCTGATGTCGGGATGTTCGGGGCGGTCTTGTTGTCGACGATGACGAGGTCGAACGTGCCGTCGTCCTTGCGGCGCCACTGGCCACCGACCAACGGTGTCTTGGTAACGTTTTTGGCCGCAAAGGGTGGAACGCCCTGGCCGTTCCATTCGACATGGCCGACGATGGTGTCGACCTTGGAGGCGGCGATCGCTGCGGCGACGCCTTCTGCATCGGTCACATCAGTGACGCGGCCCATGACATCGGTCGCCATCTCGAACAGCGAGTGGATGAAGCCGATCGGCTGGGTCCAGGGGCGACCGGTCTTGGCCGTGAAGTCTGCGGCAAGGTCTGCGGCGCTCTGGCCTGTTAGAGACGACTTGAACGGATGCTGGGCCGACCACCAGACTTCGGACGAGAGATTGTGGCCTGCCGGTCCCAGCGTCTCGACCGATTGCGGGAAGAGGATCGCCTTTGCCACCGTCAGAGCCTTGGGCGAAAAACCCTGCTGCTTGGCCTGGTTCCAGAAGGTGGTGAAGTCAGGCGGAATGACTACGCCGGTGATGATGTCGCAGCCGCCATCCTTGAAGGCGTTGACCTGGGCGGTGAAATCGTCCGAGAGGTTCTGGTAGCGGCCTGGATCGAGGAGATCGTAGCCGGCCTGTGCCAGTCCCGGCTTCAGGCCGACATTCGGATCGCCCCAAGCATTGCCATCAGCGTCGTTGGGAAACAGGCCGCCGACCTTCTTGTTGGTGTCGAGCTGGTTCCACATGTTGGTGAAGACGGCGATGACGTCTTCCAGACCCCAGAAATAGTGATAGGCAAAGTCGAAGGGTTTCCAGCTCTGCGGGTCGCCGGGATTTCCCTGCTGGCCGATAAACCAGGGTTGCCAGGGCGCTTTGGTCGAGATGCAGGGAATGCCTTCCGCCTCGCAGGTGGTCGCCACCGGATTGGTAGTTTCCGGCGTGGAGGCCACCAGCATCAGGTTGATCTCGTCGGAGAGGATCAATTCCTTGGCGACATCCGCTGCGCGGTTCGGATTGGACTGGCTGTCCTTGACGATGACCTCGAAGTTCTTGCCCGCCTCGGAGGCAAGGAAGGAGGCGATGTTGTAGGCGTCGCTTTCGCCGAAGCTTGCCAGCGGTCCCGTCTGCGGGCTGACATAGCCGATTTTGATCTTGGCTCCTTGGGCGATTGCGGGCGCCGCGAGGCCACCAAAGCCATAAGCGAGACTGCCGGCGGCTGTCGCCTTCAATAGTTTCCTGCGCGTGATCATGCTGTCCTCCCCATTGGTGTTTGGTTTTCAGGCGGCAGCGCGGCGAAAGGGCCGGCTGCCGACCGCAAGGTCCGTCAGTATGGCGTCGAGTGCTGCGACCTCCATTTCGGATGCCTGGTGCGGGCGTCCGGGAAAGAGTTCGCTCCGAAGCCTCGCGCGCGCCCTCCCAAGCGCTTCTGAGGCTTCGGCAAAGGCCGTGACCGGAATCCAGGGGTCCTGGTCCGAGCCGGTGAGATAGACCGGCAGGCCATCGAGATCGGTAGCCGGCCGCTCGTCCGTGGATTGGCCGACGCGGCAGCCGGTCAGGTTGACCATGGCGCCATTCCAAGGCCCGTACTTGAAGGCATATTCCAGCGACAGACAGGCGCCCTGGCTGAAGCCGCCGATCACCAGCGGCTTGTCGCGTCCACCAGCTTCGCGAAGGCCCTCGACCAGCCCGTGCAGGTAGTCGAGGGAGATGCCGAGCTCTTCCCTCGTACTGTCGTTGAGGGCGTCGGTCGCGCGCGCTACATACCAGCTGTTGCCTTCTGCCCGCGGCAGGCAAAAGGCGACACTGCCGGTCGAGAGCCGCCCGATGACCTGCTCCATCATGTCCTCGGGCGATTGGGTTCGCCCATGCACGAAGACGCAGAGAACCTCGGCCTCAGCCGGGCAAACGCCGTAGCGGTGCGGCTCGCCATGTTTTGCCATGTCGGCCTCGCTTTTAGAAGTTGGCGGGTTCCAGACCGGCGATCAGTTCCTCCCTGCGGTCTTCGAACCACGGTGGGAAGACCAGCGTCGAGCCGATCGCATCCGCCGGCTCGTCCTTGGCCCAGCCACCTTCGACCGACCAGGCGATTTCGAAGAGGGCGCCGCCGGGCGAGCGCACATAGCAGGACTTGAAGTAGTTGCGGTCCTTCTGGTCGGAGACATCGGTGAAGCCGAGGCCTTCGATATGGGTTTTCAGCTTCAGCTGGTTCTCTTCATTGCCGGTGTTGAGTGCGAGGTGATGGATCGTCCCGCCCGACAGCGTCCAGGTGCCCTGCGGTCCGGTCGGCTGATGCAGGACCTCGACCATGCTGGAGGGGCCGCCGGCATTGGGAACGGAGAACATCAGGCCCTCCTCGCTGTCGGCTTCCTTCTTCATGCCCATTGCCACCGTCAGGAAGTCGTCCATCGAGGTCCGGTCGAAGACGGCGACGGCCGCGCCGTAGATCCCTCTGATACCGTGATGTGGCCCGATGCCATGCGTCTCACTGGTGATCGGCTCGCGCGTGTCGGCCGGGCTTTCGACCAGTTCGTGCTCAATACCGCACGGGTGTGCGAGCGCCACGCGGGTGATGCCGAAACGGCTGGTCTTGCTAGCCTCAATGCCCCGTTCGTTCAGGCGGTTCACCCAAAATTCCGAGGATCCAAGCGGGATCGACAGCTGGATGATCTTTGACTGGTTGGTGCCGCGCTTGCCGTAAATGCCGGGCTTGCGGAAGGGAAACGTGGTCACGATGGTCGAGGGATCGCCGTTCTTGGCACCGTAATAGAGATGATAGACGGGGATCACGCCGTCGAAGAGCACCGTTCGCTTGATCGAATGCAGGCCCAGCGTCTTGGTGTAAAAATCATAATCCTCCTGCGCCCCGTCTGTGCTGAGCGTGAGGTGGTGATAACCCGAAATGAATGACATGCGTTTCCTCCTCCAAATACCGTCATGCGGACAAGCAGGGTCCGCAGACACGAACACCGAGAGACATCCTCAAAATTGGGAATACAGGCTGCGATAGTCCTCCATGCGGCACACAAGGTGCGCATCTCCCGAGCCTGTGATTTCCGCAGGATCCTCCCTGTCCCGCCAACATACAGGCGATTGTCCGCTCTGTTGATAAAATTGCTTATATCCGATATAGCAAATTGCTATGAAGATCGACGAAAGACACCTTGTACAGCTCGCGGCTGTCGCAGAGACGGGTGGGGTTACCGAGGGCGCGGCGATGCTCGGCATGACGCAGCCTGCCGTGTCGCGCACATTGTCGATGCTGGAACGGCGCGTCGGGGAGCCGCTGTTCATTCCGGGCAAGCGGCCGCTGCAGTTGACGCCGCTCGGGCAGCAATTGGCAATTCAGGGACGGTCGATCCTCATTGCGTCGCGCAAGGCGGTCGACATCGTGCGCAGCTTCCAGTCGGGTACATCCGGAAGGATCAAGGTCGGCGGCGTTCCATTCTTCATGGATGCGGTCATTTCGCAGATGATCGCCTCCTTCCAGATGCAGGAACGCGACATCCTCGTCGAGCAGTCCTATGGCAACATGCCTGATCTGTTGAATGAGCTTGAGTCCAGCCAGATAGACATGGCGATCACACCGATCGGCAGCGCCGAGCTGGGGGCCGACTTCCAGTTCCAGCCGCTCCTGCCGGGACGCAATGTGTTGACCTGTGCGGTCGGCCATCCATTGCTGCACAAACGGACGCTGCGCATCGAGGATATCGTCACTTATCCCTGGGTCGCACCGCTGCCGGGATCGCCGCTGGTGCTCGATCTGCACAATATACTGATTACGCTGGGGATTTCAGAACTTTCGATCCGCTATTCGGGCGGGTCGCTATTGTCGGTGGTGAACTACATCGCCTCGACCGATGCGCTCGCCATTCTGCCGCATTCGGTGGTCTTCTCCTTTCGTGGCGAGGACAAGATCTCGATTGTGCCGGTCGATATCCCGCAGCCCGAGCGAACGCTCGGCATCATCACGCGGCGCAAGACCTATGCAAATCCGGCCGGCCGCAAGTTCCAGGATCACATCGTGCGGGCTTTCAAGGACCTCAAGACAATCATCGAGCGCCACGAGAAATCGATCGTCTGGGGGCAGGGGCCGTTCCTGCCAGAGCGGGACCGGTAGGGGATGAGACAAGCCGCTTAACTGGCCTCACGGTTTGATCGGGATCTGCAGGCCGATCTTGATATCGCGCAGAACGACATTGGTGTTCATACGCTTGATTTGCGGGTTTTCCGTCATCAACTGCGCACTGATGTCGTCATAGTGTTCGACGTCGCGAGCGGTGATGATGGCGACGAGGTCTACCTGTCCGGTGACGTAGTAGACCTGCTGGATGTTGTCCTGTTTGTCTGCCCAGCTGCGGAAGCGGGCGAGCGCATCGTAATTGTCGCGTTCGATCTCCATGCCGGTGATGAAGGTCATCGGATAATCGGTTGCCTTGCGATCGACCACGGCAATTTCGGCGGTGATGATACCGTCCGACCGTAACCTCTTCAATCGACGCTGAACCGCCGAAGGGGAGAGCCCAATGCGGTCGGCGATTGCCTCGGCCTTCATCTGGCAATCGCGCTGCAAGAGATCGAGAATGCTGCGATCGAATTGGTCCAGTTGCTCGACCATGGTGGCCTCTCCTCCCTTATCCGGGCAATTTTCGGGCGATGCAAGCGCAGTTCGCGTGTCTCGCGCCGATCATGAGCGTCATTCTGGTCTTTCTGCGATAATTCTGCGTAGAGCGCAATAAATGCGAAGAAAACAGGCATGGCTGGCCATCTATGGTCAACTCTCAAATCGACTTATCAAGGACCCCGATGACAATCGCCGCCACTGCCGCTCTCGACGTCAGCGATCTCCACAAAAGCTTTGGCCAACTGGAGGTTCTCAAGGGCGTCTCGGCCACGGCGAAACGCGGGGATGTGATTTCGCTCATCGGTTCGTCCGGCTCCGGCAAAAGCACTTTCCTGCGTTGTATCAACCTGCTTGAGACGCCCGACAGAGGACGGATTGTGGTGGGTGGAGAAGAGATGCGCCTGAAGCCCTCGCGCAAGGGTGGCCTGGAGGCTGCCGACCGCAAGCAATTGGAGCGGTTGCGCACCGGGCTCGGCATGGTCTTCCAGAGCTTCAATCTCTGGGCGCATCGCACAGTGCTCGAAAACGTCATTGAAGCGCCGGTGCATGTGCTGAAAGTTCCGCGCTGCGAGGCGATCGAGAAGGCGGAGAGCCTACTCGCCAAGGTCGGGCTTTACGACAAGCGCGATGCCTATCCGGCCTTCCTCTCCGGTGGCCAGCAGCAGCGCGCGGCAATTGCCCGTGCGCTCTGCGTCGATCCGGCCGTCATGCTGTTCGACGAGCCGACATCGGCGCTCGATCCGGAACTTGTTGGTGAGGTGCTCAAGGTCATCCGCGATCTCGCGGAAGAAGGACGCACCATGCTGCTCGTCACGCACGAGATGGCCTTTGCCCGCGACGTGTCGAGCCATGTGATGTTCCTCGATCGCGGTCGCGTCGAGGAGGAAGGGCCGCCGGAGCGTGTGTTTGGCGACCCGACAAGCGCCCGCTGCCGCGATTTCACCCGCAGTCTTTCTGGCCGCGCGGCCGGGTTCTGAACGATCCATCCGTCTGTTATTCACTTAAAGGGGACCATCCGCCATGAAACTCATCTCCCTCCTCCTTGCCGGTGCCGCCTTGGCCGCAACCGCGGTTACTGCCCAGGCCGAAGTCCGCTTCGGCATCATGAACGAGGCCTATCCGCCTTTCTTCGCCAAGGATGCGGCCGGCACCTGGCAGGGCTGGGAAATCGACCTGATGAACGCCGTCTGCGCCGAGATGAAGGAGACCTGCTCGGTCGTCGACGTCTCCTGGGACGGGTTGATCCCGGCGCTGCAGTCGAAGAAGTTCGACGTCATCTGGTCGTCGATGTCGATCACCGATGAGCGGCTGAAGACCATCGATTTCACCGATAAGTACTACAACACGCCGAGCAAGCTGATCGGTCCGAAGGATGCGACGCCCGGTGCCTCGCCGGAGGCCGTTGACGGCAAGACGATCGGCATCCAGGTTTCGACGGTTCAGTCCGAGTACTTCAAGAAATACTTCGCCGACAAGGCCGAGGAGCAGACCTATCAGACCCTTGACGAGGCCTTCCAGGATCTTGCCGCCGGCCGCATCGATTATGTTTTCGGCGATGCGATCCCGCTTGCCGATTTCCTCAAGACCGATTTCGGCAAGGATTGCTGCGCCGACATGGGCGACGTCGCGGATGATCCGGCCGTGCTCGGCGTCGGCATCGGCGGTGGTTTGCGCAAGGAGGATAGCGAGCTCAAGTCCAAGCTGAATGCCGCGATCGCGGCCGTGCGCGCCTCGGGCAAGTATGACGAGATCACGAAGGCCTATTTCACCTTTGACGTCTACGGCAAGTAAGCGGCAGGAACCGAAGACGCGATGGCGACAACCTCGATGACGGCATGGCAATTGCTGGCGCTCGAGCCTCCGGGCTGGGGCGGCGCGCTGTTGACCGGTGCCGTCACGACCGTCGCCATCTCGGCTTCCGCCTTTGCCATCGGGCTCGTCTTCGGGCTCTTCGGCGCTATGGGCAAGCTCTCCGGCAATCGGCCGTTAGGCCTAGTTCTGAAGCTTTACACCGGCACCATTCGCGCGGTGCCGGAGCTTATCCTGATCGTCGGGCTCTATTATGCCGGGACGGATGGGTTGAACCGCCTGCTGCAGGCCTTTGGTCTGCCGCCGGTCGAGGTCAATGGTTTCGTCGCAGCCGTTGCCGTGCTGGGTTTTGTCCAGGGCGCATACATGACCGAGGTGTTGCGCGGGGCGATCCTCGCCATTCCGGCCGGCCAGATCGAGGCGGCGCGAGCCTTCGGCATGTCGCCCTTCCTGCGCTTTCGTCGAGTAACGCTGCCGGCTCTCCTGCCAAATGCCTTGCCCGGAATGGCCAATCTCTGGATGTCTGTGACCAAGGACAGCGCGCTGGTCGCCGTCGTCGGCTACCAGGAACTGGCGCTGACCACCCGACTCGCCGGCGCCAACACCAAGCAGTATTTCCTGTTTTTCCTGGCGGCCGCCGTTCTCTATCTGGTCATTACGCTTCTCTCCAATCTCGTCTTCCACTGGCTCGAGCGTCGCGTGCGCCGGGGCCAGCGGTTGACGGCCTGACGGGGAGGGCACGATGAATTTCGACTGGCTTTCGAAATACTGGCCGCTTCTCTTCGATGGCGCCTTCCAGACGGTGGCGCTGCTCGCAATCTCCGTCGTCTTCGGCTTCATCCTGGCGATCGGGCTTGCCTTTGCCATGGTCAGCGGCGGACCAGTGACGCGGATGCTGGCGCGCGGCTATTCAACCGTGTTTCGCGGAACGCCGCTGCTCATCCAGCTCTGGCTGCTCTATTACGGCGTCGGATCGCTGTTGCCGATGGTGCCCGGCCTGCGCTACAGTTTCCTCTGGCCGGTCTTACGCGAAGGCTTCTTCTTCGCGGTCGTGTCCTTCACGCTGAACTATGCGGCCTATGAAGCGGAGGTCCTGCGCGGTGCGCTCCTCTCCGTGCCGAAGGGCGAGCTGGAGGCCGGGCGGGCGCTGGGCATGAGCCGGTTCACACTGGTGCGGCGGATCTGGCTGCCGCGCGCCATCCGTACGGCGCTGCCCACGATCGCCGGCGAAGTCGTGCTGCAGCTGAAGGCGACCCCGCTCGCCTTCACCGTCACGGTCATGGACCTCTATGCCGTCGCCTTCAAGGTTCGGCAGGATACGCTCCTCGTCTACGAGCCGCTGTTGGTCGTCACCCTCTTTTATGTCGGGCTGACCGCCCTCATCACCCGAGCCTTTGGCGCCGTCGAGGCGCAAGTGCCGATCCGCCGCTGATCGGCTTTGAAAGAACAGCCATGTCGAAGTCCTTCGTTACCCATCCTTTGCCGTCGAATGCCGGTCCGGAAACCCGCGCGCTGGATGCCGGCCTCGTCATCGATCCGGCGACGGGGGCGATTGCGCCCAATATCTCGATGTCGGTCAACAATGTGCTGATGCCGGGTGATGGCGCCTTCTCCGCTGATGGCGTCGAAGATCTGGCTGCACTTCCCTATCTCTATGCGCGCTGGACCAATCCGACCGTCCGCCAGCTCGAACAGCGGCTGGCCTCGATCGAGGGGGGCGAAGATGCGCTTGCCAGCGCCACCGGCATGGCGGCGATTGCCGGCATGCTGCTGACGCTGCTCAAGGCCGGCGACCACCTGATCGTCTCCGACGTCTGTTATGCCGGGGCTGCCGAGCTGACCCAACGCGTGCTGCCGGATTTCGGTGTCGAAGTCACTGCCGTCAACATGGCGCGGCTCGATCTTGTCGAGGCGGCAATCCGGCCCAATACCCGGCTCATCCATTGCGAAAGCCCTGTCAATCCGATCCTGCGCATCGTCGATCTCAAGGCGCTGTCGGCGATTGCCGCCCGTCATGGCGTGCTGACCTCGGTGGACTCGACCTTCGCGACGCCCGTCGCCACCCGTCCGCTCTCGCTCGGCGTCGATCTGGTCATCCATTCGCTGACCAAGTTTATCAACGGTCATGGAGATGCGCTCGGCGGCGCGGTGATCGGGCGGAAGGAACTGGTCGCGCAGATCCGTGGGCGTGCCGGCGTCTATCTGGGGGCGGCGCTTTCGGCCCACTCCGCCTGGCTCATCATGCGGGGGATCGACACGCTTTATCCGCGCATGCGCATGGCGTCCGAGACGGCGCTTGCCGTCGCCGAATTCCTGGAGAGCCATCCGCAGGTGGAGCGGGTGATTTATCCCGGTCTTGCTTCCCATCCACAGCACGCCCTCGCCAGACGCCAGATGGATGTTTTCGGCGGCATGATCGGTTTTCGCACCCGCGATCCCAAGGCAACGGCGAGCCGGCTCGCGGAACTTCTGCGCGTCGTGCACTACGCCTTCTCGCTGGGCCACCAGCGCAGCCTCGTCGTGCTGATGGATACCGAGGAGATGATGGCCTCGACCTACCGGCTTACCGGTGAAGCTCTTGCAGATTACCGCGCCTATGCCGGCGACGGGCTATTCCGTCTGTCGATCGGCCTGGAGACACCCGCCGACATCATCGCCGATCTCGATCAGGCGCTCACCCCTTGACCGCATCCGACGGAGACATTCCCATGGCAGATACCATCATTCTCGACGGCGGCATGAGCCGCGAACTCCTGCGCCTCGGCGCCGAACTCAAGCAGCCGGAATGGTCGGCGCTGGCGCTGATGAACAGCCCTGAGATCGTGCGTCAGGTGCATGAGGAATTCATCGCCGCCGGTGCCGATGTCGTCACCACCAATTCCTATGCACTGGTGCCTTTCCACATTGGCGAAGAGCGTTTTGCCAAGGACGGAGCAGAGCTGATCGCGCTCTCTGGCCGGCTTGCCCGTGAGGCTGCGGATGCCAGTGATCGGACGGTGCGGGTCGCCGGTTCGCTGCCGCCGATCTTTGGCTCCTATGAGCCGGAGAATTTCGACCCGTCACGCGTCCAGCACTATCTCAAGGTGCTGGTCGAGAACCTCGCGCCGCATGTCGATGTGTGGCTCGGCGAAACGCTGAGCCTGATTGCAGAAGGCGAGGCCGTGTGCGAGGCAATCAAGGCGCATCCGAAGCCGTTCTGGATTTCGTTTACGCTCGCCGATGACGAGGCCCAGATCGCTGGCGCCGAAGCCAAGCTGCGCTCTGGCGAGACGGTGAAAGCCGCCGCCGAATGGGTCGCCGGGTCCGGTGCTGCGGCCCTGCTGTTCAATTGTGCCAAGCCGGAAGTGATGAAAAAAGCCGTCGAGACAGCGGCGGCGGTCTTTGCGGACAAGGGCGTCGATCTGAAGATCGGCGTCTATGCCAATGCGTTTGAGACCGATACCGAGGAGAAGGCAGCGAATGAGGGGCTGCACGATACGCGTCAGGATCTGACTGGCGATGTCTATTCGCGTTTCGCCTGCCAATGGGCGGATGCCGGCGCGACCATGATCGGCGGCTGCTGCGGGATCGGTGCTGAGCACATCCACACCGTGGCAACAGCTCTCAGGCGGGTGGGTTAAGGCCCGCGTCGTCGGCAAGTAAGAGCGGTTGGGCGCATTGCCTGCGAGAGCAAGCCAATCCCAGGTGAAGTTCCGGGCATTGGCTTGCTCTCATGCGAACGACGTCAAACGTCGAGCGTCGCCTGGCGCTCCCAGGCGGTGAAGTGGCCGCAGTAGCTATCCCACTCACTCCGCTTCAACTTGAGATAGGCGCTTGAGAACTCGTCGCCCAAGGCCGTCCGGAGCGGGGCGTCTTGTTCGAACTCTCGCAGGGCGTCGAGGAGGTTGAGCGGCAGACGTGGGGCATCCTTTATCAGGTGGCCGTCGCGGTACATGTCGATGTCGTGATGCGGGCCGGGGTCGGCATTCGTTTTCAGGCCGCTCAAGCCGGCGGCAATTATGATGGCCTGCAGAAGGTAGGGGTTCACCGCACCGTCCGGCAGTCGCAGTTCGAAGCGACCGGGGCCGGGGACGCGCACCATGTGGGTGCGATTGTTGCCGGTCCAGGTGACGGTGTTTGGTGCCCAAGTGGCGCCGGAGACCGTGCGCGGCGCATTGATGCGCTTGTAGGAGTTGACCGTCGGATTGGTGATCGCGGCGAGCGCGGATGCATGTTTCATGATGCCGCCGAGGAAGGTCTTGCCCTTGGCAGAAAGGCCAAAGGGCATCTCCTTGTCGGCGAAGGCATTGACCTTGCCGTCTAGATCCCAGACGGAGATGTGCGCGTGGCAGCCATTGCCGGTCAGCCCTTTGAAGGGTTTCGGCATGAAGGTGGCGCGCAGCCCGTGTTTCTCGGCGACGGATTTCACCATGAACTTGAAGAAGGAGTGTTTGTCGGCGGTAACAAGCGCGTCGTCATATTCCCAGTTCATCTCGAACTGGCCGTTCGCGTCTTCATGGTCGTTCTGGTACGGTTTCCAGCCAAGCTCCAGCATGTAGTCGCAGATCTCGGCGATGACATCATAGCGGCGCATCAGCGCCTGCTGGTCGTAGCAGGGCTTTTCCGCCGTATCGAATTCGTCGGAGATCTTCTCGCCATCGGCCGAAATCAGGAAGAACTCCGGTTCGACGCCGGTCTTCACGCGGAGCCCCAGTTCGGCCGCTTCCGCAACCAGGCGCTTGAGCACGACGCGCGGCGCCTGTTCGACGGGCTTGTCTTCCATCATGCAATCGGCGGCAACCCAGGCGACATCCCTCTTCCAGGGCAGCTGTATGACCGAGGAGGCGTCGGGAATGGCAAAGAGATCGGGATGGGCCGGTGTCAGGTCGAGCCAGGTGGCAAAGCCGGCAAAACCCGCACCGTCCTTTTGCATGTCGGCGATCGCCTGGGAGGGAACCAGCTTGGCGCGCTGGGCACCGAACAAGTCCGTGTAGCTGATCATGAAGTATTTGATGCCCCGCTCCGCAGCGAAGCCTGCCAGATCCTGTGTCACGTCGTTCCCCTATTTTTATGGATTGAGACACATGTATTGAAAAAGAATGGCCGCATCCGTGGGAGTCGGATGCGGCCATCAGGCTTTTAAAAACCTCCCTTGCCGGGGTACCAGCTGGTGCCGGCGAGTGGCACCTGGGCCATGGCTGCGGCCTCCATCGTCAGCGCGCAGAGATCCTCCGGCTCCAGGTTGGTGAGCTTGTTCTTGCCGCAGGCGCGCGCGATGGTCTGCGCCTCCAGCGTCATGACCTTCAGATAGTTGTCGAGCCGGCGGCCGGCGGCGACCGGATCGAGGCGAGCGGCAAGCTCGGGATCCTGCGTGGTGATGCCGGCGGGGTCCTTGCCCTCGTGCCAGTCATCATAGGCGCCGGCCGTGGTGCCGAGCTTCTGATATTCCTCTTCCCATTTCGGGTCGTTGTCGCCGATCGCAACAAGAGCTGCCGTGCCGATTGCAACGGCATCAGCACCCAGTGCCAAAGCCTTTGCCACATCGGCGCCAGAGCGGATGCCGCCGGAGATGATCAGTTGCACTTTGCGATGCATGCCGAGATCCTGCAGTGCCTGGACGGCGGGGCGGATGCAGGCGAGGGTGGGCATGCCGACATTCTCGATGAAGACGTCCTGGGTCGCGGCCGTGCCGCCCTGCATGCCGTCGAGCACCACCACGTCGGCGCCGGCCTTCACGGCAAGGGCCGTGTCATAATAGGGGCGGGCTCCGCCGACCTTCACATAGATCGGCTTTTCCCAGTCGGTGATCTCGCGCAGTTCGAGGATCTTGATTTCGAGATCATCTGGACCGGTCCAGTCGGGGTGACGGCAGGCCGAGCGCTGGTCGATGCCCTTGGGCAGGTTGCGCATGGTGGCGACGCGGTCGGAGATCTTCTGGCCGAGCAACATGCCGCCGCCGCCGGGCTTGGCGCCCTGGCCGACGACCACTTCGATCGCATCGGCACGGCGCAGATCCCTAGGGTTCATGCCATAGCGCGACGGCAGATACTGATAGACCAGCGTCTGGCTGTGGCCGCGCTCCTCGTCGGTCATTCCGCCATCGCCTGTCGTGGTGGAGGTGCCGGCCAGCGTCGCGCCGCGGCCGAGCGCTTCCTTGGCATTTCCCGAGAGTGCGCCGAAGGACATGCCGGCAATGGTGATCGGGGTTTTCAGGTAGATCGGCTTCTTGGCAAAGCGGGTGCCGAGCACCACCGAGGTGTCGCATTTCTCGCGGTAGCCTTCGAGCGGGTAACGCGAGATCGAGGCGCCAAGGAACAGCAGGTCATCGAAATGCGGGACCTTGCGCTTGGTGCCGGCGCCGCGGATGTCATAAATGCCGGTGGCGGCCGCCCGGCGGATTTCGGCCAGCGTGTAATCGTCAAAGGTGGCGGACTTGCGCGGCGGGGTGAAGGGGTTGTGGTAGCTCATGGCCTGTCCTCGCCTCAATACGCGTCGGCATTGTCGATGTTGAAATTGTAGAGCTTGCGGGCCGAACCGTAGCGCTTGAACTCTTCCGGCTTCACATCGGTGATGCCGGCTTGTTCGAGAAGCTCTGCGAGTTTTGCCAGATGCTTGGGCTTCATCTGCTTTTCGACGCAGTCGGCGCCGAGGCTTTTCACGGTGCCGCGCACGAAGAGCTTGGCCTCGTAGAGGCTGTCGCCGAGTGCCTCACCCGCGTCGCCGCAAACCACGAGGTGACCGGATTGCCCCATGAAGGCCGACATATGGCCGATCGAGCCTTTGACGACGATGTCGATACCCTTCATCGAGATGCCGCAGCGAGAGGCCGCGTTGCCCTTGATGACCAGCAGACCGCCGCGACCGGTAGCACCAGCATATTGCGAGGCATCGCCCTCAATGACGACCGTGCCGGACATCATGTTCTCCGCGACACCCGGGCCGGCGGAACCACGGATGGTGACGGTGCCGCCGTCGTTCATGCCGGCGCAATAGTAACCGACGGAGCCCTTGACCTCGACGGTAACCGGCGCGTCGATGCCGACGGCGACGGCATGGCTGCCGCGCGGGTTGACGACTTCGAACAGGGTGTCGTTGGAGCCTTCACCGAGATTGTGCAGGGCGCTGTTCAGTTCACGAAGCGGGGTCTGGGAAAGGTCGAATACTGGCATTCAAAAGAGCTTTCTCGAAAGGGAGCGGTTCAGGCAGCCTTTTCATGGTCCCAGAAGTAGACGGTTGCCGGTTCCGGCTCCCAGACGCGTGCAGTCTCGATGCCCGGAAGGTTGACGAGGGCGCGATATTCGGAGCCGAAGGCGACATATTGGTCTGTCTCTGCCATGACGGCGGGTTTGCAGGCGATCGGGTCGCGCACAACGCCGAATCCGGTCTTGGTGCCCACAACGAAGGTGAAGAAGCCGTCGAGATCGTCGAGTGCTCCGGTCAGGGCCTCGCCAAGATCCTTGCCCTTGGCCATCTCGGCCGTGAGATAGGCGGCGGCGACTTCCGAGTCGTTCTGGGTCTCGAAGCTCATGCCCTCGCGCACGAGTTCGCGGCGGAGGTTGTTATGGTTCGACAAGGACCCATTGTGCACAAGGCACTGGTCTGCCCCGGTGGAGAACGGGTGCGCGCCCAGCGTGGTGACGGCGCTTTCGGTCGCCATGCGGGTGTGGCCGATGCCATGCGTGCCGCCCATGGCGCGAACGCCAAAGCGCTGCACGACATCCTTTGGCAGACCGACCTCCTTGAAGATCTCTACGCTTTCGCCAGAGCCCATGACGCGGACATCAGGGCGTATTTGTGCGAGGATTGCCCTGACATCGCCAAGGCGAGCCGCCGCGATCTCGATCACTGCATGAGTGCTCTTGACCGTGACGGAAGCGTCAATGCCCGCTTCCGCAAGATCGGCGCCGAGACCTGAAAAATCGGTCGCCGGAGCGGCAGACTGAACGGTCACCTTGGCCTTGCCTCCGGTTGCCTCGCCATAGATGGCGATGCCGGCGGAGTCCGGTCCGCGATCGGTCATGGTGATCAGCATGTCCGACAGCAGGTCACCCAACTGGGGTTCCAGCGCCTTGTCCTTGAGAAACAGACCCACGATGCCGCACATGGTCACGACCTCCTTCTTCACTGGAACAAGGAGTAGCAGCGGTGTGATGTTTAATCAATCAATAGGAAACTAATTTTCCTAAGGGGTAATTATTTCGGCTGTGGATAGGAGATGATCGAGAGATAGCGGGCCGGCAGTTTCACCAGTTCCTCGGGTCCATGCGGGGCATCGGCATCGAAGAACAGGCTGTCGCCTGCTTCCATCCGGTAGAGGCGGTCGCCGTGGCGATACACCACCTCGCCCTCCAACATGTAGAGGAACTCCATGCCCTCGTGCTGGAAGGTCGGGAAGATGTCGGACGAGGCATTGAGCGTGATCAGATAGGGCTCGACGATGACGCCTGACGTGTTGTTCTCAATGTGACCGAGAAGGCTGTAGTGGTGGCCTGCGCGCGTGCCCCGGCGCTCCAGATGCACGCCTTCGCCGGCCTTGACGAAGCTTGCGCTGCGCGGCTCCTCGAAGCCCCGGAAGAAGGACGTGATTGGCACACCCAGCGCCTTGGAAAGCGCCTGCAGCGTTGTCAGCGAGGGCGAGATATTGCCGTTCTCGATCTTCGACAACATACCGACGGACATGCCGGTTGCGGCTGCCATGTCGGCGACCGTAATGCCGAGTTTCTTGCGGTAGGTGCGCACCTCGTGGCCGATCGCCATTTCGAGATTGTTGGCGCGCGGCTCGCGGACGGCGTGGGGATCCTGGCCGAGGCCGGCGACAAGAGGGGCGGCGGGCGGCGTCTTGCCGGGGCCTTTGCCTTCCTTTGCGCTCTTCGCCATTGTCCCTCTCCCCCTTGTCAGCAGACTGCGTCAGCTCATGCGTCGGACTGCTCTAGCGGATTTCGGCGTCATGCCAAAATGGTCTTTGAAGGCCCTGGAGAAATGCGAGGCGCCGGAAAAGCCGGTGGCGAAGGCGAGCTCGGAGATCGACAGGGGGCTTTGCTCCAGCAGGCGGCGGGCGTGATCGAGACGGATACGATGATAGGTGGTCTGAAAGCTCGCGCCCAGATGTTCGGCAAACAACCGGTCGAGATGGCGCGGACTGACACCGGCGAGGCGTGACAGGGCCTGGTTTCGACTTCCGTTCGCGTTGCCTTGGACTAAACGATCGATAGCAGTCCACCGGCCATTGCGCTGCCTGCGCCGGGCCGTGCTGCATACTTCGGCTGAAACAGGATAATCTCTATGGCGCGATCCTTAATTCTTTGTTAACTTTTTGAAGTTCGAAGAGTTGTGCGAGCGGATCGTTCTGATCTTTGACAGAGCAGTCGCCCACGAAGCCAAGTCTTTCTGAGCTAGAGCATTGCTTTGAAACCGGCAACTGCAAGGCGTGCCGCGTGGCGATTGCCAGGCCGACTACGCGTAAGCCTGAACTCTAAGGGCAAGCACAATGACGGATGACACTGCTAAAAGTGGGACCGAACATCTAGAGCTGAAGCGCTTGGAGCTAGAACGATACAAAGCTCAGCTAGGTTATCGGAAGTTTATTTGGGCTAGCGTTGTGGCGGCCATCACTATTGCGGCGATTCCTCCTTTGTTTCAGCTGGCAACAGCAGGCCTTGAATATGTAAAAAGCGAGGCTGCGCGGAAAATGAAGGCGCAACAATTCCGTGACGGCTACGTTAAGGATTTCTTGAATACAGCGCTACATCAGGATATTGAACTTCGTATCAGGTTTGCGAAATACTTTTCATTCGTTTCATCCGAAAAGGACGACTGGAAGAATTACCTAGATGACTTGACTGAGCTCCGCGATAGAAAAAAATGGAAATTGATAAGCTGGAGGCAGACTTTCAAATGCTTTCTGATCGCTCTGGCGCAGATGCAAAAGCGGTGAACGAAGCAAGGCGGCATCTCGATTGGGCGTACAGCGAGGTCGGGTATGCAGCAATCAACGCCACTGGCAATCCACGTTTACCAGATGGAACCAAGGGCCCTGGCCTGTCGCTCGACTCCGTCCCCCCGGAAAAACAGCCAATGGCGCAGAAGATTCTGGATGCATTTGCTCAAGCGAAGTTGGGTCAGTTCCAACAAGTCGCGGCGCTGGCCAACGCTATTGCTGAATCTGCTCTAAATCCCAACGCTCGCATTGATGCCGAGAACAGTTGGGGCTTGTTTATGCTAAATCGAAACGGCGGCTTTGGAATGGGTTATACGCCGGGGCAACTACAGGATCCTGATACTAACATAGGCATTGTGGTCAGAGAGGCTTTGAAAAACCAGCGTTTCGCAGCGGCCAATTCTCTTGATGCTGCGGTTGAAATCTTTGTTAGGGAGATCCTGCGGCCGGCAAATCTGACGAGCGAAACGATCCGGCGGCAGCAAATTGCGCGGCAGCTTTTGCGAAGTTAAGTGGCGACGTCTGGCTAGAGGTTTGATGGCTCCAGACGGGAAGGCAGAGCTGCATCGCAGGTCGGATGCTGCGCAAGTTGCTTCATGGGCTAGTCTAATTGGCCAGCTGCATGACTTCGAGTGCAGATCTCGCCACGATGTCGGCACCGATCCTGTTGAAGGCGTGCGGGTCCTTTTTCACAGCAGGGCCACCGACTGCGATCTTCATGCCTTGGGTGTAGCGATTGGAGTGGATTCGACGGATCGCCTGCGCGCATTCCGGGGCCTCGTCCACACGGCCGACCGAGATCCCGAGGAGGTCGTATGGCCCGTTCGAGAGCCGCATGTAAACTTGGTCGTCCAGTTCCAGCTCCCCGCCACCCTCAACGGCCCAACCCATGTCGCGAAAACAGGAGGCAACGATCGAGACGCCGATCGTATGCATTGCGCCCCGGGTCCGGGTGAGAAGGACGCGGCGCTCCGTCTCGCATGCATTGATCGCCACGCTTCTGCTTTGTGACAGGTGGTTGATGATCATGCCGATGCGGGTGGAGGCGACGGCCACCTGCATAAAGTCGCTTTCGTCTGTACACCACAGATTGCCGAGATAGGCCGCAACGGGTGCAAAAAGCTGGATGGCCAGCGTCTGCATGGGTAGGCCGCTGCGCTGCAATTCCTCGGTCAATTCGCGATGACCTCGCGGATCGGCGTCGATGAGAACCTTGATGAGGGCGGGGCGGAAGGCGACGGCCCGCTCTGTGCCCGGCAGCTGACGCGCCATCGGGTCGAGCTCTGGGTGAAGCTGCAGGTCTATTTCCTGCGGGAGTGCACGCGAAGTCCCTCCGGTCGTAAACTCGGGATGTCCAGCACCAACGAGCTTCGGTACGGCCTTCCGAATCGCATTCTCAAGGATTCGATGGTCGAATGGGCTGAGTTGGCTCGCCGCTGTGGCTTCCACCGGCGACTTGTCCTCTTCCCTCGCGCCCCACGCGTCTCCCCGCCCGCCGTCCGGCGGGTCTTTTCTGCTGTCGTTGGCCATTTCACCCTCCCGATCCCTGGCCTTGACGGTCTTTCTCTTCCTGGTCGAACACTACTGCATCCGCAATCAGTCGCCAATCACATTATAAGACTTAATGACTATGCACTACGGTGCTTCGATCACTTCGGTTTTCTATCGTCGACTAACCCCTGTCTTCTGCGCGATGCACTTGCAGGATCGCCTCCTGATGCCCACCACGCGTGCCGGCATAAACCCTCTTTGAAGGATTGGCTTGCGGCGCAAGGGCGCCACGAACGTGACCGGCAATGTGTCGAGCCGTCAGCCGTGCCTCGTCATACATGTCCTCGGGGCTCGCCTGAGCAATGAAGTGGTCAGGGAGGGTCAAGGTCCGGATTGCACAGCGGCCATCCAGCATTCCCTTGTGTGCGAGGTGATGCAGGACGAGCGCTCCAAACCCGCCGGTTGCACCTTCTTCGACGGTAACCAGCAAATCATGGCTCGAAAACAGTTCGGCAATGAGGTCCGTGTCGAGAGGCTTGGCGAAGCGAGCATCGGCGACGGTGACACCCAGGCCGTAATCGGCGAGCATCCGCCGGGCAGACAGACATTCGGAAAGGCGTGTTCCAAATGAGAGCAGGGCCACATGGCGCCCCCTCTCGATGATCCTGCCTCGTCCAATCGGCAGCACCCGGCCCTCGGACGGAAGCGGGATGCCTGTTCCCTCACCGCGCGGGTAGCGAAATGCGATCGGCCCGGTTTGGTGGGCGGCGGCCGTTGCCACCATATGCACCAGCTCGGCCTCGTCGCTTGCCGCCATCACCGTAAAGTTGGGCAAATTGGCGAGGTAGCCGATGTCGAATGCGCCGGCATGGGTCGGGCCATCTGCGCCAACGAGTCCCGCCCGATCGATCGCGAAACGGACCGGCAGACGCTGCAATGCGACATCGTGAACGATCTGGTCGTAGGCGCGCTGGAGGAACGAAGAATAGATGGCGCAAAAGGGTTTCATGCCGCTCGCAGCCAGACCGGCTGCGAAGGTGACGGCGTGTTGTTCGGCGATCCCGACATCGAAACAGCGGTCGGGAAACGCGCGCTGGAAGAGATCGATCCCCGTGCCGGCTGCCATGGCGGCGGTGATCCCGACGATGCGGTCGTCCCGGTGGGCTTCGGCAATCAGCGCATTGGCGAAGACCTTGGTGTAGGCGGGTGCCTTGGCCGGCGTCTTCACCTGTGTGCCTGACAGGATGTCGAACGGGTTGACGCCGTGGAATTTGTCAGCTGCTGCCTCGGCATGATGGTAGCCTGCGCCCTTCCGGGTTACCGCATGGAGCAGGATCGGGCCCGGCTCGGCCTGCTTCAAGGATCGGAGCAGCGGCAAGAGCGTCTCGAGGTCGTGGCCATCGATGGGGCCGACATAGTGGAAGCCGAGGTTTTGAAAGAGGTTTGCCGGGTTCGCTGCATCACCCGCTTTGGCAACGTCCGTGCCCTTACGAATGACAGATAGATGCTGGGCCAGGGCGCCGGTCGAGGGGGAAATCGACATGTCGTTGTCGTTGAGAATGACGATCAGGCGGCGGCCCAGCGCACCGGCATTGTTCAGTGCTTCGAATGCCATGCCTGCCGACATTGCGCCGTCGCCGATGACACAAACCACATGTCCCTCTTCTCGGGCCATATCGAAGCCGACGGAAAAGCCGAGGCCGGCGGAAATCGACGTGGAGGAATGGGCGGCGCCAAAAGGGTCGTAGGGGCTTTCGCTGCGGCGAGTGAAGCCGGAAATGCCGCCCTTCTTGCGCAGGCTCGACATGCGCTCCCGGCGACCTGTCAGGATCTTGTGCGGATAACACTGGTGACCGACGTCCCAGAGCAATTTATCATGCGGAGTATCGAAGACTGCATGTATGGCGATGGTCAGTTCGATCACACCGAGGCTGGATCCGAGATGGCCGCCGGTTTCCGATACGACCCTGAGCGTTTCCGCCCGCAGCTCATCGGCAAGTCGGACCAGGTCCAGATGCTCCAATGTCCGGAGATCCTGCGGCGACCGGATGCGGTCGAGCAGCGGGGTGGCTATGGTATTCGTCGAATTAAAGCCCACTGCGTTTTCCTCCCACGCACGAGCCTGTCCCACAGTTGGCATCAAGGTCTCGCAGGCGAGATTGCCGGGCGAAAGTCCTCTGTTTCGAGGGGCAGTATCACGATTGCATATTCGGAGAAGTCGGGCGATATGTAAACTTTTTTTTACACTTTTTGGAAAAAATCCGCCGGAGCGATGAGGTCCGGCGGAGGAACGCGAGAATTACTGCGCGGTGCTGAACGTCTTGACGTAGGCGATCACGTCGGCGACATCCTTCGGATTCTTGAGGCCAGCAAAGGCCATCTTCGTGCCCTTCACGACGCCGCGCGGATCAGCAAGGTAGGTGGTCAGAAGCGCGTCGTCCCAGGTCTTGCCGGCGCCGAAGTCGGTCATCGCCTTGGAGTATTTGAAGCCTTCCTTGCTGCCCGGCTGGCGACCGATGACACCCTGAAGCGAGGGGCCGACCTTCGATTTGTCGCTGTCAACGTTGTGGCAGGCGCTGCATTTCTTGAAAACGGTTTCTCCAGCCGCCACGTCGCCTTCCTGGGCAAATGCGGTGGAACAGATCAAAAGCATGGCTGTGGTGCAAGCGGCAGTGAGCATTCGCGACATGAAGAAACCTCCCATAACATGGCGAAAACGGTAGACTGAAAATGCATCTTGTCTGGCTGGCCACCGCCAGCTTAAGGAATTTGAGGCGGCCCATGACTGCGGCCGTCGGTCGTGCTTCCTGATCCGTATTCTTTTCTGTAGGCTGTTACATTACGTATCTTAGTTGGAGCCGGATCATGGCCGCAGTCGTCTTTGTCATCATCGTTCTGGCCGCAGCATCCAGCGGCGCCATCTTCAAGCCCGGAGCATGGTATGACGGGTTGAGAAAGCCGAGCTGGACTCCGCCCAACTGGGCCTTCCCTGTCGTCTGGACGATTCTCTATCTGTTCATCGGCTATGCCGGCTGGCTGGTTTGGAGCGAGGCGGGTTGGACACTGCCGATTGTCCTGTGGGGAATCCAGATGGTTGCGAACGCCCTTTGGTCGTTCTTCTTCTTCGGTATCCGCAGAATGGACCTGGCACTGGTGGATGTCGGTATCCTCTGGTTGTCCATTGCACTGTTTATCCTGGCGGCATGGCCGGTTGCGCCACTCGCTTCGCTGCTCTTCGTCCCGTATCTGGTCTGGGTGAGTGCTGCGGCCTTGCTCAATCATTCGGTTCGGAGCCTCAACCCCGGCGCCTGACGTCAAGCCGCAGCCATAGGTCCGTGCCATGGGCAACAAGGGAGCCGGCCATCGGGACGGCTACCCAGACCGCACCCATGTCCTTCAATGCCGCGCCGACGGCGAGCAGGAGGAACGTGCCCGATAGGGCATTCGCAAGCAGGAGGCGGAACCGCATCCACGGGCTGCTCGATACCGCGCAGATTGCCGCCGTCCCGAGCCAGAGCACTGTGAGTGCGACCGCTATGACCAAGCCCGACCGGAAAAGATACTCCAGAGCCGCCATCATTTCTGGCTGGCTACCATGCCGAACAATTGCCCGAGATCCTTGAAGAAGACCCGGACATGGGCAAACGGATCGCGCCTGACCAGTTGCTTGTTGAGGTAGGACTCCCAGGTCAGCCGCTGGATATCCGGATCGGCGCACATGGCCACGAACTTTTCCCGGAAACGATCGTTGCGGTACCAGACCGCCTGCATGATGCCGAGGACGAGGAAGATGCGGCCATGGGCGCGCATGAAGGTCTTGCGCGCCTGACGCAGGGCGGAGCTCTTTCCGGTCACCAGGACCTGTTCCACCGCATCAGCCGAGAGCCTGCCACACAGCATCGCGTAATAGATGCCTTCGCCCGACGATGGTGCGACCGTGCCCGCGGCATCCCCTGCAAGCAGGATATTGCGGCCGTTGTCCCAGCGGCGCATCGGTTTGAGCGGAAGGGGCGCCCCCTCTCTTCTTATGACCTTGCAGTCTTCCAGGCCGGCTGCCCTTCGGAGCTCTGCGGTGGCTAGACGCAGGTTGTGGCCCTTCACGGCAGAACCGCAGCCGATGCTCGTCTGCCCGCCATGGGGAAAAACCCAGCCGTAGAAGTCCGGCGAGATGCTGCCGTCATAGATCACGTCGCAGCGATCCGATTGGAACTGGACCGGGTCCGGTCTGGTGGGCGTCTCGACGATCTCATGATAGGCAAAGACATAGGGCGGCTTGCGGCTGGCGGGGAAAGCCAGTCGCCGGACTGCAGAATTGGCGCCGTCCGCACCAATGACGAGGCGGGTTCTGAGCATTCGTGACGGGCTCTGCGGCTCCGACGTTGATGGCTCGACGGTGAGTTCCAGCGTGCCGTCACTGCTGGTTACAAGTCCCTCGAGCTTGCCAAGCACCAGATCCGCGCCCGCCGCGGCTGCACGTGCACGCAGATACGGATCGAAGGTCGAACGATCCACCATTCCAACATAACCCAGATCGCCGATGCGCATTTCAACTGTGCGTCCGGAAGGCGCGATGATGCGCGCAGCGGCGGCCCGGGAGACGAGCATGCTCTCTGGAATGCCGAAATCGGCCAAGGTGCGTGACGGGATTGCGCCACCGCAGGGTTTGATACGATTGCCGGGATCGACGAGCGCCACCCGATATCCCCGTCTTGCCAGTTGTTCGGCGGCAATCGATCCGCTGGGGCCGCCGCCGACGACGGTTACGTCGTAGTCTGTTTGCATGCCTGCCTCCTTGGCGGTGCCCGCAGCGGGTACGTGAGCTATTCTGCCGGTATCGTGACTGCGTCTGTGGGATGCGCTCGCGTCTTCAGCTCGGGTCTTGCCAGAACGAGGGCAACCAGCGCCGATGCGAGGAAAAGTGCGGCCTCAACGGCAAAGACGATGGCGAATGCGGTCGCGTCATCGCCTGTGACGCGCCGACCGATGTCGAGCACGACCGTACCGAGAACGCCACCCAAGCCGAACGCGATTGCCTGGGCGGCGCCCCAAATACCCATGCGCATGCCGTGGTCGGCGCGTGCGCCGTTTCCGGCCAGCGTCATCATCATACCGATCGCTGCCACTGCAAAAGCGCCATTGCCTGCGCCGAGCAGGAATACGTTGGCACTGAGCGGCCAGGCGGGAGCGGAGGTCGTGGAGAGGCAGAGTGCAGAGAGTGCTGCGGCCGAGCAGAGGCAGCCGCCGACGATAAAGATGCGGGGCAACGCGGGACAACGCTTTGCCAACAGAGTACCCAGCACGCCGACCAAGGCCATGCCGAGCAGAATCCCGCCATGCTGCGTGCCGGAAAGACTGGTTGTCTGGCCGGGCGTCCAGCCGAAAAGCAGGCCGGCGAAGGGCTCAAGGATGAGGTCCTGCGTCGCATAGGCGAGCATCGACAGGAAGATGAAGAGGGTAAAGAGGCGCGCCTGCGGATCCTGCCAAACCTCGACGAGGCTCTGGCGGAATGAGACTGTGTCATTCTGCTCGCGCTGTCGGTCTGCGACCTGCGTCGCCCGGCGTTCGATGCCGCTAACGGCCACAAGGCCGAGGAGGAAGGCGACGGCGCCTGTTATGGCGGTCACCGTCACCAGCCGCGCATGGCTATAGGGATCGAGATTGGCGCCCGTGATCACGGAACTCAGGATGATACCGACGATCATCAGCATCCAGGTGGTCGTGGCGGCGGCCGCCCGCCTTTCCGGTGCGGTCTTCAGCGCCATCAGTGCCAGAAGTGAGGTGCCGCAGGCGCCGATGCCCATGCCGATAAAGATGTAGGCGAGGATGGCTGTCATCAGGCCAAGCAGAAAATTCTGCTCGAAGATGAGGGTCGTGGCTGCCGCAGCCGTCCCGGATAGGGCGAGCAGAGCAAGCCCGCCGAGGATCCAGCGGGTGCGGGAGCGCCCGATATCCGACTTGTGTCCCCAAACGGGGCGTGTGATCTGGACGCCATAGTGGAGCCCGACGAGCAGACCGGGGATCAAGGCGGATAACTGCAACTCGACAATCATCACGCGATTGAGGGTCGAGGTGGTGAGCACGACGATTGCACCAAGGGCAGCTTGGACGAGGCCGAGACGCAGGATGGAAAACCAGCTCAGGCCGCTGCCCGGCGTACTGCGGAAAGGTGAAGGCGTCGTGCGGGGTGGCATGACGATCTCCCTCAACCGACAGGCGACAAAGCAGGGGTGGCCATTGCAAAGGCAATGGCGGTCACCATCATGCCTGTCACGTAGAGGCCGACACCTACGGCGGAATACCAAACCGCCTTGCCTTCCGGGTCCCGCACGAAGCGGGGCATGCACAGCACCTGGGCGAGCAGAAGAGTTCCGACCAGGAGCGCTCCCATCGACAGATCGAGGTGCAGGAGAAGCAGGACGACGCCGGCTTGGGCCGATCCCATGATCAGACAGGCGATCTGCGCAGAGCGCCGCGGTCCATGCAGGACGGGTAGCGTATTGATGCCCATCTCGCGGTCGCCCTTGATCGCCTTGAAGTCATTCAGCGTCAGAATGCCATGGGCGCCGATGCCATACAGCAAGGCGACCAGGAGGAGGGGGGGCGAGGGGGTGCTACCCAAGGCTGCTGCGGCGGCCGTTATCCAGGGCAGGGTCTCGTAGCTGAGGCCGACGACGCCATTGCCGAGCCAGCCATTCTGCTTGAAACGCAGCGGTGGCATGCTGTAGCCCCAGGCGAGCATCAGGCCAAGGGTTCCTGCAGCCAGGACCAGGGGCCCGAGCAGTGCGGCGACGCCTATCGACAAGACCGACATGATGATGGCGACATAAAGGCCCCAGCGTCCGGGCATGCGGCCCGATGGGATGACGCGGTGTGGCTCGTTTATCGCGTCCACATGGCGGTCAAACCAGTCATTGACCGCCTGGCTCATGCCACAGAGCAGTGGCCCCGCAAGAACGATACCGAGTACCAATGGCACCAAGCGGTTTGAAAGCGGTGCGCCAGAGGCGATCGCCCCGCAAGCATAGGCCCACATCGGCGGGAACCAGGTAATCGGCTTGAGCAGGGCAAGCACCGCGCTTCCCGAAGGATATGTCGCAATCGATCCGTGGGTGGGTGTCGTAGCCATGAGGGGAGGCTAGGCGCGAGCCGTCTTTGTGTCAACTAAAATTGACACTTTGAGCCGGCTCGCCGGCGAGATTTTGGCCCCTGATACTACTGTGAGCTGCCCGGTCTGTAGTCCTCCAGGCCGTAGCGTCGCAGTTTGATGTAAAGGCTCTGACGTGAAAGGCCGAGGATTTCGGCGGCATAGGCGCGGTTGTTGTTCGTCTGATCGAGTGCTGCCTCGATGCAGATCTTTTCGATTACATCGAGGGATTCACGCATCAAATCCTTGAGCGGCACCTTGCCGACGAGGCTGGAGAAACCCTCCGCCTGGTCCGGACTGCCGGGCGAGGGAATAGTCAGCCGCTCGGATGCAGCGGCCTGCGGCACGATGATGAAGTGGGCAGTGCCGGTGTCGCGGCTGAAGCGGGCCGAAAGGCTCACGCCGCGTTCGCCGGAGAGGTTGTCCGTCACCGTGGACGAGAAGCCTCGAATGAACTGTTCATCCTGAAGACGGGTGTAGATGACGCGGATATCGATGGCGGACGAGGCGAACCAGATGGCAAAGTTGCGGCCGATCACCTGATTGAGCGACGGCGCGTGCACGAGGTCGAGAAACAGGTCGTTTGCCGCCAGCACGATGCCGTCTGTATCGGTCTGGACCGCTGCTTCAGGCAGGTCAGCAAGATCGACCGAGGCCGTGACTATGGCCGGTTCATTGCGCTGCCGTCTGGTTTCCTGTTCCTCCGCTGCCGGCCACAGAGCCAGGACCAGGTTCGTGACGCCATTTTCACGATAGGAACGGATTGTGGCGGAGACATTTTCCCCACGGGCGCCGCGCAAATTGTCGACATGTACGGCAGTCGGGCTATGGCGGGCCTCGCCGACCGCATCGCCGAGGCGGTCCCTGTCCTGTTTGTGGAACAGGTCACGCAGCGGTTTGCCGGTCACCGGGGCGCCGTTCGGCGACAGAAGCGCGATGGCGGACGCATTGGCGTCCAGCACGGTACGCTTGTCGCCGTCCATCATCACATAGGCGGCAGCAGCAACCTTGAAGGCCGTTCGATAGCGTGTTTCGGCTTCCTGCAGTTCGCGGTAGTCGGCTTCCAGCTCCATCTGCGCCTGGACCAGCCGCTGCTGATCTTGGAACTGCTGGCGCAGTTCGCGACCGACGATGATGGTGTACGGCAGATCCTTGGCGGAATAGGCAGAATACACCACGGGCAGGTCGGGCTTGGACCCACATTTATGGTTCACCTGATAGCCGCGGACAGGGTCTTGCCTGTTGTCGCTCGCCAGCATCGAATCGATCTTCGGGACTGATTCGATGGTTACGCAGTCCTGCAGGCGCTTGCCCACATTTTTGCTCAGGCCATATTCGCCCAATTGGGGATTGCTGAAGTAAACATCGGAAATGACGCCTGATTTGTCGATGAGCATCACGACATCGGCGCCCAGGCTGACCAAAGCCGCGACCGACTGCGGGTCGAGTGTCTTCAGCAGGCTTTCTGCGATGTGCGTGCCTTCAGGTCCGTGTTGGCCGTTGAGGGGCTTCATTGAGTGAGCCAATCGATTCCGCTAGGCGTAGCTAAAGCCGTTCCGACGGCCTCGCGCGACTGCTGGCCGATTCGTTGAAGATCACAATAGTTCTGGCAAATCTTCACCGCCGAGTAAACGCTGTCGCATATGCAGTCAATCCCCAAACCTACAAGCAAATCAACGGAATTGAGGGCGCCGGCGCCGCCGACGATGAGCGGCAGCCGGCGGTCCTGTCGTTGACGGCGAATGGCGTGTACCAGCGTCTCAAATTCACCGGCCAGACGGATGTTGCTCCATCCGATACAGACGACGTCGGCGCGATCCACGGCCGGGGAGAAATTACGACCCGCATGCTCGGAAGGTTCGAGTAAGCGGCGGCTCCAGCCAAGCGTATCGAAGAGCAGCCCGATCATATGCGGCATCAGCGTATGTTGCTCGCCCTTGGGCGTGAGGATCAATGCATGAGGGGCCGACATATCACCGTTGCCATCACGATAGGGAAGGGCGAGCGATTGCACGAGTTCCTGCAGCCTTGCCGTCCCGATGGTTACGTCGATGAAATCACAGGTGTCTTGCGTCCACTCCTTGCCAAGCAGGCGTGCGACGGCTTCGAGGAATAGAACCTTCACATAATCCGGACGACCACGCGGCAGCTGTTCTTCCATATAGGTCAAAAGGGAAGCGAGCCGTGTCCTTGGATTGACGACAAGAAATCGGAATTCTGCGATTGCCTTCTCGTAAAGGCGATCGTGCTCCAAACCGACATCGTAGCGTGCCGAAAGCTTTTCGGCCGTCATCGAAGCCACCGTTCCCTTTATGATGCGCCGCAGCGCTTCGCTATCACTTGGATTTAGGTAAGCCCTATGTCGGCTGGCCACAAGGGGGGGCGCGCGTCCCTGCGCCCGAGAATTTACGGATTCCAGGCCTGTAACCGCCTCGTCCACGACGCCGATTAATCCCTCCATCATCCCGCGCCCGCGCCTCCCTCAGCGAAAAAACGGTTGTCCCGTCCTGCTGGTCCACCACGTGGACTTGAAGGGCGTAACCTCAGAATGACTCCAGTTCGAATTTCTGTAAACAAAAATATACGTCAAACAAAGTTGACACTTTGGCTTCAGCGGGCGTACTCTTTCCGCAATCCCGATAGCCCGCGGGAGGCATTGGGAGAGGGAAAAGATGGGCATGCCAGCCAGACCGGCGCAAAAGCGCGCTCTCTACACCCAGGAAGAACGCCATCGGCGCGATACGAGCGGCTGGACCCTGGTGCAGGGGCTCCTGGCTCCACTGCAGTTCCTCGTTTTTCTCGTGAGTCTCGCACTCATTCTTCGGTTTTTCGTCACTGGTGAGGGGCTGTTCGTCGCCCAGATATCCGTGGTCGTGAAGACGCTGACGCTTTACGCAATCATGGTCACCGGGTCGATTTGGGAAAAGCATGTCTTCGGTCGTTATCTTTTTGCGCCTGCCTTCTTCTGGGAAGACGTGTTTTCGATTCTGGTACTCGCATTGCACACTGCCTATCTCGCGGGGCTTTACACCGGTTCCCTTGATGCCTCCGAGCTCATGCTGCTCGCGCTTGCCGCCTATGCGACTTATGTGATCAACGCCGGACAATTCCTGTGGAAACTGCGTCTGGCAAGGCTCGATCAGGCGGGGCGTCCGGCAGAGCAGCCTGCTGTTCTCGGTGCTATCGGCGCGGAGCATGCAGGATGAACCAGCCGCTCGCCACCGCCTGCAATACGGGAAGCACGATCCGCCAGCGCGGCCAACACGAGGTGTTCTGTGGTCTGACATCGATCATCTGGCTCCACCGTAAAATCCCCGATGCCTTCTTCCTGGTGGTCGGATCACGCACCTGCGCTCATCTCATCCAGTCGGCGGCTGGCGTGATGATCTTTTCCGAGCCGCGATTCGCGACGGCGATCATGGAAGAACGCGATCTCGCCGGCATGGTCGACATGCATGAAGAACTCGATCGCGAGGTCGCCCGCTTGCTCGAACGCCGGCCCGATATCCGCATGCTGGTGCTGGTCGGCTCCTGTCCGTCTGAGGTCATCAAGTTCGACCTCAACCGCGCCGCCGAACGCCTCAATGAGCGCTTCGGTGCAAAGCCGCGCGTGCTGTGCTACTCCGGCAGTGGCATCGAGACGACCTTCACTCAGGGCGAAGACAATTTTCTCGCGGCCCTCGTGCGCGATCAGTCGCGCCACGGGGCCGGTGACAAGGTAGCCAAACTCGTCGTTGCCGGCTCGATCGCCGATGTCGTGGAAGACCAGTTTGGCCGCCTGTTCGAAGAGTTGGGTCTCGAAGACGTCGTCTTCCTGCCAGGCCGCAGCAGCGAGCGTCTGCCGAAGATCGGCCCTGATACCCGCTTCATCCTAGCGCAACCCTATCTCGGCGCAACCGCCGCTGCCCTCGAAAGCCTCGGCGCTTCGCGTATCAACGCGATCTTCCCGCTTGGCGAAGAGGGCACGACGGCATGGCTGAAGGCGATTGCCGACACATGCGGTGTTTCTCCGGCCCGTTTTGCCGCCGTTACCGAGGCACCGCGCCGCCGGGCCCTCGAAGCCACGGCGCATTATCGCCATGTCCTTGCCGGCAAGCGGGTCTTTCTTTTCCCGGATAGCCAGCTCGAACCGTCGCTTGCCCGCTATCTCAGCCGTGAGCTCGACGCGGAGATTATCGAGGTTGGCAGTCCCTATCTGCATCGCGAGCACGTCGCCGGCGAACTCGCCATGCTGCCGCCGGGCGTTTCGATCTCCGAAGGCCAGGACGTCGAGATCCAGATCGATCGGTGTCGTGCGGCAAGACCCGACCTCGTCGTTTGCGGCATGGGGCTTGCCAACCCGTTCGAGGCCGAAGGCATCGTGACCAAATGGTCGATCGAATTCGCCTTCACGCCGATCCAGGGTTATGAGCAGGCCGGCGATTTGGCAGAACTCTTCGCCCGTCCGCTGACCCGCAAGGCGATGATCGCCGGCGACCGCACCCTCTCTCGGAGGGTCGCATCATGAAGCTTACCATGTGGACCTATGAAGGACCGCCGCATGTCGGTGCCATGCGGATCGCCGCCTCGATGAAGGGTGTGCATTATGTCCTGCATGCCCCGCAGGGCGACACTTATGCCGACCTGCTCTTCACCATGATCGAGCGCCGCCCGTCGCGGCCGCCCGTCACCTACACGACCTTCCAGGCGCGTGATCTCGCCGGTTCGACAGCGGATGTATTCAAGAACGCTTGCCGCGATGCCATGGAACGCTTCCAGCCGGACGCGCTCTTGGTCGGCGCTTCCTGCACCGCCGAACTCCTGCAGGACGATCCGGCAGGCCTCGCACGCACACTCGATGTCGACATTCCGGTCGTTCCACTGGAGCTTCCTTCCTATCAGAAGAAGGAAACCTGGGGTGCGGCGGAGACGTTCTACCGGATGGTGCGCAGCTTTACCGGCGGCCGCGAGCGCCCGACTGGCATCGCACCGAACAGCTGCAACATTCTGGGACCTTCCGCCCTCGGCTTCCGCAACCGCGACGACGTCACGGAAATCCGGCGTCTGCTTGAAGCAAATGGCATCGATGTCCGTGTGGTGGCCCCACTCGGTGCCACGGTGGCGGACCTCGCCCGCCTGCCGGAGGCTGCCTTCAACATCGTGCTTTATCCCGAGATCGGCGACAGCACGGCGCGTTATCTGAAGAAAACCTTCGGCATGCCCTTTGTCTCGACCGTGCCGATCGGTGTCGGTGCCACGCGTACCTTCCTCAGTGAAGTTCTGGCCCTGGCCGGTCTTCCGAATGAAGCGCCGGTGGGCGAGGCCGAGGATCGGGCAACCTGGTATGCGCGCTCTGTCGACAGCAATTACCTCACCAACAAGCGTGTCTTCATCTTTGGTGACGCGACCCATGCGATTGCTGCTGCCCGTATCGCCAGCCGCGAGCTCGGCTTCAAGGTCTGTGGTCTCGGCACATACATGCGCGAATTCGCGCGTGAGGTGCGCGAGGCAGCGCAAGAATTCGGCATTGAGGCGCTGATCAGCGACGATCATCTCGATGTCGAACAGGCCATTATCGAGGCGCGGCCAGAACTCGTGCTCGGCACCCAGATGGAGCGGCATATCGCCAAACGGCTGCGCGTGCCCTGTGCCGTGATCTCGGCGCCCGTGCATGTCCAGGATTTTCCGGCCCGCTATTCGCCGCAAATGGGCTTCGAAGGCGCGAACGTGATCTTCGACGCCTGGGTTCATCCGCTGATGATGGGTCTCGAAGAACATCTGTTGCAGATGTTCCGCGACGATTTCGAATTCAACGACGGCGCAACGGCATCCCATCTGCACGAGACCCATGCTGTCGTCACGTCGCAGGCGGCACCCGTCGAGGTGCCTGTTGCAGCTGTTGTTCTCGATGGTCCTGCTGGCTGGACAGTCGAGGCCGAAACAGAACTGAAGAAAATTCCATTTTTCGTCCGCGGCAAGGCACGCCGCAACACAGAGCTCTTCGCCGCCGGCAAGGGCATTCAACCCATCACCGTGGAGACGCTGTATGACGCGAAAGCCCATTTCGCCCGCTGACAGCACCCCGGTTCGGGTGGTGCTGGTAACGCTCGACAATCACATGGGTGCGGCTGTCGATGATGCACGCCGCAAGCTTGCCAGTGACCTGCCGGGACTGTCCCTTTCGGTTCATGCCGCAACTGACTGGAATGACGACCCAGCAAGCCTCGAAGACTGTCGTGCAGCGATCCTGTCAGGGGATATCGTCATCGTCTCGATGATCTTCGTCGAGGAGCATGTGCGGGCGATCGCCGATGTGGTCGAAGCCCGGCACCGCGAATGCGACGCCATGGTCTGCTGCATGTCGGCCGGCACAATCATGAAATATACGTCGATGGGCCGCTTCCGCATGAGCGAGGAGCAGAAAGGCCCGTTGGCGCTCTTGAAGAAACTGCGCGGCAAGAGTTCGCGTGGTGGCAAGGATAATGGCCGGACAGCCGGCGAACGCCAGCTTGCCATGCTGCGCCGCCTGCCGCAGCTGCTGCGCTTCATTCCGGGCACTGCGCAGGACGTGCGCAACTATTTCCTGACCCTGCAGTATCGCATTGCCGCCTCCGACGAGAACATCGCCAACATGGTGCGGTTGCTCGTCGGCAAATATGCCAAGGGTGAGCGCAAGGCGCTTGCCGGGCGATTGAGTGTCGGAGATCCCGTCGAATATCCTGAAGTTGGCCTCTATCATCCGCGTCTGAAGCCGCGTGTGACGACCCGGCTGGCAGATCTGCCTTCAACCTCCGGCGCGCGCGGCACGATCGGCGTTCTGTTGATGCGCACCTATATCCTTTCCGGCGATACCGGCCATTACGACCGCGTTATTCGCGAGCTAGAGGTCCGGGGCTTCAACGTGGTTCCTGTCTTCTGCAGCGGGCTCGACATGCGGGGCGCGATCGAGCGCTATATGCTTCCGGCCAATGGCGGAGTGACCATCGATGCGCTCTGCTCGCTGACCGGTTTCTCGCTGGTTGGCGGCCCCGCTTACAGCGATGCGACCGCCGCCTCGCAGACCCTGGAAGCGCTCGATGTGCCCTATATCTCGGCCTTCGTGACGGAGTTTCAGACCAAGGAAGCCTGGCTGTCGTCTTCCCAGGGGCTGACGCCCATCGAGACCACCCTGATGGTCGCCATTCCGGAACTGGACGGCGCAACAGGCTCGATGGTGTTCGGTGGCCGCTCCGATGGTGGCGGCAACGCCAAGCCCTGCATCTGCTCGCGGGAACTCGGTGCCTGCCCGTCCGGACGGTCCTGCATGCAGCCGGATCCCGAACGGGTTGAACTTCTCGCTGACCGGCTGGCCGCCATGGTCGACCTGCGCCGCAAGATGCGCTCCGAGCGCCGGATCGCAATTACCCTTTTCAACTATCCGCCGAACAGCGGCAGCATCGGGACTGCCGCCTATCTCTCAGTCTTCGAGAGTGTGTTCGAGACCATGCGTCGCCTGAAGGCGGAAGGCTATGATGTCGCGCTGCCCGCCGATGCCGACGCGCTGAAGGATGCACTTCTTGAGGGGAGCGGGCCGCTCTATGGCACGGAGGCCAATGTGCACGCGGTGATCCCCGCCGACCAGCATGTGCGCCATGAGCGGCATCTGGCCGATATTGAAAGGCAATGGGGTCCGGCGCCGGGACGCGTGCTGAGCAACGGCCGTGGCATTTTCGTGCTCGGGCACCAGTTCGGCAAGCTGCTCGTCGCGATCCAGCCGCCATTCGGCTACGAAGGCGATCCGATGCGGCTGCTGTTCGAAGGTGGCTTTGCTCCGAACCATGCCTTCGCCGCCTATTATCGCTACCTGCGGGAGACCTATCGAGCGGATGCGGTCCTGCATTTCGGCACCCATGGGGCTCTCGAATTCATGCCGGGCAAGCAGGTCGGGCTTTCGGGCGACTGCTGGCCGGATCGTCTTCTGGGCTCGCTGCCGAACTTCTATCTCTACGCGGCCAACAATCCGTCCGAAGGCACGATTGCCAAGCGCCGTTCGGCGGCAACCCTGATCTCCTATCTGACGCCGCCGATTACCCATTCCGGGCTTTACAAGGGGCTGAGTGACCTCAAGGGCAGCCTCGACCGCTACCGTGGTGCGGCGCCGGACGCTTTGGTCGAGCGCGAGCGGCTCTTCCAGTTGATCCAGGTGCAGGCGCAGCAGCTGGAATTGGGCAAGGACACGCTCGGTCTCGCGGAAGCCGATGTCATCCGCCATCTCGTCGCCGAAGTGGCCGAGGTCGAATACGCGCTCATCCCGCATGGCCTGCACATTGCCGGTCACGCCATGGATGAGGCCGAACGACTGGAGATGATCGAGCATGTTGCCGCCAACATGCCGGCGATCGCTCGCTTCGGGTGGCAAGCTGAACTTCTGCCTGCGATCGCCCGGATGGACGCGTCAACCATTGCCCGGATGGTGAAGGATGCGGATGCCGAGTTGCAGGACAACGTTGCCAAGCTCGCGACGATGAACCTCGAACTTTCGCGGAACGGCGAGATCGACGGGCTGGTCAAGGCGCTCGACGGCCGCTTCGTCATGCCGTCGCCGTCGGGCGACCTTTTGCGCACACCGGAACTGCTGCCGACCGGTCGCAACATCCATGGTTTCGATCCCTTCGGCATTCCGAGTGCATTCGCAATCCAGGACGGAGAGCGGCAGGCGGCCAAGGTGCTCGACCGCTACCTGTTGACGGACGGACGGCTTCCCGAGACGGTTGCCGTCGTGCTCTGGGGCACCGACAACCTGAAGACGGGCGGTGCACCGCTCGCCCAGGCCATGGCCCTGATGGGTGCCCGGCCGAAGCTCGACACCTATAACCGCGTCTGCGGTGCGGTGCTTGTGCCGCTCGAAGAGCTGAAGCGTCCGCGCATCGATGCGGTGATGACGCTGTCGGGCATCTTCCGCGACCTCTTGCCGATCCAGGCCAGCATGTTGGCGGAAGCCAGCTATCTCGCCGCCATTGCGGACGAGCCGGTCGAAATGAACTTTATCCGTAAGCATGCACTTGCCTATTGCGAAGCACATGGTTGCGACATTGAGGCTTCGGCCTATCGCGTCTTCTCCAATGCCGACGGTGCCTATGGCGCGAATGTCAACATGCTGGTGGCTTCGTCTTCGTGGAGCGACGACGATGAGATCGCCCAGACCTACAGCAATCGCAAGAGCTTCGCGATCAACCGGCGGGGCAAGACGAGCCAGCAGGTGGATGTCTTCGACGCGATGATCGGGCAGGTCGACATGGCCTATCAGAACCTTGATTCCGTCGAAATCGGGGTCACCACGATCGAGAACTACTTCGACACGTTGGGGGGCCTCACCAAGGCCGTATCACGTGCCAAGGGTGGCGCTTCGCTGCCGGTCTTCATTTCCGACCAGACGCAGGGCGAAGGCCGGGTGCGCACGCTCGGCGAGCAGGTGGCGCTTGAAACGCGCACCCGCACACTGAACCCGAAGTGGTTCGAAGGCATGCTGAAGCATGGCTACGAGGGCGTGCGCAACATCGAGACCCAGGTAACCAACACATTCGGCTGGTCTGCGACAACAGGCGATGTCGATCCCTGGGTCTATCAGCAAATCACCGAGACCTTCGTGCTCGATGCGGCCATGCGCGAGCGGCTGGCGACGCTCAATCCCGCTTCGGCTGCCCGCGTGACTGCGCGGCTGATCGAGGCCCATGAACGCAATTACTGGCAGCCCGATGCGGAAACCATCGCTGCTTTGAAACAGGCCGGCGAGGAGCTGGAAGACCGGCTCGAAGGCCTGGTCAGGGAGGCTGCCCAATGAACATCTATACGCACGGCAAGACGGCGGAACGTGAGGCTCGACTGGCTGAGAAGCTTCGGCAGCGCGCCGATGGCGACGGCAGCGTCCAGGTCCATCTCGACCCGACGATGGAGATCGAAGGTGCCAAGGTGTTTGCCGTCTACGGCAAGGGCGGTATCGGCAAGTCGACGACCTCGTCTAACCTGTCGGTTGCCTTTTCCATGATCGGCAAGCGGGTCCTGCAGATCGGCTGCGATCCGAAGCACGACTCCACCTTTACGCTCACCAAGAGCCTGATCCCGACCGTCATCGACGTGTTGGAAAAGGTCGACTTCCATACCGAGGAACTGCGGCCCGAGGACTATATGGTCGAAGGCTATAACGGAGTGCAGTGCATCGAAGCGGGCGGGCCGCCAGCCGGGACGGGCTGCGGCGGTTATGTGGTCGGCCAGACTGTCAAGCTGCTCAAGGAACATCACCTGCTCGACGATACCGATGTGGTGATCTTCGACGTGCTGGGTGACGTCGTCTGTGGCGGCTTCGCCTCGCCCTTGCAACATGCAGAGCGTGCGGTGGTGGTGGCCGCCAACGACTTCGATTCCATCTTCGCGATGAACCGCATTGTCGCCGCGATCAAGGCTAAGTCGAAGAATTACGAAGTCCGCCTCGGTGGCGTGATCGCCAACCGCTCGCGCGAGACGGACCAGATCGACCGTTACAACGCCGCGATCGGTCTGAAGCGCCTCGCGCATGTGCCTGATAGCGACCACGTGCGCCTCAGTCGGCTAAAGAAGGCGACGCTGTTCGAGATGGGCGACAGCCCTGAAATCGTGGCCATCCAGAACGAATATCTTCGCCTGGCGGAGGTCCTTTGGGCTGGCACGCCGGCGCTCGAAGCCGAGCCGATGAAAGATCGGGACATCTTCGAATTTCTCGGGTTCGAATGAGGAACGGATCATGAGCCAGGCCGATTACATCCGCAGGACCGGCGAGATCGAACACTACTTCGATCGCACCGCGCTCGATGCATGGAAGCGGTTGACCGGTGACCAGCCGGTGAGCGGTATCAGGGCCACGGTTCGCAAGGGGCGCGAGGAGATGCGCCGGACGCTGGTGAACTGGCTGCCGCAGGATCTGACCGGCTGGCGCATTCTCGATGCCGGCTGCGGATCGGGTGTGCTGTCCTTCGAACTCGTCGAGCGCGGCGCCGAGGTGGTCGGCGTCGACCTCTCCGCCCAGATGATTGCCCATGCGCGGCAGCGAGCGCAGGAATTTGCCGCTCTCGCCGGGCGGGGCCACGGCTCCGTCACCTTCCACAGCGGCGACATGCTGGATCCGCGCCATGGCCGGTTCGATGCGGTCGTCGCGATGGATGTGCTGATCCATTACCAGCCTGCCGATGCGGTACGCGTCTTGCACAGCCTGGCGGAGCGGACATCGCGCAGCATGATCTTCACGCTCGCACCCGGGTCCCGGCTGCTGCGGGCCATGCTCGCCACGGGCAAGATCTTTCCGCGCGGCAACCGGGCGCCGGCCATCTATCCGGTCCAGCCGGACCGCCTGGTGGCGGAAATGCTGCATAATCCCGGCTTCGCTGGCTGGACGAGCGGCCGCAGCCACAAGGTCGGCGTCGGTTTCTACACCTCCCAGGCCATGGAGGTGATCCGGTGAACACGCTCTCCACCGCCAATCGCAAGTTGATCGGCTTCTGGCAGAAGATGGGCACGCGCTATATGCCGTTTGCCGATGCTGCCTCGGTGGAGATGCCCCTGTCGCGCCTGCTCAGACTGTCGCTGTTCCAGGTCTCGGCCGGGTTTGTCATGGTGCTTCTGACCGGCACGCTCAACCGCGTGCTGATCGTCGAACTCGGCGTCTCCGTGGCGCTGGTATCTGCCGTCGTTGCCATCCCGGTGCTGGTCGCGCCGCTGCGGCTCTTCTTCGGCTACCGCTCCGATACCTACAAGTCCGTGCTCGGCTGGCGGCGCGTGCCCTATATTTGGCTCGGGTCGTTGTTGCAGTTTGGCGGGCTCGCCATCATGCCCTTTGCCCTGCTGCTCCTGCAGTCGCAGACCGTCGGCCCGGAATGGGCAGGGGCGGCCGGCGTTGGTCTTGCCTTCATCCTGACCGGCTTCGGCATGCATATGGCGCAGACGGCGGGTCTCGCGCTCGCCAGCGATCTCGTCCCTCAGGAAAAACGGCCGCGCGTCGTGGCGCTCCTCTATTTCATGCTGCTTCTCGGCATGATCGGCGCATCGACCTTCTACAGCTACTTCCTCGTCGATTTCAGCTCCAAGCTGCTGATCCAGGTCATCCAGGGCACGGCTCTCTTGACCATCATCATCAATGTCATCGCCATCTGGAAGCAGGAGGCCCGGGATACCAGCCGCAGCGCGCCTGATCGTGATCTGGTGAGCTTCTTTGACGCGTTGGATGAGTACCGAAGCGATCCGGGTGTTCTGCGCCTGTTGATCGCGGTCGCAATCGGGTCTGCCGCTTTCTCCATGCAGGATATCCTGCTCGAACCCTATGGCGGCGAGATCCTCGGCCTGACCGTCGGAGAAACCACCCGGCTGACCGGGATCTGGGCCGCCGGCACCATGGCCGGCTTCGCCTGGGCGGCATACAGCCTCCAACACGGTGCGCCCGTCTTCCGGGTCGCTGCGCGCGGAATCCTGATCGGGATTGCAGCCTTTTCCTGCGTGATCTTCGCCTCACCGCTGGGCCTGACCGGGCTCTTCTATGCAGGAGCGGCCGGGATCGGGCTCGGCGGCGGGTTGTTCGCCGTCGGCACCATGCTGGCTGCCATGGGCGTTTCGGAGAAATCCGACAGCGGCCTCGTCGTCGGCGCCTGGGGCGCCGTCCAGGCAACGGCTATCGGGGCAAGCTTGCTGGCGGGTGGTCTCGTCAAGAACACCATCAATGCGCTGGCCCTCAACGGTTCGCTGGGTGAGACCATGATCACGCCCGCGTCGGGGTATCTCGTCGTCTATCTTTTTGAAATCGTTCTTCTGTTTCTCTGCCTTGCGGTCGTCGGGCCGCTCACTGGGCGCCGTTACAGACGGGATGAAAACCATGACATGCGTTTTGGATTGGCGGAGCTGCCCGGCTGATCGTCGGCGGCAAAACCTAACACGGGAGGGTCAACCATGACCGGATCGCTTACAAGCAATATGGACGTGGCACAGGTGGTGCTCTACGCCTTCTGGATCTTTTTCGCAGGCCTTATCTGGTACCTGCGCCAGGAAGACCGGCGGGAGGGGTATCCGCTCGAAGAGGATGTTTCCGGCCGCTACAACAAGAGCCCCTGGCTCTTCGTTCCGCCGGCCAAGACATTCGTCCTCCCGCATGGACAGGGGCTGAAACGGGTTCCGGATTTCAAGCGCGACGAGCGCAGCTTTGCTTCGCGCCGTGTGGCGCCGGCGCCGGGTTATCCGAGCGAGCCGGTTGGAAATCCGCTGCTTGCCGGCATTGGCCCCGGCTCCTGGGCCGAGCGCGCCGACAAGCCTGATATGACGGCGCATGGCGATGCCCGGATCGTGCCACTTCGCGTTGCCGAAGGCTTTTCCATCGTCGAAGGGCAGCTTGATCCGCGCGGCCGCATCGTCCAGGGCTTCGACGGCCAGACCGCTGGCACCGTGACGGATGTCTGGGTCGATCGTTCCGAGCACCTGATCCGCTACTATGAAGTCAGCCTCGGCGAGGGTGCCCGCACTGTGCTGGTGCCGAACAACTTCGTCGTCTACCGCACTGGCCGTGGCAATATTCGCTACCTCTATGTTCATGCCGTTTCCGCAGCGCAGTTCGCCGACGTGCCGGCGACCGCCCGTCCGGAACTCATCACGCTCTTGGAAGAAGACAAGATCGCCGCCTATTTCGGCGCAGGCTTGCTCTATGCCGACAAGAGCCGTCAGGAGCCACTGCTGTGAGCCAGTTCGTCACACGAGAACATGAAATCGAGCCGGTGCCGGGTCTTCCTGGGTTGCCACCGGCCGGCGAGGTCGTCCTCTGGCAAGGGCGCCCCAGCGCGAAGCTGCTCAGCCGGCATCTGTTGAAGGTTCGCTGGATCGGCGGTTACTTTCTCCTGCTTGCCGTCTGGGCTGTGGTGTCCGGCGTCCATGACGGTCGCGAGATGGGCGGCTTGCTCTTCTCCATCGCGATCCTCGCCGCACTTGCCGCCGTGCTGGTCGGCATGATCGAACTCTTCGCCTGGGCCGTCGAGAAGACGACGCTCTACACGATCACCACCGAGCGTGTGGTCATGCGTTTCGGCGTTGCCCTGTCGATGACGCTGAACCTACCTTTCCGGAAGATCGAGGCGGTTTCCACGGCCAAACTCGATGACAAGGGTGGCATGATCGCGATCGCGGTTGCCCCGGATACGCGGTTGTCCTGGCTGATCCAGTGGCCGCATGTGCGCGGCTGGCGGTTCTCACGGCCCGAACCGAGCCTTGTCTATCTGCCCGATGTCGAGAAGGCAGCGAGCGTGTTGTCGGCCGCCTTTGTGCAGTTTCGCGCGTCGCATGCCAACCAGCCGCGGATTTCCGTCGCCCCATCCATTCAATCGGCGCCTGCCGCCGTTGCTGCGGAATAGGAGAGGACCATGGGATCAGCGTCCAGTCTCGGCTATCTCTCGGACCGCAAGGGTCGCGCACCGAACCGCCTTCCGACGGCGCTCCTCGTCGGCTTGCTCGGGCTTCTCGCGTTCACCGCGATGGCCATCGTCGTTGGCCAGACCACCGGCCTTGGCCTCGTCAAGCAGCAGCTCGGCCAACCGGTCGCCGTCCGTGACCTGGTGATTGTGCGGACCTCCGATGATCATGTCGTCGTGCAGGACGCGGCAACCAGCGTCCAAATTGCGAGCTACGGCCCTGAGGCCGGGGGCTTCGTGCGCGGCTCGCTGCGTGCCTTCGAGCGCATGCGCCAGGTCGCCAAGGTTCCGTTCGACGCGCCTTACCGACTGATCAAGTGGGAGGCCGGCACCGTCAGTCTGTCTGACACCGGAACCGGAGAGCGCATCTATCTCGCAGCCTTCGGCCGCGACAACGTGGCCGCATTCGAAGCCCTTATGGGCGAGCAGGGAGGAAATGAGCCATGAACCCGGTTTTCGCGCTGATGCGCCGCAAGGAGACGGTCGATTGCACCGTCGAAATCAACAATACCTTCGAGGCGCTCGGCGCCCATCTGCGCTTCGACAACGGCGTCGTCGTGCATCCGGGTGATGAGGTTCAGGTGCATGGCGCGCCGGTTTCCATTCCCTATGGCGCCAGCCAGAATTTCCGGCGCAAGGCGACCATCACGCGGGCGGGCTTTCTCGAGCGCGCCTGGATCCGGGCGACCGGCGATCTCGACATGATGGAATTGTGCGAATTCAGCTTCACCGAGAGGGCACTGTCATGAACAATCATGTTTCCCCTGTTGATCTTGCCGATCACGAGCCAACGGTCGAAGAGCGCATGGCCGGTGTCAACGACACGACCCGCAGCGCGCTCGTGTCCACCATGCTGACGCCGCGCTTCTATACGACCGACTTCGAAGAGATGGACAAGATCAATGTCGAACCGGTCAGGGCCGAATGGGACGCGCTGATCGCCCAGATGAAGAGCGATCCGAACCGCGGCCACTTCAAGCGCAATGCAGACTGGGACGACATCGATATCGACGGTCTGCCGGACGATCTGCGCGAGGAGTTCATCGACTTCCTCGTCTCCTCGCTCACCTCGGAATTCTCGGGCTGCGTACTCTACAAGGAGATGAAGCGGCGCGGCAAGAACCAGGAAATCTGCGAGCTGTTCGGCTATATGAGCCGGGATGAGTCCCGCCATGCCGGCTTCATCAATGATGCCCTGAAGGAATTCGGCATCGGCGTGAACATGGGCTTCCTGGCGAAGGCGAAGAAGTACACTTTCTTCAAGCCGAAGTTCATCTATTACGCCACCTATCTCTCCGAAAAGATCGGCTATGCCCGCTACATCACCATCTTCCGGCATCTGGAAAAGCATCCCGAGCAGCGCTTCCATCCGATCTTTAAGTGGTTCCGCGAGTGGTGCAACGACGAGTTTTCCCATGGCGAGGCCTTCTCGCTGATCATCCGCTCTGACAAGCGGCTGATGGAGGGGATGAACAAATACTGGATCAAGTTTTTCCTGCTTGCCGTCTTTGCAACGATGTATGTGCGCGACCACATGCGGCCAGCCTTCCACAAGGGTCTTGGCGTCGACATTGACGATTACGACATGAAGGTCTTCCGGCTCACGAGCGAGATCTCGCGCCAGTGCTTCCCGCTGGTGCTCGATCTTGACAATCCGGCACTGCATGAAGGCTTCCGCCGAATGGAGCGGATCAACCGCAAGATCATGGCCGCCAACGCCAAGGGCGGCCTTACCGGCAAGATCACCAAGGGCTTCTGGTCTGCGGCCGCTGCGGTCAACTTTGTCCGGATGTATGCGATCCCGACGAAGTCGAATGCCATCCCGGCGACGTCTCGCCTGCAGCCGGTCTGGTAGGGGTATATCCATGAGCTTCTCGCACCCGCTCGCCGTCGTCGCCATCGCCATCACCGTCTGGTGGGTGTCGACGGGGCTGGTGCTGGCCATGGTCAACCGACCCGAGCCGAAGGAATGGCGGATCCTGTCGTTGATGCCTGTCATGACCGTCGTCGGCGCTGGCGGTTTCCTGCTCATGTTGTTCGGCGCGCGGGAACAGACGCCGCTCGGCTCCTATGCCGGCTTCTTCGGGGCGCTGCTTGTCTGGGCCTGGCATGAGGCCGCTTTCCTGACTGGCCGCCTGACAGGTCCGCGGGGTGGCGATTGCCCACCGGGGCTGAGCGGCCCGGCTCGCTTCAAGGCCGCCTGGCAGGCCGTCAGCGACCACGAGATCGCCATTTTGATTACCGCCGTGGTGCTGTGGTTTACGCTGTCGGATAATCCCAACCAGTTCGGGCTTGCCGCCTTCGGTCTGCTCTGGGGCATGCGCATCTCTGCCAAACTGTTGATCTTCCTCGGTGCGCCGCATGCCGTGAGCGAGTTGATGCCGAAGGGGATCGCGCATCTGAGAAGTTATTTCAGGACAGACCGGCTCACGCCGATTTTTCCGCTGCTTCTGGCCGTTGCTGCGGGCATTTTCGTCATTCTCGTCATCGGGGCCAATCGCGCGACCACCGCTCATTCCGTGGTCGGCCACACACTGCTCGCCACCTTCATGGCGCTTGCCATCATCGAACACCTCATCCTCGTGCTGCCTGTCTCGGATACCGCGCTGTGGCGCTGGGCGATGGCGCGGCCGCGAGAGCAGATTGCCGCCGGCCATCCCCTGGATGGCGGATCACATCTCCAGGGAGCCCGCCCGGCGGTCACGCCCGTTGCCTCCTGGAGCACACTCGGAAAAGACCAGATCGGGAAGAGGAAAGACTGATGGATGTTCTGGAGCATATGGGGGCAGCACTTGCCGATCTCCACACGGCGGGCAATTACCGCGTATTCGCAGAGCTTGAGCGTCACTGCTCGGCCTTTCCCAAGGCGTCGTTCTACAATGAGGACCAGACGGTTCGTGAAGTGACGGTCTGGTGTTCCAACGATTATCTCGGCATGGGACAAAATCCGAAGGTGATGGACCGGATGACCGAGGTCATCCGCAAATGCGGCGCCGGTGCCGGCGGGACCCGCAACATTTCGGGTACGAACCATTACCACGTCCTGCTGGAGCATGAACTTGCGGATCTTCACGGCAAGGAGGGCGCTCTGATCTTTACGTCCGGCTATGTGTCGAACTGGGCGGCCCTTGGCACGCTGCTGTCGAAGATTCCCGGCATCATCTGCTATTCGGATTCCCTCAATCACGCCTCGATGATCGAGGGTATCAGGCATTCGCGCTGCATCAAGCGTCAGTTCCGCCACAACGACCCCAAACATCTGCGCGAACTGATGGCCGCCGACGATCCGGCGGCGCCCAAGCTCGTCGCCTTCGAAAGTGTCTATTCGATGGATGGCGACATCGCGCCGATCCGCGAGATCTGCGACGTTGCCGACGAATTCGGAGCCCTGACCTATCTCGACGAAGTACACGCGGTCGGCATGTATGGTCCACGCGGCGGCGGGGTGGCCGAGCGCGAGGGGCTGATGGATCGCCTGACCGTGATCGAGGGCACACTCGGCAAGGCCTTCGGGGTCATGGGTGGCTATATCACCGGACCTGCCGTGTTGATCGACTTCGTGCGCTCGTTCGCATCGGGTTTCATCTTCACCACGGCGATCCCGCCGGCGCTGGCGGCTGCCGCGACGACCTCGATCCGCCATCTCAAGGAAAGCCAGTTCGAACGCGCCCGGCATCAGTCGACTGTCGCCAAGGTGCGTGCGGCGCTCGATGTGCGGGGCATTCCGCATATGCAGAACCCCAGCCATATCGTGCCGGTCATGGTCGGCAATGCGGCGAAGTGCAAATGGATCTCGGACGTGCTGCTCGACGACTTCGGCATCTATGTCCAGCCGATCAACTACCCGACGGTTCCCGTCGGCAAGGAGCGCCTGCGCATTACGCCGACGCCGCTGCATAGTGAGGCCGATATCCGGCACCTGGCAGAAGCACTCTGTTCACTGTGGTCAAAATGCGCGCTGGCGCGCGCTGTTGCCTGAGACTGGCAAAAGCCTTATCGCCTCAAGGGCGAAAGAGCAGAGCGGAGCAATGATGCCTGAGAGCATTGTCATCCCGGCGATCGCGGCCGACGGGTCGCTTTACCCGGTCGAGAAGATGAGGGCCCATGTCGAGGGCCTTCAGCATCTCGCCGTGTCCGTCTTCGTGTTCGACGGCGACAAGCTGCTCATCCAGAAGCGTGCCAAGGCCAAGTATCATTGCAGCGGCTTGTGGGCCAATACCTGCTGTACCCATCCCCATTGGAACGAAGCGATCGAAATCTGTGCTGAGCGCCGGCTGGAGGAAGAGCTCGGCTTTTCCTTGGCCCTCACCCGTCACCAGACGGTGGATTATGCCGCCGATGTTGGTGAGGGCTTGCGCGAGAACGAGCGTGTCACCCTGTTCAGCGCCCAAGTCGACGGTAGCCAGTTGGCGATCCACCCGGATGAGGATGAAGTCGAAGCGGTCCGCTGGATCAGTGCCGATGAACTGCAGCGCGAAATGCGCGATGCGCCGCTCTCCTTCACACCCTGGTTCCGCATCTATCTCGAGCGCTTTCCGGGCCTCGGCTTCGGCCGGGCATAGTACAGCTCGGCAGTTTTCCCAATCCCCTATCTCCGATCCTCGAACATCGATCGCCTTCATCAGGTCATCGACCGTTTCGATCACTGCAGACAAAAAAAAGGGGAGCTCGAGAGCTCCCCTTCCTCTTACGGTCTGCCTTTGGAGGCCGTCAGTTGTCGCTTGTGACCGGAGCCGCGGGCACTGCTGCTTCCGCCGTCTGGGCGGTCGCTGCCTTCGGCAAGACGGCGCTGCTCTGCTCGGCCGGTGCCATCTTCTGGGTCGTGCCCGGCTGGTAGGTCGTGTAGTCGGGGACGGCGGTCGGGCCCTTCTTGGTAAGCGCGTCGACATAGTCCTGCAGCATGGAGACACCGTAGAGCGGTTTCTGAACGCCGGCATGGCAGGTGGCGCAGCCAACCTTGAAGACGTCGCCTTCCGGACCCTTGCGGGAATCCGGGAAGACAGGTGTCAGACCCTCCACGTAGTTCAGATTGACGTCTCGCACCATACGGATGCCATGCCATGCGGTCACGCGCTGCGGCGGGCTCTGGTCCCATTCGTTGAAGGCGCGGGAGTTGTGGCAGGTCGTGCAGTTGACACCGAGAGATTCCGACATGTGCATCATCAGCGACCAGGTGGCTTCCGTCTCCTTGGTGGTCGTCATGTTGGTGCCGGTCGGCAGCGCCGTCGTCGAATGCACGCGGATCGGCTTGGCGTCGAGCAGGTAGTCCTTGAGGGCATTCTGTGGCAGCGATGAGCCGCCGGCGAATTTTGCCACGACGTTCTGACCCTGGCGGTTCTGCGTCATGTTTCCGGCCGGCTTCGGTTCCTGATCCTCGTACCAGTAGTTGGCCGGGATCGCCTGGCCGCGATGGCAGGTGTAACAGGTCGCGCCAACCGCCCCCACATGGGGTTTCCAGTCGACATTGATCGCCTGGGTCATCTGGATCATGCGGCGGGCGACGACTTTCTGGTACAATTCATCAGAGGCCAAGTTCTCCGGATTGTGACAGTAATTGCAGCCGGCTTCGGGGGCGACCCATTCGGTGATCGAGGCCATGAACTGGTTGAACTGGTCGTCTGAAAGATCGCCCAGGACCTGCACATTCTCATAGAGATCGCGGGCCTTGTCACCGCTCGGATCTGCCTCCCAGGGGGCGGGCGGCACGACATTCGCCGCTTTCAGCGCCTCCTGTTTCTCGACATCCTTGTGGCTATACATGCCCGTGCCGCGAAAACCCGTTTGGGTGCTTTCGACCGGCGGAGCGTCCCACCCGGCGCCGACGAAGCTCGCGATCGTCAGCAGGGAAACGGCGGAGACGGCGAAGGGAATCCAGAGTTTCATCGTCGTTCTCCTCAAAGCGCCGGGTCGACGACGCCGGGGTAACCCGGCAGCGGGGACACGATCCCGTGGTTGATGCCCCAGAGATACCAATTGTCGACAACCGTGCCCGTGAGCAGGATACCGATGCCGCCGGTGATCGGGGTCAGGATGGCGAACCACCATGCCCAGCGGTGTACGGATTCCATCGTGGCATTAAAGCCCATGGTCCAGCGCCAGAAGAGGGCAGCTCGTTCGGATGCGGTGCCGCGATCGGTGATCTGTTCCAGCTCGCGCTCACCGCCATATTTGCCGACGGCCAGGATTGTTGCGCCATGCATGGCAAACAGCAGGACGGAGCCGTACAGGAAAACGATCGAGAGGCAGTGGAAGGGATTGTAGTAGAGATTGCCGTAACGGATCGAGAAAGCAGCGGTCCAGTCGAGATGCGGGAAGATGCCGAAGGGCACGGCTTCCGAGAAGTTTCCCATCAGCAGCGGTCGGATAAAACCCAGCACGAGGAAAAGCCAGATCGCGGCGGCAAAAGCCCAGGCTACGTGCGTGCCAAGCTCCAGCTGGCGTGCGCGACGATAGACGCGAACCCACCACAGAAGAACCGAGGTCGTCAGGAAGAAGCCGGCAATCAACCACCAGCCGCCTTCCGCCAATGGTGGAAGCACCTTCAGGCCATATTTCGCCGGTGGCGGCTCCAGCCCCAGCCAGAAGAGCTGACGCACGAACTGGATCGGGTCCCAGCCAACCGAGGCCAACATGTTGAGCCCGATGATCTCGAAGGCGATGAAGCCGAAGACGAGTGACAGCGTGCCGAGATAGCCGAGATAGATCGGGCCGATCTGGGCGTTGCCGATCATGCCGAACAGCTTGACGTGCAACGGAGTGCCGACGCGCGGACTGTCGCCTCTTGGTAGAGGCATGCCCTCTTCGAGGGGCCCGCTCACCTGAATGGGCGTTATGATGTTTTGATATTGCAGCAACATGATCCGGTCCCCCCTCAGTTCCAGATTGGCAGCTCGAGCCACCAGTTCCACCAGCGCGGCCACCCCTGGTTCCAGAAGGGTCCGCTGATGATGATGCAGACGGCGCTCCAGAAGCCGGCGTTCAGCGCCAGGATCAGGCCGAGCCGGTGAATGCCGAGCGTGCCGATCGAGTAGCCGATGATGTCGCGGAAAAACGTGTCTTCATATTCCGGCGTCTTGACCTCGCCCTGCTTGCCCGGCTCGGTGAGCGAGCTGCCTGGATTGGCTGCGGACAGGATCAGGCCGCCGTGAAGCGAAAGTGCGAGCGTCGTGGTGAAGAAGAACGTCACCGCGATCATGTGCGCCGGATTGTAATGGAAGTGCAGGTACTGGTAGCCGACGTTCGAGACCCAGTCCAGATGGCTAAAGATGCCATAGGGGAAGCCGTTGCCCCAGGCGCCGAGCAGCAGCGGACGGAAAATGACCAGGGTGGCGTAGGCGAAAATAGCGAAGGAAAAGGCAAAGGGCACGTGGTAACCGATGCCGAGCTTCCGGCAGATTTCCACCTCGCGTAGCGCCCAGGATATGAAGGCACCCAGCGCGCACACGGTAATGATCTGCCATAGACCGCCTTCCTTCAGCGGCGCGAGCGCCAGTCCGTAGGAGAGGTCGGGCGGGGCGATCGAGATCTGCCAGATGTTCCAGGTCGGGCCGATAGCCGCGCCATAGATGATGAGAGCGGTCCCCAGGGTGGCAAAGAATGCCGTCGTCACGCCGAAGAAGCCGACGTAGAAAGGTCCCACCCAGAAATCGAAGAGATCGCCTCCGAGCAGCGTTCCGCCTCGTACGCGATATTTGCGTTCAAAACTCAGCAGCGCCATGTTCGTTTCCTCCAGAGGTGATCAGCCAGGCGGCGTTGTCGGGTCATGCCGTTTGGCGGCGGGCGAAACCTTGGTCACGCCCGCTGCCGTCTTGGTTTCCTCAGCCGATGAGCCGGAGATCCACGCCTTCAGAGAGGGATTGCTCCAGGGAGCTGGTCGTGAGGGGCTTGCCCTCCAGCCAGTTGAAGCGTTCCGTGCTCAGCAGGATGAAGTGGATCAGGATCGCAAGCGTGAACAGGAATACAGACAGTGCAACCAGCGCCTTGCGCGGGTCGAACATAAGCCAGACTCTCCACATATCGCGTCCTCCTCAGGTCAACATTGGCAGAAGCGTGAGAGCCGTCTGGTTAATGCCCTCGAGAGAGCTGTAACCTTCCGGACCCGGGATCCAGGGACGCCACATCCAGACCAAGATATGCGCGACGATGGCAATCGCCGTGAATATCATGAAGCCTTGGATGAAGAATCCATGGACCTCGCGCGCTTCGCTTTCGGTCAGACCCGAAAGTGAAACATTTGATGTTTCAGCCATCAAATTCACCTCCTAGTCTCGAACACCGCGGCGCCCCCGCGGCGGGGTTTCGGCGGGGCCGTCTTGCGGCACCCACCGGGGTTTTGTCGGTGTCGAGAACACCGGCAAAGAGAAGGGTCACGCCTGGAAGGCGTAACCGGCAGCGGCATAGGCCGAAGAGCGTGCTTCGGCGAAAATGGACTGGGCCGGCTTTTCTGCGGCCGTTCCGGAATGATCGGTCAGTCTCGCTGCGACCGCCGCCATCAGGCAAAGCGGATACATCAGCAGATAGAGACGGCGCAGGTTGACCCGCTCGGATTGCCGAGCCGCAAGGTGGCGGCGTGCATCCGGATTGTGTTGCGTTGCAGTGATCATGCCTTCACCTCCAGGTTTCCCCATTTCGGGGCTTCGCTCTCACCGGTCATGCGCGTGCCCCCGCCATGCGGGCTGCAGTTTCGACATGCTGGCGAGTGACTTCGGGCGCTTGCGCGCTGCGGGCCTCGCGTTCGGCGGCGTCGCGCAGGCGCTTTGCAGCCGAGATCCGGACGAGGACCGGTTCGTTGTTGAGACAGGTCTCGAGAGAGGCCTGGGCGTCCGCATTCCAGGCGATCGACACGCGCTGGCGGGCTGTGGTTGGCTCGATCGCATCCAGTTCGCCGGCGCGGGGCAGAATGTCGAAGAGGATATCGAAGAGCGCGTTGCAGACTTCCTGTATTAGCCAGGCCGCGCCCGAATAGCCCATGACCGGCGTTCCCGTGTGCCGCCGTACGATAGCGCCCGGGTAGGAGAGCTGGACGAATTTTCCGCGTGCGCCGGTCTCGGCCATATACATGCGCTCGTTGAACGAGCCGAACATGATCATCGGAGGCTTCTTTCCTGTGAGTTCTCCAACTTCGATATTGTCGGTCTTCGAACCCGCCTTGCGGGCGATCGCAAAATTGCAGGGCAGGCCCATTTCCTCTTCAAGGAAATTGCGGATGCCCCGCACATATGTCTCGTTGGCGACGATCGCGAAGCTTGCGGTCGCGAAGAAATCCTGGGTCACGGAGCGCCAGAGATCCCAGAGGGGCTTCAGCGTCGTGTGTTTTTCCCTTGTGATGAAGGGTTCAGGGTCGAGCCCCAGCATGTCGCCGAGTTCGCGCAGGAAGGCGGTCGTTGAGTGAATGCCGATCGGCGCCTGCAGATAGGGACGGTCGAGCGTCTCGCAGAGCAGGCGGCCAAACTCGCGATAGAGGCAGATATTGGCATCGGCGTCGGCGAGCTTGCGCACGTCTTCGAGATGACTGCCCAGCGGGAAGACCATGTTGATTTCTGCGCCGATGCCTTCGACGAGGCGACGAATTTCCGCCAGATCCGAGGGCATGTTGTAGGTGCCATAGATCGGACCGATGATATTGACGCGAGGCTTTGCACCATCCGGCCGGCGACGCGGAGCCGGCACCTTGCCGGCCTTGGGGCCGAATTCGGTCCACAGCCATTTCAACGCGCGATCAGCACTTTGCCACTGGTCTTCGTCTATGGTACGCGGCAGAAAGCGGACGATATTGGAACCTTCCGGCGTGACGCCGCCGCCGATCATTTCGGCTATCGAGCCGGTGACGACGACGGCGGGGAGATCCGGGTCGAGCGCCAGGCGCGCGCGCTTCATCGCGCCTTCGGTGCCGTGCTGGCCGAGTTCGTCTTCCGAAAGGCCGGAGACGACGATGGGCAATTCATGCGGCGGAAGCGCGTCGGTGTAATGCAAGACCGACGTGACGGGCAGGTTCTCGCAGCCCACCGGGCCGTCGATGATCACCTGCAGTCCCTTGATGGCGGTGAAAGCATAGACACTGCCCCAATAACCGCCGGCCCTGTCGTGGTCGAGGATCAGCATCCGACGCTCTCCCCATTGTCGACAGCATTGCGGGACTGCTTGACCTTGGCGGCAAACTTCTTGCGATAGGCGCTGCGGTCCTGGGGCGTCTCCTGCCAGATGCCTGCGGTATCTCCCTTGCCCACGCCGTCGAAGAAGGCATTCATGGCCAGGAAGCGGTCCTTGTTGCCGATCGCTGCATTGATAACCGATGGCAGCGAGGCGACACCTGCCGGTCCCATCAGAGGGCGCGCGGAGATCAGGTTGGTGAAATAGAGGGCCGGGGTTGCTGCTTCCTTCGCTTTTTGCACGACGGGCGTCGTGCCGATGGCGAGATCAGGCTTGTATTCGGCGAAGGCGGCAAGGTCCTGTTCGAGCGAGGCGCGGAAGCGCAGTTGCACGCCATGCGCCTCTAGCCATTCGGCATCGGCGGCATTGTAGGGCGTCTTCGGACAGGCGGTGCCGACATAACGCAGGTCGGCACCGAGCTCGACGAGCAAGCGCCCGACGAGCAGTTCCGAGCCTTCGTAACCCGAGAGCGTGATACGGCCGTTGATCCTGTTGTCGGCGAGGGCCGCCGAGATCGCGCCGCGCATGGCGTTGCGGCTGATGTCCGTGCGGGCCTGGGCAATGCCGCAGCTGTTGCCGATGGCATTCAACCAGGCATCCGTTCCTTCCAATCCGACCGGTGCGGAGCCGACGATCTGACGTCCGGCCGCTGAAAACTCGCGGAAACTAGCGGTGTAGAAGGGGTGGATGGCGGCGACAACGGCGCAGTCGAGGGCGGCATAGAGGTCACGCCATTCCCTGACGGGAACCGTGGGACCGACGGCCAAGCCCATGGGGTCGAGCATGCCACCGATCACCACCGGGTCCGCCGGGAACACTTCTCCGACCAAGGTCACGGTCGGCTTGTCCTTAAGGCCGCCGCGTGGGCGCTGAACTGGGCCACTCGCCACTTCCTGACGGGCATAGGCCAGCATGGCGCCCGAGAGAACATCCTTGGCCTCGGCATGGGTGGGGACGCCGAAACCTGGCACGTCGATACCGACAATGCGCACGCCATCGATTTCGCGCGGCAGCATGCGGAGCGGCACTCCCGAGGCCGATGGGACGCAGAGATTGGTGACTACGAGGGCATCGAATTTTTCCGGGTCGGCCATCAGATGCACGGCCTCGACGATGTCCTCGTAGAGCTTGCCGGTGACCAAAGTCTCCGAGTTGAAGGGTACGTAACCGACGGAGCGCTTGGCGCCGTAGAAATGCGAGGTGAAGGTGAGACCGTAAACGCAGCAAGCGGAGCCCGAGAGGATGGTGCCGACGCGGCGCATGCGAAGGCCGACGCGGAGCGACCCGAAGGCAGGGCACATGGATTGAGGCTGGTCGTGCGGCCCCTTCGGGTAGTCGGCCTCGAAGCGATCCATCAACTCGCCCTGGCCTGCAGCGCGGGCTGCAGCCTTGGACAGTTCAGTGCCGCCGTGACAGCCTACTCCATCGGTCGGTATGTCCGTGCCTGCATCGGCAAGGGCAGCCTGATCTGCGCCGGCGAGAGTGATCCCGCTGGTGTCGTCCGGCTCGAATTCCTTGCGAAGGTCGTCCATGGGGTTTTCCGATCTCAGACGTTGTCGTAGACGACTTCGAGCGACGGCCGGTGCAGGGCACCCGTCGCACACATGTCTTCCGGCGTTGCCGGCTGGAGCTTGTAATCGGCGCCGGTCTCGCTGGCATCGAAAAGGCCGAGAAGCCCGTCCTGATCGAGTGGCCTGGGAAGGATTGGCGCTGCCTCGGCAAGATTGATCGACAATGCCTCGAAGAGCGGCCCCCACTGCGAATCATGTGTGCCAATGATCTGATAGTTGGCGCTCTTGCGGCGGATGTCATCGTCCTGCGGGATCGAGGCCAAAACTGGGATGCCGACGGCGTCCGCGAAGGCCTGGGCCTCGCCCGTGCCGTCGTCCTTGTTGATGACGAGGCCCGCTACGCCGACATTGCCACCGAGATTGCGGAAGTATTTCACTGCCGAACAGACATTGTTGGCGACATAGAGTGACTGCAGATCGTTGGAGCCGACCACGACGACCTTCTGGCACATGTCACGGGCGATCGGCAGGCCGAAGCCGCCGCAAACCACGTCACCGAGAAAATCGAGCAGAATGAAGTCGAAGTCCCAGTCGTGAAAGCCGAGCTTTTCGAGCGTCTCGAAGCCGTGAATGATGCCGCGTCCGCCGCAGCCGCGGCCGACTTCCGGTCCACCGAGTTCCATGGCGAAGACGCCATCACGCTTGAAGCAGACATCGGAAATCGAGACTTCCTGGCCGGCTTCTTTCTTGCGCGAGGCAGTTTGGAGAATTGTCGGGCAGGCGCGTCCGCCAAAGAGCAGCGAGGTGGTGTCGCTCTTCGGGTCGCAGCCGATCAGCAGGACTTTTTTGCCGAGTTGCGCTAGCATGTAGGAGAGATTGGCGAGCGTGAAGCTCTTGCCGATGCCGCCCTTGCCATAGATCGCGATGATCTGCGTTTCCTTGGTCACTTCGCCGGTTGCTGGCGCATCCGGTTCGATGGCAGCTTCCTCGCGCAGGTTTTCCTGCAGCCGCTCCAGGCCGTCGGGGGCAAGGTCCAGGCTCATGCGGCGTTCCTCCAGTCGATGATCATTTTCAGGCAGCCGGGGTCTTCGAAAGCTGTGCGATAGGCCGCTTCGGCGTCAGCGGGGGCCGCGTGATGGGTGATCAGGCCACTCAGCGACAGAGAGCCTGCCGCAACGAGTGCCAGGACGGCTTCGACATCCGGCGCGGTGAATTCGGCGGCGATGGATAGTGTTGCCTCGCGCATGAAGGCGGGGGCGAAATCAAAGCTGACGCGGCCGGGATAGAAGCCGGCCAGAACGAGTTCACCACCCTTTTGCAGGCTCGCTATGGCCCGGTCGATGACAGTGATATTGCCGCTGGCATCGATCACGACAGCATGTGTCTGCTTTGCCGGTTCGGAACCTTCGTCCGATGTGGCGTCGATGACCGCATAGCCCTGCGCACCTTGTCGGCGGGCCTGTGCCGTCTCCCAGACCGTCGGTGCCGGGTTACCGATGGCAATGATGATGCGGGCGATCAGGCGACCCAGCACGCCGTGGCCAATGATGAGCGAGACCGGCCGCGTGGTCCGGCGGACCGCATGATGGGCGGTGGCGGCGAGGGCAAGCAGCGCGCCTTCTTCAGGCTTGTTGAATTCGAGCCTTGTCGTGCGTGCACCGGGAACGACAAGCCGTGATGCGCTTGCACCGAACAGTCCGGCCGCGTCCTCGTAACAGCTGGCGCCCGGCACAAAGACCTGGTCGCCGACCTTGCAGCCCGAAGTGTTTCCGGCTTCCACAACCCGAGCAACGGTTTCGTAACCGGGAACGAGCGGGTAACGCATGCCGGGAAAGGCGGGCATGGTGCCCTGGAACAGCATCTTTTCCGTACCTGTCGAAATACCGCTGAACATCGTCTCAACGACCACATCTGCGGCAGAGGGTGCGCGCAGTGACAGGCTCTTCAGCGCGAGTGCGCCGGGCTGTTCGAAGACGATGGCCGATGTTTGCATCTCAGTGCCCTCCCAGGACACGGAAGCTCCTCTGCCTCCATATGTCATCTTAGTTTTACGATTTATAGTGTCAATCAAAATTTACACTTAGCCACAGGTGGGCATTAACGGTGGGCTGTAACAAGGGTTGCGATAAGTGGGTTTGTGGTCGCGATCGTCTTCGTCTTCTGGAAACCGGCGGCAGCCAGGAGTCTTTCGATTTCAGGGGCTGAACGGCATCTACCCGATCCCATGGCGAGGAAGTAGACGCCGAAATAGGTGGCCGCCAAACGGGCGCCTTCTGATGGGCCGGCCATGGCCTCGGCCACCAAAACAGTGGTTCCCGGTGCGAGATGCCGCTGGAGATTGGAGAGGATTGTGACGACGCGCGCGTCATCATGGTCGCAGAGGATTCGCAACAGGGTGATGCAGTCGGAACCGGATGGCAGAGGGTCGGCTGCAAAGTCGCCGGGGTAAATGCGGCTGCGGGGCGCCAGTCCGGTTTCCGCCAGATGAGCGTGTGCCCGTTCGGCGACTGCCGGCAGGTCGAAGAGAGCGAGCCGGAGGTTCGTATGCTTGCTGCCAACGGCTGTCAGAAAGGCGCCATCACCACCGCCGACATCAAGCAGTCCCGCATGGCGACCGAAGTCGTAGGAGGCAAGGATGCAGTCGGCAAACATCGCCTGGCTCTCGCGCATGAGCAGCGAATAGGGTGCTGCCTGCTCGGCCGTTACCGTGTTCGGTGCGTCGCCACACACATAGGCCCAGTAGCGGCGCAAGTCCGTGTCGGGCCTCTCCGTTCGCCAGAGAGTGACTGGATCGGTGAGATCGCGATACAGCGCGTCGTGATGGAGGATCATGGCGCGCAGGCCGGCATCGGCGGCAATAACAGTACCGGCATCGTCGAGCATCCAGAGATCAGGGCCTGGTTGGATGACGAGGCCAAGGCGCTCGGCCTGCTCCAGCAGAAGCCGCATGCGCTCCTGCGTCAACTGGCAGTGGGCTGCGAGCTGTGCGGTTGTGAGAGACCGGTCGACCAAATGTTCGAGGATTCCGAACCGCACACAGACAAAGAGAATGTGAGAATGGACGAACCCTGCCGTCAGTCGAAACAGCTGATTTGCCTTGCGTTGTGCGATCCAGCGCGTCAGCGGCAGGCGGGCCATCAGGCTGCGAAAGCGGGCGGATGCGATCCGGCGGTTGCGCCAAAGACGCCAGCGCATGCCAATCGTCGGCTGGTGGGCCTCGCGATCGTCTGCGCCATCGACTGACCAGGTCATGCCTGGCGTGCCGATGTCGTGTCCCGGTTCGGCCTGGCTTGCCATCGCCGTCAGGCTGCGCTGGTGGCCAGGGTCTTCGGCATCAGCCGGGTCGCTTCCTGGCGGATCATGGCGCGGAAGGCGTCGGCGCCCTGGCAGTCCGGAACGCAGTCGACGGCTTCGGTGACAAGGTTTTTCAGGCGCTTCAGCGCCCCGTCCAGGCCGAGCGAGGCCACGATGTTGGGCTTGGCATTGCGGCTGTCTTGCCCGGCAGGCTTGCCCGCACCGTCGCCCTGGCCCACGGCGTCATAGAGATCGTCGGCCACCTGGTAGGCAGCACCGAGCGAATCTGCGAGGCCAAGCCAGTCCAGGGGATTGCCGCCGGACGCAATGGCGCCGGTCGAGACGGCGCCGCTGAACAGCGAGGCGGTCTTGGCGCGATGATAGATGGCGATGTTGATTTCCGGCTCGCTTTCCCAGGCCTGACCGGCGACGAGGCCATAGGGCGCGCCGACGGATTTCGCGATGGTGGCGATGATCGGTGCGGTCAGGTTCGGCCGGTTTAGTGTTTCGCGGGCGATCGTCTCGAATGCGGTGACGATCAAGCCATCGCCGGTCAGAAGCGCGATCTCCTCGCCGAATTCAGCATGCACGCTGGGCCGCCCACGCCGCATCATGGCGTTGTCGAAGCAGGGCATGTCGTCATGCACGAGCGATGCGCAATGGAGGAGTTCGATCGCGGTTGCTGCGGCATCGGCGACCGAGGGCTCGCGGTCGCCGCATGCGGCAGCGACTGCGAGGCAGAGACGAGGCCTGATACGTGCGCCTCCGGGGAAGACGGCGTGTCGCAGCGCCTTGGCGAGGATCGGCGGACAGCCATTGGCCGTGGCGTAGCGCAAGGCGCGCTGCATGCCATTTTCGATGCGGTCAGGGAAATCCATGAGGGTCACCTTCCGGGCCTGCGCGGTTGTAAAAAATGAATGACGCGCTATTGTGTCAACAAAGATTGACACAAGTGATGCAGAAGTCAACGCAGGTGGGAGACATTCTTGACAACGCCGAGCCAGGACACCGTCGCAATCATCGGAGCTGGCATCGGCGGGCTGGCCGCCGCCATCCGGCTGGCCGCTGCGGGCGTGCCGGTCACCGTCATCGAGGCGCAGGCAGCCCCCGGCGGCAAGCTGCGCCAAGTCACGGTGGGTGGGCGAGGTTTCGATGCTGGGCCAACCGTGCTGACGATGAAATGGGTGTTTGACGATCTGATGCAGGCCTGCGGGCGCCGGCTTGAGGACGAGGTTTCGCTTACCCGAGCCGCTGTTCTTGCCCGCCATTATTGGGAAGGTGGCGCCAGCCTCGATCTTCATGGCGATGTCGATGAGAGCCGGCGAGCGATCGGTGATTTCGCCGGTGCGCGCGAAGCCGACGGCTTCAGGCGGTTTTCGGAGGATGGTGCGCGGATCTACCAGGTTCTCAAGGACAGCTTCATTGCCGCTTCCCGCCCCAATCCCTATTCCCTCTCACGACGGATTGGTCTGTCGCGTCCGGGGGATCTGCTCGCCATCAAACCTTTCTCGACGCTGTGGTCGGCACTCAGCGGCTATTTCTCCGATCCACGCCTGCGCCAGCTGTTCGGGCGCTATGCCACCTATTGCGGGTCCTCGCCCTTCGCCGCCCCTGCGACCCTGATGCTCGTTGCGCATGTCGAGCAGGAGGGGGTGTGGATGGTCGAGGGTGGTCTGCATGGGCTTGCGGCGAAGCTGGCGGAGATTGCGGAAAGCCTTGGTGTTGCGTTTCTTTACGGCGATCCAGTCAAGACGATTACGGTCGATGGCTTGCGTGATCGGGTCACTGGCGTTGAGACGCAGAATGGTCGGCGGATCGAGGCGAGACAGGTGCTCTTCAACGGCGATGTCGCGGCGCTTCCCGGACTGCTGGGGAAAATGCCACGGAGGCCAGCAACACCGCCGCCCCGGTCGCTCTCGGCGCTCATTCGCTGCAGCCTTGCCGTTCCCAAAGGTGTGCCGCTTGCCCATCATACGGTGTTCTTCTCCGACGACTACGAACGCGAATTCTCGGCGATCTTTCGCGATGGGCGGCCGCCTGATGATCCGACCATTTATCTTTGCGCGCAGGATCGCACCGATGATGGATGGCTGCAGTCTGGTCTGTCGGCGGGGATGTCTGAGCGCATTTACGCCCTGATGAATCTGCCGGCCAATGGCGATCGGCATCGGTATGATGAAAGCGAGATCCAAACATGTCTGAATGCGATGGAGCGCCGTTTGGCACGAAACGGACTGGAACTTCAGCAGAGCCAGGATCCTCTACATCTGACAACGCCGGAGGATTCTGCCCGGCTTTATCCGGGCAGCGGGGGCGGGCTCTACGGGATGCCGTCGCATGGATGGATGGCGTCGTTCCAGCGGCCGGGCTCGCAGGGGCCGGTGCAGGGGCTTTACCTTGCGGGGGGCAGCGTTCATCCGGGGCCGGGGGTGCCGATGGCGGCGCTTTCGGGCATGCTGGCGGCAGCGCAGATTCAGGAAGACATGGCTTCGATAGCCACGTCCAGCCGGGTGGCTATCGCTGGTGGTATGCCGACGGCACCAGTGACTGCGGGCGGTTCGCCTTCACGGTGATCGCCTTTATCGGATCGGTGTTTTCGCCCTATTACCACTGGTCAGGGCGGACCGAACCCGAAAACCATGTGGCCTTCAATGTTGCTTTGTATTGCCCAGATGGAAATTCCTGGGCGATGACCGAGCGGGGGCGGGCGTCACTCGATCGCAGCGCTGCCAGGTTGCAGGTCGGCAAAAGCAGCCTCACTCTCGAAGCGGGCGCATTGCATATCGACTTTGATGAGGTGTTCCTGCCGTGGCCCGGCCAGCGACTCCTGCCCAAGCGCATGCGTGGGCAGATGGTTCTGGCGCCGCGTTTTTCCTCTGAGCATCTGTTTGCCCTGGACAGCGAAGCGCGCCACCACTGGTCGCCGATCATGCCGTCGGCCCGCGTTGAAGTCACCGGCGACGCCTTTGCAGGCGGCGGTTGGTCGGGCGAGGGGTATCACGACAGCAATTGGGGCGGCCGGCCCATTGAGCGTGATTTCATTGGCTGGGATTGGGCGCGGGGTGCGGCACCGGATGGTGGAGCCGTTCTGGCTTATGATGCCTTGCTTGCCGGAGGTGGTCGCAAACGCCTCGGCCTTCGATTTTCGGGCGATGGCGGTGTGTTGCCCTTCGATCTGCCCGAACGTCAGATCTTACCGCGTGGATTCTGGGGCGTCGGTGGTGGGCTCGCCTCGGTTTCGGGTTTCGCTCCGCGGCTGGTGCGTCGGCTGGAGGATAGCCCGTTTTATCGGCGCTCCCTGGTCGAGACCTGTCTCGATGGCGAGACGATCACCATGATGCACGAGACGCTGGATTGCCGGCGGCTGGCCATGCCATTGGTGCGGTTGATGCTGCCCTTCAGGATGCCGCGTCGCGCTTGACTTCCGGTGGAGCGCTTGCTTCCTCCGCTTCGGCCCTTGCCTTGGCCCTGGCGTTTTCCTTTTTCAGGTCGCGCATCTGCCAGACGTAAAAGGCGATGGCCAAGCCAAAGACGAACAGGGCTTCGATCAAGCCAAAATAGTGCTCAAGCAAGGCTTGCCGCTTTCTCCCGGGCGGCGAGGCGACGCAGGTCGCGTTCCTCCCGTGCCTGGGTCTGGAGTCGCAGCAGGATGGTTGCCAGTCTTCCGGTGGCGCCCTCCGTTCGTTCGGGTTCCCGGGGTGCCACGGTCGCGGCGGCAAGGCTTGCCAGGGATACAAGGTTGGCCGAAGCGGGATCCGCTGGCGCATGAAGCGTGTGCTGGCTCAAGCTCAGTCGCGTATGGACTGGACTGCGGGCGCGGACCAGCAGCGAGAGCTTGCGAACCAGCGTGGTGCGTGCGCGTTGGCTGACGCTGTCGAAATCATTCGCGGCAATGCCGGCGCCGATATCCTCATAGACGAGGGCCGCCGTGCGGATTGCGTGGCGGCAGGCGGCGGGCAGGCTTTCAATGCCTGCGTGACCGAGCCGATAGTGATGGTCTGCTTCGCTCAGCAACTGCCTGATGACATCGCCCAATGCCGGCGAGAAGCGCGGAGCGCGCAGGAGGGCGTCAGGGTCGATGCCGCGTTCGGTGAGCCAGTCGAGCGGCAGGTAGAGCCTGCCGTTGCGGGCGTCTTCGCCGACGTCGCGGGCGATGTTGGTGAGTTGCATGGCAAGGCCGAGATCGGCCGCACGGGCGAGCGCGAAGCGGTCGCTCACGCCCATGACGGCGGCCATCATCAGGCCGACGCTGGCGGCGACGCAGGTCGCATAGGTCTTCAATTCTTCGAGGCTTTGATACCGGCGGCCGTCGAGATCCATGGCGAAGCCATCGAGAAGGGCGTCGACGACAGGCTTCGGGATTGCATGGTCGTGCACGGCGCGGGCGAAGGCGCGGTCGCAGGCGAAGGGGGCGGGATCGCCGGCATAGATCTGGTCGAGCCTCTGGCGTAGGCGCTCCAGCGCCGGCAGGCCGCTTCTCGGCGCGTCGATCAGATCGTCGGAATGGCGGCAAAAGGCATAGAGTGCGCGGGCTGCCTGGCGGGTGGGCGAGGGTAACATCAGCGAGGCCAGATGGAAGGATTTTGAGCCGCGGCGGATAGCGGCGGAGCAGGCTTTCTCGTCCTCAGCCTCACCGGAGAAGCCGTAGTTGAGCATCACGGGTCGGCGGGCGAGCGGCCGAGCCAGGTGGCCTCCTTCCGCGCCGACGGATCGGCCAATCTCGGTTGCCGTCATGATGCGCTCCCCCGTGTGATGCCGCTTGCGCCTGTGATGAAGGATGCCGGATCAGGCACGAGATCGGCAACGATGCGGGCAGAGGAGACGACACCGGGCAGGCCGGCGCCGGGATGGGTGCCTGCGCCGCAGAGATAGAGATTGTCCAGTTCCTCGCTCCTGTTGTGCGGTCGGAACCAGGCGCTCTGGAAGAGCTTCGGCTCGAGCGCGAAGGCGGCGCCCTGCCAGGAGAGCAGGCGATCGCGGAAATCGAGCGGGGTGGCGATCCGCGAGGAGACGATGTGGCGGGAGAGGCGTGGCAGCACTGTTTCTTCGAGGCGCTTTTCGATCTTTTGCCGGTAGCGTTCGGCCTCCACGGTCCAGTCAGCATCGCCGTCGAGATTGGGGACGGGGCTCAGCACATAGAAGGCATCGCCGCCTTCGGGCGCCAGCGACGGGTCGCTCGCCGTCGGGCGGTGGAGATAGAGGCTGAAATCATCCGCCAGCCGGCGCTTGCGGAAGATGTCGTCGAGCAGGCCCTTGTAGCGGGGGCCGAAGATCATCGTGTGATGCTCAACGTCGTCATAGCGGCGGTTGGTGCCGAAGTACCAGACGAAGAGGCTCATGGAATAGTCGCCACGCTTGATCTTGGCGTCTGTCCAGCGGCGGCGCGGATGCGCCTTCAGCAGTTTGCCGTAGGTGGTCGCCGGGTCGGCATTGGAGATGACGATATCGGCGGAGATGCGCTCACCTGAGGCCAGCCGCACACCGGTGGCGTGCCGTCCTTCCGTCTCGATTTCGGTCACGGTTTCCCCGAGCCTTATGCGTCCCCCGTTGCGTGTGACGAGGCCCGCAATGCCCCGGACAAGGGCATTGGTGCCGCCGATTGCATGATGCACACCGTATTTCCCCTCCAGATGCGCAATCAGGCAATAGAAGGAGGTGGCGGAGAAGGGGTTTCCGCCGATCAACAGCGGATGGAAGGAGAAGAGCGTGCGCAGCTTGTCACTGCGAAAATGGCCGGAGACGACGGAATAGACCGAGCGGTAGCCGCCGAGCTTGACTAGGCGCGCCAGCGTCTTTGCGGTGAACATCAGGCTGTGGAACGGTTTGTGAGCCAATTGTTCGAAGGCGACTTCGTAGATGCGCCGGCTTTCATCGAGAAAGCTGCGGTAGCCTGCCACGTCGCGTGGTTCGATGCGGGTGATCTGCGCTTCCATCGCGCCTTTGTCGCCGGAATAGTCGAAGATCGTGCCGTCATCGAAACGGACGCGGTAGAAGGGGCTGTTGGGCCTCAATTCGACATCGTCTTCCAACCGTCCGCCGCAATCACGCCAGAGGTTTTCGAACAGCCAGGGAGCGGTGATGATGGTCGGGCCGGCATCGAAAGTGAAGCCGTCCTGGCGATGCGCATAGGCGCGGCCGCCGGGCTGGTCCAGCGGGTCGAGGATGGTGACGCGGTAGCCCTTTGCGCCAAGAAGGGCGCCGGTGGCGAGCCCGCCGACCCCGGCACCGATGATCACGGCATGGGGGCGGGTATCGGCCGGTGGTCTTGCTGGCCTCGGAAAACGGCTGGCGACGTTCATGCTGCATCCACTCCGCTCAGTCGTTGTTCGCCGATCGCTTCGTCGATCCACTGGACCATCCGCTCGGCCTGGCATTCATGCAGGAGATGGCCGCCGTTCGGGCTCACAACGAGCCGGCTGCCCTGAGCCAGCCTTGCTGCGTGGTTCGAGTTTTCCGGCGGGACCATGGGGTCGTCCTTGGCGGCGATCAGCGTCATGGGAAAGGGCAGGCGGCGGAGCGTCGCATCGAAACGGGTGAGGTCCCAGGCGGCCATCATGCCCAGCGCCCCGTGCACATGGCCGGATGAGCCCAGCAGCATGCGATAGATCGCCTTGCCTTCCTCGTCGATCGGGGAGCCTGTGGCCGACAGCAGGTTACCGCCAAGCGGCGTCACGCGCGACAGCAGCGAAAACATCGAGGCGGAAAACGGGTTGGCGAACAGCGCCTTGGCCATGGGCGAAAACAGCGCATTGCCGCGGATCGGCAGATAGGCGCCATTGATGCCGATGACGTGGCGCGGCACGGTCGTTGCCTGTCGGGCCGCGAGCGTGACGGCTACGGCAGCCCCGGCGGAATGTCCGAGAATGACGGCCGGCCCGCGATGAAGTTTGGCCAGCAGATCCGACAGCGCCTGGACCATGCCCGGAAGCGACAGATCGGCATGACCGCGCGGGCGGGTAAAGCCATGGCAGGGCAGATCGGGTGCAACGACGCAGAAGCGATCCGACAGTCTTGGCAGCAAGTCACGCCAGGAATGCGAGGAAGCACCCGTTCCATGCAGCATCAGGATGACGGGTGCGTTTTCCGGCCCTGCGATTTGCACATGCCAGTCGAAGCCGGCGGTGCTTAGGAACTGGCTGGCGGTTCGGTTCGGCCAGTTGCGTCCATCCGTCTCCCAGTCCAGCCATTCGCGCCGCCTATTCATGGACTGGTTCATCGACTGGCCTCCTTCATCGAGGCGTCGACGAGATCGGACATGCCCTTGGCTTCTGCCTGACGCAGGAGATGCAGGTCGGCCCCGAGCGCATTCGCGAGGGCCGCGACGCTGTCGCGCGGGCGCCTTGCGATGTCGATGCAGATGGTTTTCAGGTTGTTCGACTTGTAAAGGCGGGCAAGTCGGGTCAGCTCTTCGGCGGCCAGCATCCGGTTTGGGGTGCCGTCCAGGGCGATGTTGCCGCTGCCGTCTGTCAGGAGAACCAGGAGGGGCGTGCTGCCACTGCGCCTTACAGTCAGTGCGAGCTCCAACCCTTTCTGCAGGCCGGAAGCAAGCGGTGTCGGTCCTCCGCCGGGAAGGGCCGCGAGCTTTCGCTTGGCTGCGACCAGCGAGCGGGTTGGCGGGAGGAGGACCTCGGCGCTTGTGCCGCGAAAGGCGATGAGCGCGACCTCGTCTCGCCTGATGTAACAGCGCGCCAGCAATTGTTCGATGGCACCCTTGGTTTCACCCAGACGCTCCAGGGCGGTGGATCCGGAGGCGTCGACGACGAAGATCGCGGTAGACGGCGCGGCATGGCGCAAGCGCTGATAGCGAAAATCGTCGCGGGTGATGAAGGCGCGAGGCCTGCGCGTTGCCGTGGTCACGAGTTCTGTCGGCAGTGCCGCGCCTGCCGTCGCCAGCATCTTTGTTCGTTGCGCGGCGCGTGCCCGTTGCCAAGGGGCGGCTGCCCGCAGCGTTGCAACGATGTCGGGCCGTGCGTCTGGATACGGTGGTGACAGGCCGATGCCGAATGGCCGGCCGCGCCTTGCGTTCTTGCGCTCAGTGCCGGATTTCCCGGAACGTCCCTTGTCGCGCGAGGGGCGCTCGGATGAGAGAAGCAGCGGGTTGCCCGCGAGCGCGCCGGCCTGCACTGCGGCAAGCAATTCGGTCAGAGCGTCGAGGCGGGGCGGTGGTTGTTCGGTCTGGTCATCCGGCTCAGGCGTGTCGTTCTCGGATGTCTCTGGCGAGGCCGGTGGCGGGTCTTGTGACTCGTCCGGCATCGGTGGCGGCGGGGTGTCTTCGGCAGAGGTGGTTTGCTGCTCTTCCGGTGGCGGTGCACGCCGGAGACCGAGGCACAGCCGGAGCGCCGTTATGGCATCGGAATCGTTGACAATTGTTCGGCCGGCGAGATGGGCGAGGATCTTCGCCACCTGAACCAGGTTGCGCAGGATGCGCAGAGAACCATGGCGGCTGGATAGCGCGAGAGAGCTCAGCGACGTCAGCGTGGTATCGCTTATGGTAGTCGACAGCCAGTCGGTGGCTTTGCCCTGATGTGTGGTCTTTGCCGGCTTTTGAAGTGCCGCAAATCCTTCCGCCACATGATGCCAGGCGACCGCATGCAACTCTATGCGCAAAGCCAGCCGATCGCCGATCGCGGCTGGAAGCCGGTCGTCGTCCTCGATCGACTCATCGAGCGCGAGCACGCAGATGCCATCTCCCGCCGGCCGGTCGAGCGTGGTGCCGACGATGGCTGCGATCGTCGTGTCCAGGCGTTCGGCCATCGGGATCAGCAGGACATTCCCGCTGGCCCTTGCCAGAAGACCGGACTGACGGACCAGCGCGCCGAGAGCGGCGGTTGCGGCTATGTCGACGCCGCCGACGAGATTGCTGAGCGAACTTCCCGGTGGCAGGCGGGTCCAGCGGTCCTGCGGGCCTAGCAATTGGCCGAGATGACTGAGGAAGGCGTCCCGAACACCGCCGGCGCGGGCTGTCAGCCACAGGCCGCCAATCCTCGGACCGCCGCAGCGAAGCACATTGGCGGCCAGAAGTGCATCGGCCCATTGCTCGGCGCCGTGTCTGTCCAATGCCTGGTCGAAGGCTTCGTGAGGGGCGAGTTCAGCCATGGCCGTAGCCGGCGTCGACAGTGGCAAGCGCACGCTCGATGCGCGGCGTGGAGCCGGCCTCGTCAAGCGGATCTCGGCGCAGACGATGGCAGAGCACCATCGGCGCGATCTCGGCGACATCGTTCCAGGTGACGGTTCGGTTTCCCGACAGAGCTGCTGCGGCCCTGCAGGCGCGCATCAAGGTGAGTTCGCCGCGCATGCCGTCGATGCCGAGCCTCAGGCAGAGCTGCGACATACGCATGACCACATGATCGGGGATCTCGACCTCGCGCAGGATCTTGCGGGCGGCAACAACCCGGCTGCCGATGGCGGCATCGCGTTTCGCCCAGGTCTTGCAGAAGGCTGTTGGGTCGGTTTCGTAGGCGTCGCGGCGGCGGATGACATCAATGCGTTGCGGCAGATCCTCAATCGTTCGCACCTCGACCGACAGGCCGAAACGGTCGAGCAATTGCGGACGCAGATCCCCTTCTTCCGGATTGCCCGAGCCGACCAGGACAAACCGGGCGGCATGGCGGATGCTCAGGCCTTCGCGCTCCACGACATTCACGCCGGAGGCGGCGGCATCAAGCAAGAGGTCGACCAGGTGATCCTCCAGCAGGTTGACCTCATCGATGTAGAGGAAACCGCGATTGGCGGCGGCCAGCAGGCCCGGTTCAAAATGCTTTTCGCCTGCCACCAGCGCCTTCTCGATGTCGAGCGCCCCGCAGATCCGGTCTTCGGTCGCGCCAAGGGGAAGGTCGATCATCGGCGCGCGGCGTTTGGTGATCGGCGGACGTTTGCCGTCACTGCCCGCCGAACAGACGGGGCAGGAGGCTTGTGGTTCCGCCGGTAGGCAGTTGTAGCGGCAGCCGGTGCGGGTTTCGATGCGCGGCAGCAGTTCCGCCAGCGCCCGCACTGCGGTCGATTTGCCCGTGCCGCGATCACCGAAGATCAAGACGCCGCCGAGGAGCGGCTCAACCGCCGCCATCAGCAGGGCCTTCTTCATGTCCTCTTGCGCGACAATGGCGGCGAATGGAAAGGGTTGAGCCAACGGGTCTGCCTCAGCTTTGAGTGTCAACTAATGTTTACACTTTTTTGAGGCGTGTTGAAGAGGGGTAGATCAATTTATTGGTGGAGGGCTTCAATTCCGGGGCTTTGTCGGACAATCGAAGACGTGGGATAGTCCGCGCCTTCGATCGCGTCAGGAGTTTCTGTCAGGTTCGCAAGACACGGTAGATTGCCGGTATGACCAGAACCGTGAGCAGAGTCGAGGAGATCAGGCCGAAAAGGAGCGAGATAGCGAGGCCCTGGAAGATGGGATCGGTCAGGATCACGGCAGCCCCGATGATCGCGGCCAGCGCGGTCAAGAGGATCGGTTTGAAACGCACAGCACCCGCCTCGATCAACACCTCGGTCAGCGTTCGTCCTTCGTGGTCTGCATGCCGGATGAAGTCGACAAGCAGAATGGAATTACGGACGATGATGCCGGCAAGCGCGATGAAGCCGATCATCGAGGTTGCCGAGAAGGGGGCTCCGAACAGCCAGTGTCCGCCGAGAATGCCGATGAAGGTCAGCGGCACGGGTGTCAGGATCACCAGGGGGATCTTGAACGAGCCGAACTGGGCGACGACGAGGATGTAGATGCCGAGAAGCGCGATCATGAAGGCGGCGCCCATGTCGCGGAAGGTCACCCAGGTCACTTCCCATTCGCCGTCCCAGAGCAGCGTTGGTGCGGCTTCGCTGTGTGGCTGGCCATGCAGTGCAATGACGGGCTTGGGCAGGCCCGTCCAGTCCTGCGCGTCGATCGCCTGCTGGACCGCGAGCATGCCATAAAGCGGGGCCTCGAAGCTGCCGGCCAGTTCCGCCGTCACCATCTCGGCATTCATGCCGTTATGGCGGAAGATCGGAAGCGTCGTCATCTCGTCGGTGACGCTGACGACGTCGCCGAGTTCGACTACGCCCTTGTCGCCGGGCAGAACATTGGCCGGCATGGGGGTCGACAGAAACCGTTCGTCAATCACCTTGTCACTGCGCGCGCGTTCCAGGCGGATCGGGATCGGGGGGTGACCCTCGCCGCGATGCGAATAGCCGATAGTCTTGCCGTTCGAGAGGATCGAGATCGTATCGAAAACGTCGCTCTCCTCGACATGATAGAACTCCGCATCGTCGGTCGAGATGACCAGGCGCTTGCGCGGGGCCTCCACGCCATAGGAATTGTCGATATCGACGATGAAGGGTACCGAACGGAAGGCATCTTCAACTTTTTCGGCGACCGCGCGGCGGATGGCGGGCGTGGGGCCGTAGATTTCCGCCAGCAGGGTCGCCATGACCGGCGGTCCCGGCGGCGGCTCCACGACCTTGAGGCTCGTACCCTCAGGCGCGGCAATGCCCTTGATCCGCTCTCTGATGTCGAGGGCAATCTCGTGGCTGGTGCGATCGCGCTCATCCTTCGGCGTCAGGTTGATGGCGACGTCGCCCTGATAGGAGGCGGAGCGCATGTAGGACTGACGCACCAGGCCGTTGAAGTTGTAGGGGGCCGCGGTTGCTGCATGGGTCTGCACGGAGGTGACCTCGGGCATGTCCAGGACCAGGCGCCCAACGGATTGCGCGACCGCATCCGTCATCTCCATGGTCGATCCCTCGGGCAGGTCGATGGTCACCTGCAATTCGGACTTGTTGTCGAATGGCAGCAGCTTTACCGTGACATGCTTTGTATAGAACAGCGAAAGCGAACCCAGGGTCAGGAGGCCCACCAGAGCCAGGAAAACCCAGCTGCGCGTCTTCGTGGCAAGGATCGGGCGGGCTACGCTGGCATAGAGGCGCCCCAGTCGACCACCGGTTTCGTGATCGTCCCCGTGCCCGTGAAGCGGCGCATTGCCTGCGACCTTCAGCATCAGCCAGGGCGTGACGATGACGGCGACGAAGAAGGAGAAGACCATGGCGGCCGAGGCATTGGCCGGAATGGGGCTCATATAAGGACCCATCATGCCGGAAACGAACAGCATCGGCAGAAGTGCTGCCACCACGGTCAGCGTTGCGACAATCGTCGGGTTGCCGACTTCAGCGACTGCTTCGATGGCGCTGCGGCGGCGTGAGCGTCCATCGCCCATGCCCCAGTGGCGCGCGATGTTCTCGATCACGACGATGGCGTCGTCAACCAGAATGCCGATCGAGAAGATCAAAGCGAAGAGCGAGACACGATTGAGCGTGTAGCCCATCAGCCAGGAGGCAAAGAGCGTCAGGAGGATGGTGACCGGGATGACGATGGCGACGACGAAAGCCTCGCGGCGACCGATCGCCAGCGAGACCAGCGCAATGATCGAAACTGTCGCGAGGCCGAGGTGGTAGAGTAGCTCATTGGCCTTGTCGTTGGCGGTCTCGCCATAGTCACGCGTGACTTCCACCGTGATCGCTTCCGGGATCAGCTTGCCCTTCAGGGCCTCGACGCGCTCCAGCACGGCCTCGGCGACGACGACGGCGTTGGCGCCGGCGCGCTTGGCAATCGCGAGCGTCACCGACGGCACGCGCTCTATTCTGTCTCCCTCCCTGCTGAGGGTCGACACCAGGGCATCGCTGGTGTCGGTCGCGAAGGCGATGCTCGCCACATCCCGAACATAGACCGGCCTGCCGTCGCGGGATGTCAGCAGCAGGTTGCCGATCTCTTCCGGGGTAGAGAGAGTGGCGCCCGCCATGACGTCGATCTGCTGTCCGTTTCCACGGACCTGGCCGGCCGGCACGGCGGAATTGGCACCGCTCACCTTGGCCGAAAGCTGCTGCAGTGTGATCCCGTAAAGGGCGAGTCGTTCGGATTGCGGCGAGATGCGGAGGATTTCGCTGGTCTCACCGACCAGGTAGGTCAGTCCGACATTGTCGACCTTGGCGATCTCATTGCGGACTTCCCTTGCGATCCGTGTGAGGTCGTTCGTCGAAACGTGATCGGCGGCGTCAGGGCTTGGCTGGAAAGTCAGAGTGGCGATAGCAACGTCGTCGACGCCGCGGCCAACCACCGTCGGTTCGGCGATGCCGACAGGGATGCGGTCCATATTGGCGCGCACCTTGTCGTGAACCCGCAGAACGGCTGAATCCGGCGAGGTGCCGACGATGAAGCGTGCCGTCACGACGACCTGGTTGTCCATCGAACGGGAATAGATGTGTTCGACGCCGTTGATGCTTTTGACGATGGTTTCCAGCGGCTCTGTGATCAGCTTTTCCGCATCGTCCGCCTTCAAGCCCGGTGCCTGGACGGTGATATCCACCATCGGCACGGAGATCTGCGGCTCTTCGTCGCGCGGCAGCGACAGCAGTGCGACCAGACCGAAGGCCAGGGCCGCGATCAGGAAAAGGGGTGTCAGCGGCGACCGAATGAAGAAGCGGGTGAGATTGCCGGCGATGCCCAGACCGGTCATGGGTGCATCGTCACTGTCGGAACTGCCTGCGTTCTGCTTGATCGGGTCGGTCATGGGGTCACCACGATGTCGCCTTCAACCAGGCCGGACAGGATTTCGATTGCCGGCTTTCCTTCGACGTCCACCGTTTCTCCCGCAAGGACGGCGCGCTGCACGCTGCCGTCGTTGTGTTTTACGGTGACGAAATCGACGCCGGAATGGGTGGTCACGGCCGCTGCCGGTACGAGGATCGTGCTCCGTTCGCCGACAGGCAGCTCAACCAGGACGCGGCCGCCGACGAATTTCGTGTCAAGATTGTCCACCTCGACATCGGCGGTTACCCGCCCACCCTCAATCGACGGGTAGATCTTGGCGAGTGTGCCGGTCAGCGGCTTGCCTGCGGCATCGATCCGGATCGTGGCGCCCTGGCGGAGATCCTGCGCGTGGCGCTCGGGGATTGCCAGTCGCAGGAAAAAGCCACCGCCAGCAATTTCGGCAATGGTTTCGCCGGCCATGGCCACCGCACCCCTGGTGGCCGGCACTGAGACGACGCGCCCGGACGAGGGGGCAATCACGGCTCCCTCGGCTGTTTGCTGGACGATCACAGACCGTTGTGCCTCGGCAGTCCCGATCTGGTTGGCGATCACATCGGCCTGTGTGCGCAACTGGTCTAGCCGTTGCGTGCTTGCTGCGCCGCTGCGCACGAGGCGTTCGGCGCGGTCGAGTTCAACCTTTGCATCCTTGAGGGATGCCTGCAGACCAAGCAGTTGTGCGTCGATCGCCTTGATCTGAAAGTCGAGCTTGTCGTCCTTGATTTCGGCGATCACGTCGCCAGCCTTCACCACGTCTCCTTCGGTCACTTTCAGATCCGTCACGCTTCCGCTCAGCCGGGCGCGGGCTGCCACGCTGATGCGAGGCTGGATCTGGCCGTAGACGGCCTTCATTTCCGGAACAGTCACGGGCTTGATCGTGATCTCAGCCGCATCAGCCCCTGCAATGACGCCGGCTGAAAGGGCGAGGGAAATAAAGACGAGAGCGGGGACATTCATCAACGATACCTCAGAATGCAGGGCCCGGACGGATGCCGAGCTTGCGGAAGAGTGCGGCCGCCGGACAAAAGCCGGTGAAGGCCGATTGTATCAGATTGAAGCCGATAAAGACGGTGAACCAGACGAAACCTGCATGGACGAAATGGGTTAGAAGCAGGGATGCGAGAACCATGAAGCCTGCAAAGGCGAGGACGGCCCGATCGATGGACATTGATTTTCTCCAAAAGTTCGTATCTACGATACTATGTAGATAATGGGCCGGCAGAAGTCAATGCGGGCTAGGCCCGATCCCGGTGAACATTCGCCTTTAATCTTGCGTCATTCGGCGCAGGTATCGGTCTTGCAGAAGCTCTCGTAGAGGGTGCTGATGACGGCACGGGCCGGCGCGCTCTCGATGCGATACCAGATCGTCTGGCCGTCGCGACGGCCGGCGATGATCTTTTCACGGCGAAGCAGGGCCAGGTGCTGCGAGACCGTGCTGTCGCGGATGCCGAGAAATTCGGCGAGCTGCCCAACGGAATGCTCACCGTCGGAGAGCCGGCAGAGAATGAGCAGCCGATAGCGGTTGGAGAGCGACTTCAGCAGTTCGCTCGCCATGTCGGCGCCAGATTTCATGGATTCTGCGTCTATCTTCATAGATACGAACATAAATGGGTCGCTGCGATATTCAAGCCCCCCGTGGCGGGGAGTGGATTCCTCAGCCGAGCGGCCACTCTGGGAAACGGAGGGAAGGTCGTTCTCTAGCTGTACAATGTATACATCAATACCCTGCTCGCCGCATTCTGAAGAATTATCGGGCAATTTTATTCAACAGATTTGACATTCTGTATACATCATGGCTCACTACGGGCATCTGAGGAGGAGCCAGATATGTCCAAACCCACTTTCCCGCTGAATGCCTGGTATGCGGCAGCCTATGATGTCGAACTGAAGCGGTCGCTTCTGGCGCGAACCATCTGCAACAAGCCGGTCGTGCTGTATCGCAAGGAAAACGGGACGGCCGTGGCGCTGGCCGATGCCTGTTGGCACAGGCTGGTGCCTTTGTCTCTCGGCAGGCTCGAAGGCGATAACGTGATCTGTGGTTATCACGGGCTCGAATATGACGAGACCGGCCGCTGCGTCTACATGCCGTCCCAGGAAACCATCAATCCTTCGGCTTGCGTCAAGTCCTATCCGATCGCCGAGAAACATCGCTTCGTCTGGATCTGGCCCGGTGATCCGGCACTGGCCGATCCGGCGCTCATCCCCGACATGCACTGGAACCAGGATCCGGACTGGGCCGCCGACGGCAAACTCATCGAGGTGAAATGCGACTATCGCCTCGTCGTCGACAATCTGATGGATCTGACGCACGAGACCTTCGTGCATGGTTCATCGATCGGCAACCGCGCCGTGGCCGAAGCCCCGTTCGAGGCCAGTCATTCCGACCGCTTCGCCTATATCACCCGGTGGATGGAAGACATCGACCCGCCGCCCTTCTGGCGCAAGCAATATGGCAAGCCGGGCCGTGTCGATCGTTGGCAAATCATCCGTTTCGAGGCGCCCTGCACGGTTACCATCGATGTCGGCGTTGCCGAAGCCGGAACCGGTGCGCCGCAAGGCGACCGCTCCAAGGGCGTCAACGGTTACGTGCTCAACACGATTACCCCGTCAACCGACAAGACCTGTCTCTACTTCTGGGCCTTCGCCCGCAATTACGACCTGAAGAATCAGACCCGCACCCATGAATTGCGGGAAGGCGTCGCCGGCGTATTCAGAGAGGACGAGGAGGTGCTGGAGGCGCAGCAGCGTGCGATCGAGGCCAATCCGGATCACCAATTCTACAATCTCAACATCGACGCGGGCTCGATGTGGGCACGCAAGCTGATCGACCGGATGATCGATGCCGAGCAGGGGCCTTCCGCTCGTCTGCATGTGGCGGCTGCGGAGTAACATGGCGCAAGCAACGGATACGGCACCAAAACAACAGACATTGAAGGCCCTTTCGGGCCTTCGCGATCTGGTGCTGAAAGGTGAGATCGAGCCGGGTGAACGGCTGTCGGAAGTGGCGCTGTCGGCGCGGTTGAACGTGTCTCGCACGCCGCTTCGCGCGGCCCTGCAGAAGCTCGAGCAGGAGGGGCTGGTGACCCTCATTCCGTCAGGCGGATATTCTGTCCGCTCGTTCACGCGGCAGGACGTGATCGACGCGATTGAGTTGCGCGGCGTACTAGAGGGGACGGCTGCACGGCTGGCGGCCGAGCGCGGCGTTGAACCGTTGAGGCTGAAAGCCATTGCGGCTGTGGTCGAGACACTCGACGGCGTGGTGACAACGGACCCCTCAGCCATGGATTTCGATCGCTACGAGGCGCTGAACGGGCAGTTCCACGCCTTGCTCGCCGATCTCTGCGGCAGCGAGGTTCTGAGGCGCGAGATCGAGCGGATGACAAGCCTGCCGTTTGCCAGCCCGAATGCCTTCGTCAACACGGAGATGGATGTGCCAACCTTCCATCGCAGCCTGCTGGTTGCGCAGGCGCAGCACAAGGCGATCGTGTCGGCGATTACGCTCCGGGAAGGTGCCCGGGCGGAATCGCTCGCCCGCGAGCATGCGCGACTGGCTCGGCAGAACCTGGATTTTGTCTTGGAGGAACAGCCCGACCTGCGCGGCAAGGTGCTGGCGCTTGCCCTGATGTCGGGGTGAAGGCTGTCAGGGATGCGGCTGGTTCCGGAGAATTGGAGGAGGAGGATTTATGCGGTCGAAACTGGAATGGCGCCGGGCGGTGGTTACGGCAATCGAAACGCCGGCGGAGGATGTGCGGGCGATCACCTTTGCGGTCGATGGCCTGAGAAGCGGTTTTGATCCCGGCTCGCACACCAATATCAAGGTTATGATCAAAGGTGCAAGGCGCTGGCGGAAGGTCGCCTCGGTGATGTCGTCTCGATCGAGGCTTCCGAGCATATCCAGCCCTACCACGGCGCTTTCTTCATGCGCGACTGGCGCCGCTATGGCCGTTATGCCGGCGGCTTCATGCTGGAGAAGTGCTGCCACGATCTCGATCTCTACAATGGTGTGGTCGGCGCGCGTCCGCGTTTCGTCGCGAGCTTCGGCGGTCGCAAGAGCTTCATTCCGGCGAATGCGCCGCAGAATTCCGGCATCAACGACATGGAAGTCTATCACCGCAAACCGAGCGGCTGGGAAGGCTCCGACAAGGTCTTCGACAGCGATGGCGACATCATCGATTACCAGACAGCGATCGTCGAATACGAGAACGGCGTGTCGATGACCTTCCACACCAATCTCAACGTGCCCGACGAATTCCGCCGCTTCTGCGTGATTGGTTCCAAGGGCATGGCGGAAGGCGATTTCGTGCGTGGCTTCATGGATGTGCATGATGCGCGGACGAATGAGAAGGTCGTCGCCAATACCTATTCCGCGCCGTCTGCTCTGTCGCAGCATTACGGGGCTGACGAGCAGATGGCCGAAGACGTGATCGCCTTCGTCCAGACCGGTGCCAAGCAGCCGGTTTCCGCTATCGATGCGCTGGAGGCCGGTATTCTGGCGCTGGCCATGGACGAAGCCCGTTTCGGTCGCAAGGTGGTCGATCTCCAGCCCGTCTGGGAAAAATTTGACGCCTGCCTGCATGGCGCACCAAGCGCCGTCCACGCGCGGTCGGCTTAAGGGGGAGTGGTCGGATGCAAGCTCGCCGTAGCGCTATCCTGTTCGCCTGGCTGCTGATTGCGCCGGCCCTTCTCTACATCGCTGTTATCGTTGCCTATCCGCTGGTCGATACCTTCATCCTGTCCTTCACCGACGCTTCGCTGAAGAAGACGACCAACTGGGTCGGCTGGGTGAATTACGAGAAGATCTTCAACGACACGTTCTCCTCCGTCATCGTCCGGACCTTCATCTGGACCTTCTTCTCTGTGTCGATCAAGATGATCATCGGCACCTTCGGTGCGACGATGCTCAACTCCGCCGTACCGGGGCGAACGCTGTTTCGCGTGCTGACCATGCCGCCCTGGATCGTGCCGATGGCGATTGGCATCTTCATGTGGGGATGGATGTATAACGGCCAGTTCGGCATGATTTCCGGCGTGTTGCAGCGCGTGGGCGTGGTTGATGGCCCCGTCGCCTTCCTCGCCTATGGCTCGACTGCCTTCTGGGCAACGATCTTCACAGACGTCTGGATCGGCGTGCCGATGGTCACTCTCTACATGTTGGCTGCCATGCAGGCGATCCCGCAGGATCTTTATGAAGCCGCATGGACCGATGGCGCCGGTCGTGCCTATCGCTTCCGTCGGATCACCTTGCCGATGATCCTGCCCGCCATGATCACGATGTCGATGATCTCGTTGATCTCGACCTTCAACTCCTTCGACATCATCTGGATCCTGACGCGCGGCGGGCCGAGCGGCGAGACGACGACGATGATCATCGACACCTACCACACCGCGATCGGGTCGAAGAAATACGGCGAAGGGGCCGCGCGCGCCGTGCTGATCTGCATCTTCCTGTCGATCTTCTGCTTTGCCTATTTCCGAGTGACGAGCCGGCTTTCCCAGGAGCACGCCCGATGAGCTACGACAAGACAGCCCTGATCAACCGCTACAAGTGGTACGAACTGGTCGGCATCTATGCGGGCATCGCGCTGTTCCTGACCTTCGTGCTGGCGCCCTTCGTCGAAGGCTTCCTCGTGTCGCTGAAGCCGCTCAGCCAGCTGTTTTCCTCGCCCTATCGCTTTTGGCCGGAAAACGGTTCGTTCGATGCCTACGTTACGATGTGGGACAGCGTGCCGGGCTTCGCCCGCTACATCTTCAACTCCTTCTTCATTTCGACGATCGCTACTCTGGTCGTGCTGGTGCTGGTGGTGCCTGCGGCTTATTCCTTCGCTCGTTTTGAGTTCAAGGGCAGCGGCCAGTTGCTCGGCGCTTTCCTTGCCGTGAACATGTTCTCCGGTGCGGTGCTGCTCATTCCGCTTTTCCGCCTGATGCGGTCATTCGGCGTGCTCAATACCTACTTCGCCATGATCGTGCCGGGTGTCGCCTTTCTGATCCCGACGGCCATCTGGCTGCTGCGCACCTACATGATGCGCATCCCGCGCGAGCTGGAAGAGGCCGCCTACGTCGATGGCGCCGGCTATTTCTACACCTTCCGCCGTGTTGTCCTGCCGCTCGCCACGCCAGGTATTGCCGTGGTCGCGATCACGACTTTCATCGGCGCCTATGCCCAGCAGTTCATCTTCGCACTCACCTTCAACTCCAAGACCGAATACATGCCGCTGCCGATCGGATTGTTCGCCTATTTCGGCCGGCAAGAAGTGGTCTGGAACGAGTTGATGGCCGCAAGCTTCGTCGGCATTGCGCCGGCCATGATCGTGATTTTCTTCCTGCAGCGATATCTCGTCAGCGGCCTGACCGCCGGGGCGATCAAGTAAGAGCTGCCAATAAAATTCGGGCCAACCGGACGCTTTCAACCTGTCAACAAAGGGGAACTACCGATGACGAAAAAACTGACCATGCTTGCAGGCTCGTTTGTCCTGCTGGCCAGCTCGGCGCTCACCACGCTGGCTGCCGACCAGGAAATCTCCTGGATCTATTGCGGCGACAAGATCGACCCGATCCATGAGAAATACATCAAGGAATGGGAAGGCAAGAACGAAGGCTGGAAGGTCACGCCGGAAGTCGTCGGCTGGGAACAGTGCCAGGACAAGGCAACGACGCTCGCCGTCGCCGGCACGCCGGTCGGCATGGCTTATGTCGGTTCGCGTACGCTGAAGGAATTTGCCCAAAACGACCTGATCGTTCCGGTTCCGATGACGGACGAGGAAAAGGCTTCTTACTATCCGAACATCGTCGATACCGTCACTTTCGAAGACACGCAGTGGGGCGTTCCGGTCGCATTCTCGACCAAGGCACTGTACTGGAACAAGGATCTGTTCAAGGCTGCCGGTCTCGACCCGGAAACCCCGCCGAAGACCTGGGCTGAAGAGATTGCCTTCGCCAAGCAGATCAAGGAAAAGACCGGTACTGCCGGTTACGGACTGCCGGCCAAGACCTTCGACAACACCATGCACCAGTTCATGCACTGGGTTTACACCAACAACGGCAAGGTCATCGACGGCGACAAGATCGTTATCGATAGCCCGGAAGTTCTGGCAGCACTCCAGGCTTACAAGGACATCACGCCTTACTCCGTCGAAGGTGCGACCGCCTATGAGCAGAACGAAATCCGCGCCATCTTCCTCGATGGCAAGGTCGGCATGATCCAGGCCGGTTCGGGCGCTGCTGCGCGCCTCAAGGAAACGAAGATCAACTGGGGCGTTGCGCCGCTGCCGCTTGGCCCATCCGCCAAGGGTGAAGGCACGCTGCTGATCACCGACAGCCTGGCCGTGTTCAAGGGTTCCGGCGTTGAAGAAAAGGCGATCGAATTCGCCAAGTTCATTACTTCGCCGGGTCCGCAGGGCGAATACGAACTGCAGGGCGGCGCTGGCCTCACCCCGCTGCGTCCGTCTGCAAAGGTTGATGAATTCGTCAAGGCCGACCCGTCGTGGAAGCCGTTCATCGATGGCATCGCTTTCGGTGGTCCCGAGCCGCTTTTCACCGACTACAAGGGCTTCCAGAACGTCATGATCGAGCTGGTCCAGTCCGTTGTCACCGGCAAGGCCGAACCGGCCGATGCCCTGAAGAAGGCTGCCGGCGAACTCGAGCAGTACAAATAATCTCGGGCAACCGAGGCTCCGCGGGCCGCTTTCGGCCCGCGGATATCATCAAGCGGGTTTGGCCGGTCGCTACAGGATCGGCAATGGAGACTGTGGGTCGTGGGTCAGCTATTTCTGAAAAATGTGCGCAAGTCGTACGGGCATTTCGAGGTCATCAAGGGTGTCGATCTCGAGGTGAAGGACGGCGAGTTCGTCGTTTTCGTCGGTCCCTCCGGCTGCGGCAAGTCCACGCTTCTGCGCATGATCGCGGGCCTTGACGACACCACCGACGGCGACATCGTCATTGCTGGTGAACGGGTCAACGACAAGCCGCCGGTCGAGCGTGGCATCGCCATGGTCTTCCAGTCCTATGCGCTTTATCCCCATATGACGGTTTTCGAGAACATCGCCTTCCCGCTTCGGGTCGAAGGCCTGCCCGAGGAGACGATCCGCGAGAAGGTCGGCGCGGTGTCGAAAATTTTGCAGCTCGACCAGCGCCTGCAGCAGCGCCCCGGCCAGCTTTCCGGCGGTCAGCGCCAGCGTGTTGCCATCGGCCGTGCGATCGTGCGCGAACCGAAGATCTTCCTGTTCGATGAACCGCTCTCCAACCTCGATGCGGCGCTTCGCGCCGACATGCGCATCGAGCTTACCAAGCTGCATCGTGACCTCGAGGCGACGATGATCTACGTTACCCATGACCAGATCGAGGCCATGACCATGGCCGATCGGATCGTGGTGTTGAATGCCGGCAATATCGCCCAGGTGGGTGCGCCGCTGGAGCTTTATCACAAGCCGCAGAATACCTTTGTCGCCGGCTTCATCGGCAATCCGAAAATGAATTTCGTGCCGGTCACCTGCGTTGGCGTCGATGCCATCGGCGTTACGATTTCTTATGAAGGGCAGACGGCGCTAATCCCTGTCGATGCTCGTCCCGATCTCGTTGGCCAGACGCTGACGCTCGGCATTCGGCCGGAGCATACGCGTCTTTCCGATGGCGACATCAACATCGTGGTCACGCCCTACGTCATCGAACGGCTCGGGATCAACACCATCGCTTATGCTTCGCTGCCGCATGGCGAGCCCTATTGCGCCCTGCTGCCGGGCTCGGCGCCTGTCAGGGCCGAGCAGCCGATGACGACGGGTATCATGGCGGCGGACTGCCATCTATTCGACGCTGACGGTCAGGCGCTGGAGCGCCGGATCGACTGGCGTACGCTCGACCTCCCGGCATCGGTCACTGCCGCCGAATAAGCCTCCTCCCGGCCAAGGCCAAACCTGGTCCGCCTTCGGGCGGACCTTTTTTATATCCGGGTTCCGGCGTTTTGCCGCTCACTCGGGAAAGCGGTCGAACTGAGGCAGGTCGTCCAGGATGTCGTACCAGGGCGCCTTGGAGCCGACGAAAATGTGCATCGAGGGTTTCATCGACGGTGGATCGATGAGCGTGCCCATGGGCAAATGCACCTTCACCGTGCCGTTTTCGGCGATCCAGGAATAGACGAGCGAGCCGCAGGTCCGACAATGCATGTCATGGATGCCATCGGGATCGCCGTGGCGAAAGAGGTTCGATGCGCCGGAGCTGATCTCAAAATCTTCCACGGCGACGCCGGCGATCGGCTTGAAGGCCGAGCCGGTGGTTCGTCGACATTTCGAGCAATGGCAGTTGATGGCGTAAAGGAACCGGTCGGCAACGGTATAGGTGACGACACCACACATGCACCCGCCGCGAAGGCGGACTGCCTTTGCCGATCTGTCATTGCTTTCCATGATCGTCCTCCCGCGCCTAGACTAAGCAGGGGAGGGTTTGATCAGCAAGCGGCTACCAGACGAGCCCGCGGGCCGCCACCTCTTCGATGCGGGTGACGACGCCGTCACGGTGGAAGGTCATGATGTCGAAGAGGTTAGAGACGACGCATGTGTGGTTCGGGATTATCCGGACCTTGTCGCCGATTTCCGGTCGGCGACCGGTGACCTTCGACAGGTCCACCGTGCCATGCTCCTCCGAGAGCCCTGATATGACGGCTTCCGGGTAGTCGATGATCATTCCATAGTCCGAAAAGCCGAGAAGATCCGAGGTCAGTGCCTTGGAGCCTGCGTCGAGGATGGCCCGGTCTTCCGTAGGGCGGGAGACGACTGTTGCGAGAATGAACATCGCGCAGTCCTCGACAGAGCAATGGCCAGCCCGAACCATCGACCGGTCGTTGTAGACATAGGTACCGGCACGGTGTTCGGTCGCGGAGGGGACTTCATGGGCGGAGAAGAGGCTCGGTGTGCCGCCGTGCGACACGATCGGGCAGGCGATGCCGCGCGCAGCTAACTCCGCGATCGTTTGGCTGAAGAAGGCTTCGACTGCTGCTTCGCCATGCGCCTTGGGATAAGTCAGGATACCGGAGAAAGTGAGGCTCGGTGCGGCAACGATCCGTTCGGCCAGCGCGACCGCCTGTTCCGGGCTCTGGACGCCGCAGCGTCCGGCGCCGGTGTCGCATTCGACAAGCACGGCGAGCGGCTTCTTGCCTGCAAAGGCCTGGGCGAGCCCCTTAACCGTCGTGGCACTGTCAGCCACGACCTTGAGGCCGCCGATGCGATCGTTGAGCGCAACGAGCCGCTCCAGCTTTTCTCCGCCCAGGATGTTGAAGGTGATCAGCAGGTCGTCAAAGCCAGCCCCGGCGAAGACTTCCGCTTCCGTGATCTTCTGGCAGTTGATGCCTTTCGCGCCAGCTTCAACCTGCTGGGCGGCGATGGCAGGGATCTTGTGCGTCTTGATGTGTGGACGGAAGGTGATGCTGTGCTCGTCCATGTAGGACTGAACACGGGCGATGTTGGAGGCGAGCTTTGCCTCGTCAATCAGCGGCAGAGGCGTGGATAGGTCGAGGATCGGCTGGCCGATCTGCGGGCGGGGTGCGGGAAGAGTGTGCAACATCAGGCGGCCTCGCTGTCTTCGGGGGCGTCGTGCGGATTGGCCATGATCGGCCAGATGTCGCGACGCACATGGCGGTAGGCGGTTTTGGCCGGGTTGTTGGGATAGGGTGTGCCGGCTGCACAGTACAGGATCTCCGAGGCAATCTTGGAAAAGGCCGCGTAGAAATGGTTGGTCGACTTGATGACCAGCAGATGCTTTTGCGTCGGGTCGATGCCGAGCGCTGTGAAGAGCGAAGGGTCGTAGCTCTGCACGCGCACGCTCGACAGTATGATGTCGATGCCGGCAAGATGGATATGGGCGGCATCACCGAAAGGGGCGATGCTGTCGCCGAAGCGCATCTCGGCACTGGGCACGACCTTCACCACCTTGACCAGTCCATCGACCGGATGGCCGGTGCCCGGAGCCGATTTTGCGCCGAAGCGCAGCGGTATCTCGGCGCCTTCGCCGGCCGCCATGCAGATCTGAACCGCGATCGGGTCCCAGATCATGCCGACGGCGGCATTGGTGATGCCGCGGGCCAGCATTTCCTCAAGGATGACTGTAGCATCACCGGCCGTGCCACCGCCGGGATTGTCCCACATGTCTGCGATGACCACCGGGCCGCTAGTGATGGCGAGAGCCTGATCGAGCGCTGCCTTTTCGTCGATCTGCGGCATCATGAACGTGCCGCGCTTGGCGAAGAGCTCCAGACCCAGTTCGCGGGCGAGCGCCTCGCCCTTGGCCCGGTTACCATCGGTGACGGCAATCATCTTGGTGCCCATCTCCGGCACGTCGCCGGCCATGAAGCCGTGGATGACGGAGAGAGAGAGAACCTCCGGATCATGAGTTTCAATGGCCATAAGCCTGTCAACAAAGCTGCGCATCGGCTCGCGCGATGTCGGGAAAACATCGATCATCCGGCAGTCGAAGACGGACATGACCGGCTTCACCCGTCCTTCCAGCGTATCGACGGCGATGCGCCAGAGATCTTCGGCGCGATCGACGAAATCGGTATGGGGGAATTCCTTGAAGACGACGAAGAAATCGGCCGCTTCAACGCGCTTGGCTGTCAGGTGGCTATGCGGATCGAGCTCGGCGCATAGTAGGATATCGGGACCGATGATCTCGCGGATACGGGTCAGCAGGTCGCCTTCCGGATCCATATAGCCGTCGGCGACCATGGCGCCATGCAGGCCGAGCACCACAGCGTCGACCGGCATGGCTGCTCGCAACTGATCGAGGATTTCGTCGCGCAGGCTTTCGAACGCCTGCCGGTTGACCAAGCCTGCGGGGTCCGCCCAGGTCGCCGTGCCTTCTATCAGCGTCCAGCCCTTGTCCGCGCAGACCTTGCGGCCGACGGTGATCGGAGCGGTGCAAAGCGTCGGCGTCGCGGGATGCTGGCCGGGCGGCGCGTAGAGCGATTCCTCGAAAGCGCGCCGGTCGATGCAGATCGGGGAAAAGGTGTTGGTTTCCGTTGCAAGCGCGGCGGTGAAGATGCGCAAGGGGTCGACCTCCGGGTGGGATGAACGAGGCAGTCTTTACAGCGTGCCCATCGGATTGGGCAGATAGCCGGTAAAGCCGGAGATTTTCCAGTGCCCCTCGTGCAGACGGCAATAATAGAGTGTCTGCCAGCGCATGACATCCAGCGTGCCGTCGGCCTTCTTGATGCCGCCGTCGAACTTCTTGCGCACCAGTGCCGTCTCGCCGGAGATCTCGATCTCTTCCAGCGTCGTCGTGGTGAAGATCGCCGCGCGCGGGTCCTCGCCATAGGTCTGGGCGGCAAAATCCTTCGCCTGGGTCAGCCATTCGTCGCGATAGGCTACGAGGTTCGGAAAGGCGAGGCGCCAGTTGTCGGGGTTGGGGTCCCGATTGCCGCTGATGCCGATGAAGCCGTCCTCGACGAAATCGCCTGCTACCATGCTCCAGTCGGCGGCCAGGAAGGCGTCGATGTCGCGCGGCACCAGCATCTCCCATATCGCATGGCGAGCCGTATCGGTTGCCGGAAATGGATTGAGGAAAGGATCGCGCATTTCGTCCCCGCTTTTAAATTCTTTTCATGATTGCCGTTTTTGTCTGGTCAAAATCCGTTTTCTGTGGTGGTTTGTCAACGATAGACGAAAATAATTTGCATAAGAGGGCCTGATGACCATCAAGCGGTATGGTGCAGAAAAAGCGGGAGCGGGTGGCCAGCGGCTGCCGTTTGCGCGGGCGGTCGAGGCCGATGGCTGGCTGCATGTCTCCGGCCAGGTCGCCATGGAAGATGGCGAGATCATCTCCGGTGGGATCATCGAGCAGACCCACAAGACCATCGCCAATGTGCTCGCCATTCTTGAAGAGGCCGGCTACGGCGTCGAGCATGTGGTGCGCTGTGGTGTCTGGCTCGACGATCCCAGGGATTTCTGGACGTTCAACAAGATCTATCAGCAGTATTTCGGCGAGCATCCGCCAGCGCGCGCCTGTGTGCAGGCTTCGATGATGGTTGATTGCAAGGTCGAGATTGACTGCATAGCTTACAAATCCTCGAAATAGCTGAGGGGATGGGCATTGGATATTTTCGCGCGCATACAGGAAGAGGCGGGGCAGTTTTCGGCCTCCGAACAACGCATCGCGGATATCCTGCTCAACTCCTTCGATTTTGCCGTCAATGCCTCGATCATCGAGCTTGCCGAGCGGGCCGAAGTGTCGCCGCCGACGGTGACGCGCTTCTGCCGGCGGCTCGGTTGCCAGAGCTTTGCCGATTTCAAGGTCAACCTGGCGCGCACGGCCTATGTCGGGGTGCGTTATCTCAATCCGGAAACAAAGAGCACCGATCCGGCCGATGTCGCGACTGACGTGATCACCAAGGCGCAGAATGCGCTGTTCATGCTGCACCGGTCGCTCGATGCCGGCGTTCTCGACAAGGTGGCCGACCGGCTGGCGCGGGCCGAGATGGTCTATGCCTTCGGTTCGGGCGGCAATTCGTCGATGATATCAAGCGAGATCCAGAACCGGCTCTTCCGGCTGGGGTCGCGGGTCACGGCCTCCAATGACCACGGCATGCAGTTAATGCTCACGGCTGCTGCGCGGCCGAACGACGTCCTGATCGGCTCGTCGTTTTCGGGGCGCAATGCGGAACTGGTCAAATGCTTCGCGCTGGCGCGCGAGAACGGCATCACCACGATCGCGCTCACCCAGAGCGACAGTATCGTCGCCCAGGCAGCCGAACTGGTAATCGGGATCGACCTGCCGGAGGGCGATAACATCTTCCGTCCGACCTCGACGCGCTTTGCCTATCTCGCCGTGGTCGATGCCATTGCGAGCCTCGTCGCCTATCGCAATCGCAAGCAGTCGCTGGTGACGCTGCGCCATATCAAGCAACAGCTGGTCGAACACCGCGATGGTGACGACCGGCAGCTCCTGGGAGACTGACCGTCATGCCGTTCACCCGCACCCTCTGGCTGGCAGGAGCCCTGTCGTGACGTCGTCGGTTGCGGTGGTGACGGGCGCGGCCGGAGATATCGGTCGGGCGATCGCAAAGCGGCTTGCCGACAATCATGATATCGTCGTGCTGCTAGATCTGGATGGCGCAGCGGCTGCAGAAGCCGCGTCCGGTCTCGGTGCGCCAGAACGTTTTGTGGCCGTTGCCTGCGATGTCACGAACGAGGCCGATCTCGCCCGCACCGCAGCCCGCGTTGCAGAACTGGGTGTTGTGAAGACACTGGTCAACAATGCCGGTGCCGCGCGGGCGGTGAGCCTCGGCGATACCGATGGCGACATCTGGCGGAAGGACAACGCGCTCAATCTCGAAGCGCCGTTTCTCTGCTTCCGCGCCTTCGAAACCGCGCTTAAGCAAACACAGGGAGCGCTCATCAATATCTCCTCCGTCAATGGCATGGCGGTCTTCGGCCATCCGGCCTACAGCGCGGCCAAGGCCGGGCTCATCCACCTGACCAAGCTGATCGCGGTCGAATATGGCAAGTTCGGCATCCGCGCCAATGCGGTGGCGCCCGGCACGGTGCGCACGCAGGCCTGGGAGGCGCGGGCTGCGGCCAACCCACAGGTCTTCGAAGAGGCCAAACGCTGGTATGCGCTGCGCCGCATCGCGACGGCCGAGGATGTCGCCAATGCCGTCTTCTTCCTCGCGAGCGAACAGGCGGCCGCCATCACAGGCGTCTGCCTTCCCGTCGACTGCGGCTTGACCGCCGGACAGGCCGAACTCGCGCGCACCTTTTCCCAGTCCGAACATTATTGATCCTTGCAAGCCAGGAGCATCACCATGGCGACAGCCGTTCAATTCCGTCTCGAAAACACATGGCATCCGGTCGAGGGCGACCCCTGCGGCGCCTTTGTCTTTACGCTGGTCAATCTGTCGGACGTGGCGATCGCCGACTTCAAGCTCGCCTATACCTCGCTGACGCGCGTCAAGGATTTCCAGGAACCTGTCATCGCCAACGCGACGTTCTTGAAGCGGAATGCCAATTTCCACCAGTTCGCCCCGCCTGAAGGCTTCGTGCTCGAACCGGGTGCCTCGTGGCAATTCCATGTCGGCGGTCTCTGGCGTCCTGCCAAACATCGCACCGATGGTGCGAAATCGGCCTATCTGACGCTCTCGACCGGCCAGCACGCGGCCGTTGCCGTGGCGGACCTGATGCTGTCAGGCGCGCATAGCGTGCCGCCACCGGCACTCCTGCCGGAAGGCCATGCGGCGGAACCTTTTGCCATGCTGCCCTGGCCAGCCAAGGCTGACATTGTGGCCGGCATCGCATTTCCTGTGGCGCTCTATCCGGCAGAGGGCAGCTCGATCCTCGAGCTGCGCGCGGTCGAAAACGTCTTGCGGCTGTTCTGCCGGCTGTTCCCGGTCGGCCATGCGCCGCTGTCGCTCGCCCCTGTGCATGAGGGCCGTGCGATTACCTTCAAGGCGGATGCTGCGCTTGGCGCTTCGGCCTATTCGCTCTCTTTCATCGGCGAGGGCATCGATTTCGCTTACGGCGATGTCGCCGGCCTGCAATATGGCCTGACGGTGCTGGCCCAGATGCTGCATGGCGCGCGCACCAAGCCCTCCGTCTTCCGCTTCCCCGTTTCGGGTTCGATCTCGGATGCGCCGCGCTACGACTGGCGCGGTTGCCATCTCGATGTGTCCCGGCAGTTCTTCCCCGTCGATGACGTCAAGCGGCTGATCGATGTGCTCGCCTGGTTCCGGATGAACACTTTCCACTGGCATCTGACCGACGACGAAGCCTGGCGCCTGGAGATCAAGGCCTTCCCGCAGCTGACGACCCTTGGCGTCCTGCGCGGTCCGGATGAGCCGCTTCTGCCGCAGCTTGGCAATGGTGTCGATCCGGTCGGTGGTTTCTACACGCAGGACGACGTGCGCGACATCGTTGCTCATGCCAGAGCCTTGCAGGTCGAGGTCGTGCCGGAAATCGACATTCCCGGCCACAGCACGGCAACACTGGTCGCGCTGCCGGAACTCGTTGACGGGCAGGAAGCGCCCGACAGCTATCGGTCGGTGCAGGGTTATCCCAACAACGCGCTGAACCCTGCCATCGAATACACCTACGAGTTCCTCGGCAAGGTGTTCGACGAGATGGTCGAGTTCTTCCCCTCCAAGCTCATCCATGTCGGTGGCGACGAGGTGGCGACGAATACCTGGATGGCCTCGCCGCTCGCCAAGAGGCTGATGGAGCAGGAGGGCATTGAGGGCACCTTCGGGCTGCAGAGCTATTTCATGAAGCGTATCCAGGGCATGCTGGCCGAGCGCGGCCGCAAGCTCGCCGGCTGGGACGAGGTCAGCCATGGCGGCGGCGTCGATCCTGATGGTACGCTGCTGATGGCCTGGCAGAAGCCCGAGGTCGGGCTGGAACTCGCCAAAGCAGGCTATGACGTGGTGATGACGCCCGGCCAGGCCTATTATCTCGACATGGTCCAGGATGAGGCGTTCCAGGAGCCGGGTGCGAGCTGGGCCGGCACGGTTCCGCCGCATCACACCTATACCTATGAGGCGGTTGCTGACTTCCCGCCGGAGCTGGCAGAGCGGATGCGCGGCGTTCAGGCCTGCATCTGGTGCGAGCATTTCCTGACTCGCGATTATTTCAACCACTTGGTCTTCCCGCGTCTGCCAGCCATTGCGGAGGCCGCCTGGACACCGAAGGACAAGAAGGACTGGCTACGGTTTGCCGCCATCGTCCCTTTGAGCCCGCGCTACTGAGGATCTGACATTATGACGCTTCGTATTGCCGTTGGCGGCATTCACACCGAATGCTCCACTTCTTCGCCTGTGCTGATGTTGCCGGAGGATTTTCGTGTTCTGCGCGGGAATGACTTGCTCGGGGCCGAGTATTTCAGCTTTCTCGACGCTGAGGGCGTTGAGCATCTACCTCTCCTCCATGCTCGCGCCGTGCCAGGCGGGCCGGTGTCGCGGGCGACCTATGAGGGTTTCAAGGCGGAGTTTGTCGAACTGCTGACGGCATCCCTGCCGCTTGATGGGCTTTACCTCGCCATGCATGGTGCGATGACCGTTGAGGGCCTGGACGACGCCGAAGGGGATTGGATTTCAGCAGCCCGTTCCGTGGTTGGTCCGGACGTGCCGGTAGCTGCAAGCTATGACCTGCATGGCAATGTCACGCAGTGGATTGTCGATCAGCTCGACATCTTCGCTGGCTACCGCACGGCGCCGCATATCGATGTGCGCGAAACCATGGTGCGCGCCTGGTCGATGCTGGTGCGGGCGTTGAAGACGGGTGAAAAGCCGGGTGTTGCCTGGGCGCCGGTGCCGGTTTTGCTGCCGGGTGAACGCACCTCGACGGAGGATGAGCCGGCCAAGGGCCTTTATCTCAAGCTGCCGGAGCATGATGCGGTGGCCGGCATATGGGATGCAAACCTGATGGTCGGTTATGTCTGGGCAGACCAGCCGCGCGCCACGGCCTGTGCCGTCGTGACGGCCGTCGACAAATCGGCCGCCGAACAGGTGGCCGCTGCGATTGCGCAATCCTATTGGGATGCGCGCGCCGACTTCCAGTTTGGTCCGGTCACCGGCCCTCTTTCCGAGATGCTCGACATTGCCGAGGCAACCGAAACCAGCCCGATCATCCTCGCCGATTCCGGCGATAACCCCACCGGTGGCGGAGTCGGTGACCGCGCAGACGTGCTTGCGGCGCTGATCGCGCGCGATTTTCAGGATGTGCTGATCGCCGGCATCACCGACAAGCCGGCGGTCGAGGCCTGCTTTGCAGCGGGCGAGGGGGCTTCGCTTTCGTTGACTGTCGGAGGATCTCTCGATCCGGCTAGCTCATCTGTCGCCATCGAGGCCAAGGTCGTACGGCTCGATGCCGGCCATGATCTCGCCGAGCGTCAGGCGGTTGTCCAGACCGGGGGCATCACGCTGGTGCTTGCTGCCCGCAGGCGCCCCTACCACAACATCGCGGATTTCACCCGGCTCGGGCTCGATCCGGCGAAGGTGCGGCGGCTCGTCGTAAAATCCGGTTATCTCTCACCGGAACTTGCCCCGATCTCCAATCCCAACCTGATGGCCTTGACCGATGGGGTCATCAACCAGGACATCGAGAACCTGCCGAGCCACCGTCGGCACCAGCCGAGCTATCCCTTCGTCAAGGAATTCAGCTATACGCCCACGGTGCAATTCTCGAAGCGATTCCCCATGAAGTAATGTCGACTTCCGTGCCGCTACCCGGCGGCACGACCTCCAGCCTGATCGTCCATACCGATGCTGTCATCCCTCTCGCTCGTCTTCCGACACGCGCCCATTCGGGTGAGCGCGCTTGCGATCTTTTTCTTCGGTTTCACGGGGGCGGCCACCTCTCCCTACATGTCCCTGATCGGGATCAAGGAGCTGGGCCTGTCGGATGCGCTTTATTCGGTGCTGAGCTTCGCGGCTGCCGTGGTCAATGTGAGTGCTGCGGTGACTGCCGGCATCGTCGCCGACCGGCTCGGCCATTTCCGTTCGCCGATGATCCTGGCGGCCCTGTTCGGAATTGTCGGCTTTGGCCTTGTTTATATCGTGCCAACACAGCTGATGTTCTGCGTGGCAGCCCTCGTTTTCATTCCTGTTTTCGGCGCCATCAACTCGTTGATCTTTGCCAACGTCAAGGCGGTCTCTATCGGCATGCCGGTGCGCGAGTTGATCGCTGTGAATTCCGCCATTCGGGCTGTGCTGTCCGCGTCCTGGGTTCTGGTGCCGGGCATTGTCGGCGCATTGCTCGCCGGCGGCCCCAGCATGCTGCCGGCCTTCCTGCTCGCCAGCCTTGCCTGCTGTGTGTGTCTACTTCTGTTCATCTTCGGCATCGACCGCAGTCCGCCTCCGCAGGAAGAGGGGCGCGTACACACCTCCTTCTTCCGCTCCGTGCTTCAGATCGGCTCCGGCAGCGTGCTCACGCGCCTGCTTGCCGTGGCCCTGATTTCCGCCATGCTGCATATGAACGGCACGGTTCTACCGCTGATCCTGACGGGCAAGGCAGGGGGCACCCCTGCCGATGTTGGCGTGATTGTCGGTATCGTCGCCTTTCTCGAAATCATCTTCATCCTGTTCTGGGGCTGGGTCGAAGCGCGGACGTCCACAGTGCTGACGATGTCCGTCGCTGCAACGATTTACTGCGCCTATCTGGTTTTCCTCGGTCTCGCCGACGATCCGATGGATGTCTATATTCTGACCTTGATCAGCGGGCTCGGGGCCGCCGGCATCATTGCGGTCCCGATCACCTATCTGCAGAATCTGATCTCAGATCGGGCCGGTCTTGGCAGCTCGCTGATTGCGGTCAATATCTTCGTCAGCGGTGGCTTGAGTTCGCTGATGTTTGCACTCGGTACCGCTATCAGCGACTATGCGGGCACAGCCATCCTGTCGGCGGTGGCGGGGCTCGCGGGCGTCGTTCTCCTGTGCGTCCTCGACAGGCCGGGGCGGGCCGAGATCGTGCAGGGTGGAGGCGCATGACGGTGGACGAGATCCAGACCCAGACCAGTTCGCGTATCCTTGAGATATGCGTGGACGATGCCGAGGGCCTGGCGGCCGCGATCAAGGGTGGCGCTGACCGGATCGAATTGTGTTCCTCGCTCGGATCCGGCGGGCTCACCCCGTCTCGCGGCTTCATGCAAATCGCCGCGCGCGCGCCGATCCCGGTTAATGCCCTGATCCGACCCCGTATCGGCGACTTCGTCTTTGGGGATGAGGACATCGACATCATGATCGCCGATATCGAGGCTGCCCGTGCGGCGGGGCTCGCCGGCGTGGTCATCGGCGCGGCGCGGGCGTCGGGTCCGCTCGACCGGCCTGTGCTCGAACGCCTCGTGGAGGCGTCCCGAGGCCTTGATATGACACTGCACCGCGCCTTCGATGTCGTTGAAGATCTCGATGCGGCGCTCGACCTTGCCGTGGAACTCGGGTTTTCCCGCATTCTAACATCCGGCGGGGCGCGGAATGCCGAGGAGGGTGTCGAAACGCTGTTGCGGCTCAGTGCGCGTGCGGCGGGGCGAGTCTCGATCATGCCCGGTGGCGGGGTGCGTCCAACCAATGTTGCGCGGCTCCTGGCCATACCCGGCATATGGGAAGTGCACGCGTCCTGCAGCCAGCCGCGCGCGCCTGATCGTCGATTGGTGCATTTCGGCTTTGTCGGAAACGAGATGCGCCACACGGATGAGGCGACCGTGCGGGCGATGAAGGTCGCACTTCAGGCGGCACAGTGAGCGTTAGGTGACTGCTGCCCTGACGGCCCCTTCCGTGACCAGCGCGAAAGTATCGGGTGCTGTCATCGGCTTGCCGAAATAATAGCCCTGCACGGCTTCGACTCCGAGGCCTTCGAGGATGCGCAGCTCCTCTTCGGTCTCCACACCTTCGACGATGGCACGCAAGTCCATTTCGGCACAGAGCGCAAGGACGGATTTGACGATCTTGAAGCTGGTCCGACGGGTGTGGATGTCTCGCACGAAGCTGCCGTCGATCTTGATCTTGGTCAGCGGCAGCTTGTGGACATGGTTGAGGCTCGAGTAACCCGTGCCGAAGTCGTCGAGCGCGATGCCGCAGCCCAGTTCTCGCAGCATCTGGATCGAAGCGCTTGCCTGTTCGAAATCATGCATCACGGCCGTTTCAGTAATCTCGAAATTGATCCGTCGTGGGTCGAATCCACTCTTCAGAACGATGGCCACGATGCGCAGTGTGCTCTCTGGCGACGTCAGATCGTGCGGCGAGAGATTGAAGGAGAGATAGACATCCTCCGGCCATCGTCTGGCAGTGGTGAGTGCATGATTCAGCAAGAACCGAGTCATCATCGTGATGCGGCCGTTGTGCTCGGCAACGGGAATGAATTCAGCAGGCGAGACACGACCGATGCGGGGACTATGCCAACGGGCCAAGGCCTCGAAGCCGATGCAACGGCGGGTGCTGACACAGGTGATGGGCTGGTAGACCAGCGAGAGTTCCTTCTCCAGATCGGCGGACACCAAGGCCTCCTCGACGATCTTCTGGCGGTTCAGTTCATTGGCCTGGACCGCGTTGAAGATGACGGCGCCGGCGCGATGCGTTCGCTTGGCAGTGTAAAGCGCATAGTCGGCCAGTTCGTAGATTTCCTGACCAGTGCTGCCGACGTCTGGATAAATGGCGAAACCGACGGAGCCGGTCACCTGCACCATGCCGCTCCCGATGTTGATGCGGTCGGCGATCCGGTCGCAGACCCTTTGGCCGAGGCCCATGACGTCCCGGGCACTATCCCCCTGCAACAGGAGGCCGAACTCGTCACCACCCAAACGATAGACCGAGAGGTTCTGGTCGCAGAGGGTTGCCAGCCTGGCGCTAATTTCGATGAGGACCTTGTCTCCGGCTGCATGGCCATACATGTCGTTGACCGGCTTGAAGCCGTCTAGGTCGATGACGCCGACGACGAGGCGTTCGCCATTCTTGCTCGCGCGGTCGAAGGCTGTCTCCAGCATCTGGAAGAAGCTGCGGCGGTTGGCCAGCATGGTCAGGCTGTCGAGGTTGGCCAGACGGAGGTTCTCATCGGACAGCGCCTGCATCGCCTTGTTCTGTTCCTGCAGTGCTTCCTGCTGGATCAGCAATACCTGACGGGATTCGTGCAACTGGCGAAAGTCACGGTAGTGTCCTAGCAGGATGATGATCATCGCCATCGTCACCAGGATGACGTTGATCCCGGTCGCGATGAAGGTCGGTTCGCCGCTCATGCACATGACGATGAGGAAGGGGAGGTTGACCGTCACGGTCACGATCAATGCCGCCGAGCGAAGATGCATCAGGCAGAAAATGCAGCCGATGACGGTGATCGCCATGAAGAAGGCGACGTGGGCCCGCTGATAGGCGTCTCCATATGGCAGCAGCGACACCGACCAGGCCGTGCAGACCACCGCAATAGGAAAGCACAGAATGTTGGTAGAGCGGAGCTGCCGATAGGCCTGTTCCGGGGTGCGTTTATGCTTGCGGCCACGAAGCCAAAGAACCGAGCGCAGGCCGAACAGCAGGGTCAGCAGGGCCGGGAAATAGAGAACCAACAGATCCGGTGCCGTGCCCTGATGGGTCCAGGACAGGGAAATCATGTTGGTGGCAAGAATGAAGTAAAGGAGGGGAACCTGTTTCGAGAACGCCTCAAACTGGGCAGCGGTTAAAACAGGGTTATCGTTCGGCACCGCAAGGAGACGAGTGACCTGTCCGACTGCGCTTAAAAGTCGGCTGATATGTCCTGCATCTGCCACGCTGCACGTTCCTCCAATCGGTTTCCCAATGGTTGTCTACATCAGTGGTAGTTAAAATTGCGCAAAGTCACGATCCGAAAACCCATGATTGCCAGCTCCGGCGTGTCACACGAAGGCATTGAATGGGCGCGTCGCCACCGCTATGGGGGAACATCGATCTCCAGGAGACGTCCGCTCATGACCTCGATTTTTGCCTGTCTCGTTCTCTGCCTCTTGGCGTTTGCGCCGCTGCCGGTCGCGGCCCAGAGCTGGGAGCCGATCGAAAAGACCGAGTATTACAAGATCCGTGGCGATACCGCGATGACGCTCTATCAGTCGATCGGTGAGCGGGGACCTTTGCTGGGTGGCGGGCGGACGATCGCCCATACGACCTTCAAGCTCACCTGGCAGCGGGACTACCAGCAGCAGGGGGCTGCCTGCGTTCTCGCCTCGGCGAAGCCTAAGCTGATCATCACCTATACGCTGCCGAAACCGGCGGGTGCGCTTTCCGCGGACGTGCAGGCCAAGTGGGACAGGTTCTTTGCCGGTATCGTCAAGCACGAGAAGCTGCATGGGGTGTTCATGCGGGATCTGACGCAACAGATCCAGGATATCTCTGTCGGCCTGCGCGACGACAACGATCCGGGCTGCAAGAAGGTACGCGCGGCGCTGCAGGCCCAGCTAAAGCCGATCTCGGATGCGCATATTGCCCGCCACAGCGAGTATGACCAGGTCGAGATGTCACCGGGTGGCGCTGTGCATCAGTTGATCCTGACCTTCCTCAATCCCTGAACTGAAAAGGCGCCCAGATGGGGCGCCTTCAATCTTGTGTCAGACCCGTTCCAAAGCGATTGAGATACCCTGGCCGACACCGATGCACATGGTGGAGAGTGCATAGCGCCCGCCGGTTTCCCTGAGTTCCAGCGCTGCCGTGCCAGCAATGCGGGCACCCGACATGCCGAGTGGGTGGCCCAAAGCGATTGCGCCGCCATTGCGGTTCACGCGCGGGTCATCGTCGGCGATTCCGAGATCGCGGAGCGTGGCGATACCCTGGGATGCAAAGGCCTCGTTCAGCTCGATGACATCGATCTGCTCTTGCGTGAGCCCGAGGCGGGCGAGCAGCTTCTTCGAGGCCGGTGCCGGGCCGAAGCCCATGATGCGCGGGGGGACACCGGCCGTCGCTCCGCCCAGGATGCGTGCGATAGGGGCGAGGCCGTATTTCTTGACGGCTGCTTCCGAGGCGATAATCAGAGCAGCGGCCCCGTCATTCACGCCCGAGGCATTGCCGGCGGTGACGGTAGCGCCTTCCATCTTGTTGACCGGCTTCAGCTTGGCCAGTGCCTCGACCGAGGTGGCGCGCGGATGCTCGTCGCGGTCGACGATGACCGGGTCGCCCTTCCGCTGCGGCACGGTGACGGCCACGATTTCTTTGGACAGCCGGCCGTTCGCCTGCGCTTCCGCCGCCTTGGTCTGGCTGCGGACGGCGAAGGCATCCTGGTCTTCACGCGAGACCTTGAAGTCGATCGCCACGTTATCGCCGGTCTCCGGCATGGAATCGACGCCGTACTGCTTCTTCATCAGCGGATTGACGAAGCGCCAGCCGATGGTGGTGTCGTAGATCTCGGCATTGCGTGAAAAGGCGGTGTCGGCCTTGGGCATCACGAAGGGTGCGCGGCTCATGCTTTCGACGCCGCCGGAGATCATCAACTCGGCTTCCCCGGCCTTGATGGCGCGGGCGGCGGTGATCACAGCATCCATGCCGGAGCCGCAGAGGCGGTTGATCGTGGTGCCGGTGACGGAGACGGGCAAGCCGGCGAGCAGAAGCGACATGCGGGCGACATTGCGGTTGTCTTCGCCGGCTTGGTTGGCGCAGCCGAAGATCACATCCTCGACGGCTTCCCAGTCGACCGAGGTGTTGCGCTCCATCAGCGCCTTCAGCGGCGCGGCGCCGAGATCATCGGCGCGGACGGACGAGAGCGAACCGCCGAAACGGCCGATGGGCGTGCGGATATAGTCGCAGATAAAAGCTTCGGTCATGGCTTGTACTCCTTACAGCGCGGGCACGACGAGATCGGCGACCTGGCCGTTCGTGTGGAGCTTGGCGCCGGTCATGGCCTGCAATTCGTCCATGGTCATGGCGGCGAGCTTTTCGCGGACGACGAACTTGCCGTCGACAATGTCGATCACGGCATGGCTCGTGTAGACGCGGGTGATGCAGCCGACGCCGGTCAGCGGGAAGGTGCAGCGCTCCACCAGCTTCGGCTTGCCGTCCTTGGTGACGTGTTCGGTGATCACGACGACCTGTTTGGCGCCATGCACCAGATCCATGGCGCCGCCGACGGCGGGAACGCCCTTGGAGCCGACGCGCCAGTTGGCGAGGTCACCGTTTTCGGCCACCTGGTAGGCGCCGAGGATCGCGACGTCGAGATGGCCGCCACGGACCATGGCGAAGCTGTCGGCATGGTGGAAAAAGGCGGCGCCCGGCTTCAGCGTGATCGCCTTCTTGCCGGCATTGATCAGGTCCCAGTCCTCTTCGCCGGCCGGCGGTGCCTCGCCGAAGTTCAGCACGCCGTTTTCCGTGTGGAAGATCGCTTCGCGTCCCTGAGGCTGGAATTTGGCGACCATTTCCGGAAAGCCGATGCCGAGGTTCACATAGGCGCCATCAGCGATGTCCTGGGCGGCGCGCCAGGCGATCTGGGCGTTGGAGAGCTTGATGTCCTCGCGGGTGTCGATTGCAGGTGCGTCGCTCATGCGTAAACCACTCCGGCTCGGATGAGCTCTTCTTCCTGTTGCGGGTTGGCGACTTCGACGACGCCATCGACAAAGATGCCGGGGGTGATCACCTGTTCGGGATTGATCTCGCCGGGCTTCACGATCTTCGACACCTGGGCGATGGTCTTGGCAGCGGCCATGCACATCAGCGGATTGAAGTTGCGCCCGGCCATCCGGTAGGTGAGGTTGCCATGGGTGTCGCCGAGATGTGCCTTGACGATGGCGAAATCGGCCTTCAGCCAGCGCTCCTGCACGTATTGGCGACCATCGAACTCGGCGATCACCTTGCCTTCAGCCAGTTCCGTGCCGAAGCCCGTGGGCGTGTAGAAGGCCGGGATGCCCGCACCACCAGCACGAATGCGCTCGGCGAGCGTGCCCTGGGGCACCAGTTCCAGCTCGATTTCACCGGCGAGGTAGCGGTCGGTGAAGGCGCGCGGGTCGGAGGAGCGCGGGAAGGAGCAGATCATCTTCTTGACCAGACCCGCATCGATCATGGCTGCAATGCCGATGCGACCGTTGCCGGCATTGTTGTTGAGGACGGTCAGGTTCTTCGGACCCTTGTCGATCAGGGCGTGAATGAGCTCGATTGGCGCGCCGGAGCCGCCGAAGCCTCCGATCATCACGGTTGCGCCATCGCCGATCCCGGCCACGGCATCCGCCAGGCTTGCAATTGTTTTGTCCATGGGAACTCCCGTTTCCTTGAGCGCGATCTGGCCGCTTTCTCTTATCGGCAAGTATGGCCCTTGAGGCATGGACAGCAAGCATTTTGTGCGATAACTCATTTTTGTTCGATTATCGCACAAATGGGGACGGCGATGACTGTTGGAGAGCGTGATCTGATGGGCGGTTTTGCCAAGGGGCTGCGGGTGATCGAGGCCTTTGGTCCCGAGCGTCAACGCTTGAGTATCGCGGAAGCGGCCGAAATCAGTGGCCTCGACAGAGCGACCGCACGCCGCTGTCTGCTGACGCTCGCGCAGCTGGGTTATGCCGATTATGACGGCAAGTTCTTTGCCCTGACGCCAAAGATCCTGCGGCTCGGCCATGCCTGGTTGTCGGCCACACCTCTCCCGACCATCGTGCAGCCGTTTCTCGACAGCCTGTCGGAGCGGCTGGGGCACAGCGCGTCCGCCTCGGTGCTGGACGGTACGGAGATCGTCTACATCGCCCGGGCTGCGCAGAAGCGGGTGATGTCGATCAACCTGATGCCCGGTTCGCGGCTGCCTGCCTACAGCGCCTCGATGGGGCGTGTGCTGCTCGCCTCGCTCGGGGATGCAGAAGTGTCGGAAATTCTGGCGGCCTCATCCATCCGTGCGAATACGCCCCGCACGCGGACCGATCCGCAGGAACTGATGACCGAGATCCGCCGGGTGCGGGAACAGGGCTATGCGGTGATCGATCAGGAACTGGAGATGGGGCTCTGTTCGATCGCCGTTCCCGTCATCAACGGAAGGGGCAGAGTGGTCGCTGCCGTCAATGTCGGGGCGCCAGCTGCCATGCTGCCGGCTGAGGCGTTGCCGGGGCATTGTCTGGATGCTCTTCGCGAGGTGCAGGTCGGCCTTCGGCCTCTCCTGCCATAACATGGTTCAGCCGGGGGTGATGTCGGCCGCAACGTCGCGGATGGTGCGCATCAGCAGCGCGAGCGGCATGGTGGGGACGGAATCGGCGCGCACGGTGAGGCCCACCGGCCCCTTGGTCTCGCTGGTGTCGATCGGCAGGGCGGCCAGCGTGCCATCGGCGAGATCGGTCGCGACGACGCCGGCCGAGATGATCCAGATCGCATCGGTCGCGCGGACAAAGGCACGGCCGAAGCTGTCGGAGACAGTTTCGATCTGGGTCGGCAGCGCGGATATGCCATTGGCAATCAGGTAGCGCTCGACAAAGGGGCGGATGATTGAGGCACGGGTTGGCATCAGGACCGGGTAGCGCTCCAGCTCGGTGAAGACCCCCGGCCCCTGCTCAAGCAGGGGATGACCGGCGCGCACGCAGAAAATCACCTGCTCCGAGTAGAGATGTTCGAAGGAAAATCCCGCCATCTCCTCCGGTGCTGCCAGGCGGCCGACGACAAGATCGAGGTCGCCGACGCGCAATTGTTCCAGGAGCACGGCATTCTCGCCGGTGACGATCTTGATGCGTGCGGGGACGTCCTCGCGCAGGAAAAGTGTCATCGCCTGCGGCATGATCCGCGTCGAGACGGTCGGCAAGGCGCCGACCCTGATCGGCGGGGCATCGGCGTGCAGCGCGTGGGAGACGGAATCGAAACCCTGCCGCAGCGCCGTCAGGGCCGCCCCCGCATGCTTCAGGAATGCCTCGCCGTAGCGGGTGATGCGGATGCCGCGGCCATCCTTTTCGAAGACCGCCACCCCTAGCACCTCCTCAAGTTCGCGGATGGTCTTGGTCACCGCAGGCTGGCTGACATGCAGGAGTTCTGCGGCCTTCATGACGCTCCTCTGCCGTGCAACCTCGACGAAGGTCTGCAGGTGGCGAAACTTCACTCTGTTGTCGATCATGGGGAAACATAACCCTGCGGTTAGGAATAAGATGGAAAACATCATTTTACCTAACCAAACTGCATGAGCAATATGGCGGCAACGGAGGAGGAACCCGTGCAGTTCGTTCAGGTCAACGGCATAAGCCTGCATCACCAGATCATCGGTGGGCCGGGCGATAAGCCGGTCATCGTCTTCATCAATTCGCTCGGCACCGATTTCCGCATCTGGCGCGACGTCATCGTCCGGCTCGCGGGGAGTTATCCGCTGCTTGCCTATGACAAGCGTGGCCACGGCCTTTCGGATGTCGGCGACGCCCCGTATTCCATCGATGATCACGTCGATGACCTGATCGGTCTTCTGGAGCATCTGAATGTCCGGCAGGCGGTGATCTGTGGTCTCTCCGTTGGCGGTCTGATCGCCCAGGGGCTTTATGCCCGGCGGCCGGACCTCGTGCGGGCGTTGATCCTCTGCGATACGGCCCACAAGATCGGCACGTCGGAGATGTGGGCTGCCAGAATCAAGGCGATAGAGGATGGCGGGCTCGCCGGTATCGTCGATGGCGTCATGGAGCGCTGGTTCACGGCCCCGTTCCGCGATCCCGCCAACCCCGCTTTTTCCGGTTACCGCAACATGATGCTTCGGCAGCCGGTTGACGGTTATACCGGCACCTGTGCCGCCATCCGCGATGCCGATTTCACCGTGGCGGCGACCAGGATCGCTGTGCCAACGCTCTGTGTCGTCGGCGATCAGGATGGGGCGACCCCGCCCGAATTGGTGCTTTCGATGGCCCGGCTCGTTCCTTCGGCCCGCTACGAGGTCATCCCGGGCGCCGGCCATATCCCATGCGTGGAACAGCCCGAGGCGCTGACCGCAGTCATCGAGGCCTTTCTTTCGACTCTCGTTTCAGGAGACATACCCCATGGCTGATGCCCGCAGTCCTTCCGAGCGCTATCGGACAGGCATGAACACGCGGCGCTCGGTGCTCGGCGACGCCCATGTCGACCGCGCTTCGTCTGCGGCGACCGATTTCGACCAACCCTTCCAGGAGATGATCACGGAAGGGGCCTGGGGCACGGTTTGGTCGCGTCCGACGATCAGCAAACGCGAGCGCTCGATGATCACCATCGCGCTTCTGGCAGCGCTTGGCCATGACGAGGAGGTCGCCATGCATGTGCGGGCGACGGCTAACACCGGTGCCAGCCGCGAGGATATCTGCGACGCCTTGCTGCATGTCGCCATCTATGCTGGTGTGCCGGCCGCGAACCGGGCGTTCAAAATTGCCAAGCACGTGTTTGATGACATGGAAGCCGGCAAAATCGGCGGAGGTAGCCATGACTGACCTTTCGAACAAGAAGCCGGAAACCGGCGCCTTCTTCCCGCGTGACCGCGCCTGGCATCCGCCGGCCTATACCCCGACCTACAAGACCTCCGTATTGCGCTCGCCGCAGAAGGCGCTGCTGTCGCTCGATGGGACAAAGTCGGAGATTACCGGCCCGGTCTTTGGTCACTCCATCCTCGGCGAACTCGACAATGACCTGATCCACAACTTCGCCAAGCCTGGCGAGAGTGCGATTGGCGAGCGGATCATCGTGCATGGCCGCGTGTTGGACGAAAGGGCGCGTCCTGTTCCGGGTGCGCTGGTCGAGTTCTGGCAGGCCAATGCCGGCGGTCGCTACCGCCACAAGAAGGAAAGCTATCTGGCAGCGCTCGACCCGAATTTCGGCGGATGCGGGCGCACGGTGACCGACGAGAACGGCTACTATGCCTTCCGGACGATCAAGCCTGGTCCTTACCCATGGCCGAACGGGGTCAATGACTGGCGCCCGGCGCATATCCACTTCTCGATCTTTGGGCATGGATTTGCTCAGCGGCTGATCACCCAGATGTATTTCGAGGGCGATCCGATGATCTGGAAATGTCCGATCGTGCTGACGATCCCGGACCGTGCTGCGATCGAGCAACTGGTGGCGGCACTCGACTGGTCGGCGACGATCCCGATGGATGCGCGCGCCTACAAGTTCGACATCGTGCTGCGCGGTCGCCGCTCGACACTGTTTGAAAACCGGATGGAGGGGAACTGATGGTCCAGTCTCTCGGCTACCTCAAGGAAAGCGCCTCACAGACGGCGGGCCCCTATGTTCATATTGGGCTTACCCCCAACTTTGCGGAAATTCCCGGGGTCTATCCTGAAGATCTCGGGACGACGATGGTCAACGACAAGACGCGCGGCGAGCGCATCACCGTGACCGGTCGCGTCATCGACGGGTCGGGCACGCCGCTCAGGGATGCGCTGATCGAAATCTGGCAGGCGGATGCCGACGGGCTCTACAACAGCCCCTCCGAGACGCGCGGCAGTGCGGACCCGAACTTCACCGGCTGGGGCCGTTGCCCCTGTGATCTTTCGACGGGCGAATATCGCTTCGAGACGATCAAGCCGGGCCGCGTGCCCTTCCGCGACGGCCGACTGATGGCGCCGCATATCTCGTTCTGGATCGTCGCGCGTGGTATCAATCTTGGCCTCAACACGCGCCTCTATTTCGGCGACGAGGCGGCGGCGAATGCTGAGGACCCCATCCTCACACGCATCGAACATCGGGTGCGCGTACCGACGCTGATTGCGCCGCGTGACGGTTCGACCTATCACTTCGATATTCATCTGCAGGGAGAGAAGGAAACGGTCTTCTTCGACATCTGAGACCGGGTCCACCGAGCGCCATGACCGCATCCGTCTTCGATCATCCGATCCTCTCCGGCCTTCTGGGTGACGCAGAGGTGGCGGCGCAGTTCTCCGCTGCTGTCGAAATCCAGGCGATGCTCGCCTTCGAGGTGGCTCTGGCCAAGGCTGAAGCCGAGGAGAGGCTGATCCCGACTGATGCTGCCGAGGCGATTGCCGGTCTTGCTGAGCAGTTTGTTGCTGATGTCGATGCCCTGAACCAGGCGACTTCGCGTGATGGCGTTGTCATCCCGGATCTGGTGCGCCAGTGGCGGGTGGCGCTCGGTGAGCACGGATCGCATCTGCATTTCGGTGCGACCAGCCAGGATGCCATCGACAGCGGCCTGATGCTGCGGCTGACCGACGTGCTGCGGATCCTGACGCAGCGGCTTGCCGCGCTCGTGCACGCGCTCGACGCATTGGAAACCCGCTTCGGTCCCCAGCCGCTGATGGGACGGACCCGCATGCAGGCGGCCATCGAGATCACCGTGGCCGACCGGATCGCCGCTTGGCGCCAGCCGCTCGTAGAACTGCGTGACGCGGTTGCGGCACTTTCCGCAGCTAGGCTTCCGGTTCAATTCGGCGGTGCGGCCGGCACACTGGAAAAGCTTGGTGTTTCGGCCGTGCCCGTGCGCGCTCGTCTTGCGGCTGGGCTCGGGCTTGCCGATTGGTCGCAATGGCACAGCCAGCGTGGCATCATCACTGAACTCGGCGGGCTTTTCGCCCGGATCACCGGTAGCCTTGGCAAGACAGGTCAGGACCTGGCGCTGATGGCCGATGCGGGAACCGCCATTCTTGGTGGCGGCGGTGCATCCTCTGCCATGCCGCACAAGCGCAATCCGGTGAAGGCGGAGGTGCTGGTCACGCTGGCGCGTTTCAATGCCGTCCAGATTTCGGGCCTGCACCACGCCATGGTGCACGAGCAGGAGCGGTCGGGTGCTGCCTGGACGCTCGAATGGATGCTGTTGCCGCAAATGGCGATTGCGGCCGGCGCCTCGACCCGGATTGCGGCAGAACTGTTCGGTTCCGTTGAGCGGTTGGGCGAGGGCTGATCAGTCCTCGCGGCGTCCGGTCCCATCTGTCTCGACGTAAAGCCGGCTGATGCTGCGGATCATGTGCAGCTGACGCTCGAACCGGTTGCACTTGTCGCAGCCGAACAGATGCAGGCTCAGGCTTTCGCGAACCGAGAGGTTTCGATCCAGTCGATCCGACGCTAATCTCGTCGCTTCGTCGCACTTCATTATGCCACGGTCTCCTTCGATGCGAACCAGTGTCCCTCAAGGCAATTGCGCAACCGCAGGCGGGCCCTGTGCATCAGCACATGGAGATTGGTGACGGTGATGCCGAGTTCGGCGCAGATTTCCGCCGTTTCCAGTTCGACGAATTCGCGCATCATGAAGACACGTCCCTGATCCGGCGGGAGGTGATCGAGGCAGGTTTCGAAGACGCGCCAGAAATCCTTGCCGAGCAGATCGACTTCCGGGTTGCCCCAATGGCTCGGCTGACGATCGACCGACCAATGGCCTTTGGCGTCGAAGTAGCCGCCATCGTCGTCATCAGTTGTGCCGAGCGGAATGGAGATGACGTTTGCCATCCGGCGCTTGTGGCGCAGCTGATCGGCGATCTTGTTGCGAAGTATGGCGAAGACCCAGGTGCGAAACGCGGAGCGGCCGGCAAAGGCGCCTGCATTGCGCAAGGCGCCGGCCAAGGCTTCCTGCACCGCATCTTCGGCCATCTGGGGATCCGAAAGCTGGAGAAGCGCGAATTTCAGCATGCGTTCGCGGAGTTCACCTACATAGATTCCGTCCGCCAGATAGGCGCTCGCCTGCCCGTCTGGACTTGTGGTCCCTTCGCTTCGTTTCTGCATGCCTTGCTCCCACACCCTTGTCGCCGAACAGAGCCGGCAGACATATATTCGCAGAATGGGGCTGCTTCTTATAGGCAGTTCGCCGAAAATTACGTGGTTACGATCGCGAGGCCATAGGCAAGGAGGACCAGGATCGTGACGTTACGGCGAAGGCTGAAATACCACGCCGGCTGGTCGCCGTTGCGCAAGAGGCGGTGGTCGGTGAGAAGCAACAGCAGAAACGTCACTGCCTGCAGCATCAAGGCGGCAAGAGGCAGGGCGGAGTGGAAAAGAAGCGCCGCGATTGCGGCGAGTGCTGCGCCATTGCTCAGGAGCAGGAGGCCGCCAGGGCTTGCCTGCCTGATCTGTGCTTGGCTCCAGATCGTGCCTGCCATGAAACAGGCTATGCCGGTGCCGTAGGCGACAAAGGCGCTTGCCGCCCAGACTGGATCGAGGCCGACGAAGCGGCCGAGCACTAACGCCCAGAAGGGCAAGGCGCCGAGAGTGGCAAGCAGGCTGGAAAGGGTCGGGTCGCGATACATAGGATTAGCTTTCTGCAAGCAGGACGGTGAGTGCATCGGCAAGCCCAGATGCGCTCTCGAACGCGGCTTCGACCCGGTTGCCTATGCACCAGTCGCCACAGGCGCCAAGGCCGAGATCGGAATCGAAAAGGAATGGTTCGCCGGCTGGCTCCTCCACATTGGCGAAGCGCCAGCGGTGCAGATCGAGCCAGGGGGCGTCGCTGAAATCCCGGCCCGTGCGGTCGGCCAGGGCCGCCAGCATCGCGGTGCGGACAGCTTTCTTGTCGGTCTCCATGTTGCGCTCGGCCCAGTCGTTGCGGCTGTGCACGACGAGAGCCGGTTTGCCGGAGCGGCCGGGTTTGCTTGTGTCGACTGCAATAAAGCTGAGGATGTCAGTGTCGATCCGCGCGGCTTCGAAGCCCAATCCCGGATCGCTGTCCAAGCCGATCATCAGCGTGAAGCAGCCGCTCATGCGGGTTCGCGCGAGGGCGGGGTGGCCGGCGAAGTCGCTCGGCATCAACCGGGCTGTTTGCGGCGCCGGGGCGGTCGAGAGGACAAGGTCGAAAAGGCCGAGGTCGCCCTGATCGGCATCACGCAGGCGCCATCGGCCGTCTTCGCTGACGAGCGCGGCGACGGTCGCTTCCTTCCGGATGTCGAGGCCAGAGGCGAGGTGGTTGGCAAGCCCCGTCATGCCGGGTGCGCCTACATAGCGCGCTTCATCGGCGCGCGGATCTGGCGTGCGTTCGCCTGATCTGCCGAGGGTTGGCACGGCTTCCGGCCAGGTCGCGACGCTGCCGGCAGCGAGAGCGTCCGTTACGACCGCCTTGAAGCCGTCGGACCGGGCGGTGAAATACTGGGCGCCGTGGTCGAAGGCGTAATCGCCGCGTCGGCGATTGGCCATGCGCCCGCCAAGGCCCCGGCTCTTTTCAAACAGCGTGACGTCGGCGATCGGCGTCAGGCGTTGTCCAAGCGTCAGCCCGGCAAGGCCTGCTCCGATGATGGCGATGGATGTTGGCACGCTGTCCCCTCTGCAGTCTCACGGATCGATATTTCGTCTGAAGACATTACGCGTTTCAGTCGTTTCCGGATCGAGGGGCCGAGTGTGCCTCAAGCAGGGGGCGGACGAGGGGATTGGGGAAGTGGCGCTTCGTGGTGACGGCATAGAAATTCTCGATCATGCCGGGCAGGGCATCGAATTCGACAAGGGTTCCGCTTTCGAGTTCGCCCTTGACGACGATCGGCGGCAGGACGGCGAGACCCGCACCTTCACGGGCGAGGAGACGCATCATCGCCATGTCGTCCACTTCGGCCGCCACCTGTGGCACGATGCCGAGCCGTTCGACCAGGGCCTCGAACTGCGAGCGCACACCGCTTTCGAGCGTCGGCAGGATGACGGGGTGGCGGGTGAGCAGGCCGGCGAGATCTTTGCCGCCATCGCCATGATCAGGTTTGCCGATCAGGCTCACCCGTTGCTGGTAGACGTGCTGGGCAACGAAGGGCGTCACGCTGTCGGCCATCGGCGCCTGGTTGAGCAGAACGACGTCCAGATTCAGGCTTTCGAGCGCGCCCAAGAGTTCGCTGGTGCTGCCGGAGCGCAGGATCATGTCGACATCGGAGCGACCGAGAATCGGGCGCAGGAATTCCATCTGGAAGTTGCGCGAGAGGGTGGCGAGCGCGCCGATACGAATGGCCCGGCGGGTGCGGCCGTTTTCCTTCAGCGTCTCGACCAGTTCCTCGCCGGCTGAAAAGATCGTGTCGGCATGGTCGAGCGCGATGCGCCCGGCTTCGGTCAGATAGAGCTGGCGGCCGCGTCGCTCGAACAGGGCGTGGCCCAGCCGTTCCTCCAGGTTCTTGATCTGGATCGACAGAGCCGACTGCGAGAGGTTCAGCCGTTCGGCCGTGCGCGTGAGGTTGCCGTCATGGGCAACGGCGCGGAAGTAGCGCAGGTGGTGATAATTCAGCTCCAACATTGTTCTATTTTATAGAACGAATTTCTCGAAACAATGAATTTTTATTGGGTATCATCGACTGGTAACTGGTCCGTGAAGTTTCCTGCCGGCCGATCAGGGCCGCCACACCGGAGATGCCCCGTGATCCATGCCTTGCCGCTTCTCACTCCACTTTTGCTGCTTGTTGCCTCCGCCATCAGCTTTCTCGGTCCGGGTCGGCGCCCGCGTTTCGCGCTCAAGGCCGCGCAGGCTGCGGCTCTTGGCAGTATCATGGTCGCGATCGGCTTAGGTGTTGTCCTTTGGCAATTCGGCTCCGGTACCAGCCCGGCAATCGGCCCCGATCCCTTCGCCTTTGCCACGCGGCTCGACCTCGTCAGCCTCGTAATGCTTGGGCTGGTTTCGTTCATCGGCTGGGTGGTGCTGCGTTACGCCGAGACCTTCCTCGACGGTGAAGCCCGGCAAGGGGCCTTCACCGGCTGGATGACCGCGACGCTGGCGGCCGTTCTGCTCCTTGTCCAGTCCGGTACGCTGGCGCAGCTTGTCGTCGGCTGGATTGCGACAAGCCTCCTACTGCACCAGTTGCTGCTCTTCTACCCGGAGCGCATCGCGGCCCAGCGGGCGGCGCGCAAGAAATTCATCGTCTCGCGCACCGGCGATCTCGCTTTGATCGGTGCTGCCGTTCTGCTCTGGCTTGCGTATGGCACCGGCGACATCGCGACGATCCTGACCGCTGCCCGCGAAGGCGCCGCGCAACCCCAGACGATTGCGGCAGCAGCCCTGCTGGCGCTGGCCGCGCTGCTCAAGTCGGCGCAGTTTCCAACGCATGGCTGGCTTGCCGAAGTGATGGAAACGCCGACGCCGGTGTCGGCGCTGCTGCATGCCGGCGTGGTCAATGCCGGCGGCTTTCTGCTGATCCGGTTTGCCGATGTCATGCTGCAGGCGCCTGGGGTGCTCGCGGTGCTTGTCATGATCGGCGGGTTCACGGCGCTGTTCGGCAGCCTCGTCATGCTGACGCAATCGGCGGTGAAGACCTCGCTCGCCTGGTCGACGGTGGCGCAGATGGGCTTCATGATCCTGCAATGCGGGCTGGCGCTTTTCCCGATCGCGCTTCTGCATATCGTCGCCCATTCGCTCTACAAGGCGCATGCCTTCCTCGCCTCGGGCTCGGCTATTGAGACGGTCGCTGCCGCGCGCCGGCCGGGTCCGGTCACCATTCCGAATGCCCGGGCGGTCGGGCGCGCCTTCCTGCTGGCGCTCGCCATTTATGCCGTGATCGGCGTGCTGTTCGGCTTTGCCGACAAGCCGCCCCAGGCGCTGGCGCTCGGCGCGATCCTGATCTTCGGCACTGCCTATCTGATAGCACAGGGGCTTGCTGACGCCGCCCCTTGGGCGCTCACCTGGCGCACTTCGCTCTATTCGATCTCGGCTGCGACCGCCTATTTCGCCCTGCAGCGCGGCGCAGACAAACTGTTGATCGGCACGCTGCCGGCCGCCCCCCAGCCGGGGCCGCTCGAATGGACGCTGATGGTGCTTGCCGTTGTCACCTTCGGGATCGTCGCGGTCGCCCAGGCGCTCTTCCCGCTCTGGGCTTACCATCCTGCCTCTGCCGGCCTTCGGGTGCATCTGTCCAACGGTCTTTATGTGAACGCGCTGTTCGACCGTCTGCTCGGCGGCTGGAGGCTGCCGCGCTCTCAGGACGCTTTGCGCGCCTTCAAAATCCCTTCTCCCACCCATGCCCAGGAGTGAACCGATGACCGATCTCACCACCATCGATACTCTGCATGGTGAGGCTCTTGCCCAGGCGACCGAACAGGCCGTTCGCGCGATCGCCCCGGCTTGGCCGCTGACTGCGACCGTTGCCGTCAATCCCTTCCTCGGACAGATCGGCGAGCGGTTCGAAACCAGCGCATCCCGGCTCGCCCGGATCGGCGGCGTCAGGCTGGCGCTTCCCCGGCAGAACTACCGCCAGAAGATCCTGGCCGGCGAAATCACGGATGAGGATCTGTCCTCGGCGCTCGCAGCGAGCGCATCCGAATTCGATCTCGATACCCTGAAGGCTGCCCTGGCCGAGGATGTGGTCTTGCCACGGGCCTTGCCGACCGTTGCCGACCTTGCTGCGCGCCAATCCGGACAGGATTGGCCGGGACTGATTTCGGACCGGATCGGCAGTTTCGCCGCGGGCTTCTTCGATGAGGGGCAGGCACTCTGGGCGGCCTCGACCCGCAACGGGCTCTATGCTGCCTGGCGCGCTTTCGCGACCCACGATCTTACGCCGGAAATTCTCGGTCTCAGCGGCTTTGGCGCCCATGTCGCGGGAACACCGGAGACCGCGCAAGGGGCGATCGAGCGGGCTGCCGTTCGGCTCGGCCTCGGGCGCGACCCTGGCACCTATTTCCACCAGTTGCTGCTCAGCCTCGGCGGCTGGGCACAGCATGCGCGCCATCTGCAGTGGAAGGCCGAACTGGACGGGCGGACGGATACCACCGTACTGGAGCTGCTGGCCGTGCGTCTGGTGTTCGAGGAGGTGCTTTTTGCCCTCCATCAACCCGCCATTGGCAATGCCTGGCGAAGCGTCCGGAAGGTGCATGGCGAGCCACTTGCGCCAGACCGGCAAACGGTTGCCGATACGATCCTCCAGCTGGCCGCCGAGCGTGCCGCTCAGCGGCGTCTCGGGCAGGGACTTTCTCTTCCATCCTCAACCACCTTCGTCTCTGAGAGCAGACCCTTTTTACAGGCAGCTTTTTGCATCGACGTTCGCTCCGAGGTGTTTCGCCGTGCGCTGGAATCTGTCGATCCCGGCATCCGTACCCTCGGTTTTGCTGGCTTTTTCGGTCTTGGTGCCAGCCATCGCGGCTTTGCCTCTGATGTTGCCGAGCACCGGCTGCCCGTGCTGCTCAAGCCCTCGGTGTTCAGCTGCTCCGCCGTTGAAGATGACGACGCGGACCGGCAGGCGCGATTCAGCGCCCGCGCCGTCCGCGCCTGGGGACGGTTCAAGCTCGCGGCTGTCTCCTCCTTCGCCTTCGTCGAGGCGATGGGGCCGGTCTATGCTGGCAAACTTCTGCGAGACGGACTGGGCTTCGGCAAGGGACGCGGACCGGACATCGCTCCGCCGCGTTTTTCGACCGACCTTGATGTGGCAACACGCGCGACAATGGCGGAAACCGTGCTCCGGGCCATGTCGCTCACCGAGAACTTCGGTCGTTACGTTTTGATTTGCGGCCATGGCGCCAATGTCGTCAACAATCCCTTTGCCAGCGCGCTGCATTGCGGTGCGTGTGGCGGCCATGCGGGTGATGTGAATGCCCGGCTGCTGACCTTGCTCCTGAACGACCGCGCAGCGCGGGAAAGGCTGGCGCAGAAAGGGATCGTCCTCCCTGGAGATACGCTGTTCCTCGCCGGTCTGCACGACACCACGACCGATGCCGTCACGCTCTTCGTCGACGACCTGGAGGTCGAGGTTGAGGCCGATGCCGGTGACCTCAATACAATCCGGAGGTGGCTGCAACAGTCCGGCGCACTTGCGCGGGCCGAGCGTTCGAACCGGCTGCAGGGCGTTTCGGCGCAATCGATCGCGTCGCGCAGCCGCGACTGGTCGCAGATTCGCCCGGAACTCGGGCTTGCGGGCTGCAGCGCATTCATTGCCGCACCGCGCGACCGGACGCAGGGACGCTCATTGGACGGTCGGGCCTTCCTGCACGACTATGCCTGGCGGCAAGATGAGGGGTTCAAAATCCTGGAGCTCATCTTGACCGCGCCTGTCGTGGTCGCAAGCTGGATCAGCCTGCAATATTTCGGCTCGACCGTTGCGCCCTCGCTGTTCGGCGCCGGCAACAAGCTGTTGCACAATGTCGTCGGTGGGATCGGTGTGGTTGAGGGCAATGGCGGGACCCTGCGTGCTGGGCTACCCTGGCAATCGGTGCATGATGGAGCAACCTATCTGCACGAGCCGCTTCGGCTGACGGTTGCCGTCGAAGCGCCGAAAGAGGCAATTTCGGCGATCCTGCACCGCCATGAGGCGGTGCGCGCGCTATTCGAAAATGGCTGGCTGCATCTGTTTGCGCTCGATGAACAGGGGCGCATGGCCTTTCGCTATGATGGACAGGGTAGCTGGGTGGTATCGCCGGACGGTGTCGATCTCCCGGAGGGGAGCATGACCCAGGCTTCATGAGGTTCTTAAGGGAAACGGGGCGGAGAGAAGCTACGGACGGATCTTTCCGTCTCGTTGCCCTCTCCGCCATCGCTTCGCGCACTGTCAGGATGCGAATTCGCAGGTGCCTAGTTAAGTCGTTGTTAGTTTTCCCCATTCATTCTTAGAGGATTAATTAAGGCGCTTCACCGCATGTTTTGCCGTGCCCGCGTCGGAGGAGAATTCAATCGTGTTCATTGACCGCATCCTGTCCCGCTTCAATATTCAGACCAAGGTGCTCATTTTCATCCTGCCCTTCGTCATCAGCATATCAGCCGTGGGCTTTACCGGCCTATATGCCTCCGGTTTGCTGCAGGGGCGGATCGAGATATCGAACAGCGTGTTGCAGTCGCTGAGTGGCTTTCGGGATGTCTCGGCTTCGATGACCAATTTTCTCGAAAACACAACGCAGCAGTCGCGCGATGATGTAACTACGCGGCTTAAGCAGCAGCAGCAGGACCTCCAGACGACTATGTCGCAGCTGGGGGCTTCTGCCGATGGCCGGGCCGAACTGGAACAGGCGCGCGCATTGGTCGACACCGTGGTTGCCCGGACCGACGAGTTGTGGCGCCTGCACGAATCTGAAGCCGCCCTGATTTCGACGCTGCAGCAGGGGACCGCACAGGTGGTGTCCGCACAGGACAAAATCACCGCTGCCATGACCGACATGGAAACGGCAGTGCAGGCTGATGACGCCGCCGCTAAGACCATGCTCCGCGACGCAGAAAGCATTCGCAGCACCGGGACGTTCCTCACCGAAACCAATTCCGCCTTCACCAAGGCCAAGACGCCGGATGAGAAATTTGCCGTCATCGCCGGCCGGATCGACCAGATCATTGCGCGTCAGCAGGTGCTCGCGGCCGTTCTGCCGAAGGCCAATCAGTCTGCGGCCAAGACGCTCGACAAGATCGGTGGCGAGCTCAAGACCGCGCTTGCAGGCGGCGACCGTTCCGACGCCGCTGTCACCGACATGCAGGGCAAGTTGCGCAACTTCACCCAGCTCAACGCCTATCTCGGGCTTGCCGCCCAGCAGAAAATGAAGGACGCGACGATCAAGTTCGGTGAACTCGATGCGCCGCTCGCCAAGGCGCAGGCCGTGATCGCCGACGGTCGTACCCTGCAGTCGGCCGGCTACGGCCTGCAGATCATGATGGCGCGCTTCCTGCTCGAACCGACCGACGAGAACCGTGCGCTTCTCGATACACAGTTCACCGGATTGAAGAATTCGCTAGATAAGCTTGGTACCAGCGCTGCCGACCAGCCGGTCCTGATGCAATTGAAGGGCGAACTGGCGCCCGCAATCGAGACCATGGCCGGCGCCAGCGCCGAACTCGTCAAGGTGAGCTTGGCGCGCAAGACGAGCTATGACCAGGCGGGTGCTGATCTCAACGTGATCTGGAAGCAGCTGACGACCTTTGCTGAAATGCAGAAGGTGTCCGCCGGCGAGGAACGCCGTGATGCGAACTCGATCTCCATCGGTGCGACCGGCCTCGGCATTCTGATCTCGATCTTTGCCGGCATCGGTCTGGTGCTGACCTTCAAGGGACCGATCGGCCAGATCACCGGCGCCATGCGCCGGCTGGCCGAAGGCGGGCTCGACACCAAGATCAACGGCGAAAGCCGCGTCGACGAGATCGGCGAAATGGCGCGTGCCCTCGGGGTCTTCAAGCAGAATGCGCTGTCGAAGATCGAGATCGAAAACCGCAGCGAAGCCGAGCGGGCCGAGGCGGAAGAAGAACGCCGCCGCAACGATCTCGAAAAGCAGGAAATCGACAGGCAGATCAATTTTGCCGTCAATGCGCTGGCCTCCGGTCTCGGCCGTTTGGCCAAGGGCGATATCTCTGAGACCATCGATACGCCGTTTACCGGCCGCCTGGAGCAGCTGCGCACCGACTTCAACCAGTCGCTGGAGCATCTGCAGGACACGATGACCCAGATCCGTTCAAACACCTACATGATCCAGCGCAATGCCGCCGAGATGAGCAGTGCGGCCGACCAGCTCGCCAAGCGCACGGAACAGCAGGCGGCATCGCTCGAAGAGACGGCAGCAGCCGTCGATCAGATCACTGTCACCGTGAAGCAGTCTGCCGAACAGGCAGAGCAGGCCAACACCATCGTCGCCGATACCAAGGGGCGGGCCGACACCTCGTCGGTCGTTGTCGCCAGCGCCATCGATGCCATGGGCCGGATCGAGGATGCCTCGGGCCAGATCGTACAGATTATCGACGTCATCGACGAGATCGCCTTCCAGACGAACCTTCTCGCGCTTAATGCTGGCATCGAAGCGGCGCGGGCCGGCGAAGCGGGCAAGGGCTTTGCCGTCGTTGCGCAGGAAGTGCGTGAGCTGGCGCAGCGCTCAGCCGGTGCCGCCCAGCAGATCAAGGACCTGATCCACAAGTCCAGCACGGAAGTGTCGTCGGGCTCGAAGCTCGTTCAGCAGACGGGTTCGGTTCTGGCCGAAATCTCGGCCAACATCATCACGGTCGCCGAGCGTGTATCGGTTATCGCTCTCGCAAGCCGTGACCAGTCGAATGCCCTGGGCGAGGTCAACTCCTCTGTCAACGAGATGGATCAGATGACCCAGCGCAATGCCGCCATGGTCGAGGAAACCAATGCGGCGACTCGGCAGCTGGCCGACGAGGCGGATGCTCTCATGCAACTGGTCAACCAGTTCAAGCTCGCTCCGGAAGGCCGTGCACGGTCAAGCGCACCGCACCATCGCGCCGCCTGATCTGCGCAGCACCTTACGAAGTCACAGCCGCCGGCGGGACACCGCTGGCGGTTTTTTCGTGTCGCGTTTCAGTGCGGAGCCGTTGAGAACAGCGACGACCAGTTGGCGATGAAGCGGTCACGCGTCGCCTGGTCCTGGGCGGCAAGCAAGGCCGGTCCGATGCGGATCGGACGCCCGACCCCGGATTCGATCAGCGACATCGGTCCATCGACGTCGGGTGGCAGAGGCGCGCCTTCGGAGAAGAAAAAAGCCTTCTCGCGCGCGACTTTCTGCCCGCGTGGCGACAGGAGGTAGTCGAGGAAGCGCTTTGCCAGGTCGGGGTTGGGTGCAAGTTTCGGAATGAGCGCGCCACGCGAGAGGATCAGCGCGTAGTCGCGCGGGATCACCACGCGCAGATCCGGATTGCGGCGCGAGGCGGCATAGGCATAGGAGCCAAGCACGTTATAGGCGATGCGCAGACGGCCGTTGGCGATCTGGCCCAAAACTTCACTGTTGCAGCAGCGGGTGACGACATCGGCGCGGCTGAAGCTTTCGAGAAGCCGGCCATAGGTCGTTGGAGCCTGCAGGGCGTCGTGGAAAGCCAGCAGGTAGCCGATGCCGGAGGCGCGAACGTCATAGGTGCCGATGCGGTTTCGGTATACGTCCGGCTTGGCGCGCAACAGTTCGGCAATCTCCACATGGGACCTAGGTACGTCTTCGGGCGGTACGCGCTTGCTGTCATAGACGATGACCGCAGGCTCGAAGGTAAAGCCGAAAACCTCGTCACGCCAGTTGGCCCAATCGGCCACGCGCTGGGTCTCCTGTGACCGGTGGTCCTGCGCACAGCCGTCATTGGCGAGCTTGACGAGTTGGTCGACCGAGGAAGACAGCAGGACGTCGCCATAGGCTGCCTCTTGGGCGCAGGCGCTTTCGGCTTCGCGGAAGAGGTCATTGGTGACGTAGTCATTGAATACGACGGTGACCTCTGGCGCGATGTGCTGGAAATCGAGGATCAGCGGCTTCATCGCGTCGACATCGGTTGCGCCGTTGATGACGAGGCGAGTCTGTTCCGTCGCTATGGAATGGAAGATCGTCTGCTCGCCTTCGAGCGCCAGTGTGCGCTGCGGGGTCGCAAGCAGGTTCAGCCCGAGAAGCAGGAGAGGTTTCAGGGCTCGGCAGGCAGTCATGTGCCGTCACTCCGCATCAGGGGCAGTTCAAGCACGACGGTGAAGCCGCGCTCAGGGGTTTTCTCGCGAAAGGAGAGGGCGCCCTGCAAGGCACCGGCCACTTCCGAGGCAATCGCGAAGCCAAGGCCGGAGCTGCCTTCGCCTGACTTCGACGAGACGAAGCGCTGGGTGACGTGCGACCAGTCTGCCGGGGGGATGCCGGGACCATCGTCCTCGACCTCGACCAGACCGAAGTCACCACGTCTGGTCACGCGGACTTCCAACTTCGACAGTGTGCCGTGGCGCAGCGAATTGTCGATGATGTTGACGATCGCTTCGCGCAGGCTCAGCCCGTCGCCGAGGATGGTGAGTGTCTCGTCGGGTGCCTCGAAGGAAACGACGGTATCCGGGTCGATGGTGATCGGCACCGCCGCGCGGAAGGCCTTTCGGGCAACCTCGGTCAGGTCCAGCGGCGAGAGCTGGGCGGAATCGAAGCGGTGGATCACCATGGCGTGGTTGAGCAGTTGCGTGGTAAAACGTGCCAGTTCGCTTGTGCGATTGCGGACGCGGTCCAGGTGGCGGCGATTGGTCTCCGACAATGCCTCCTCGTCGATCAGGCTCACCTGGGCGGAGAGCGCCGTTAGCGGCGTGCGGATCTGATGGGCGCTGTCGGCGATGAAACGCTGCAGCAGTTTGAGCCGCTCGTCCAGGCGACGCATGAAGTGATTGATCGAGTCGACGAAGGGCGCCAGTTCGCGGGGCACGTCGACGGCCAGCGGTGTCAGGTCCTGGGAATCGCGCCGGCGCAGCGTATCGCCCAAGGCATCGAGCGGCCGCAGCGAGTACCGGACGGCGAGAATGGTGCCGACCAGGGCCAGAAGGCTCATGATCGTCACGAGGATCAGGGCGCGCGTGGTCAATTCCGTCGTCAGGACCTGGCGTGCCTCTGTCGTCTGGGCGATCAGGACATGGGCCCAGCCGCCGATGCTCGGATCGGAGATGGCCCGGCTGGTTTGCACGAGGCGCACCTCATGACCACGATAGCGGCTTGTTTCAAACAGGGAGGCGTTCAGCGCATCTTCCTTGTCGGCGCTCGCAGCGAGATCGTCATAGCCCGTCAGCGTCGCGCCATCGGGAGCAATCACGCGGTAAAAAATGCGATCGCGCTGTGCGAGGCCGAGCAATTCGAAGGCGCTCGGGGGCAGGTTGACGGCGATCTTGCCGTCCTCGACCACGAGGCTATCGAGGATCTGGATCGCGGCTCCCTGCAAGAGGCGGTCATAGGCTTCGTCGGCCGCCGCCCTCGCATAGAACCAGGCAGCCGTGATCAGCACCGCGGCACCGCCGGCGAGAACCAAAGCGACCCGCAGGACGAGGCGGGAGAAAAGGGACGGCTTAGTCCTCTGCATCGGACACCAGCTGGTAACCCATGCCGCGGACCGTGACGATCCGGGCCTTGGCGCCTTCAAGTTTCTTACGCAAGCGGCCGACATAGAGCTCAATCGCATTCGGTCCTGCGGCTTCCTCGAAGCCGAACAACTGGTCGAGCAGTTGTTCCTTGCTGAAGATGCGCCCCGGCCGGCTTGCCAGTATTTCGAGCAGGGTCATTTCGCGGCGCTTCAACTGCACCTCCCGCTTGCCGACCCGCACAGAGCGCTGCGAACGATCGAGCAACACGTCGCCGCAGGCGATCACATTTGTCGCTTCGCCGCCGCTACGCCGGCGCATCAGGACGCGCGCACGCGCCTCCAACTCGCGGAAATCGAAGGGTTTAACCAGATAGTCGTCGGCGCCGAGATCGAGTGCGCCGACGCGGTCGTCGATTTCGGAGCGTGCGGTCAGGATCAGCACCGGCACGGAATTCTTGTTCTGCCGCAGACGCTTGAGGATGGAAAAGCCGTCGAGGCCCGGCAGCATGACGTCGAGGATGACCAGATCATATTCGGTAAAGTCCAGGATATCGGACGCGGCACGGCCGTCCGTCTGCCAGTCGACCGTGTGGCCGATGGTCTCAAAGCGGCGGCTGATCGCCTCGCCCACATCGAGCGTGTCTTCCACGAGAAGGATGCGCATGCGGAACGCTCGCATGTCTCAGTGTCGCGATCAAGCGGCGGCCCGGATGCCGCTTCGACTGTTAACGGGTTTGACAGCATCGTGACAGGATTGAGGCCTATCAATGTCGGGACCGGCATAGGGAGAGAGCTTAAGCCGGCATTTGGGGAGGATCCCAACGCTATTGCCACCAGGAACACGCAGGACTGTCGTCCAGCGTGAACGTGACTTGTCGTGGCCTGTGCTGGGATTGTCCGAGAACGCTCAGACATTCGGGAGAGAATGATGATCCGCAACACGATGAAATTCCTGGCCGGCGCAGCCGTGCTTGGCCTCGCTGCCGCAACATCGGTCATGGCCGAGCCGACCAAGCCGGAATGCCTGGCCGGCGCCAAGCCGGGCGGTGGCTTCGACCTGACCTGCCGTCTCGCGGCCAATGCCCTGCTCGAGACGAAGCAAATCAAAGAGCCGATGGCCGTCACCTACATGGAAGGCGGCGTCGGCGCCGTTGCCTACAACCATGTCATTTCCAAGCGCGGAACTGATCCCAACCTGATCACCGCTGCATCTTCCGGTTCGGCGCTGCTGCTCGCCCAGGGCAAGTTCGGCCAGTATGACGAAAGTGCCGTGCGCTGGCTCGGTGCCCTCGGCGCCGATTTCGGCGTGATCGTGGTCAATGCCGATGCGCCCTACAAGACGATGGCGGATCTCGTCGCCGCCTACAAAGCCGATCCGACGACCTTTGCTGTTGCCGGTGGCGGTGCCGTCGGTTCGCAGGACTGGATGAAGGGCTCGCTGATCGCCAAGGCTGCCGAGCAGGATCCGAAGACGATGCGCTATGTCGCACTCGAAGGCGGCGGTGCTGTCCTGACCGCGCTTGAAGGCGGACACGTGCAGGTTGGCTCCGGTGACGCAGCCGAAATGGGCAAGCACCACCTCGCTGGCAAGGTCCGCATCCTTGCCGTCATGTCGCCAGAACGCCTGCCGGGCGAGCTGAAGGACATCCCGACCGCCAAGGAACAGGGCTTCGACATCGAGTGGCCGGTCTGGCGCGGCTTCTATGTCGGCAAGGACGTCTCCGAGGCCGACTACGACTGGTGGGTCAAGGCTTTCGACACGATGAGCAAGACGCCGGAATTCGCCAAGGAACGCGAGGCGCGCGGCCTGTTCGAATTCACGATGCTCGGCAAGGACTTCGACGATCGCGTCAAGAGCGACGTCGCAAAGTTCAAGATTCTGGCCAAAGAAGCCGGCTTCTGATCCGTCGGCGATGCGGCCCCTCTCGGGCCGCATCGCACTCTCTGCGCCAGCGCGTCGCGGGACCTACAAAAAGCAACAGATGTCACAGCCAAGGCTGCCGACTTCATGACCTTGGATGATCGTTTCGTCTGAATGCGATCGCAGATCCGAGTGCGGGGAAACAAACATGTCGGAAAACACGAGAACCCACCAGTTGATCGGCCGCATCAGTGCGCTGGTCCTGTTTCTGCTCGCGGTCGCCTATGGCATTGGCGGCAGCATGATCGAATATGCCTTTTCGTCGGACCCGCTCGGGCCGCGTTTCGTGCCGGTGATGCTGGCCATCCTGCTTGGCCTCTTCACCCTGATCTATTTGAAATTTCCCGGATCGTCGGAAAGCTTCCCCACCGGCAACGCCTTGGTTCGCGTGCTCGCCGTTCCGGTGACACTCATCGTCAGCGTTGCCCTGATGGAACCGCTCGGCTTCGCCGCCTCGATCTTCCTGCTGACGACCGTGGTCGGATGGATCTTCGGCGCGTCGCCCAAGATGTCGCTGATCGGCGGCGTGCTCCATGCCGCCCTCTGGTGGTTCATCTTTTCCTTCTTGCTTGAGGTCTACCTGCCGACCGGCGCCATCTTCGGCTGACCGTCGCCCAGACCTGAAAGGACACTTCCATGAGTTTCGAATATCTCTGGCACGGCTTCGGCGTTGCCCTTACCGGGCAGAACCTGCTGATCGGCTTCATCGGCTGTTTCATCGGCACGCTTGTCGGCGCGTTGCCTGCCATCGGCCCGATCAACGGTATCGCCCTCCTGATGCCGATCGCCTATTCTATGGGCCTGCCCGCCGAAAGCACGATGATCCTGCTCGCCTCCGTCTATCTGGGGGCTGAATATGGTGGCCGTATTTCTTCCATTCTGCTCAACGTGCCTGGCGACGCCGGTGCCGTGATGACGGCGTTGGACGGATATCCGATGGCAAGACAAGGCCGTGCAGGTGAAGCGCTGGCGCTGTCCGGCATCGCCTCTTTCGTCGGCGGGACACTCGGCGTGATCGGACTGGCCTTCTTTGCCCCGGTCCTGTCCGGTCTCGCGATCGGCTTCGGTCCGGCCGAATATTTCGTCCTGATGGTTTTCGCCTTCGCCACGCTCGGTTCGATGGTCGGTTCGCAGCCGGTCAAGACGCTGATCGGCTGTACGCTCGGCCTGATGCTGGCAACCGTCGGCCTTGACGCAACCTCTGGCGCTTATCGCTTCACGTTCAACGAACCTGAACTCGGCGATGGTATCGAATTTGTGACGCTTGTCATTGGTCTGTTCTCGATCTCTGAGGCGATGCTGATCCTTGAGCATCAGACGAAGGGCGTGACCGTGATCCGCGAACTGGGCCGCATGACCGCCCGCATGTCGGATGTGGTCAAATGCACGGGCACAATGCTCCGTGGCTCAGTCATCGGTTTCATTGTCGGCATTCTGCCGGGTACGGGTGCCTCGGTCTCCAGTGCGGTCTCCTACACCACCGAAAAGCGCATTTCCGACACCGATGGCACATTCGGCAAGGGTGATGTACGCGGTCTCGCAGCGCCGGAATCGGCCAACAACGCGACCGCTGCCGGCGCCTTCGTGCCGATGCTGACGCTCGGCGTGCCGGGTTCGGGCACCACGGCCGTCATGATGGGCGCGCTGATGCTCTACAACATCCAGCCCGGTCCGATGTTGCTCGTCGAGCGACCGGAAATCGTCGGCGGTCTCGTCGCCTCGTTGTTCGTCGGCAACTTCATCCTGCTCGCGCTCAACCTGCCGCTGGTCAATATCTTCGCCCGCGTGCTGACCATGCCGAACTGGATCCTCGTTCCCGGCATCCTCGTGCTCTCGGTCATCGGCGTCTATTCGACCCATGCCTCGATCTTCGCCATCTACCTGATGCTGGCGATCGGGATCGCCGGCTGGCTTTTACGCAAGGCGGGCTTTGACATGGCGCCGATCATCCTCGGCTTTGTGCTGGGCAAGGTGATGGAGGTCAATCTGCGCAATGCGCTGGCGATCAGCGGCGGTGATCTGTCGATCCTGTTCCACAGCAATATTTCGCTGGTTCTCTGGGCTCTTGCGATTGCCGTGGCGGTTCTGCCGGCACTCCTTGGCTGGCGGGCGAAGCGCCGCCGCCAACTTGCAGCGGCTGAAGCGGCTGCGCAATAACAACTCCGGCCGGCAGCCTCTGCCGGCCTCTCACCGATCCTCCCAAGGAGAAAGCGTCGTGTTCTGCCCTGCAGACGCGGCGTTTTTCGTTTCCGAAGGAGGCTTATTCGCCAGGGTGAATCTGGCAGTGAAATCAATCAAATACGAATAAAAAGTTCTGCTGAGCCGACGTCCAGAAATTATCACGCGCAACATGTTGGGGGAGGGTTGTCAAATCTGGAAAGACGTGGGGCGCGGCTTCAGCCTTCTTTAAGCGCGGCGTGTTTTTCTGACTGCTCGTCCTAAAGGAGAGCGTGCATTGTCGTGTCAGGGTTGCCAAGGCGGAGCGAAGTTCGATAGCGATTTTTCCATGGCGTTCCAGCCGATTGTCGACATGCGGTCGAAACAGGTGTTTGCCCATGAGGCCCTGGTTCGCGGCGGTGATGGCAGCGGCGCCTATGGTGTCTTGTCGCTGGTCGATCCGGATAACCGCTATGCTTTCGACCAGCAGTGCCGCGTGCGGGCAATCGAACTTGCGAGCCGCCTTTTCCCCCGCACGGACATGCCGCATCTGTCGATCAACTTCATGCCGAATGCCGTCTACGAGCCACGTGCCTGCATTCGCCAGACGCTGGAGACCGCGCGGCGCACCGATTTCCCGCTCGATCGGATCATCTTCGAATTCACCGAGGTCGAGAAGCTCGATACCGATCACATCCTCAACATTTTGCGCAGCTACCGCGAGATCGGCTTCAAGACAGCGATTGACGACTTTGGAGCCGGCTATTCGGGGCTCAATCTTCTGACCCGGTTCCAGCCGGATCTGGTGAAACTGGATATGGAGTTGATCCGTGGCATCGACACTGACTCGGTGAAGCAAGTCGTCGTGCGCCATACATTGGCCATGCTGGCCGATCTCGGTGTCACCGTCGTCTGCGAGGGGATCGAGACAGTTGGCGAGCTGCAGGTTCTCACCGATCTCGGCGTCAACCTGATCCAGGGTTACTATATCGCACGGCCTACCTTCGAGGGCCTGAGCCCGTTGTCGCTGGCTGCCTAACGCGACACCCCTAAGCATTGCAGTTGATCGAGACATGAGGCGGCGCATGCGCGCCGCGGCAATCCGCTTGGAACATCCTCTGAATGGTGGCGTTACGCAGCGTCGACCAAAGTTTCTCCCGAGGATGCCAGCATGCCCATTCCCGTCTCGACCTACCGTCTGCAGTTTCGCGGCGGGATGGATTTTGATCGTGCCATCAGTCTGGTGCCGTATCTGAAGCGGCTCGGGATCAGCCATCTCTACGCCTCACCGGTCTTTGCTGCGACCGAGGGCTCGACCCATGGCTATGACGTCACGGATGCCAATCTCATCGATCCGGTGCTTGGCGGGAGAGAAGGGCTGGAGCGGCTGTCCCATGCCCTGAAGGCCGAGGGCCTGGGTCTCATCCTCGACATCGTGCCAAACCACATGGCGGCGAGCCTGGAAAACCCGTGGTGGCGGAGCGTTGTGACCTGGGGGGAGGCCAGTCCCTATGCACGGCATTTCGATATCGATTGGAACCAGAAATTGACGCTGCCTTTTCTCGGGTCCAGCTTCGAACAGGTGCTGATGGATGGCAGTTTTTCGCTGGTGCTGGATCGAACCGAAGGTGGACTGGCGCTCAAGTATTTCGACAGCCTCTATCCGCTGAACCCTGCATCCTATCCTGCCGTCCTCAGCGAGGCGACGGATCCGATGGCGGCAAAACTTGCGGAACTCGGGCGGCAGGCCAAAGCTGGTGCGGCGGAGGATTTCCATCACGCGGTTCTCGCGCTGTGCGATGGCGGCGACTGCGAGGAGTTGTTGCGTGCTCTCGATGCCCGCGCCCGCGACCCCGATTTCCTCGTCTTCCTGCACAGCCTGCAACCGTGGCGGCTGATGCATTTCACCGAGGCTGCGCACGGGCTGAACTATCGTCGCTTTTTCGAGATTGCCGGACTTGTAGGGCTCCGGGTCGAGGACCGCTCAGTGTTCGACGACGTGCATCGGACCGTTCTGGATCTCGTCCACAAGGACATTGTACAGGGTCTGCGGATCGATCATGTGGACGGGCTCGCCGATCCCAAGAGCTATCTTGCCGAGCTGCGCGCAGCAATCGGCGATGATGTCTATCTGGTGGTCGAAAAGATCCTGGCGCCGGATGAAAGCCTGCCTGCGGATTGGCCGGTTCATGGGACGACGGGCTACGAATTCATCGCTGCACAAGTGCCGGTGCTTCTCAGCGATCAGGCATTCCGCGTCGTGCGTGCAGCCTTTGAACAGGTGAGTGGCGGCCCTTCCGACATTGCCCTGGAAATGCGTGCCGCCAAACGGCAGATGATCCGCGTCAACTTCGCCGGCGAGGTCGGGGCTTTGTTGCGGCAGGCAGGCCGCTTAACCGATCTCGAAAATGGACTTCTGCGGATTGCGCTCGAGGAATTGCTGCTGGCCTTCCCGCGTTATCGGACCTATGGCGGCGACGAGGGTCTTTCGCAAGGTGATAGCGCCTTGCTGGACGATGTTCTCGATGATGCATGTCGGAAGCTTTCGGACGCGGAAGCAGAAGCAGCGCGCAGTCTCGTTGCTCTCTTGAAAGGCGAGGGGGTTTCTTCGACAAATCGTCACGGAGTTTCTGTGCTGCGCCGTCGTTTCCAGCAGTTGACGGGTCCGCTGATGGCCAAATCGCTGGAGGACACGCTGTTCTTTCGCCACTGCGAGTTCCTGGCGCTCAACGAAGTGGGCGGTGAACTGGAGCCGCCGGAAGATGGGCTGCAGCATTTTCACCGGGAGATGGCGCGCCGCGCCAAGGAACAGCCGCACGGGCTTTCCACCTCTTCCACCCATGACACGAAACGCGGTGAAGATGCGCGCGCGCGGCTCTTTGCGTTCGCCGAGGATGCTGCCCGCTTTGCCGAGCGCATCGCCGGCTGGCGGCAGATGGTGCTGCCGAATATCAAGTCCTTGAACGACGGACCGGCGCCTGAGCCGGAAGTCGAATGGATGATCTTCCAGGCGCTGATTGGCCATTGGCCGGTCGATCTCCATGCAGACGATCGGGAGGGGCTTGCCGACTTCGCCGAGCGGATCTGCGTCTTCGTCGAGAAGTCGCTGCGGGAGGCGAAACTTCGCAGCGACTGGAACCTGGTGAATGAGGAGTATGAGACCGCCGCCACCGATTATGTGCGCAGTCTGCTGCTCGACCATCATGATTTCGTCGAGGACTTCGTCAGCCAGATCCAGCCGGTGATCGCGGCAGGTCTGGTCAACGGCCTGACGCAGACGGTCATCAAGCTGACGGCGCCCGGTATCCCCGACATCTACCAGGGTAGTGAAGGGATCGACCTCAGTTTCGTCGATCCCGACAACAGACGGCAGCCACCCTTTCCAACCCTGGCACAGTTCGATCCGGATGCGCCGATTGCCTTCTCGGATCCGCAAGCCTTGGCGTCCGGCTGGGTAAAGCAGGCACTTGTCGGGCGGGGGCTTAGCCTGCGCAACCGGCATCCGCTGCTCTTTGCCGAGGGCTCTTATGTGCCACTCGCGGCAGAAGGGCCAAAGAGCCATCATATTCTCGCGTTTGCCCGAGTGCTGGGCGACGAGGCCGTCATTACGCTTGCTTGCCGGCTGCCTTTGTCGATGTTGTCAGATGCCGAGGGGCTGGGTCAGGCCGAATTCTGGGGCGAGACCGCGGTTGCACTTCCTGCCGTTTTTGCCGGCATGACCTGGCGCGATGTCTTGACTGATCGGACCTTCCCCGCCCGGGAGGCGCTATTGATGCGGGAAGTGCTAAAGGGGCAAACCGTTGCATTGCTCACGGTGAACAGGGGCTAATGGCCCCTTCATTGTTCGCCGGCCAATAGGAACGAAATTCGTGCTCCACGCCCAGGCGGCGTGGAGACCTGGTCTCAAGGGGCTCAGGCAACCGCCTTGCGGCGCTGTGGTAGGAAACTGACCAAACGTCCCGGATCTTTGGCCAGACGCATGCCCGCTTCTTCGGCCGCCGCAATGAACGCGGCACGTGCGAGTTCGGTTGCCCGCACGCCGCGCAAGGCGTTCTGGCAGAGGCGAATTGCCCGCTCATAGGCCGGACCGCGGCGGGTCGGCCATTCGGCGTCGAGGAAATCCAGGGCATCATAGGCGTTCAGAAAGCGTCGGGTCAGGCCGCAGGGCAGTTCCAGCTCGACGGGTCGGTTCCAGGAAAAATCGTAGTCGGTCATGCCTTCCTCCATATGGCACCCACAAACTCGTCAGGCTTGCGGAGAGTTCCGGAGAGGCGATCAAATAATATTGGCTACAGTGTTGATTTTTCTGTTGTCATCTCGGTTGTTTGCTGTTCACGGGCAACCAGCCATTCGGCAGTCAATTCGGCTGCAATCCGTGCCGCGTCAACGATATCAGCCCCGGATAGCAAGGCGTGCATCAGTCCGCCGCTGAAGCTGTCGCCAGCGCCGATCGTGTCGCCAACGCTGATCCGCGTCGCTATCGAAACCGTGATTTCCCGTGTTCCGTCGTAAATCGAGATGGCCTCCGGGCCGTCGGTCATGACCAGATGGCGGAGCCGGCCATCGGCCAGTTCGCTCGCGAGCGACCAGACCTCCGTGATGTCCATATCGGGCAGATCGGCCTTGGAACCGACTATGACATCTGCGGCGCGCGGCATGGCGCGGCGCAGCGGCAGTTGCGAGACGACCAGCCGTGCCTGCTGCAGCGATGCGAGGATCGTCTCTGGGAGAAGCGGTGCGTTGACATAAAAGACGGTGTCGGACAGTGGCTCCTTCAGTACAAAGGCGCGGGACAGGCGCCGTTCGTTGGACAGAATGGTGCGCTCACCCGCTGGGTCGAGGAGAATGTCGGCGAAATCCGTGTCCCCCGGCACGCTTGTTATCAGCGTAGTGTCGAAGCCCAGGGCTTTGAGGTCTGCCATCGCCGTGTCGCCGTGGCTGTCGGTCATCAGGTTCGACAGAATGGCCACCTCGTGGCCGAGGTCACGCAGCCTGCGGGCGGTGAAATAGCCGCCGCCGCCGAGCCGCGTGTCGCGGCTGCTCCACAGGATGCGGCCACCGGCGCGCAAGGGTTCGGTCAGGCGCCAGATGCGGTCATGGTTGACATGGCCGATGACGACGATGCGCTCGCCTTCTGTTTCACTCATTCGCCGTCCTCCTTCGCCACCGGACGGCTCGATTCCCGCAGGATCAATTCGACCGGCCAAAGTTCGGCGATATCGGCGGCGGCCCTGCCGCCCAGCATCTGCAGCAGGAGATCGGCAATGCGGGTTCCCGCAGCGCGGATCGAGGAGCGTGTGGTGGAC